>Ga0302326_10023026_pt1 | contig 12714 bp, 13 predicted proteins | sample Palsa_T0_3_FD_202264 | JGI IMG/M metagenome (GOLD analysis project Ga0302326, IMG submission 202264) | Peat permafrost microbial communities from Stordalen Mire near Abisko, Sweden - Palsa_T0_3 | ecosystem: Environmental > Terrestrial > Soil > Palsa > Peat permafrost | place: Sweden: Abisko... | reverse complement strand
GAAGACCAAATAAACGCATGATCCAGTCTAACAGTGCCCCCTCTGCCTCGCAATCAATTGATTCTGCTAGCCTAACCCGTGTTGCCCAACCCGTGGCGCACGCACTCATGCGTGCAGCGTTCACACTCGTGTGAACGCGTCTTTTAATACGCCTACCTGACCACCAAGGCCACATATACCCACTGGACGGTAGTCACCAAACGCCAAGCTCCCGCACCTATACTATTGCGAGCCAACATAAGCGAAAGCGACTCCGGTTCGCAACAAGGAGAAACTTAACTATGACAACGAAATCGCTACTTCTCATCGGAACCCTGGCTCTGGCTGGCATCGCGAGCGCAAAGTCCTACGACATCGTCCTTTCCTCACCGGCGAAGGCTGGCAGCGTCCAACTGGCCGCGGGCGAGTACTCCCTGAAGGTTCAGGGCAGCAACGCCATCTTCACCAACGTGGAGACCGGCAAAAGCTTCACCACCGCCGTGAAGTCGGAAGACGCGGGCAAGAAATTCAACGCGACAGCCGTCGACACCAACAACAAGAACGGATCGGATCAGATCACCGCCATCGAGCTCGGCGGTTCCAGCACGAAGCTCGAAATGGGCGAGTAGTTCCCCCCCAAAAAGCTCGCTGATACGTCTGCATCACCCCTGAAGAGGCCGGTCCGTCCGGCCTCTTAGTTTTTCTGCACTATCGGTTTCCCTACGCCTCCTCAATCGCCTTTTCCGCCGCATATGCGCTCACGCCGGCAGGGTAAACAGCAACGCAAGTTTAAGTCGCTTGCCGGTATTGTATCCGCTAGCTTGCGCAGCAGAATCTATCCGCGCCGTCCGCAGGATTTGTAGATTTCCATCATCAGCTTCATATCCTTAAGCCCTTCTTCACCGGCCGTTTTGGGCTCTTTATTTTCCAGAATGCAATTGGCCAGGTGATCTGCCTCGCGCGGAAATTGCGCCGGATCTTTCTCCGGATTCGGTTCGTCGATGCGCGGCTCGCCATTGATATTCGCGATGAGATGCAGCCCGTCGTAACCGAACGCTGGCTCCACATGCATCATCCCTTTCGAGCCGTGGACGCGATAAAAGCCCGGCAGGCTGGCGCCGTAGCTGGTGTTGCAAGTCGCGACCACGCCGGAGGGAAAACGCATGGTCCAAGCGAGGTTCTCTTCCACTTCGTTGAAGCGGCCGTCTTTGTCGATGACGGACGAGTAGCCTTTCACTTCCACCGGTTCTTCGCCAGTCAGGTAACGGCATGCGTTGAGCGAGTAGATGCCCATATCCATCAGCGGGCCGCCGCCGGCCAATTTGCCGCTGAGCCGCCATTCGCCGGCCCGGATGTTGAAGCCGTTGGAGCTTTCGATCGACTCGAGCTTGCCCAGCTTGCCGTCGCGGATCAATTGGATGGCGCGTAAGTTGGTTCCTTCATATTGGCAGCGGTAAGCGATCATCAACTTCTTGTTGGCTTTGCGGCAGGCATCCACCATCGCCTGCGCGTCGGCGACGGTGGTGGGCATGGGCTTCTCCGAGAGTACGTGCTTCCCGGCCTTCGCTGCGCGGATGCTGTACTCGGCGTGCATGCTGTTGGGCAGCGCTATGTACACCGCGTCGATGTCTTGGTTCTGCGCGATGGCGTCGTAGTTCTCATAGCTGTAAATGCTGCGCGCGGGGACGCCGTAATCCGCCGCCCACTTCTCGGCCTTATCGCGATGTCCACTCACGATCGCAGTGACGCGCGAGCGCTGCGACATTCTAGTGGCGGGCATGAAGTGCTGCATGGAAATGCGGCCCAGGCCCACGATGCAGTAACCGATCTTGCGCCCGCTATCCTGAAACGGCGCCGCCGGCGCGAGGCGTGAAGCAGCGCCCGCGGCGACAAGAGATCCGAACGACCGTCGCGTCAGAATCATGCTTCCTATTGTAAGGTAGGGTATGCTTTAGCTTGCCCCGTTGAAGTATGTCCAAGACCAAGCTAAACTTATGACCCTTGGAAAGCCCCGTGGAGCCGCTGCCAGGTGGTAGCCACCTCTTCCGGCAGAATCCTGGTCTCGGCCACGGACGTCATGAAGTTGGCATCGCCCGTCCAGCGCGGCAGGACGTGCAAGTGGAGGTGGTCCGCCACGCCCGCGCCGGCGCTCTTACCTATATTGACGCCCAGATTCAGCCCATCGGGACGGTACAGCGCGCGGATGCGCTTCTCGCAGTCCCGCGCCAGAAGCATCATCTCCGCGAGCGTCTCGCCGGACAGATCCTCCAACGACGGCGCATGCTGGTAGGGGACTACCATCACATGTCCGCTGGTGTAGGGGAACCGGTTGACGATGACGAAGTTTAGCTCAGCCCGATAGACCACCAGCAAGTCGCGGTCGTTGGGGCTCGCAGCCGCGGCGCAGAACACGCACTCTTTCTGCTCGCCCCCTTCAGCGCGGTGTTCAGTGATGTAACGGTACCGCCAAGGCGTCCAAAGGTAATCCATGTAATTCCGGAAGTTCGTCCAGCTATCTGACGAACGCGTCTTGTAAACCGCCGTCCACCGGCACCACCTGCCCGGTCACCTTGGATGACCGCTCCGACGCCAGATAGAACACCGCCTCCGCCTGATCTTCCGGCGTAATCGCCGATTTCGTCAGCGTCCTCTTGGCATAAAACCCGGCCAGCTTCTGGCGCAATGAGTCCGTGCTTTCCTGCTCTTCGAATTTGATGTCGTACTTCACCAGCGAGGCGATCACACGGTCGCGTGGGAACATGGTCGATCCCGCCACCACGGTCGCCGGCGCCAGCGCATTCACGCGCACCAGCGGCGCTAACTCCACCGCCAGACCGCGCGTCAAATGGTTCGCCGCCGCCTTCGATGAGTCATACGCCAGTGAGCCTTTCTTTGACACGAAAGCGTTCACGCTTGTAGTTAGCACCATGCTGCCGCGCATTCCCTGCCGCGCCCACAGCGCGCGCGATTCGTCGCCCACCAGATAGAGACCCATCACGTTCACGTCAAATGTAGTCTTCCACTGTTCGTCGGTGACGTGGCCTTCGCGGTCGGGCGCGATAAAGACTCCCGCCGTCACAATGATATGGTCAACGCCTCCATATGCCAGAACAGTTTGCTCCAGCATCGCGCGCACGCTGGCGCGGTCCGTGATATTCACTTGCAGCGCCACCGCCGGTCCGCAGCCGGAGATGCCCGTGCCGGCGACGCCGATTCCCATTCCATAGATCGCCGTCAGTTCCTTCGCCGTGGCTTCGGCCGCTTCCAGGCTGAGGTCCGCGCAAACCACGTGCGCGCCTTCCTTGGCCAACCGGTGCGCCACCGCTTTGCCGATGCCGTTGCCCGCGCCCACCACCAGTGCCACGTTGCGCGCCATTTCCTTTTCTGCCGGCATGCGTTTCAGCTTGGCCTCCTCCAGCAGCCAGTATTCGATGTCGAACGCCTCCTGCTGAGGCAGCGCGATGTATTCGTCGATGGCCTCCGCGCCGCGCATCACTTCCACCGCGCAGTTGTAAAACTCCGCCGTGACTCGCGATTCGCTTTTGTCTTTGCCCCACGTGATCATGCCGATTCCCGGAATCAGCATCACCGTCGGATTGGGGTCGCGCATGGCGGGCGAATTGGGCCTCTTACAGGCTTGGTAGTAAGTCGCGTAATCTTTTCGATACTGCTCAAGGCCCGCGGTCAGCTTGGCTTTGAGCGAATCCACATCTTCCGTCTGCGGATTCCACGCTACATAGAGCGGCTTGATCTTGGTGCGCAGGAAATGGTCGGGGCAGGAAGTGCCTAACTCGGCCAGGCGCGGCGCATCGTGGCTGTTAACGAAGCGCAGGATGGTGGGGTCGGATTGCACCGTGCCGATCAACCGCTTCGCACGTGACACTTGCCCGCGTAGCCAGGGTAGAATCTCGAATAGGATCTTATCTCGCTCGCCCTCGGCCAGCGTCTGGTACTTCGCGCCGCCGAATGTCTTCCCGCCCTTATCGCGCTGTTCAATGTAGGTGGCCGCCTGTTCGATCAATCGTAGCGTAAGGTCGTAGCATTCCTTGTTGCCGTCGGCCCAGTTGATCACGCCGTGCTGGCCCATCACAATTCCCTTCAGCTTGGGATTCGCCTTGGCGACCCGCTCCAGTTCCAGGCCCAGCTCAAACCCCGGACGCAGCCATGGCGTCCACGAAACCTCCCCGCCGAAGATTTCCCGCGTAAGCTGCTCGGACCGCCGCGAAGCAGCCACCGAAATCACCGAGTTAGGATGCATATGGTCCACATGCTTCGCCGGCAGGAACGAATGCAGCGGCGTATCGATGGACGTAGCCCGCGGGTTCAAATTGAACGTGCAGTGCGGATACAGGCCCACCATGCGGTCTTCGGCTGGCGTTTTCGGCCCGCGCGGCTCGGCGCTATTGTAGATCGGTTGCAGGCTCAGCAGCTTCTCCTGATAGAGTGAAGCGAAATTGTCCACATTGCTGGTGCGTAAGTCGCCGCCCGATCCCTTCACCCACAACACTTCCACGGTATCTCCGGTAAGTGGGTCGCGCTCCTCGATTTTGGCGGACGTGTTGCCGCCGCCCGTATTAGTGATTCGCTGGTCCGACCCCAATAAGTTGGAGCGGTAGACCAACTGCTCGGCCGGCGAAAGCTTCGCCGCCTTAGCGTCGTCCCACAGATAGTTAACATGCTTGAGTGCAATGCTGGTTGCTGACATAGATAACCTTTCAATTGTGGCTTTCGAGGCCCGTCACGCCAGAACTATCCTTCACCGTCACGCGGCTCCCGTCGAGCGCCTTGATAATGGCGCCGCTGAAGCTCCAATTCTGCGCGTTCTGAATGCTGCCGGCGGTCTTCGCCTCGATGTTGATGTTCTTGAATTCGAAATCTTTGAGCGGCGCCTCCGGGTAAGCGCTCACCGTGAATGCCTGTTGCGCGCCGGCGGCCCGTATGTCGGAAATGTGGACGTCGCGAAAGTGCGGCAATCCCTGCTCGGGTGAAACCGGGAGGAGTAAGATGCGCCAGTAATCGGGAACCACTTTCACGCCTTCGGGCAGTTTGGCGTAACTGTAACTCGGGTTCCGATTCATGGTGATGCTGATGGGCCGCGCCACGCCTTGCATCTCCACGTTGCGTATGCGAATATTCTGCACGGTCCCTCCGCGAGTGTTGGCCGATTTGAATAGGATGCCCGCCGGAACGCCGGCCATCACCGCCAGGCGGTCCACTTCCACATCGCGAATGCCGCCCGATGTCTCGCTGCCAATGGTGACTCCAGCCGCGCCGCCGCGCACCGTGTTGTGGCGGATGCGGATCTTCTCCGATGGGCGATTCACGCGCAACCCATCCGCGTCGCGCCCCGCCTTGAGGCAAATGGCATCGTCGTTACACTCGATATCGGCGTCTTCCACGATCACATTCGCCGAGGAATCGATGTCGATGCCGTCTGTGGACGGCCCTTTACCGCCCGCGCCGGCGATATTGTTGCGAATGGTGGCGCCTTCCACGTTGACATCCTGCGAGTAGCAGATATGCACCGTCCAGAATCCCGAGCGCTTCAGCGTGAGCCCTTGCAGGCGCACGTTTGACGATTTGTAGATCTGAATCAGCCGCGGCCGCTGGCAATCGTAATCCACCGCCCACCGCAGGCCCTTCGGCTCGTATTCGTCTTTGCGCATCTGCCAATATTTGTCCCACCAAACTTTGCCGTCGCCGTCGATCGTGCCTTTACCGGAGATCTGCACGTTCGATTGCTCGTACACATTGATCAGCGCCGCCGGCCACTTCATTTCGATTCCCGCCACGCGCGTCGGCATGATGGGGTACGCGGAAAGGTCACGAACGCCGCGAATCTCCACGCCTTCATCGAGGCGCAATTGCGTCCCGGTCTTGAGAAACAGGGACCCGCTAAGATAGACGCCCGGCTTGAAGACAATAGTCCCGCCAGGTTTCGCAGCCGCAGCCGCATCGATAGCTTTCTGGATGGCGACGGTATCGACGTTTACCCCGTCCCCCTTAGCGCCATAGTTCGCGACGGAGAAGTCAGCCGCAGAAGCGGAGGCGCCCAGGAGTAAGGCTAGAACGGTGTAGCGCACGCAGCCAACCTGCGGCCGAGCCCAGAGCGCGCCCCAAACCGGCCTCTCGCCGTTCCTCAGCCCTGCTTTTCTCATTTCCCCACTGCTTCGATGGTAACTGAACCCGTGGCCAATCCAGCGGATGATGCGCTCACCGTAATTCTGCCTTTCGCCCCAGTCGCACGAATCACCGCCATGCCTCGCCCCTGAAAAGCCCGCCGCTCCAATCCCTGAAACGGCTCGTGGCTCGCGCTATCCGCATTGTCCACCGCGGCCACTGCGCCCGGTCCGGTAATCTGAAACGTCACTCCGTTGCTAGCGGACGGCGTCACCATGCCGGCCTCGTCTGTCACCTCAGCAGTAACATACGAAACCTCGTCCCACTCGGGCGTCAGTTTCTCGCGGCCCGCCTTCAGTTCGATCTTAGCCGCCTTGCCCGCCGTCCGCAGTTCCTCGCTCGGCCCATTCTTGCATATGGCCCGAATGACTCCCGGCTCGAACGCCGCACGCCACGTACGCGGGCTCGCGTCGGCGGGCAGAGGCTTCGCGCCCAGAGACTTCGCGCCCAGAGACTTCCCGTTCAGTGACAGCTCCACGTCGGGACAGTTGCTATAAACCTCCACGTTCTCGCTGTGCGACGCCAGATTCGCCGGCGTCCAATCCGCGTATAGCGTCTGCGGAGGCTGCCGCGCCGCGGCCTCATAGCCCGGATCGGAGGGACCGCACACTACAGCGTGATACATCGCGGGGCGGTTGCGGTCCCACCGGTCGGGCGAAGGCGCCGCGATATCCTGCTCGAACTCCACACTCTTACCCCGCGCGACAGCGTGCCGCGGAGTCGAAATCGCATTCACCTGCTTGCCACTGGGCGCAATGATCTTGATATACAAGAACGCACTCCGCGCCTCATCCGACTGGTTCTCCACGACGTGTCGGGCGTGAAGATACTGTCGACGCCCAGAAACTGGAAGATATTCGCCATTCTCACTCGCCAGGTTTCAGCCTCGATACAGATATGGATCTGACGCGGCTTGGGGTCGGGTGATGGCAGCAGACACTACACCAGCGTTGGATCGAGCTATCCTGCCCGGCGCAGCGGACGGTAGCGGCGGATGGCTCGCACGCCGATCAACTCCGCTACCTTGCCTAGCAGAACGGGTAGATTTTCGGTGTAGACCGAAACGTGTTGCTGTCTGCGCGGGGGGCGGCGTTGCGTCACCGAATCGGACGAAGTAATCAGCGCGGTGGCTGGACGGTACGATTTCACACGGGCATAGGCCAGCACGTTGCGCCCGGCCTCGCTCGATCCAAATTGCGCATCGCTCAACACCAGATCGTATTGCCATTCGTCCATTTTGGTGAGCGCTTCAGCGGGAGTTGCGGCCACTTCCACTGTGTATCCACCGGCCTGCAGTATCGTCTGAAGCGCCAACCGCGGCGTCAGATTCCCTTGAACCAGGAGGACACGGGCCAAACCCAGCGTCCGGCGAGGCTCGGCAACGAGCTTCGAACTGTACGTCTTATACATTCTTGATAAGACTACTTTAACCGAAAACGTTCCGATTTCAGCCACTTAAATTGCGCGTGCGAAGGAGTCATGGCATCTAACAGCGCATTATCTATAGGTACTAGAACTATTAGTTACAATTGCCCGGCATCCTCGGGAAAGACCTGCGCTGCCATCGCGGAAACTATACTTCTGCAGCTGCCGACGTAAGGAAGCGTACATGAGACACGCGATATCCTTGCAATTCACAGTCACGACGCACTTCCAGCAGCGTGTCAAGGGACCGTGCGCTGCCTATATCTCGTTTCCATCGATGATAGGCGGTGATGCGGAAAGCCGGAAACTCGACATGGTTCCGCTGGGTAAATCTTCGTCGATCCGGAGGTGATTCCTTGAGCGCCGCCGCGGCAGGTCCGATACTTTAGCATCGAGGCCGTGGCGAGCCGCACTATAGGGTAGCAGCGAAAAGCTCAGAGCCGCATAGCTCAGCCGGATTCAGACACGCTTCCGCCCGAGAGCCATGGCAACCGGAATGAGCACGGCAGTCCAGAACACCGGATAGCCCATCTTAATCGCGTGGATTTGGTCCGTGCTTCCGTTGAAGGCCGGGAACACCTTGATCGTAGCGAAGGAAAGGGGTAGAACCACCAGCAGGCCAGCCGCCACCAAAGTCCCAGTCCAATAATGCAGCGGCGCCAGCCAACGCTTCCCGGCGATTGTGAGGCCCACCGGGACTATCACCCACGCGATCAGCAAGACGAAGCCTGGGCCGGGCACTGCGCGGCCGGGAAAGCCTCCTGAGAACAATTCGAGAACCGCCCATCGCGCCATCGCAAAGGCCGAGACGGCGATTACCCACGCTACACCAAGGAACATCGCGCGGTCCGGCCACCGGGCTTGCGGAGTGACCAGGTAACTGGCCATAAGCACGACTAATGCGCAGGCCGGCAAGGCAGACCAGTTGAATCCCGCGGCCCAGGCCAAACCCGCCCAGCCTTTCACCCAAAGAACCTCGGCCAGCCAAAGACCCCACGCTGCGAACGCCGCCCCGAGAAGGAGCGAGAGACGAATCACCGTGCCCATGCGTTCGTCCTATGAGACCTTGACCGTGTCCGGTCCCTTGATCGTCGAATCGGTCACATCCCACGCCTCGGACTCGTCGTGAAAAGCTTTCGCCAGTCCGGCCTTCTCGACCCGGATCGCGTTGCTGTGGTAGACCGTGATATCCTTGTCTCCCGGCGCTACCGCCCCCGGGGCCGTGGATTTATAGTCCGGATTGGGCACGGAAATATGCTTCGCCGGGTCCCAGTGATACTCGTCGGAGGCTTTACACGTCCATTTGTCGAACGTCACGTTATACATCTGCGACTTGCCTACCTGCGCCGTGGATGCCACTACGTCGGATATCACCTGGAACCCGTGCAGGGCGTAAAGAGCATCGAGTTCTCGAGGGTCGACGTTGAGTCCTGCGGCAGCCTTTATCTGTATCGTAACCGAGGCTTCCACATTGCCCTGCAGGTGCATCGAATAAGGCGGGCCTGGGGGAGTGCTCGCGATCGTGCCGTTGATGCGAGGTACGATTCCCCCGATTCGGCCGTTCGGAGCCGGCTTCCGGCTGAGAAATATTTCGCGCGCGGTGTCTTTTAGATAAGATCGCACTTCCTCCAGATCCTTGACGTATTTTGCGGGGTAGACCTTGGGTTTGCCGGCGCCATCTAACCAATGCAGCAGCAGAATCGCTGCCAGCGAATCGCCGCTGAACTTTGCCTGGATGCTCGCGGCCAGACGCCGGTAAAAGGCAGCCACGTCCGCTTCTTTTAAGGGCGCGAGGTAATCGGCCATAGGTCCCGATTCTAACCCAGAATATCGGTAGGGGCAAAGGATCGTTTCGACGCGGATCATTTCGACGCAGAGACGCGGAGACGCAGAGATAAGCGCAGAGAAGAGAGACCTTCATTCTTTTACGGAGTTTCGCGTAATTGGATGACACGATGTGCCGGGATGCCATCTGGTACGCCAGCATGCCTGGAAGTTGCCACCCAACGTTGTCACCGTATTCAGCGAAATTCAATAGGGCTTCTCTGCGCCGAGCTCCGCGACTCCGCGTCTCCGCGTCGAAGAACGGCCTCGCCATTTTTCCTATCCCTTCCCGGTGCTATCCTCGAAGCAGAAACTATGCCTCTGCGGAAGGCCTTTCAACGCGCCGTTTGCGGCTTGGCCTGCATGGGCGCGCTGTGTGCGTTCCAGCGGCCCTTTCGCGAATTCCCCGGCATTGAGTACCGCCTGGGCGTGATCCCGCTGCCGCCGGATTACCAGGAGAAAACCGAATGGACCTTCGCGCGCCTCATGTTTCCGCCCGGCCCGCTCAACGGCTACGAGGGCCGCGACGCCGAGTGGCATCAGGGCATGTCGCTCTGGACGCAGGATTTTCCCCGCGCCGACCGCCACTTCTCGCTGGCTGTGCGCCGTTTAAGCCGCCTCCACGTGCGCTCCGCCGAGCAGATTGTGAACCTGGACGAGGGCGACGCCTACGATTGGCCGTGGCTCTACGCGGTGCAAGTGGGCGAATGGGGGCTCACCGATCAGCAGGGGCAGGCGCTGCGCGAATACTGCGAGCGCGGCGGCTTCTTCATGGCGGACGATTTTCACGGCGACGCCGAGTATTACGAATTCGAAAGCCGCATGAAGAAGGCGTTCCCGAAGCGCGTCATCGAAGACATCCCCGACGACGACGCCATCTTCCACACAGTTTACGATCTGAAGGACAAGATTCAAATCCCCGGCTCCGAGCACCTGCGCGACGGCCACAAGAACGGGACTAGCGGCATCGGCGCGCACTGGCGGGCCATCCGCGACGACAAGGGGCGCGTGATGGTGGCGATCTCTTATAACTCCGATATCGGCGACTCGTGGGAGTATGCCGACGATCCGTGGTATCCCGCGAAGTTCTCCGATCAATCCATCCGGATGGGACTTAATTACATTGTTTACTCGATGACTCACTAGGTGGGGTGGGCCCATGGCCTGCCGTGTCCCGAGCCGCTCCGGGCGCTCGGATTTCGGATGTCAGCGCTGCTATAAGCCGTAAGCCGGTTACCATCTTGCAAGCGGCAACCTATAATTGAAGCCAAGAATGGAAAATGGAGAGAATGGAGCGTAAATGGAAAAAAAGATAGCCATCGGCTGCGCCGGCGTGTTGCTCATCTTCCTGCTGATTGTGGGAGTGTCATTCGGCGGAACCTATAACTCACTTGTGCAACTCGATCAGGCTACGCAAGCGCAGTGGGCACAGGTCCAAAACGCATATCAACGGCGCGCCGATCTGGTACCCAATCTGGTAGCGACCGTCAAAGGCGCTGCCAACTTTGAGCAGAGCACTATGATAGCGGTTACGGAGGCGCGCGCCAAGGTGGGCCAGGTCACATCCGGCGCCCTGGCAGACATTACCAAAGATCCGGCGGCGTTCCAACGGTATCAGCAGGCGCAGCAAGGATTGTCTTCGGCGCTGTCGCACTTACTGGTGGTCACCGAGAATTATCCGGATCTCAAAGCCACCGCCAATTTTCGCGACCTTCAGGCGCAACTCGAGGGCACCGAGAATCGGATTACGGTTGAGCGACAGAGATTCAATGAATCAGCTCAAGCTTTCAATACCCGGCGGAACAGTTTTCCCACCGTGCTGATCGCGGGTTTCTTCGGCGATAAATTCGCAACCAAGCCTTACTTCCAGGCGCAATCCGGGAGCGACACGGCGCCCGTGGTGAAGTTCTAGTTTGCTTCTGCACCGTAGCTTGCCCGCCGTTATCGTCGTGGTTTCAACCGCGTTCCTATACGCGGCTGAGACACCCATACCTCCATCGCCCACCGAGTGGGTCACAGACACCGCAAACTTCCTGTCGCCCGAAACGGTGCGATCACTGAACGCGCGTCTGAGCGCCTATCAGCAGGCCACCGGCCATCAATTGATTGTGTACATCGCCCCCACGACTGGAGATGCGCCGATTGAGGATTGGGCCGTCCGGGCCTTTGCGAAATGGAAGGTGGGCCGGAAGGGGCTTGACGACGGGCTGGCCCTTTTCATCATGTCCCAGGACCATAAGATGCGGATCGAGGTCGGCTACGGACTTGAAGCCGTAGTACCCGATGCGATTGCGTCGCGGGTGATCAACGAAGTGATGGCGCCGCGAATTCAGGCCGGCCATCCCGATGACGCGGTAACGGCAGCTATCGACTCACTGACCGGAGTTATCGGCGGGCAGGCCGCTGCGCCAACCGGTGCGACTCCGCCTACGCAGACGCCGGCACAGTCCAAGCCATTGACCCCGTTTCAATGGATACTCTATGGCGTTGTTGGAATCCTGATCCTGGCATTCGCGGTTACGCATCCGATGCTGGCATTCTATCTCCTGGCCAACATCATGTCCGGCGGCGGCGGTGGTGGTGGCGGAGGAGGCGGCGGATTTGGCGGGGGCGGCGGAAGGTCCGGGGGTGGAGGGGCGAGCGGATCATGGTAAGCATCAATAAGAATCGGATCAAGCAGGCGATTCAAAGAGCAGAGAGGCGAACTTCCGGCGAGATTCGCGTTTCCGTGTCACCCCTGTTCTGGGGCGATGTCAGGAAAGCCGCCGAGAAGGCTTTCGAGCGACTGGGCATGTCTGCAACGAAGGATCGCAATGCCGTGTTATTTTTTGTCGTGCCGACGCGGCGCAAGTTCGTCGTGTTAGGCGACAGCGGCATCCACGAGAAGGTTGGCGAGGAGTTTTGGCATCATCTGGTCCGCACCGTATCCGAGAAGTTTAAGGAAGGCGACTTTACGGGCGGACTTGTCGCCGGAATTGAAGCGGTTGGCGAGCATCTGGCCAAGCATTTCCCTTACCACGCGGCTCACGACGGAGCCGGCGACACGAACGAGTTGGGGGATGATGTCGACTACGGCGGCGGGAACTGAGGCCGGTGGAATACGGCGAGCCCGGGCGCTTCTGGACCCACTACCCACTTGTCAAAATCGCCCGCGTCTTTCTTTGCGGGAAATCGGGTGTTCGGAATTCATTGTGGGGGCCGACCCCCTGGTCCGCGGCCGCCCCCCGGTCGGCCTCTTAGGGATCGCATGAGGCTAATTTGGCTGGGCGAGGAGCGGGTCCAGGGGGACCCGCGCGGACCATGGGG
>Ga0302326_10023024_pt1 | contig 12714 bp, 11 predicted proteins | sample Palsa_T0_3_FD_202264 | JGI IMG/M metagenome (GOLD analysis project Ga0302326, IMG submission 202264) | Peat permafrost microbial communities from Stordalen Mire near Abisko, Sweden - Palsa_T0_3 | ecosystem: Environmental > Terrestrial > Soil > Palsa > Peat permafrost | place: Sweden: Abisko... | reverse complement strand
GGCGGGGGCTTCGATCGCAGCCGACTGGCAGAGAAGACGACGGAAGTGAAACGAATGCTCGCGGGGTTCCTCCAGAAACTGAACGCCTGAGCTGAAAGCTGACCGCTGAACGCTGACCACCGCCCAAATAAAATTTCAAATATCTTTGGCTATCCTTAGCGAGCCACGGAACGCCCGCCCGGCATGTAAGATTCCGCGCCATTGTGATACAGGAAAACCGTGTCGAAGCGGCGGTCACAAAAGAGGGCGCCGCCGAGTTTTCTGATAGCGGAAGGTGTTTTCACCCGGCTCGAGGTTTTCGCATCGAAATTTCCAAGTTGCTGCAACTCTCGATATTGTTCTTCCGTCAAAAGCTCAATGCCCATGGCAGCTGCAAAGCACTCACACACTACCTTGCGGCTGTGGATCACCATGCAACAAGCCGCTGCTGCGCTCGGTGTCAGTGAGATGGTTATCCGCAGACTCATTGCGCAGAAAAGTCTCCCGGCGAAGCAGATTGTGAAATTCGCCCCCTGGATGATCGAACGCCATGCTCTCGACCTGCCCGCCGTCCGCAAAGCGATTCGGCGAGTTCATGAGAACCGGCGCACGGGATGGGTGGTTAGCGAAAAACAAACCGGACTATTCGGGGATTCTCATGAAGCTTAGCCTGGTGCTTTGCGAACCCGGCAAATGGCTGCGGATTTGAGTCCCGGCATCCCCGCCATCCTTGGTCAATGCTTTACCAACTGGCTCTTTCGGGAATGTGGGTGCATTTGAAACGGCGGCAATCGCCTGACAAAAAGAACCTTGATACAATTCGCACTGCTGATTTACGCGACTCCCGGAAGCCTTTGCGGCACTTAAGAATCAAGAAGACGACGGGTACATCGGACGCGTGTGGCGGGCTTGCTATAAGGCGCTACTCGAAGCGCGCGTCGGCGCCCCCGTTTAAAGGGGTTGCTGAACACGATGCTGCCATGATAGATAAACCCGCAAACCCAGACACTTCTAACTGTACAAGGTCGGCAAATGAACACATCAACATTTGATCCCGTGCGTTACAAGGCAACGACCAAGGAGCAGTGGGATACTGCCGCCGAGGCCTGGGATCGGTGGGCGCCAACATTACAACAATGGCTTGGCACAGCCACCGAGTTGATGCTGGACATGGCTAATGTCAGACCAGGGAGCTCCGTATTGGACGTGGCCGCCGGTGCCGGCGATCAGACCCTACATGCCGCCAAGCGCGTCGGGTCAGAGGGATTTGTTCTTGCCACAGATATTTCTCCGAAAATCCTCGAATTCGCCGCTTTGAATGCTCGCAATATGGGGTACAAGAATATTCGAACGCGGGTGATGGACGGGGAAAATATCGACATCGAGAGAGAGTTTGATGCCGTAATCTCGCGCGTTGGCTTCATTTACTTTCCGGACCAACAGAAAGCGCTCAAAGGCATGAAGCGCGCACTCAAAGCCTCAGCACGCCTGGGTGCTATTGTCTATTCGACGGCAGACAAAAATCAGTTTTTCTCCATTCCGGTTTCCATCATCCGCCGCCGCGCCAATCTTCCGCCACCCGCACCAGGTCAGCCGGGGCCGTTCAGTCTCGGTGGCGACGGCGTGCTGCGAAGTGCTCTGTCCCAAGCTGGTTTTCATCAAATTAAGGAAGAACGGTCGTCGCGCCGTTGAAGATGCCTTCTACCTCAGAATGCCTCAGATTCGAGAAAGAATCATTCGGAGCTTTGCACACCATGCTCGCTGGACTCGATGAAGCGAGCAAAGAGGCCGCCTGGAAGGAGATTGAAAACGAACTGCGCAAATTCGAAAGCCCCGCCGGGTTCGAAGGACCTTGTGAGCTACTTGTCGTCTCGGCGTCTGCTTGATGAGGATTTCCCATAGTTAGGACCTAAAAATGCCAAACACTACTTCTTCGCGCTGCGTAGATCTGAGTCACACGATCGAACACGGAATGGTCACTTACAAAGGGTTCCCTGGTCCGGTAATTTGCGACTTCATGAGCCGCGAGGCTTCGAAGAAATTCTATGCAGAGGGCACGTCGTTCCAGATCGGCAAAATCGAGATGATCGCGAACACCGGAACGTATGTCGACAGCCCGTTTCATCGCTTCGAAAATGGAAGGGACATTTCTGAGATGCCGGTCGAAAAGTTCGCTGATCTGTCTGCTGTAGTTGTTCGAGTCAACAACATGACCGGACGGGCCGTGGATCGCGATGCTTTCCTAAAGACCGATGTGCGCGGCAAAGCGGTGTTGGTACATACGGGATGGGCGCGACATTGGCGTACGGAGCAGTATCTTGAAGGCCACACGTTCTTGACTGAAGCTGCGGCTGTACACCTGAAAGAACAGGGCGCGGTATTTGTGGGAATCGATTCTATGAACATCGATGACACATCGGGATACCCGGCCCGTGCATACCGTTCTGCTCGGAGCGGAGATTCCGGTCGCCGAGCACCTCCAACAACGTCGGGTCCGCCGCCAGTTCTTTCCATTTCATTGAGTGACGACAGTTTCTCAGCATTCGCATCCAACTTTGCTGGTGCGCAACGCAGCTTCAGCTTCTCTACCCACTTCGGCTCACGCTACATGGTGAAAATCGTAATCGCACCACTACCAGAACGATCTTCCGCACGGAGCGCAACGGGACAGCACTTTCGCCTGGCGGCCAGCTCCAATTCAGGGAGATGCAGTTCCCGCAAATTGTTTCGCTTATAATGCATCCACGCATGCCGCTGACCTCTGGCACCAGGCTTGGAGCTTATGAAATTCAGTCGTCGATCGGTGCCGGGGGCATGGGCGAAGTCTACCGCGCTCGCGATACCCGGCTCGATCGCACGGTCGCCATCAAAATCTTGCCGGCGTCGGTTTCGAGCGACCCCGACCGCCTGCTCCGCTTTCAGCACGAAGCCCGCATCCTGAGCACACTGAACCATCCGAACGTTCTCGCCATCTTTGACGTCGGCGAACAAAACGACGTGCGCTATCTGGTTTCGGAATTCCTGGACGGGCGGTCGATGCGCGAGGCGCTAGCGACCGGAGCACTCCCGCGCCGCAAAGCGACCGAATACGCCCTTGAAATCGCCAAGGGACTCGCGGCGGCGCACGAAAAAGCAGTGGTGCATCGCGACCTGAAGCCCGACAACATTTTCATCACTGGTGATGAACGCGTGAAGATTCTCGATTTCGGTTTGGCCAAGCAGACTGCGACCGAATCTGCCGCCGACGAATCGCCAACCATGACGGTCGCCGCGCCGACCACTCCGGGCACAGTCATGGGAACGGTCGGCTACATGTCCCCCGAGCAGGTGCGCGGGCAAACCCTCGATCATCGCTCCGACATTTTCAGTTTTGGCGCTGTTCTCTACGAGATGGTTTCGGGCCAGCGGGCATTCAGCGGCGAGTCCTCGGTGGAGATCATGAACGCCATCCTGAAAGAGGATGTGGCGGAACTGTCTACCTCGGGCGGGCAAGCGTCGCCGGGGCTGGACCGCATTATCCGGCGTTGCCTGGAAAAAAAGCCGGAGCGGCGATTCCAGTCGGCCAGCGATCTTGCGTTTGCCATCGATGCACGCAACCTCAGGCATTTCGCAAGCGGTTCCGGTCACAGCCCCGCCCACCAGGAAAATGCGGATCGAACGGGTCATCACGGCCCTCGTGATCTTGCTCTTGGGCCTCGTGGCACTCTCCCTGTGGCGATACAAACCTCGGCCCACCGCTCCGGCCACCTACACCCAGGTTGCGTTTCGACCCAGCTATATCCGTATGGCCCGCTTCGCCCCGGGAGGCGTGGTGGTCTATGCCGCATCCGTCAACGGAGAACCCATGACGTTGTTCTCCGCGCGTACCGACACACTGCAGTCGCAGCCGCTCAATGTGAAAGCCGATTTGCTCGGCATCTCCCGCTCCGGCGAACTGGCGGTTTCGCTCAACCGAACTTTCGATGCCTGGACCCCCTCCGGCCGCCTGGCGCGGGTTCCACTGGGGGGCGGCGCCACGCGCGAGTTGCTCGACGACGTGATTGACGCCGACCTGGAACAAGGATGGCTCTGATCTTGCGATCTCTCGGCGCGTGGTCCACGGAAGCCGCCTGGAGTATCCGCCCGGCCACGTGCTGTATGAAACGTCGGGATGGATCAGCGATCTCCGCTTCTCGCCCACGGCGGGCCAGATCGCATTTCTCGACCATCCCCTGATGGGCGACGACCGGGGATGGGTGTCCGTCATTGACCTCGAGGGACATCGCCGGGTCTTGACCCGGGAATTTTCCAGCGAGCAAGGGTTGGCGTGGTCGCCTTCGGGGGACGAGATTTGGTTCACCGCTGCCGCTGTGGAGTGGGCAACACCGGGCAGGCCGATCGGCGCAGTCAATCTCCAAGGTAAATTTCGTCTTGTGGCCAGCGCACCGGTTTACCTGCAGCTTCAGGACATCGCTCCAGATGGCAGGGTATTGCTCAGCACGCTTACGGTCAGCACTTCGGTGGGAACGGGAGAAACAAAATCCGGACGCCTGCATGAACTGTCCGGCATCGTGCACCGGTGGATCAGCGGCCTTTCTGCCGATGGCGGCATGCTTCTTGTGAATGTCTTCGACACCAACAAGAACAACAGTTACCAGCTCTACCTGCAGAGCGCCGACGACTCGCCCCCCGTCCTGCTTGGCGAAGGCAGCGGCGCCGGGCTTTCTCCCGACGGCAAATGGGCTGTGGCCGTGGACGTACCGCATCCCGATACGCTCTTCATTATCCCTACCAGCGTAGGCGACGCGCGCACTCTGCATGCGCCCCCCGGCCGCCAATTTGCGGGCGCGGCTTTCTTTCCCGATGGCAAACGCCTGTTGATTTCGACGAAAGCAACGGGCCAGATGACCGAAAGCGCCGTCGAGGATCTCGACAGTGGAGCGGTGCGCACCTTTGGAAAACCCGGCCGCCACTTGCCCGCGAGCGGGTTCCGACTCTTCCCCGGGCCATCTCCAGACGGCCGGTTCTCGATCGAAACCGACGGCACGAATCATTACTGGCTGCAGCCCATCGATGGCGGCGAAGCCAAAGAAATTACCGGGGTCAATCCGGCCGAGCGGATCATCGGCTGGCGTGGCGACTCAAACAATCTACTCCTTTCCGATCCGACCGGCGCCGACACCGAGATTTACAATCTGAATCTGGCTACGGGCACCCGCACTTTGTGGGTACGCTTTTCCCCGGTGGAGAAAGCTGGAATTCGCAGCAAGGACATCCTTTTCACACCCGATGGTTCCCGCTTTGCCTATGTAGCCCGCAGAATCAACTCCAACCTTTTCGTGGCCGACGGCCTTCGTTAACTCCCGGGGCAAACGCCGGGGCAAAAGGAAGATCGTCCAGCGATCTCTCCATGCCGGTAACGGGATGAAAAGATCGCAATCCCGAGTTAATTAAATAACTTTGGGTCGACCCCTGAGACCCAGCTTATGGGCTAGCCGCAGTCCGAGGGGATTAGGATCGCAGATGCGCCCGACGCTGCCTGCGAAACCAGGCGAAAACCGGTACGCCAGCCAGAATAACCAGCAATCCATAAAAGGAGTTCGGCCAGTCTTCGCGGAAGGTGTAGTAAAGAAGAACCGCGGCTGCGGCGATGAACAAAGCGGGGACAAAAGGATAGCCAATCATCCGATAAGGCCGGGGAGCATCGGGATCGCGCCAGCGGAAGATGAAGACGGTGCTGCCGGCAATCATGTAGAAGAGCCATTCTGCGAAGATGGCCAGCGAAAACAGCTGCCGGAAATTACCTCCCAGCAGCAGCAGAACGATCGACAGCACCGCCTGCCACAGGAGGGCAACCGCCGGTGTGCGAAAGCGCGGATGGACTTCGGCGAGAGCCGCGAAAAAATACCCATCGCGTGCCACGGCAAAGGGAACACGAGCGCCGCTCATGATCGTCCCGTTCAGCGTGACCAACATGGAGATGGCCATGCCCGCGGACACGATGCTCGCGCCCATGCGTCCCATAACCAGGGCGACCGCGTCGGAGGCAGGGCGCGGCGAGGCCGCAATCGCACTTGCCGGCAGCACGTACTGCACCCCGGCATTTACCAGCACATACAACACTCCGACCGTGGCCACACCCGCAATCAGGGCAATCGGAATATTCCGTTCCGGCCGGTTCACCTCGCCGGCGACCATGTTCAGGTCGTTCCAGCCGTCGTAGGCCCACAGCGCCGCTACCAGCGCCGCCATGAAGCCGGCGGTCCCGCCCTTGGCCCCAATGAATGTGGTGGAAAAGTTGCTCCAGCCACTTCCGGCTGCACTTCCTGCACCGCTAAAACAGACCGCCACGATGCCAACAATGATTGCCACCTTCAGCACCGTGAACACGAGCTGAAATTCTCCGGCCTTCTTGACTCCAAGGTAGTTCAAAGCAGAAATCAGAAGGGCTGCGGCGATGGCCACAAGCTGGCCCCAGGTGACGCGGAAAGCAACGGTGATGGCATTGGCCGGAAAGAAGGAAAAGATCGGGAACGTGCCCAGAATGCGAACCAGCCCGGTAGCGACTGTGGCTACCGAAGCGGGTTTGGCGATGACGAACCACGTCCAGGCGTAAAGAAACCCTCCTAGCGGCCCGTAAGCATCGCGGACATAAACATATTCGCCGCCCGCTTGCGGCTTCATGGCGCCGAGTTCGGCGTAGGTGAGCGCGCCAAAAAAAGACAGCAGCCCGCCCACCAACCACGCCAGATACACCAGCTTGGCCGAGCCCACGGCCTGCATCATCTCGGCGGGTACCAGGAAGATTCCGCTGCCAATGATGGTTCCCACCACCACCGCGGAAGCGTGGCTTACGCCCAGATCGCGAGCCAGCTCGGGACGGGTAGCCGTTGGTTGGATTGGCACTGGCATGGTTGAAGTGTGCCAGTATACGTCAGAGGCGATGCTGGTCTTTTTGGCAACTACCTTCGGACGAGCAAACTGGCCGCGTATCCGATCCCGAATGTCACCACCGTCCCAAGCGGCACCCACCACGTCCACGGCACGTGGGTCCATTGCCACAAATACAATCCCACGCTGAATCCAAACATCATCCCGACCATGGCCCCGCGCTGATTGGCCCGCCGCGTGAGAACGCCAAGCAGAAAAACTCCGAGCAGCGCGCCATAGGCGACGGATGCGATCTGCAGCCCCACTTCTACTACGCGTCCCACTTTCTGCAACGCCAACACCGCCAACCCAAACAGCACCATCGCCCAATAAAAAGTCGCTAACCGGGAGAGCCGCATTCGCATCCGCTCATCGGTCTGCGGCCGCAGGCGCAGAACAAAATCCATGATCGTGCTCGACGAAAGCGAATTCAGCGCCGCGCTCAGATTCGACATCGCCGCCGCCAGGATTGCCGCAATCAGCAGTCCGGAAATTCCGTGCGGCATCTGGCTGACGATGAACGTCGGATAGATGCGATCGGGTTTTCCGAAGATCGCCGACGGCACGCGATAGTACGCCCACAGCATTACGCCTACAATCAGGAAGAGAGCAAACTGGAAAAGAATTGCTACTCCGCTCGAAAGCAGCGCTAGGGCAGACTGCTTCTGCCCGCGCGCCGCCAGTAAGCGCTGGACAATCAGTTGATCGGTGCCGTGGCTCGCCGTGATGAAGGCGGTCCCCCCGATGACGCCCGCCCAGAACGTGTAAGGCAGCCAGAAGTTGGCTCTGAAGTCGAACACTTGCAGCTTGCCCGCTCCCGCCGCCGCGGTATGAATCGCACTCCATCCTCCGGGCACAAGATGCAGAATCGTGGTCAACCCAACCAGTGTTCCGCCGACATAAATCACGGTCTGAACCACGTCGGTCCAGATCACCGCCGCCAGGCCGCCCTCAAAGGTATAGATGAGCGTCAATGCAGTGATGATGGCGATCGAAGCTATTTCGCCCGTTCCCAGCGCGATCGATACCACGATCGACACGGCATAGACTCGGACGCCTTCGGCCGCCGCGCGCGTCAACAGGAAAAGACCGGCGGTCATGGAGCGCAAGCCGCGCCCAAAGCGGCGTTCAATCAACTCGTAGGCGGTGTAAAGATCGCCGCGAAAATAATGCGGCAGCAGCACAAAGCTGATCACTACCCGTCCCACCAGATAACCCATCACTACCTGCAAGAAGGTAAGGTTGGTGTCATAAGCAAGTCCGGGAATGCTGATGATGGTGAGCGTGCTGGTCTCGGCCGCAACGATGGAAAGCGCGATCGCCCACCAGGGGATGTCGCGTCCAGCGAGGAAGTAGTCGCGCAGCGAGCGCTGCCGCTTGCGGAAGCGCAGCCCGAACAGGGTGATCCCCATTAGATACAGCGCGATGATGGCGAGATCGAGTCTGTCGAGGGCCATATCCAAGATTCAAGCTGCGTGATGTTCTTCGCGACCTTCGCGACCGTTCTTTGCTCTTTGCGCGCTTGGCAGTGAAGAGCTTTAAGCGTCCAGAGAAAAGTCTTTCACCCGCAAAGAACGCGAAGAAATTCCGCCAAAGTCTCGAAAAAAAGCCGACCCCCTACACCACTTTTGGCGCCGCCGTCTCTCCCGAATGGTAAGGCGCAGACGAACCAGCCGCGATCCCGCGAGGCGTTGATCCGTCATTGCGCACTCGATCCGAACTGCCCGGCGAAGCGACCGCGCTGCGCCCGGCAACCGGACAACGGCCCCGCCCCTGCACAAGTCACAAGTGGTTTCCGCACACGGCTCCCGCCGCGATCGAAAGTCGGGTGAATATCCGCAACCCGGCCCAGGAAATCGAGCGCCTCACTAGACGCGGCAAGGCTGAAGCCGCCTGCGTCGCCGGTATGGCTGAGTTCGGATCTTTGAATCTTCACGTTGTCCGTTTTCAATTATGGCGTTAATCGAAATTCAATACGAGTGAGTCTCTATGGACGTTCGAGCCAAGGTGTCAGGTGCTAAGCCTCGGGTCTTAGGATCGCGAATCAGTCCTGCCCTCGTTAACCCACAATCATCGGATCGAAGCCCCGGATCGAAGCCCCAGACCCAAGACCTGACTTGAGAACCGTGAACTGCCCTGTGGTAGAACTAACCCGTGGCCTACTACTTGGGCGTCGACGGCGGCGGCAGCAAGACCATGTGCGCTGTGGGCGACGAATCTTCGCTTCTGGCTACGGTCGCAGCCGGCCCGAGCAACATCACTCGGGTGGGGCAAACTCGTGCCCGCAAAGCGCTGCATGTGGCGATTCGCAAAGCCTGTGCTCATGCGAAGATCGCTCCGCAGCAAGTGCGGAGTGCCTGCATTGGCGTCGCGGGCGCCGGACGCGAAGAAATTGCCGGCGCTATCCGCAAGATTGTGGCCGAAATGATTGCCGGCGAGATCGATGTCGTGGGCGATATGCAGATCGCTTTGGCAGCGGCCTTTGGCGCGGGACCGGGTGTGATCGTTATCGCGGGGACTGGGTCGATTGCCTACGGCCGCGATGCGCAGGGAAGGACCGCGCGCGCCGGAGGCTGGGGGTTCGCGATTTCCGATGAGGGCTCAGCCCACTGGATCGGCCGCTCCGCAATCTCCGCTCTGCTGCGCACGATCGACCGGGGCATCGATCAAAGTAAGGATGCCCGAGTGACCGTGGAAGCAACGCCGCTCTTCCGCGAAATGAAAGCGGCCTGGGAGCTTCACTCTCTCGACGAGCTGGTGCGCGCTGCCAACTCCAATTTCGACTTCGCGAGGTTGTTCCCCGCGATCCTGGCCGCTGCCGAGGCTGGCGACGCTCTGGCCCCGCCTGTGCTCGCGCAGGCGGGTAGAGAACTTGCCCAACTCGCCGGCATCGTTGTTCGTCGGCTTTTCCCAGAAGAGAATGGGAGCTTGCCCGGCCTTTCCTTAGCCATGGCAGGCGGCGTCTTTCGTCATTCCCCAGGGGTGCGGGAATGCTTCCGCAATGAGGTTCGCAAGCTTGGTCCGCATCTTGAGCTGAATTCGCAAGTGGTCGAACCCGTAGCGGGCGCTTTGCAAATGGCCCGCGTCGACAAGACCAGAATGAAGTAAGACCAAGAATCGATCAGCCTTCCCAGATTCGACCCGACTCAACTCCGCGAGAATCAGCGCCCGCCGCCAATCTCCAAAATAGCGCCGGTAGTGTAAGAAGCGGCCAAAGAGAGCAGCCACAGGACTCCTTCCGCCACTTCGGGCGCCGTGCCCGGCCTTTGCATAGGAATGGTCGCCGCCAGTCGATCCAACCGGTCGGGCGCGCCGTTAGCGGCATGCAATCCGGTCTCGATCAACCCGGGAGCGACCGCATTCACGCGGATTCCTTCGGTCGCAACCTCGCGCGCCAGCCCAATCGTGAAGCTATCGATCGCGCCCTTGGAAGCAGCGTAGTGCACCCACTCCCCGGCAGAACCCGTCCGCGCCGCCCGGGAAGAAATATTCACGATCGCGCCGCCCGTTCCGCCGTGGAGGGTCGACATGCGGCGCACGGCCTCGCGCGCACACAAAATCGCTCCCGTAACGTTCACCGCCATCACTTGCGCCAGAGTTTTTGCACTTACCGATTCCACGCGCGAGAACCCGCCGGTGATCGCGGCATTATTGACCAGAGCCTTGAGGGGCCCCAGTTCGCGCTCCGCGGCCTCAAAGAGCCGGACCACATCTTCTTCGCGGGCGACATCGGCTCGAATGGCACAAGCGCGTCCGCCCGCGGAAACAATTTGTTCAGCCACGCGAGCAGCTTCGGCCGCGCCGGTGGCAAAACCAACCGCCACGGAAAATCCGCGCTCACCCGCCAGTTTGGCTACGGCGGCGCCGATCCCGCGACTGGCTCCGGTCACGATCAGCGTGCCGTATTCGTTCTGGTTTGGCATAGATTCGGTGCGCAGAGATTTCGGGGAGCCCAGCCAACCTTTCGCCAACTAAATGTAGCAAGAAAAGCGTACCGCTGTGCGTGAGGAGCGCTGATCTTGGTCGAGCTAAAGGGCACCTCGGCCATGGGAAATCGGCAATGAAGCAGCCGCCTGCGCCTATAGTCAGTGGCTAGGCTTTATGGCGATCGGTCCGAGGGACCTCCAAGCCCTCCATCGACCACTCCCTACGGCCGTCAATGCGCAAGGAAAATATTGGTGTCGCGTGGGGTCTTGGCGTTGCGGTTCGAGGCCCACCCAAGCTTCGTTCCATGCTGCGACTCGCGATCGGCTATCTGCGAAAATGATTGCTGATCGCTTCCGCCTGCACCCGGGTTACGACCGCCGATAACGCGGCTGCGTCCGCTTGTTTTACGGCCTGCACGCTGCCGAAGTGTTCGAGAAGACGGCGGGTGGTACTCGCGCCTACGCCGGGGATCTCCAATAGTTCGGTGGAGCGGTCGCGCATCTGGCGGCGTTTGCGATGGAACGTCACGGCGAAGCGGTGGGCTTCGTCGCGAATGAGTTGTATCAAGTGCAGCACCGGCGAATGATGATCGAGCGCGATCGGATCTTTCTCCTGCCCGTAGACGTAGAGAATCTCTTCGCGCTTGGCAATGGCCGCCAGTGGCTGGTTGATGATCTCCAGCGATTCCAGAGCCTGGGCTGCCGCGCGCAACTGGCCCAGTCCGCCGTCGATCAGCACCAGGCTGGGCATCGGCTTTTCTTCCTGTTGGAGGCGCTTGTAACGGCGCGTTACCACCTCGCGCATGGAAGCGAAATCGTCGACGCCCTCGACCGTGCGGATGATGAACTTGCGGTAGTCCGATTTTTTCACTTTGCCGTCTTCCCATACGACCATCGAAGCCACGGTTTCCGCTCCCTGAATGTGGGAGATATCGAAGCACTCGATGCGTTTGGGCGGTTCGGGCAGGCTCAGAGCTTCCTGCAACTCTTCCTGGATGGCCTTGGTATTGGGCTTGAGCACGCGAAAGCGCTGATCGTAGGACTGCTTGGCGTTGGCGCCGGCAAGATCGATGAGCGAGCGCTTATCCCCGCGCTGGGGGACGAGGATGTGAACGCGTGCCGTGTGGGCGCTCACGCCCGCGGCTTGGTCGGAGAGCAGGTCTTCGAGGGCTTCACGGTCCTCGAAGTCGACCGGGACGTAGAGATTGCGCGGCACGTAGGGCTGGCCGATGTAGAGCTGCTGCAAAAGAGTGGAGAAAACCTCGCCCGGGTTGAAGGCGTCCGTGGCCGCAGAAGCAGGCAAGATTGGCTCGACTCGACTGCCGGGAGCTTGCTCTGAGCTTGACGAAAGGGCGGCTGTCCCCCCATTTTCTGGGGTGAGCTGGGGAAGCTCTTCCCAGAAGAATTCACGGCGGTCGAGGACGCGGCCGCCGCGCATGTGAAATAGATTTACCGCCAACATGCCATTTTCATAGTGATAACCGAAGACATCGGCGTCATCGCCTTCGGCAGCGGCGATGCGCTGGCGTTCCTGTAACTGCTCGACGGTTGAAATCAAATCGCGGTATCGGGCTGCGCGCTCATACTCCTGGGAGGCGGCCGCCTGCCCCATGCGGGTATGCAGCGAGCGGCTCAAATCGGTGGGACGGCCTTCCAGAAACAGCTTCACGTCGCGCACTGCCTCCTCATAAGCATCGGCAGTAGTCAGATCTTTCACGCACGGGCCCAGGCAACGCTTGATGTAGTACTGGAGGCAGGGACGCGGATGAAAACGCGTGAGGTCCACCTTGCAGGAAGGAATCAGAAAATTGCGGTGGATGAGATCGACAATGCGATATGCGAGGTTCGCAGGGAAGTAGGGACCATAGTAGGCGCTGCCGTCCTTGCGCAGGCGGCGCGT
>Ga0302326_10023023_pt1 | contig 12715 bp, 10 predicted proteins | sample Palsa_T0_3_FD_202264 | JGI IMG/M metagenome (GOLD analysis project Ga0302326, IMG submission 202264) | Peat permafrost microbial communities from Stordalen Mire near Abisko, Sweden - Palsa_T0_3 | ecosystem: Environmental > Terrestrial > Soil > Palsa > Peat permafrost | place: Sweden: Abisko... | reverse complement strand
AATCCAAGACCAGCGCAATCTAATCCACGACTCTGCCGCAACAAGCCAGCACCGCAATATATCCATGCGCCCCTCCTACGAGACGCATGTATTATATCCGCTTTGGTGTAAAGTGAATAATCCTGTGCAGCTATTCTGTTGCGCTCCAGGAGAATACAATGACCATCACATGCCTTATCCGCTATCAGATCAATCCCTTTCAGCGCGAGGGGTTCAAGAAGTACGCCGAGAACTGGGGCAGCATTATTCCCCGATGCGGCGGCCATCTGGTCGGCTATTTTCTTCCTCACGAAGGGACGAATGACGTGGCATGGGGATTGATCTCCTTCGAGAGTCTTGCTGCGTATGAGATTTACAGAACGCGCCTGAAATCGGACCCGGAGGCGCGTGAGAATTTTGCCATGGCACAGACCAAACGTCTTATTCTCCGCGAGGAAAGAAACTTCGTGGAAGTGGTGGATGGAACCTTCGGAATTCCCTCGACACTCCAAGGAATGTGAGTGCACATGACAACCCAAGTTGAAAAAGGACGCATCTTTCGTGCGCTGCATCAGCGTGCCAAGGCCTTCATCATTCCCAACCCGTGGGACATCGGGACTGCTCGGTTGCTCGGCCATCTGGGCTTTGAGGCTCTGGCGACAACCAGCATGGGCTATGCCTTTTCCGTTGGCCGGCGGGACAACACAATTGGCCGTGACGAAATTATAATTCACGTGAAGGCGATCGTATCCGCCACTGCTTTGCCTGTCAGCGCCGACTTGGAAAACGGCTTCGGAGATGCCCCGGAAATCGTTGTCAAGACCATTGCCCTTGCTGCGGCAGCGGGCATTGTCGGGGGGTCCATCGAAGACGCCACTGGGCGAGTGGACAATCCGATCTATGACTTGCCGCACGCGGTGGAGCGAATTCATGCCGCTGTGGACGCCGCACGCGCGCTGCCTTTTGATTTTACCTTGACCGCGCGCGCGGAAAACTATCTCCATGGCCGGCCCGATATCGCCGATACCATCAAACGGCTCCAGGCTTACCAGGAAGCCGGCGCGGATGTCCTCTATGCTCCGGGTCTCGCCACGAAGGATGATATTGCCGCCGTGGTCAGCTCCGTGGATCGTCCCGTGAATGTGTTAATGGGCCTGCGCGGCGTACAACTGGATTTAGCCACCCTTTCGGCGATGGGAGTTCGGCGCATCAGTGTGGGCAGCTCTCTTTGTCGCGCCTCCCTGGGCGCTTTTCTTCGCGCCGCTCGGGAGATGCGTGAGCGCGGCACATTTACCTTCGCAAACGAAGCCGCGAACTCTGCGGATATTACCGCCATTTTCGCGCCATAAAGCTCTTCTCGCTGTCAATACAGGAAGGGAGGCTTTTATCGCCCACGGTCTCCGCGATTTTCGCCAGTCTGATGCGAAGCGCCATGACGTACAGTTTTTAATGCGCGGAATCGGCTGCGTGCGGTTGCCAGTTAACGATCAAATCCAGCGCGAGAGTCTTCTCATCTCCTGCTGAGTTCACCAGAAAATGCTGCCCATCGGGCGAGACCGCGTAGCTTGTGATTTGGTGCCGCAGGAAACTCGCAATGTTGATCGGAAACAGAGGCTGCGCCGCGCCGATCTGCAGTCCATCCGGGCCGGCGCGAACAGACGCAGCCATCAATGTGTTGTTGGAGATAAAATACAGCTCCGTGCCGTCATCTTTCCATCGAGGATCCGTGCCTCCGCCGGAGGAAAGCTGCCACTTGCGCTCGGATCCCCGAATTCCGGTGACAAACACATCATTCTGGCCGGATTCATTCGAGACGTAGGCCAGCCACCGTCCATCCGGTGAAAATTGTCCCCCGTACGCAAAGCCTCCGGAACCAACGAATGTAATATCTCCCTTCCCATTTTCCGCCATTATCACCACTTGGTTCTTATTCAAATTCTGTTCGTCCAGGGCCAGCATGTGCAGGGATGCGGACCAATCCGTCGGTGACAGCAATTGCAGCGATGTATCTCGAATCATTTCCTCGGCTCCGGAGCCATCGGTGCGTTTCTGTACCAGTTGCGCCAGGTTTCCTTTCTTGTTCACCATGTAGGCCAGCATGCTGTCATCCGGTGACCAAACCGCCGCGGAATTCAGATTGGAATCAAAACTCAGCCGTGTCTTGGTTCCTCTTTCGAGGTCAAACACCCAGACGTCCGCCGAGGGCTCGCCCAAGCCCACCGCAAGCCTTTTCCCATCGTGGGACAATTCAGGTCCGAAATACGTGCCGGGTTCACCCACGGTGCTGGTTGGCTGGCCGCTCCGGTCAAACCACTGAAGCCGCGAAAGCGTACCGGTGCCTCCGCTCTGGTACACAATCCGGCCATTGTTGGAGACGCTGAACACTCCGCGCCACACCGTGTCGTCATCAAACACCTTGTCCAACACTCGGATCGGCTCGCCCTCCAGTTCCAGCTTGCGCATGTTCAGGCGCTGAGCCATTAAACTTTCCTCGCGGACGTAAAACACAAATCCATTCGCGTAGGTGGCGCCCGAAAACGAATGCACCAGCAGCTTGCTGGTGTGCCCATCCAGCGATCCCACATAGACACCTGAATCCTGACCGTGCGGGTTGTCGTGGCTGGTTGCCAGATACAGAAAATGCTTGCCGTCGGGAAGAAAAACCGGCCAGCGGTGGGTGGTAAACTTTGATTCATCCACCTCCGTTACGGCCACGGGCGTGCCGCCGCTCGCCGCCACTTTTGAGATTCCTCCCCGCGCATTGAGTGCCACCAGGATCGTGCCATCCGCTCCCCAGCTCCCGCCACGCCCGGCTAGCGCGGTGCATATGGTCGTGGGCGTGCCTGTCACCAGGTCCAGCGTGCGTAGTTTATTGTCCTGAAAAAACGCGATGCTGCGCCCGTCATCTGACCAGAAGGCGAACATCGCGCCTTTGGTATCCGGCAACTCCTGCACGGACCCGTCTTCCAGCGAGCGAATCCAAAATGAATCCGCGGCCCCAAAGAGCACTCGCTCGCCGTCAGGCGATAGCATCGGCGGACCTGCATCGTTTCCCGCCGAGCGAAACTGCGTCTTATCCGGCGGCAGAATAAACGCGTGCAGCTCCGGCGCAGATTGCCTCGTCATCCGCATCCACGCCCAGCCGATTCCGATACCCAGCAGCAGGAGCACTCCCGCAGCGACCACCCACAGGGGCTTATTTAGCTCCGCTTCCGCAATGGGTTGGTCAATCGTTGCCGAGGAACCTGATTCCACCAGCCGGCGGAGCTGGAGCGCCACATCCTTCGCTGATTGCCACCGCGCATCCGGATCCTTAGCCAGGCAGACCTTCACCACCCAATCGAATTCCGCCGGCATCAGCGGCTGAAACGTGGAAATAGGCGCGGGAATGCGTTCCAGGATTGCCGCCATGGTGCTCGCCGGCGTCGCGCCTTCAAACGCCCGCTTACCCGTGGCCATTTCATAGAGCACGACGCCCAAAGCGAAAATATCGGTGCGCTCGTCCACCGGCTTCGCTTCGATTTGCTCCGGAGACATGTATTGCACCGTGCCCACGATCGCGCCTTGCCCCGTCAGCGCATCCGAGTGCGACGCTCCGCTCTGTCGCGCGGCCAGGTCCGAAAGCGTCACGGTTAGTCCGGCGTTCGGCGCCGCTTCTTCCTGGAGCGCCTTTGCCAGCCCAAAATCCAGAATCTTTGCGCCGGATTTGGTAAGCATAATATTGCTGGGCTTCAGGTCCCGATGTGCCACGCCCGCGCGGTGCGCATGATCGAGTCCGTCGGCGATTTCCGCGCCGATAGCGAGCACCTGCTTCAGCGGCAGCGGGCCATGTTTGAGCCTTGCCGCCAGCGTTTCTCCCTCGGTAAACTCCATTACCAGGAATCGCGTTCCGTCCTGCTCGCCGACGTCATATAACTGGCAAATGTTGGAATGGTTCAGGCCGGAGATCGCTCGTGCTTCCCGTTCGAAGCGTTCTTTGGCTTCGGGTTTCTCGGAAAGATGTTGAGGCAGGATCTTGATGGCTACGGTGCGGTCCAGCCGCGTGTCGCGCGCGCGATAGACTTCTCCCATCCCGCCGGCTCCCACCGGCGCGCCAATCTCGTATGGACCAAGCCTTGTCCCCTGGATGAGCGACATACGTATTAGAAATCATATCGCAAATTCTGGGCCATCAGTACAAACCCGCGCTCAAAATCTGGCGCTGGAAACCGCCCGAGCGAGCCATAACACTTGCTGCTTGGAACTGAGCCGATTCCTGTGTTACTTCTCTTATCGTGGCCCACCACCATATTTGTACCGCCGGCCAATGAGTCGGGCGAATGGAAACGACTGGGCTGCCGGCCGAGTGCTTGTGACCGGCGGCGCCGGATTCATCGGCAGCGCCCTCGTCTGGGCGCTGAATCAGCGCGGCTGCTCGGACATCGTAATTGCCGACTTCGCTCCCGGCGAAGCGAAGCGCCGGAATCTCGCTCCTCTGCGTTTTCGTGAATACATCCCGCCGGAAATTTTGCTGGAGAGGGCCGCGTCCGGATACTTGCGTGATTTCGATTTCGTTTTTCACCTTGGCGCGTGCTCCTCGACCACCGAAACCGACGAAGCGTATCTGCGCCGCAACAATTATGAATATACGAGAGCTCTCGCGGTGGAAGCGCTTCGCGCGGGCACGCGGTTTCTCTACGCCTCCTCTGCCGCCACCTACGGCGACGGCAGCGCCGGAATGGACGACTCCGCGTACGAAGACTTGCCGCGGCTTCGCCCGCTCAATCTATATGGCGAATCCAAGCACTTGTTCGACCTCGAAGCATGGAAGCAGGACTTGCTGGACCGCATTGTGGGCCTGAAATATTTCAATGTATTTGGCCCCAACGAATATCACAAGGGCGATATGCAAAGTGTCATCAGCAAGAGTTACGGGCAAGTCCTTGATACCGGAGTCATCCGGCTATTCAAGAGCTATCGCCCGGAATTCGCTGACGGTGAGCAAAAGCGCGATTTCCTCTACATAAAGGACGCGGTGGAGATGACACTGCATCTCGCCGCCAATCCGGCATTGACGGGTCTTTTCAACATCGCCTCCGGCAAAGCCAACACCTGGAACGAGCTCGCCAAGGCTGTCTTTTCCGCCATGGGCCGCGAGCCTCACATCGAATATGTGGACATGCCGGAAGAAATGCGCGCAAAGTATCAGTATTTTACGCAGGGAAATATCGGGAAGCTGTCGCGGACCGGATATTCAACTCCGATCACACCGCTGCGCGATGCTGTCCAGGACTACGTGGTGAACTATCTGGCAGCCGGCAAAGTCCTGGGAAGCGCCGGATAAGCGAGGAGCGACCGGTTAGGTACGAAAACTCCGGACCGCCTCCGCTTCAGTATCGTATGCGTCAAACACAGTGAAGAGACGGGTCATTTGCATCATTTTCGAGAACATCTCTCCGAGATGTGCCAGCTTCAGCGTGGCTCCCGCCGTCTGGGCGCTGGCGTGGGACGCCACCAAAGTGCCCAGCCCGGCGCTGTCAATATAGGTGACGTGCCGCATGTTCAGCACGATTTTCGTCTTGCCGGCCGCCAGCAGAGCTTTTACGTGTTCGCGAAAGTCATTGCTTTCGCGGCCCAGCACCAGGCGGCCATCCACCTCAAGAATGGTGACGCCGTCCGATTCCATTTCCGTCATTCTTAACGCCACGAAACCGCCTCCCTCAATTCGCCCGAGTCATCCGGCTGAACTCCCAGTAAGTATGAATCGGGCCGCGGGGCATGTCCATAGGCATCGCTTTTCCCGCGACGCGAAAACGACTACACTGCATATCCTTGAAGTCCGCGGTACCGCGAAGCGCACAACGCGGAGCACACGGAAGCGATCTCATGGCGCATTCGAACGCAAAAATCACGGCGCTGGCTGGAGGAATTGGAGCCGCCAAACTATTGCTGGGCTTTTCGCGCGCCATGCCGCCGGAGAACCTAACGATCATCGTTAATACCGGCGACGACGCCGAATTGCACGGCCTGACGATTTGCCCCGACCTCGACACCGTCACCTATACGCTTGCTGGAGTTGTGAACATCGCCGCCGGCTGGGGCGTGACCGGTGACACGTTCGCCGCGCTCGAATGGCTGGGCCGCTACGGCCGCCCAACGTGGTTCAATCTCGGCGACCGCGATCTAGCCACGCACATTCATCGCAGCGCGCTTCTCGGCAGCGGTCATTCGCTTTCCGCCGCCACGGATTCCATTTGCCGCGCCCTGGGCGGCCGCTCACGGATTTTGCCTATGAGCGATCAGCCGGTGCGCACAGTGCTGGAAACCGACGTCGGCCGCCTCGCCTTCCAGGAATATTTTGTGCGCGAAAAGGCCCGGCCCCGCGTGCAGGCCATCCATTTTGAAAGTGCTGCAACCGCGCGGCCCGCTCCCGGCGTGACGGAAGCGATTGCATCGGCCACTGCGGTCGTGATATGTCCCAGCAATCCGCTGATCAGCATCGGCCCCATTCTTGCCGTTCCCGGAATTCGCGAGGCACTGCGAAATCGACGCGATACCGTATGCGCGGTATCGCCCGTCGTAGCCGGGAAATCGCTGAAGGGGCCTACGGACAAAATGCTGGCCGAATTGGGCCTGGAGGTTTCCGCTCTGGGCGTGGCGCGCCTTTACGCGGATTTTGCAGGACAGTTTATCGTGGATGAAAGCGACAGCGACCTGGAAAGATTCATCGAAGAGTTGGGGATGCGCGTGACATCCGCTCCCACCGTCATGCACACGGATGCAGACAAGCAGCGCCTTGCGGAGGCTATTCTCGCCGGCATTCCTTAGTCGCTGATTGATGACGCATCGCGTACCGGTTGTCCGATTACATCCCCAATTGTCGCCCAGGCGTTATTCCTTAGGGGCTCCCTTGCCCGGGTTGGGCTTTGACCATGGCGGCATCACACCATTCATTCGGGCGTATGCGATTAATTGCCCAAGATGTTCATGTTCGTGATTTGCGACGTGAAATAGCAGCGCGCTCGTGGTCATTTGCTGGCCAAAGTAGTCGAAGCTCTTCGCCATCTGCTCGTCGGAGATTCCGTCGACGGCCTTTTCCAGATGCGCGAAGGAATCCCTCAGCGTCTGCACGACCTTGGCTTTTTCCGTCACGCTCTTCTCCAGGTTCTGTTCCTTTACGGACGCCGGCGGCTGCACTCCCCAAAACGTAGGATAGAAATAGTTGGCATTGGCCACGTGCATGAAAACCTCGCTCACCGAACGCACCCCTTCCGCCGGACGCCAGGCATATTTGTCCGCGGGTATGGCCTCCGCCAGACTCGTCAGCTTCTCTTCGCTGCCTTTCAAGTCTTGCAGTGTAAGTGCCCGCAGGTAGGGCGTTCCGGGCGCCTTCATGATCATCTTGTCATCCGTCTTGGGAGTCATCGTATCCTGGCCCTGCGCGAAGGATCGTGTCGCACCGCCAGCCAGTACCAGAATCATCACCACCATCCCGAGTAAAAACCGTTTCATGTAGTCTCCTTTGGAATCTTTCTCCTGCTTCGCCTGGGTGCGCGTCGGGACACTGCTTCTTCCTCTTCCGGCTACAATCCGGGTCCGGCGTAAAAATCCTTGGTTTCGATTCGTTTGCCGGTAAGTCCCATCTGCAAAATCTCGGTGCTGCTGTCGCGGTCAAATACGCGCCCAGGCAACAGACGTTTGACCAGCAGGCGCACTCCTGCGAACGCAAATCCAGCCACCAGCGCATAAAGGCACAAAACTCCCGTCCCGGTAATGGCTCCGATCACGATCTGTATGATGGTGGGCTGCGTCACCTGGAAGGTCGGCTCATTCCATGTGATTTCCTCTCCTGAATGGGTGTTTTGCAGCAGAGCATTCGCTGCCGCCTGCGAACGCGCGCCGAGGACCATCGCGATCAACGTGAAGTCGCGCCGGGCATATACCGCAGGCCTGCTGTTATCGGGTTTCGCGGGATTAATGTCGAAATACCGGCTATAGGAATTAAATTGCGCCTCGGCGGCTTGCGGCGTGGGGAAATCAACCAGCAGAAGTGTCATCCTGCGTCCCTGCACGTTGTATTGCGCCACTTCGGCTTCCGCGTCGCCGTAAAAACCGGCCCAGTCTCCATCCGCGAGCGGGAAGAATTCGTGCAGCGCCAGCGGCCCCAGCACATATCGCCGCGAATTTGCATCCAGCCCCTGCCTCGGCAAATGTGTCTCCAAGGTTGGATACGGGCCGGTCTGCGCGCGCGGCATCACGGCGGAGGTCAGCGCTGCCAAATCCGGCGATAGCGCGGGGGCGTCATCGCCGCTGGCGTCCAGCAACAGATTGCCGCGCAGAATCAGTGCGCGTTTCGCGGAGACGGCGGACGAATCGCCGACGCCAGTCCCCGGCCGCATATCATCGGTGCGCATGTAACTAAAAAGTCCGTACGCTCCGCTGGGATCTCCCATGCGATAAAGCGTCCCCACCAGATGCCCATTTTCGCGGGCATAGTCGGCTTGCTCGATCCCCACTGTGCCATATTCACGCAAAATTGCGACAGAAGCCGGTCCCATGCCTCCGGCGTCCTGCGGCGAAGCAGTTTTCACCGAGGCGGAGTTCCAGTCTGAAAACGAACGGGGAAGAATGCCCTGCGCGCGCACGGGCAGCGCGCAGGATATCAACGCCAGAAAAAGGACGTAACGCCGCATGGCTAGGTATTATTGGATGCGGGAAGCTTGCTTGCGGTTCCTGCTCGCCGGCAGGCCGGCATCTCCCACGGAAGAATCGGGCGTCGAGTTCACCGCCAGGCTGTTCAGGCTGCTCAGATAATTTTCGACGCCCTTCAACATGCCGTCGGCCACGCGCTGGCGCTCCGCCGTTCCGCGCAGCAGCCGTTCGTCGGTGGGATTGCTGAGGAAGGAAATTTCCGCCAGGATCGAGGGCATGTTCGCGCCAATCAGCACCACGAAGGGCGCGCGTTTTACTCCGCGGTCGGCGATCGACGGATTCACCGATTCCAGCCGCCGCGAAAGCGACTCCTGCATGTCCACGGCGAACTCTCGCGATTCGTCCACTTTTTCGTTGCGCGCGATTTTCTGAATCATCGATTGCAGTTCGTGCACCGACGATTGCGACACGGCATTTTCCCGCGCGGCCACCTGCATGGCGTCCGGCGAGGTCGCAAAATTCAGGTAATACGTCTCCACGCCGCGCGCCGAAGCGTTGGGACTGGAATTCGCGTGAATGGAAATAAAGAGGTCGGCCTTCTCGCGATTGGCGATTGCGGTGCGCTCCTCGAGCGGAATGAAGGTGTCGTCCTTCCGGGTGTAAATCACCTCCGCGCCCGGCATACGCCGCTGGATCAGCTTGCCCAGCCGCAGCGCCACGTCCAGGCAAACGTCCTTTTCCATCAGGCCGTTCGGCCCGATCGTTCCGGTGTCATAGCCGCCGTGCCCGGCATCGATCACGATGCGGTTGATTTTCAGCCCGAGCTCGCGCGTCAATGATCGTTGCCCATTGCGCATCGGTTGCGCGACGTTACCGGCATGGCCAAACGAGGTCCACCCGCCCGAAGGAGTGCTGGTCAACGGCTGATCCTCGTCGGCGTTAACTGACGTGCGCGCGACGACCTTTGCGTGCGTGGACTTCACACCGGGAGCACTAGACGTCGTCGCGGTATCGTCCATTTCGGTGGATTCCGCGGAACTGGACGTTGTGCGGGCAGGTGTCTTCCCCCGAGCGTTTTTTGCAGTTGGCACGGCAGTCGGCGTTCCGGCATCATCCACGCTCGCAGGCTCGGTGGAGGTCGGCAACGACCTTGCCGCTGTCCCACTTGCCTGAATATCAATCACCAGCCGGGCCGGATCGCGCAGCAGCATGGACGAAAAGTCGCCCGCGCCCTCCACGTCCAGCACCAGCCGCACCACGTCCGGCAGATGCTGCCCCAGCCGCATGGTTTTCACTCTCCCGTCATTCACCGCGATGGGTTCTTCAAGCAGGTTGTGCGCCGCGCGCGCTCCGCTAATGTCGAAGAAAATCCGTTCGGGATTATGCGCGCGCCCGGATTCAAATTTCACGCCGTGGTCCAGGCTAATGACGATGCGCGTATGCCCCACGCCCTGGGACGCCTGTATTCCGCTCACGTGCGCCAGCATGGCGTCTGCGGGCGCAGTCTCGTCCGAATTCTGCGACGCGATGCGTGTGCTCTCCACGGATGGCGCCGCCGGTCTTGACTGGCGCTGCGGCACATTCTCGGCATCGTCCGCCGAATCGTCCGCATCGCTCGATTCCAGCACCGACGAAACGTCCCGCCCCGCGGCAGGTGCGCTCCTGCTCGCCACGGGCTTCCCGGCGGGCAGCATCGAGGCTTGGGAATCATTTTCTATTCCTCGGCCCGATTGCAACGCCGCCAGCGCGGCGCGCGCCTCCGGCACTTGCGGAGAATCGGGGAACTCGTTCAGAAAATCGTGGTAAGCGGCGACCGCGTCCTTGCGGGCGTGCAAATCCTGCTGCTCGATCTGGGCAATCGCCCACGCAGCCTCCGGTCGCAACTGGCTCTCGGGATATTGCCGCAGCAGAAAATCGTACGTGACAATCGCCGGATGAAAATATTGTTTGTCGAAGCGATGGCCCATTTCGCGATAGAGGCCGCCGATGGCCAGCAGCGCGTGCGTGGCGTCCTGCGCTCCCGGCGTCGTGAAATAGACATTCCGGTAAGCCTGCACCGCGGCCTGGTATTCGTGCAGAGTGCGCTGCGCCTCGGGTTTCTCCTCCAACGCCGCCTGCAATCTCTGTGCCGCCACGTACTGCGAATGAGGTCCGGCTTGCCCCCGCGCCGCGAAGCACAGCACCAACACCGGCAGTAGCCCGGCGGCAAACCGGATCCACGGGTGGCGTTTAGAAGGGAACAATGGCGGCAAGGCTTTCATTCGTTGGTAAACACCATTCGCCCATCGGCGTCCGTATCACGACGGATGGGCCATGCCGCGCGCGTGAACGTCCAATCGCGTCCGGCTCCGGATTGTCCATAGGATTCCATGATTCTGCGCACATACGCCTGCGTCTCGGCGTACGGCGGAATGCCGCCGCTGGCGTCCACCGCGTTTTCGCCTGCGTTATAGGCGGCCAGCGACCTGGGCAGATCGCCGCCATAGCGTTCCAGCAAAAATCGCAGATAGCGTGCCCCGCCGTCGAGATTCGTCTTCACGTCGAACGCGTTCTCCACGCCCAGCCTTCGCGCCGTTGCGGGCATCAGTTGCATCAGCCCTTGCGCCCCTTTGGGCGATACCGCCGCTGGGTTGCCGCCCGATTCGGCGCAAACCACCGCTCCCACCAGCGCGGGATCCAGCCGGTTCTGTTGCGCCGCGTCCCGCAAGTTCTGCCCGATTGGTCCCAGGCCCGCCGAAACCTCGGCGCAGCGGCTGCCCGAATGCCCGCCCAGCGCGAATTTCGTGGCCGCCGTTCCTGCCTTACTCGCATGGATACCGGCCATAGCGCCTGCACCTGTTCCAACGATGAGTCCAGCACGCGGGCTGGACGTAGCGTCGGCGTTCGTATAGACAAGCTTCCCCCGCGAATCGAATTCCGGCGTGATTTGGCCTCGCGAAGGCCGCGGGGCACACAAAACCGCCGCCGCAAGGGCTATGGCCGCATAGGCGCGTGCCTGCATATGGTTTCCGTCAGGGGAAGCGAAATTAGCCCGCGTTGTTCGGGCAAACGACTACCGCGCCGGAAGAAGGGCCTCCCGGTGTGGAGCTCTGGCGCTCGGGACGATTATAGCATTCCGTCCAGCAGGGGAAACAACGCCGCGATGGCGTTTTGGACACCCGCAGCGTCCTTGCCGCCGGCTTCGGCCAGGTCCGGCCGCCCGCCGCCGGAGCCGCCGACGTGCTTCGCCAGCGCCTGGACAATCTTCCCGGCATGGACGCGGGGAATCAGGTCCTTAGTGACGCCGGTAATCAGCGACACTTTGCCGTCATCGGTGGAAATCAGCGTGACCACGCCCGACCCCAGCCGTTGCCGCAGCATATCCACCAACTGGCGCATGGTTTCCCGGTCCATCCCCGCCACCTGCGAGGCGATCACGGGAACGTCCTTCACGCGGCGGACCCCAGCCAGCAATTCGTCGGCCCCGGAGAGCGCCGCCTTCTGCTTCAGCGCGTCGCGCTCCTTTTCCAGCTTTTCGGCGCGCTCGATCAGGGCCGCCAGCTTTTCCTGGGCCTCTTCTTCGCTCGCGCCCAGGCGCTCGGCCATCCCGCGAGCGATTTCGGCGGCGCGGCGCAGGCGCGCCAGTGTGGCGTCGCCGGTGATGGCCACTATCCGCCGGACTCCCGCCGCCACCGACTGCTCGCCGGTAATCTTGAATAGTCCGATTTCGCCGGTGCGCACGACGTGCGTCCCGCCGCAAAGCTCCTTGCTGTAAGATCCGCGCGTTGTGCCGGGATCGAGCACCGACACCACTCGCACGTTGGCCTCCGGATACTTGTCGCCGAAAAACGCCAGCGCGCCCGAAGCCAGCGCCTCGTCAATGGCCATCACGTCCGTGCGCATTTCCAGGTTGCGCAGGATTTCCTCGTTCACCTGATCTTCGATGTCGCGCAGCTCGCCTTCCTCGACGGCGGCAAAATGGCTGAAATCGAAGCGCAGATGGTCCGGCGCAACCAGCGACCCGGCCTGCTTCACGTGCGTCCCCAGAATGTTGCGCAGCGCCGCGTTCATCAGATGGGTGGCCGTGTGGTTGCGCATGTCGCGGACGCGCCGCTCGGGATCGGCC
>Ga0302326_10023021_pt1 | contig 12715 bp, 9 predicted proteins | sample Palsa_T0_3_FD_202264 | JGI IMG/M metagenome (GOLD analysis project Ga0302326, IMG submission 202264) | Peat permafrost microbial communities from Stordalen Mire near Abisko, Sweden - Palsa_T0_3 | ecosystem: Environmental > Terrestrial > Soil > Palsa > Peat permafrost | place: Sweden: Abisko... | reverse complement strand
GAGACCGGCTTCACCATCCAGCGGAGCACCAGCGCGGATTTCTCGACCGATCTTCAGACGTTCACCGTCGACGCCGATGTGACCAGCTACGTTGACAATACCGGAACCGACGACACCTCCGTCCAGCCCGGCACCACGTACTATTACCGCGTGGAAGCGACAAATAGCGGCAGCGACTCGGGATTCTCCAACACCGCCAGCGCCGCAGTCGGCCTGCCGACGGTGAGCGTGACGGCGGTCGATCCGGATGCCGAAGCCGATCCGCAGGATGCGTGGCTCGACTTCCACCGCACCGGCAACGATAGTTCTGCACTTACCGCAAGTGTTAGCTATGCCGGTTCAACCGCGGTGGCTGGCACCGACTACACCGCGCTCCCGGCACAGGTGACATTCCCTGCGGGTCAGCAGGATGTGCTGGTGTCTCTAATACCCACATCCACGGATCCTGACGATTTCTCACTAGTGGATGCGTCGGTATTGCCCGGAGACAACTATGATAACGGGACAGGCACCGCCCAACTCAGCCTGGTCGGGGAACAGCCGACGATAACGCTCGGCGACGGATCATATGGAGTCGTGTTGTTAGATAGCCCCGATGGTCGAGAGAATCTCCAGCCGCTGACTTTTACGGTGCCGCAGAGCGCGCCCGCGGGCACCGTGTTCACGCTGTCGATCGACACGACGCGGGACTCGAACGCCGCCAGCCTCGTCGATGTTTGGTCCCAAGGAGAACAGAGCAATCCCTCGGCAACCCCTCTGTTTGGCAGCGGGGTGGCCACGTATAGCTGGACTGTCGCCGCTAGCGGCTCGGTGACGCCTCCGCAGGATCTTATGGTCGGTGCGATCGGCGCAAGCGACATCATCCCTGCCGTGATCTTTAACCTTGCCGAGGCGATTACCGGCGCACCCGCAAGTCAGCCAGCAGTTTCAAATCCTGGAGAGGCACTTGGTGTCTCAGCGTCATTCAGCCTTCTCGACTCAGGGAAAGTGATGCAGGCTCCGGAGAACGACAAGCATGACGCCGACGTAGCGGCCGCCGGGGGCCTGGACAAACTTGGTCCGCTTCCCATGGGGCAGGGACGGCGCGACCACCCCGGCATTGCGGATACGAACGCACTCATGATAGTAGCGACGGTGACGCAGACGCCGAAGACGCCGGCGGTGCAATATCGGTGGCAGAGAACGGTTTCTGAGAGGTCGTGGGGGATTGCTAGCGTGGGGAACAACCAATGGGTCGTAACCTCACGTGCAGGTCTTGCCACCGGTACACCGACGGGCGATATTCCGAATCAGAACTTTGACACAACGACGCCAGGCGCCGCGGGCAAGTTGTACATATATGACAATCCGGCAGAAGATATTCTTATCAACGGCCGTAGCCCAATCGATCAGAATTTGCAGCCAGGAGAATTCATCTACGAGGAGAAGCAGTTCAATTATTGGTTAGAAGCCAAATCGGCCGGTCCAAACTCGCAGTGGGTGCGAGTTTCTGATTTCTTCCCGGTGGCCCAAGTGATAACGATAAAGCGAGTAGCCAAAACAGGCATCGTTGCCAAGGATTTTAAGGGAATCGAAAACTCGATCACCAGCGGTACGGTCGACCTGACGATGACGGCCGCGAAGGCAGCGGGCATCGTCGGCGCACAGGCGGGGGACATATTGAGCTTCACGAACGATAACTACGATGATCAGGGGAACCCGATTCCTTAAAACTATCAGTGAGAGGGTATGGAGGAGCCGTCATGAAAAGGTCACCGATTACCGTATTTGTTGTCGGTGCCATCTGTTGCCTTGCGGCTTTTTCCTGGGCCGTCAGCTATCGAGGAGCGGCATCACAATTTTCTTGGATCGGGAATTCTGTGTGTTTCCGCTCGTACCTTGGGGTCATTCATGTCCTATTCTTCGATGTAACTCCTGGATCGCGAATCGTGCGGGTAATTCCGACGGACCATTGGCTGTGGCGAGCCCGAGGCGAATTTCGGGCGTGCGTGGGGTCGACGCTGGGGGCCGGGTACGTGGTCTACCACCCCGGACCGACGGGTTTGTCGTTTACGAGCGAGGGCATCGACGGCACCGGAGACCGCCAACCGGCCATTGCGCACGTTTGGATTGCGACGGCTCCCATCTGGGGAATTCCCATTTCCATTGCGGTATTTGTCGGCAGCTATTTTGTTCTCCTGAGTTGGCAGCGCGCGGTGCGGCGTAGCTATGGCTGTTGCGCGTTCTGCGGCTACAACTTACGAGCTTCACCGGGTGTATGTCCTGAGTGCGGACGACCGTGAGGGCAACGTGTCATAAGCGATTTCATAATAAGTGCTTATGATGCCAGTGGCGGGGTTTGTGGTGAAGGCCGCGTCGGGTCCGGGGGGGAGAACTAAAGGTGACGCGAGCCTTTACATTGTGATTCCCGTTCCGTATTCTGCGTAGATGCCTCGTATCGCCCGCGTCGCTCCGGGAGGATTGGTCTATCACGTGCTCAACCGTGCCAACGGCCGGCTGCGGCTGTTCAAGAAGGACGACGATTTCCTCGCCTTCGAAGAAGTGCTGGCGCTGGCCCACGAACGGCTGCCGACCCGCATCCTCGACTGGGTCATGATGTCCAACCACTGGCACATGGTCCTTTGGCCGGAACGGGACGGGGAACTGACCGGCTTTCTCCGCTGGCTGACACTGACCCACGCCCAGCGTTGGAAACACGCTCATGACGCGGTGGGACATGGGCATCTCTACCAGGGTCGGTTCAAGAGCTTTCCCATCCAGGACAATGGGCATCTTCTGATCGCATTGCGATACGTCGAGCGGAACCCGCTGCGGGCGAAGCTGGTGGAGCGGGCAGAGGAGTGGCGATGGGGAAGTTGCTTTGCCCGGCAGCACCGTGGACATGCGCTGGCGTCCCTGCTGTCCCCCTGGCCGATCGATCGTCCCCGCGGCTGGCTGGAACTGGTCAACCAGCCGCAGACGGCCGCCGAGGAGAAGGTGGTCACGACGAGCATCGAGCGTTCCCGCCCGTTGGGAAGCCAGCAGTGGGTGCAGCGGACCGCCGAGAAGTTACACTTGCAGCAGAGTCTTCGCCCCCGCGGCCGTCCGCCGGGATGGCGGAAGCAGAAAAGCAGGCGGAGAGAGACAAAATGACTGCGCTGTGCGCGATATTAAGGTTTGCGTCACGCTCGCGTCACCTTTAGTTCTCCCCTTGGTACGTATACGCGGTGCCGTCATCGGGGAAGTGATACCGGGACGGGGAGTGATACCGGGAGTGATACCGGGACGCAGCTAGTTTCTATTGACGTGGAATCGTGCCGAGGTTAGCTTCCCGCAGATGCCCCGTCGTCCTCGCGTTGCTCCCGGCGGCCTGGTCTACCACGTGCTCAACCGCGCTGTGGGACGGATGGTGATGTTTCGCAGGGACAGCGACTTTGCGGCGTTCGAGCGGATCATGCAGGAAGCACATGAACTGCATCCGATCCGCATTCTGTCCTATTGCCTGATGTCCAACCATTGGCACTTTGTCGTCTGGCCGGAGCGGGACGGGCAGGTGACGGACTTTTTCCGATGGCTGACTCACACGCACGCGATGCGCTGGCGGGTGTCGCATCACACGGTTGGCTACGGCCATCTCTACCAGGGCCGGTTCAAAAGTTTTCCGGTTGCGCGGGACGCGCATCTGTTGAGTGTCTGCCGGTACGTGGAGTGCAACGCCCTGAAGGCAAAGCTGGTGGAGCGGGCGGAGCAGTGGCAATGGTCGAGCCTGTGGGTCCGCCAGCAAGGGACCAAGCAGCAGAAGGCGATCCTCTCTCCCTGGCCGGTGGAGCGTGGACGGGAGTGGATCGAGCTAGTAAACCGGGAACTCGGCGTCGCGGAGTTGAAGGCGATCGAGACCAGCGAACACCGCGGCCGGCCGCTGGGTAGCGCTGTGTGGACCGCCAAGACCGTCGCCGAACTGGGTTTGACCCATACTGTTCGCAGTGAAGGACGGCCGGCAAAGGTTCGGAAAGATGAAAAGCGAGAAAAGTGAGTAGGGAATTAACTAGCTGCGTCCCGGTTTCACTTCCCAGGTGGGAGAGGAACTGCACGTCCGCCACCGGCTTCACGATCAAACGCTCCGCGGACGGCGGCACCAGCCCCGGCGCGCCGGGATCTGGCGACTTCACCGCCGTCGGCACCGCCGGCGCCAGCGCGGGTGTGGCAATTCTCTGTGGGGGCCGCTTGTCCGACAGGTGCCGGACACGCGGCAGAACGAGAGACAACCCACAATTGCGCCATGTGCCTTTCCGGTATGAAAGCCACGCTCCCCACAAAAGATTGCCACACCCCGCCAGCGCCACGAGTTACAACGACACGAGCCTTTCGCTCGGAACCAGTTATACTTACGAGGTCGTGGCCACCACCTCCTCCGAAAGCTCCGCTGCCTTTGTCCCATCGGCTCTGGCAAGCGTGGCCCTCCTCGCGCTGTGGATCCAGAGCCAGGTTCTGAGTCTCGCCGTCGCTTTTCCGCTTCCTGGCAAAGGTGAGTGCGGGCTGATCGACTCAGATGGCGACCTAATGGTTGGCTGGACCCTGGGCCCATTTCGCGGCGGTGTTCCGGGGAAACATAGTTTTCCTGGTACGAAAGGGGCGCCCCCATACATCAAAACGTATGCGCCTACGTCTCTACGAGACAGGTACCTGGAGGATTTTGTGGGAGCGGTATACATCGTCATTTCGCCAGACGCCCGGCGGCCGGTGCCACCGCGTCGGTCTCACTGGGAGGGCGCTGGAATCATCGTTGAGGCCGGGCCGTCCACCCTCATTCTGTTCCCCATCTGGATGCCGACTCTGCTTAGCGGACTTCCCGCGCTACTGATCGAGGGGAGATATCTTCGGCACCGGCGGCGCCTTGCCCGCGGCCTATGCGTTTCCTGCGGCTATGATTTACGAGCCAGCCCCGGTCGGTGCCCTGAATGCGGAAGAATTCCTTCAGCGATAAGGCCGCATGATCCGGAGGGTGCAGGGGCGGACCGCGCCGAGGCGCGGTCGCCCCGGAATGTTCGCTCCCGACGATTGGGTGTTTTGGTGGTGGCTCCTCATCGTCATCACGTCGCTACGTTGTTTGGGAACTCTTTTCGCATCTGGCGTTGCGGCGGGAGCGTATTGCCACATTCACATTCTGGAAGGTGGTTCTATGATTTACTTTTCGCATCTGGCGTTGCGGCGGGAGCGTATTGGGCTGACTCGCCAAGATTGGAGGCCTTCGCAAACGTGATCGCCTTTTTATTGTTTTCGTTCGCGCTAAACTGGTCCAGAGTCCGTATTCCCGAGGCGGGGTGGCGACGGGGATGCGCGTGTCTGCTCTTGTCAATTCCCCTCACCCTTCTTTCCTCTTGGTGTGCCACGGTCATGGTGACTTGGGGAGCACGGTAGCTGTTTAGCAGTCCGTGGTTTTAGTCTCTATTTCCGGAGTTATCCACTGGAATTGTTCCGGTCGCGCGCTATTGTGTCGGCACCTCGTCACGGAGGACGATCATGGCCTTCGGCAAGTGCAAAACCGACCTTCAGCAAATCCTCTTGATTTCGGCTAATTTCGACAGCCCGCTGAACTTCCACTCGGACGGTTCCTGGCTTGAGATGCAGATCATCAGCACCGATCCGTTCGACGGGTCCATGGACCAAGCAATTTCCGACACCGACCTCCCGGTCACCGCCAGCAACGGAAACTGGCAGTTCAGCAAGCTCGAGCTCGCTTGGAACTATAGCTACCAGGCCCGCATCCGCGTCCACCAGCCCGACGAGAACGGGGATGACCAAGTATCCGATTGGACGGATTGGCAAACCGGACAGGTCGCCGCCCAGGCCCCCGATCCGCTGACCATCGCCGCTACTCACAATTCCGATGGCAGCACTACAATCACCTGGGACACATCCGACACGAGCAACAGCAATAACTTCGTGTCGTTCCTCGACGAGGACCAGGTCTGGGCGTGGGACGCGGCTCCCTACAGCGCCGGCACGTACACGTATACTCCAGGCAACGCGGATGGCCCGAACCTGCAAGGCCAGGTCACCGCCGTGGTCGTTGCGCCAGACCCCAGCGGCGCCAGCGTCTACCCCATCGGCGTGAGCGACTACTCCAATTTGATTACGCTGCCCGGTGACGCTCCCGCCGGCCCGCAGAACCTCTCCGCCACGCCCTACTCCGGCGGCGTCCGCCTCCTCTGGGACAACGACTCCGACAATGAGACTGGCTTCACCATCCAGCGCAGCACCAGCGCGGATTTCTCGACCGATCTACAGACGTTCACGGTGGCGGCGGACGTGACCAGCTACGTCGACAACACCGGGACCGACGACACCTCTGTTCAGCCGGGCACGACGTATTACTACCAAGTCGAGGCGAACGGCAGCGACGAAACTGCGTCCGCGTTCTCAAACACGGCCAACGCCGTGGTGACTCTTCCGACCGTCAGCGTGACGGCGCTCGATCCCAACGCGAACGCCGACGGCCCCGACGGCAATCCGCAGGACGGCTACCTCGACTTCCACCGCACCGGCGATCTCACCGGCTCGCTTGCGGCGAGTGTAAGCTACGCCGGCAGCACGGCCGTTGCGGGACAAGATTACAGCGGCACTCTGCCGACCACGGTCACATTTCCAGCTGGCCAGCAGGATGTGATTGTGCCGGTTGTTCCGGATGGTGCGCAACCGGAATTCGCCTCGGATGTGCAGGCAACCATCCTCGATCCGGACGACTATACAGCGGCACCCGGGAGCGCTGACGTCGACCTATCGGGCCAAATGAAGGTGGTCTTGGGCGATGGCTCTCAAAATGTCATCATTCAAAACAGCCCGGATGGAACGAGTAACACAACACCGCTGGTGCTGACGTTCCCGGAGCCTGCCGATAGCGAGGGGAGCGTACTGACACTTAAATCATCGCAAGAAGGAAAGGTAGCTGTATACGACTCAAGCGGCAACTCGCTTCCATGGGACTGCAATAAGATCACGATGCGCCCCGCGCCCGACGAGTCCAGAATCACCTTGGCCGTCGCCGCGACTGGCGGCAGCCAGAACATCAATGACGTTGACTTCACAGCGGATGACACCGAGTCCGGCACGGCAACGGGAACGGCGACATCGAATCCGGGAACGGCGGTGGTCGTCGCAGTCGAGAACAACGCCGACACCGTTCTCAGCGACAGAACGACTCACAATTTCGAGGTCGGGCAGGTTGCGGATTTTCACTTGGGCGTGCAATCGCCGTTCCCCGCTTCGGCAATAACTGGCTATCATTGGTCCAAACCTGGGAACGTCCTCTACGACTGGGTTGAGCCTTCTACACCGTCTAAGTCTGGGCCGCTGAATACCCACGTGGTCTACCTCGCCGGAAATAACGGCGGTGTGCCACCAACCGGCAAGCAACAACCAGAAATCAAGTTCTTTTGGGTGTCGGCTGGCGGCGGCGCGTCCAAGAACGTCGCATCGGAAAATGACACCGAGGTTGCAAGTGTCAATATCAACGGCGCGGCGGCAAGCGCGAGCGCTAAGTTCAACGTCAGCGAGCCTGTCGTAGCCTCTGATTTTCAAACCGGACCGCCGGGGTTCGGCTATTCAGCGGCACACGGGGGAGACATATTGGGACTCCCACCTAGCAACTTAACAGCACCCATTGTCGTTTCGGCTTCGGGCCCAACAACCGGCGGCGGTCAGTATAACTCGGGCAACTTATGGAGCGCATATATTGACGCTGGCAACGTCGGCGGCGAGATGAAGTTTGTTCAAACGGTCGCTCCATCTGGCAGCTTCTCATCCACGGCAACGGGATCCGTCCCGCGTACTATTCCTTCGCCGCAAGTTGGCCTTGATACTAGCGATCCTTATGGTGCCACGAATCCAGCCCAATGGCCGGCGGATGGTTCCGAGGAATCTGCCAACGACACACCCGGGGAACCTACCCGCGAGGCGACGGGGGGGAAAAACGACTTCCCAGTTTTTAACTTGGACTACTCATTCGTTACTTATATTATGTATCAGCCCCCCGGCGGCCAGTGGGTGCCTCTACAGGAGGCCTCATGGGGGTACAAAATGGCTGGCGTCCTCGATCCTACCACGGGTGACCTCGATTTTTGGACACAGAAGCCGATCGCTACCGGCACGCACACATTCACTGTAGATACGGCCGAGCCGACTTGGAATTGGTGCTGGAATGCGAACAGTTTATGGGTTCCGCCTTTTTAACTTTTGTGGGTCGTCCGACGCACGACCAAAAACGCATATGAATCTGCGCCCCACGCTCAATACGCCACTTTTGGCAGCGATCACTACGGCCGCCCTAGTTCCGTTCCTGGGAATGTGCTGGCTGGACCGCGAGAGCTTGGTGTATACGTTTCGTGGCCACCTTCGCCTCTTGGATAACTTTTGTGGAATCCAATGCATAAATGGGGAATTATGGGTTACCCTCGGCCACGACATCCCTCCTAGCGGTTGTGCCCCCCCAGGATGCAGCTGGGAGTCGAAACCGGGCATCTGGGGTTACCGGTCGTATTATTTGGCAATCATCCGTCACGAAACCAAGAACGTCTGGGAGGAGCCCCAAGAGCCAACTCCCGAGGAACTCCGGTTCCTCGGTCTCGGTCTTAACGTCCCTCCAGTCGGATCGTGGAGCGGAGCACCGTGGACGCGGGATTGGTCGGGGGCGTCGATACCGTTCCACTCCGGACCGGAACCACCGCCGAAACCGAGGGCAAAAAGTATCTACTCGCCGACGCTCTCATATTTCGGCTGCATCGCAGTCCAAAGAGAAATTGATTATCGTCAATGCCCATGGGTGTACATCGCCATGCCGATTTGGGTGTTGTCATCGGTGACAGGTGCCGTGGCCTCGTTGGTTGCGATGCTCTGCGGTTGTAGGTACTTGTTGGTTCTGCGACGCGCTCGCCGCGTGCGGGCTGGCTTCTGCGGAAGGTGCGGCTACGATTTGCGCGCGTCGCCGGGCGAATGCCCGGAATGCGGTGCTCCGCGTGCCTGTCATACCCTTCATGTGACCTCCGGAAACGCGAAGGGGGATTGCGCCAAGTCAAGCTTCGCGAGAGGAGGAAGTGAAGTGAAGCTGAAACAACACTGAAACCTCTCTGTAGAGCCCTGCGGGTGCGAAACCCGTCGGGCAGAGCCCAGCCAGTCCCGGCGCGCCAGGAGAAGCGGGTCTTGCGTGGGGCGCGGGCAACCGCGGAATGCGAAGCGTAGACAATGAGCGGTCAAGCCATGCGATTGACCCTCGAAAGCGCTTTGAAGAAGTCACGGCCGTTCCCTCGCCCGTGGCCGCGTCGGATGGAGCGTAAGAAGGCGAGTTCCGTCCGGTTCTTCCGCTATGCGAGTTCAAATTCAGACCCAGAAATCCGCGAGCCACCGTGTTCTTGCCTTCCACTTCTGCGCTTGTTCGATAAACGTATCCCGTGGATCATTCCCGCAGCTTCTTCACTGTCGCGTCGACGGATTCAACGTGTATCAATGCCGCCGCGATCGCCCCGCGCGTTGCCGAGTCGGCATCTTCGCGACCCGCCGCTTGCGGGGCTCGGCTCAGATGCTCGGCCGCCCTTGCCAATTCTTCGGCGATGGACGGAGCTTGATTCCCCTGTGGTGAAGTCAAGTCGCGGCTCCTTTGTCCCCACGCGTTCTCCGACGCCCAAATCGCCAGCAACTCTCCGATGCTCGATACGTCATACCGACGGTAGACCCGTCTGATGTACACATGAACCGTGTGCCGTGAGATTCCGAGCCGCCGGGCCACCTGCTTTTCGGATAACCCGTCGCGCAGTGCAGAGAGCACGGCCGAATCTCTTGGCGACAAGTGTACATCGACCGAGAATGGCAAAATCGTCACCGGACCCCTGCGGCGATCCTCCCTATAATATAGATGCTCAAGACCCTCAAAGATTTCACGATATGCAACCGAGCCAGTGTTTTTCACGCCGCCCGCCGCCGTCTACAATGATTCCAGGTGCATCGGCATTGGTAAATCGATGCCGGCGGGTCCAACCCCCGTCGGCGTCGGCCACTACGTCGTTGCCCGCGCCGGCCAACGTCGGTCTGGCTCCCGAGCATACTTCGGCGGCCGCGGACAAAGGAGCGGACTCTGGGACCGTCGTTGCGTCGGCAAATTCGAACCGTGGTGGATTTCATGCTCCGATGGATACCAACTGTCGTGATGGTCTTCGCACTTGCCGCGGTCATCATCCTCCACGGATCCGAGGCCGGCATTGTAGTGGTAAATGGCTTTACGAGCGGACCCAACGCGCGTTCGTACCCACTCGGCATGAACGGCGTCCGCGTTCCGTGCCGGCGGAGGCTCATCTTTGAGTCAGCTTACCCGTCGTTGCTTGTCGCCATCAGCGCGGCCGCTGCTTGCTCATCTGTTTATGCGTTTCGCCGCGCCGCGGACGGCGCCAAGCACCGTCGTGCCGATGGCCTTTGTACCCACTGTGGGTATGACTTGCGCGCCCACGGGAGGCTCCCTTTACGCCCTCGCAACGTTTCCAGTCATGGTGGAGCGAGCCCGCGTTCGGAGATGGCCACTAAAGTGGCCATGCCGGCGGTCGGGGCGGTATAGCAACTTGAAAACCGCTCTAATCCGCCAGCGTTCGCTCGATTTCTTCGAGCGTCTGGCCGCTGGTCTCGGGCAGTTTTTTCCAGACGAAGAGGCCGCCAAGGACGCAGATAACCGCGTAGAGCCAGAAGGTGCCGGAAGCGCCCAGCGAGGCATTGAGGATCGGGAACGTGTAGGTGAGGACGAAGCAGGCGCTCCAGAGGGCCATCACGGCCAGTGACATCGCCGCGCCGCGAATGCGGTTTGGGAAGATCTCGGAGATGATGACCCAGGTGACCGGCGCGAGCGACATCGAATAACACGCAATCGCGCTCAGCACGAGCAGGAGCACCGGCAGGCCGGTGACCTTCGCGTGGTAGCAAAGGCCGAGCACCAGATAGACGCCGGCCAGACCGAAGGAGCCGAGCAGCATCAGGGGGCGCCGGCCGGCGCGATCCACGAAGCCAAGGGCAACAAACGTGAAGACGAGGTTCACGGAGCCAGTCCAGGCGATGTTCTTGAGGACGCTGGAAATGTCGTAGCCGGCCGCCCGGAAAATATCCTCCGCATAATTGAAGATCACGTTGATCCCGCACCATTGCTGGAACACGGCAAGCACGATCCCCAGCACGAGCACTCTCCGCAAGCGCGGATCCAGCAGATCGGCAAACTTCACGCGCTGCAGTTCCTCGCTGGAGAGCGTGGCTTCCACGTCGCGCACCTCGGCATCGGCATATTCTGCGCCGCCGATCCTGGTGAGAATCCGCCGCGCCTGGTCCGCCCGCTGATATTTCATCAGCCAGCGCGGGCTCTCCGGCACCAGGAACATGCCGAGAAGAAACAGCAACGAAGGCGCGGCTGTTACGGCGAACATCCATCGCCAGCCCTGTTGCCCGAACCATGAGTTCATGATGAATTCGTCGGTGGCGCCGGCGGGAAGATTGCGGACAAGCGACCAGTTGATGATCTGCGCCAGCAGCACGCCGATAACGATCGTCAGTTGGTTGATGGAGACGAGTCGGCCGCGCAACTGGGCTGGGGCGACTTCGGAGATGTACATGGGCGAAAGACTCGACGCGAGCCCGATCGCCACGCCACCGAGCATCCGCCAGAAGACGAAGATCCCGAACATCTGTGCCAGGCCGTTGCCGATCGAGGTCACGGCGAAGAGCCCGCCGGCGGCGATCAGAAGGCGCTTGCGGCCGAACCGGTCGCTCAACGCCCCGGCCACGAGGGCGCCGAACAGGCAGCCGATGAGGGCGCAGCTATTGGCCCAGCCGGACAGCGCGGCATTGGTCTGGATGTGAAAGAACCGCTCAAAGAAGGGTTTCGCGCCGCCGATGACCACCCAGTCCCAGCCGAAGAGCAGGCCGCCCAAGGCAGCAGCCACCGAGATCAACCAGACGTAGCCGACGTTGTAATCGGCCTTGAGATCGAGCGTGGAGGCGGTCTGGCGTGTGTTCGTGATCATGAGTTACGGTAAAAGAATCTTGTTCAGAACCGAACCGTCGAGTTCCTGCGCCGGGGCAAAGGCATCGGAAGCGGCATAGGCGTAGAGGCTTTTGAGGAATTGGGCTGCCTCGGGAGTTTTGCCGCTGCCCAGGTTCAACGTGCAGACGAGCAAACGGCCGTTTCCAACTTTGGTCTCAAAAACGTTGCCGAGTTTGTCGTTGAGGCCGTACGATTTGGCGATCTGGAAAATCCGCCGCCACGATGCGATGTCAGTGGGAGGGTAGCCGGTCAGGGGAAAAATGGCGCACTCGAGAGTCCCTCGCAGCATGAGGGTGCGTCCATTCATGGTGAACTGCGTGCCCCGGCTCGCCAGCTTGCGCATGCCGAAGGAAATCTCTCTCTCACTGTGGCACTCGGGGCTCTGGGAGGAGAGCGAGCACTTCAGCAAATAGAGATTGGGAGAAAACTCATCCCAGAGTTTGGGATGATCGCCCACGGGGATTTCCAGGGAAACGACCGATTCGCCATTCGCAGCAGAAAACGGCGCCACGGCCGGCGCGCCGGCGGCGGCGCCCGTTTCATCGGCGACGGAAAATTGCATAGTGCCGCCGACCGGCGAACCCGTTCGGTTGCCCACGCGCGCCAAGACCTTGATCAGCTTCCGGTCCACATCCGGATAGACTTGCACATCGTCGATCGCCACGGGATCGG
>Ga0302326_10023019_pt1 | contig 12716 bp, 4 predicted proteins | sample Palsa_T0_3_FD_202264 | JGI IMG/M metagenome (GOLD analysis project Ga0302326, IMG submission 202264) | Peat permafrost microbial communities from Stordalen Mire near Abisko, Sweden - Palsa_T0_3 | ecosystem: Environmental > Terrestrial > Soil > Palsa > Peat permafrost | place: Sweden: Abisko... | reverse complement strand
ATAGGAAAAGCGATCGATCCCGGCGAGCCGGCTGGTCCCGGCCAGTTGCCCAGCCAGGCTGATCTGCCCACGGCAGTTTGCGCCAATTCATTCCCCTGCCCAGAAAACCAAATCTGGGGCGGCGGGGCTTCCTTTCCGAACCTTCGCAACGGCACTTACCGCGCGTGGTCGCTGCTGCGACTCGTTGCTACCGGAACCGCGGGAACCAACGCAGCGGCATTGATCGCGGCTGCGGAAAAGCAAGCCGTTCTCAACACTCCCGACTTTGTGCCGGAAACGGCACAGGCGATCACGGCCGCGGCGAACCCCTTTGGCTATGCGATCACGGATAAGGGCCTTCTGTTGCTGCGTTCGCATTACCAGGAGTACGACGGAGCCGGGGTTAACATTGGAGTGGCTCCTGTGAATCAGCCGAACACGTCAGAAAAGGGTGGCGATATGGGCGGACTGATCATCCCGACCTCGATCGGCGTAACTCTGTCCGCAAGCGCCGCCAGCAACACGGAAAACCAGCACCAGATCGTGCAAGGCTCCAACCCGGATGGCGACTTGAGTCCGGCGTTCCGAGCAATTGTGCCGTAAATCTGGAACCAAAGGCGAGCAGTCCACCCCCCAACCAGGCGGGCCAGTTCATCGGCCCGCCTTTCTTGGTGGCATGGCAGCAGTCTTGAACATAAAATCGCAGGCAGTTTACTACCCACCGTATAAATCGCCTTCGCGCGCAGCTTCTGATCCATAGAATTGATTCAGAGCCACAGTGAATCAGGCATCTCGCACGTCTACCGGTGCCCAGCGGCGCAATCGCCCACGGCTCCGGATTCAACTGTTAAGGTGTATGCTCTTGCACATCATGCGCACACAAATGTGGAAGCTCTTCGCGTTCTTGATTCTCGTCGCCATGGCCGCCTCTGTCTGCGCCCAGCAGTCCACCGCCAAACCGGAAGACACAGAAGTCTGGCAGCCGGAGCCGAAGGTAGTAACGCCAGGCTCTACCGGCGGAGCGCCTCCCTCTGACGCAATCATTTTGTTCGACGGCAAGAATCTGGATGAGTGGGTGTCGGCGCAGGACCGCTCTGCCCCGGCGAAGTGGATCGTCGCCAACGGTGTGGCCACAGTAAATAAAACAGCTGGCAACATTGAGACCAGGCGGACCTTCAGGAACTATCAGTTCCATATCGAGTGGAGAATTCCCGAAAACATTACTGGCTCAGACCAGGAGCGCGGCAACAGTGGATTGTTTCTGGCCTCGACCGGCCCTGAAGATGCCGGATATGAATTGCAGATCCTCGATTCCTACCACAACAAGACCTACGTCAACGGCATGGCCGGCAGCCTTTACAAGCAGAGCATTCCATTGGCGAACCCAATGCGCAAGCCCGGAGAGTGGCAAGTCTACGACGTGGTGTGGACCGCTCCCGTGTTCAATGCCGACGGCTCGCTCAAGAGCCCTGCTTTCGCTACCGCCTTCCTCAACGGCGTGCTGGTCGACAATCACTTCGAGTTGAAGGGCGAAACCCGCTACATCGGCCAGCCCTTCTACAAGAAGTTCGACCGCGCACCCATCAAGCTGCAGGCCCACGGCGATCCGAGTCCGCCCATCAGCTTCCGGAACATTTGGGTGAGGGAACTGAATTAGCGCACTACGCACGGGTTAGTTGACGTAAACGGCCATTGTCCTCAAAATCCCGAACTGCTTCTCCTTATGCTCTAGTTTCAAGATGGTGTCACCGGACCCGCAGTGTGCTCGGCAGCATGCGCACGGGTTCGCGATGCGCGTTGACGCCCATGGCCGGCGAAGCAGGGTAGTTCACGCCCTGCCAGTTGTTGACATGGCGAGCCAGGTCAGAGTGCGCGGTCGGAATGGGCGACCGCGGAGTCTGCGCGATCACGACTCCGCGGACATGATCCCATGAGGGCGCGACCGGAACGTGCTCCCAGACACGGAGAGAGTTTGTGCCGGTGCCAATCGGGAAGACATGCCGCGCGGAAGAGTTTCCTGTGCTGGCCAGAATGATCGGCTGCTTCTCTCCCGTGCTTACGTGATGGCTGAGGGTGTTCTTGCCCGAAACCGGTTTGAGCGAGGCTGCCGCAGGCGTCGCCGTGGCCTTACCCGCCAGCTGAACTGCCGGCTGTGCTGCGGCGCTCCCCGGACCGGAAACTACCGTCAGCACCACGCCCGTCGTGGTGTAGGAAATTGCAAAATGCTCGCTGGAATTGATCGCAATCGTCGAATTTGTGAACGTGCCGGTAACGCTGCTCGCCGTGAGAATCGTGAATGTTTGGCCCACGGCCGGAGTGAAGCTGTTGACCAGCGCCGCGGTCAGCGTGCCGCCCAGGCTGGCCGTGCCCGAAATCTTCAGCTGGCTGAATTGCGTGCCCACCGTCGTTCCTCCGATGGAGACATTCAGCGTTGCGGTAGAAAGTTGCGTGTAGGTTCCGGTGATGGTAAGCAGGCCGGCTTTTCCAGCGTCGCCAACACTGATGGTGGCGCCGTTGGAGGTGTTGCCGTGCAGCGTGCCCGCACCCAGCACCGTGCCGCCGGTGATGCTGATGCCGGCCGTGCCTCCGCCCGCCAGGGTTCCATCCACCGTGGTCGTTCCCCCCGTCTGGCTATATTCTTTGGCGGCGCCCGTGCCGGCTTCGAAAATCGTGCCCTTGGCCACGTCCACCGTCCCCGAATTCGTGAACGTGCTGTTCGCCGCCACCAGCGTGATGCCGCCCGCCAGGTCCAGCGTGCCCGTGTTGTTGTCGAAAGTGGAAAGCGCGTTGCCGGTGCCGTCGAGTATCTTCGCCGTTGTCCCGGTCAACGTCAGACTCGCCGCGTTGGTGGTGATGCCGCCGTTGGCGCTGGCCAGTTGCAGGGTTCCACCGATGGTGTAGGTGCCTCCGGTCAGCGTGCCGCTGCTCAGGTTGCTCAGTGTTCCGGTGACCGTCAGCTTGCTGCCGGCGTTGACCGTCAGCTTGCCCGAGTTGGTGAAGTTGCCGGCGGTCGTGAAGTTGGCATCGTCCGCCAGGGTGAACGATCCGGCGGCCGCAATGGAGTTCAAGTTAGCCAGCGCGTTAGAGTTCGCGCCGGTCGTGGTGTTCTTGATATTGCCGGTGCCCTCGAGCGTGATGTTTGAGGAATCGACCTCAATCCCGTTCGTTCCGGCGGCGAAAGCCAGCGTGCCGCCCACCACGAACGCGCCTCCGGACAGCGCATTCTGCGCCGCCTTGTACTGGCTGAGAGCGCCCGTCACTGTGAAGGTGCTACCGCTGTTCACCGTCAACGAACCAGCGTTCGAGAAGCTGCCGCTGGTAGTGAAGTTCACGTTGTTGGCCAAAGTCAGACTCTTGGTATTGCTCGTCAGTCCTGCCAGAGCATTCGTACTGTTGGCGTTTTCAATGGTGCCGCCACCCAAGGTCAAAGTCGCTGCATTGGTGGTGATGTTTTCGGTCGCGCCGGTGAGGTTCAAGTTGGCGTCGAGCACGTAAGTTCCCGCCGAAAGCGTGGTTCCACTGATCTGCGTCAAGGACCCGACCGTGAAGCTTTCCCCCGAGAGAATTGTCAGCGAGCCAGCGTTGCTGAAGGCGCCGGCATCGGCGAAGGCCACGCCGCCGATGGTCAGCGCGCCGGTGGAAGTGATGCTGGTCAGATTGGCCAGGGCGTTGGTATTCGCGTTGTTGAAAGTGTTGATGAGCTGGCCGCCGGCTTCTTCCGTTACTTTAGCGGCCAGAGTTGTAATGCCCGTGCTATTGCCCGCGTTGAATGTAATGTTGCCGGCATCGGAGATAAACGTGCCGCCGGTCAGCGTCGTGGTCGTTCCGTTGTAGTTGGTGAATCCGCCACTCCCCGGCGAGATCGCGAGAGTGCCTCCCGTAACATTGGAATCGAACGTTCCGCTGTTGGTGATGGTGAGGTGTCCGTTACCGATGTAGCCCGTACCCTCAATGGTCGAAGCGTTGGTGAGAACAGCGCCCGCAACCCCGTCGATGAAGTTGGGACCACCGCTGCCCATTACCACAGCCCCCGTGCCCGTCAGGGTGGTATTCCCTGTCAGGTACAGGAGCGTGTAGTTGCCCGCAGAATCCAGATTGATGGTCCCGGTGTTGGTGATGGTCCCGGAAATCTGAGTGGTGGCGGAATCCAGTACGTTCAAGGTTCCGGTGTTAGTCACGGAGTTCAGGGAAACGGTCTGGCCGTTGAGAACTTGGATGACGCCGTTCCCGGCGGTGGTCAGCGTGCCGCCGGTGATGCTCACGCCGCTTTGCAGGTCAACCGCCGAACTGGCGGCCGCGGAGATCTTACCCTTGTTGGTCCAGTTCGAGCCGTCGAGGATCAGGATGCCGCCATTGGTCGCTTCCAACGTCCCCGTATTCGTGCTGGGGCTGCTTGCACTGGAAAACGGATTCATGTAAAGCTGGCCGCCGTTCAGGTTGGCATTGATCGTTCCGCTATTGACTAGAATGAGATTGCCGTTGCCTACTTGGTCCCAGCCCCCGTTCAAAGAAGTTGATCCGCCTTCGATGGTGGAAGCGTTGGTGAGCGTAACGCCGCTGGCTCCGGTGATGAAATTCTGGTTAGCCTGGTTGCCCAGCACTACCGCTCCGGTGCCCGTCAAAGTGCTGTTTGCGCCCGCATAGAGCAGCGCCTGGCCATTCGACTGCAGGTTGATGGTCCCGGTATTGTTGATGGTGCCGGAGATATTCGTCTGACCCGCGATGATGTCGTAGGCGCCAGCGTTCGTAAGATTGGAGAGGTACATTGTCCCGCCAGTGTTTTGCTCGATCACACCGAACCCGGATGTGGTCAGCGCCCCCCCCGTGATGCTCACGTTGCTTTGCAGGTTGACCGTCGAATTATTCGCGGCGGTGATCGTACCTCCAGCGTTATTCCATGACGAGCCGGAGAGTACCAGTGTGCCGCCGTTGGTCGCTTCCATCGTGCCGGTATTGGTGTTGGTCGCGCTGCCCAGCGGATTCACATAGAGCGAGCCGCCGGTAACGTTGGCGTTGATGATGCCGGTGCCCGTATTGGCCAGAATGATCTGCCCGTTGCCAATTCCAGCAAAGCCATTTGAGTTGCTCACTCCGCCTTCGATGGTGGAAGCGTTGGTGAGGGTATAGGCGCCGGATCCGCCGAAGAAGTTCTGGGTGTTTTCGTTGCCGATCACCACTGCGCCGGAGCCCGTCAGGGTCGTGTTCGCAGTCAGGTTGAGGATCCCCTGGGCACCATAGTTATTGGCCAGCAGGTTGATGGTGCCGTTGTTGGTGATGGTGCCCGAGATATCCGTTTGGCCGCCGGCGGCCTGGATCTGGTAGTTCCCGGCGTTGGTGAGATTGGCCAGGTACACGGTGCCGCCGTTATTTTGCGCGATCACGCCCGACCCAACTGTGTTGAGTGTTCCGCCCGTGATGCTCACGTTGTTCTGCAGTGCGACGGTCGAACCGGCCGCTGCGGTAATCGTTCCTGCGCCAGTTTGTGTCCAGGTGCCGCCCGACATTTCTAACGTGCTCCCGTTGGTGGCTTCCAGCGTTGCTGTGTTGGTGCTGGTCAGACTGCCGTTCGGATCCAGGTATAGCGTGCCGCCACTCACGTTGGCATTGATGACGCCATTGTTGGCCACGGCGATTTGCCCCTGGCCGATTCCAGCGTAGCCGCCCGACGTGTTCCATCCCCCTTCGATCGTGGAATCGTTGGTCAGAGTAAGGCCGTTGGTTCCGGTAATGAAATTCTGCGTGGTCTCGTTGCCGATCACCACGGTTCCCGTACCCGTCAACGTGGTGTTCGCGGTCAAATTGAGGATGCCTTGGGCGCCATATGCGTTTGCCAGCAGGCTGATGGTGCCGTTATTAGTGATGGCGCCTGAGAGATTCGTCGTGCCGCCCGCGATCTGGATCTGGTAGTTCCCGTTGTTGGTGAGATTCGACAGGGAGACAGTGCCGCCGTTGTTTTGCGCGAAAAGCCCGGTCCCGGCGGTGGTCAGTGTGCCGCCGCTGATGCTGACGCCGTTTTGCAGTGCGACGGTCGAACCGGTCGCCGCGCTGATCGTTCCTGCTCCGGTTTGCGTCCAGGTGCCACCTTGCATCTGCAACGTGGCGCCGTTGGTCGCTTCCAGCGTCCCCGTGTTGGTGCTGGTTACGCTGCCAGTCGGATCAAGGTTAAGAATGCCGCCAGCCAGGTTGGCGTTGATTGTGCCGTTATTGGCCAGGGCGATTTGCCCCTGGCCAACGCCAGCGTAGCCTGCGCCCGATGTGTTCCATCCGCCTTCGATGGTGGAATCATTGGTAAGAATTGCGCCACTGGTTCCGGTGATGAAGTTCTGCGTCGGTCCGTTTTCCAGCACCAGGGCCCCGGTGCCGGTCAAGGTGCTGTTACCGCCCACATAGAGAACCCCTTGGCTGCCGTCAGCAGTCGCCGCCAGGTTGATGCTGCCGTTGTTGGTAATAGTGCCGTCCACGGTCAGGGTGGCTCCCGTGAGGGTCACCGAGTCGCCTGCATTGCTGAGGGTGAGATTGCCGAGGGACGCGTTGAAGTCGTCGACTGTGGCGGCGTTGGTCAGGTTGATCAGAACATTCTCGCCGGTGCCGAGCCCGCCATTATTCCAGTTGCTGGCGTTGCTCCAGTTGCTGGTCCCGCCGCCGCCCGTCCAGGTGTCAGTAACCTGTGGAGGCGGGACATGGCTCTTCGGCGTGGCACGCGGCGCTGCTATGCTCGGCAGCAGCGGTCGACCCACTGGCGTCGCTGAAAGCTTCTTCTTCGAAACGGAGCTGGTTTGGGCGAAGGCAAAAGGTGCCGCCAGAACGGACAGCACGATCATCCACAGAACTGCACGCGAAAAAGCTGAGCGCATACGGAAGACTCCTGAGTAACATCAGTTTCCAACGCAGCCGAATTCCTGGCTTTCTTGCTTGCCCACAGATGGCATCGCCGGCACAGGCCTGCCCTGTCCGCGAATCCGGGGCGTCGACCAATCCGCCGGGTGGTTCGTGCCCGAAATGTCAGTGCAAGGTGCAGATTCTTGCAGCTTGCACCGGGCGTTTTCGCTTTCTCTGTCTGTCTCTAGACTTCCTTGGTCCGGTCGGGCTCCCCCAGATTGCCAGGAGATCGCGGCGGCCTTTGCACGAGCGCCGGGCGTACCAAACACAGTGCCCTTGATACGTGAGCCCGCGAAACTACGCAAGGGACAACACGGGCCAGATCGGGTCATTTCAGGCCAATATGCCGGAAATTGTCGACTTAGGAGGAATAAGGCTGAATTGCTCTGGCACAGGCCGCCCACATCGGATTGTCATCCATCCCAGACTCCCATCGGGACTGCATCAAAAAGCCGCGCCCGCCGCGTCTTCGCTGGGAAAGAGATTCGAAGCTTACTATTCGTCGGCTAAAAATCAGGAGGCCGATGGATGGTTTCGCCAGCATCTCGGTTCACTGCGAGATTCGGGCAATGTACACAGCGAACGGATCAAGAGCGATTTGACCTAAAAGACCGCTGGGCGCGGCCGCCGAAGTTGTGAGCATGGTTGTCGCCTTGGCGGAAGGGAAGCCCTGTTCGGAAAGATTGAAGCTGAGCTGCTGGGCCGTGCCCGACATGTTGAGAACGACCAGCACTACGTCATTCTTGTAACGTCGAAGGTAAGACAGAACGCTTGGGTTGTCCTGATTCAAGGCCACATAGTTTCCGTCCAGTAAGGCCGGCGCCTCATGCCGCAGCGCCAGCAGGTGTTTGTAAAATTGCAAAACCGAGTCGGGGTTTTGCAGTTCACCGGCAACGTTGTGAGTTTTGTAGCTCGCTGAAATCGGCAACCAGGGCGTGGCCTGGGTAAATCCGGCGTTGGACGAATCGTTCCACTGCATGGGAGTTCGTTCGCCATCGCGGCCCTTTTCCTTCGGCCATCCGGTAATCCCCAGCGGATCTTTCACGTCCTCCTTGCGAACCGGATCGTTGTTCTCCGTTCCCAGTTCCTCGCCGTAGTACATGATGGGCGTGCCGCGGAGCGTGAGATACATGCCCGCCATCAGCTTCGCAATCTGATCGTTGTGTTGTCCGTCGCCGTAGCGCACGTAGGAACGGGGCATGTCGTGGTTGCTGATGACATAAACCGGCCAGCCGCCAGTGGACTCGGCGTTTGCGACCTGGGCGCGGAACTCGCTGGCTGAGAGCTTGTTGACGGTGCAGAACATGAAATCCATGGGCAATTGGATTTCGTCGTTGTGATCGCCGTAATATTCCTTCAACTCATCTCGATTCGACGTGTAAGTCTCACCGATTAAGACCGCATCATTCTGGTCGGCGACCTTGCGCAGCTTCTTGAGTTCCGCGTGATTTTCGGGCAATTTGTCGTTGTACTTATTCTCCATCTTCGGATCGCCCAGATCGGTCTTGCCAGGTAAAACGGGATTGTCGTGAAGATCAGGATCCTCGAACAACAGGTCCACCGCATCGAGCCGGAACCCGGAAACACCCTGCTTGTACCAGAAGCGGGTCACGTCGAACATGGCTTTTTCCACCGCCGGGTTCCGCCAGTTGAGATCCGGCTGGCCAACCTCAAAGAAATGGTAGTAATACTGGCCGGTTCTGGGATCTAGTTGCCACGCCGATCCGCCGAAGTCAGAGATCCAATTATTAGGAGGAACGCCGGGCGCTTTTCCGTCGCGCCAGATATACCAGTCGCGATGTGCCGAAGTTCGCGATGACGCCGAGTCAAGAAACCACTTGTGCTGTGAAGAACTGTGGTTCAGAACAAAATCCATGATGATGCGGATGTCGTGCTTCTTCGCCTCCTTCGCCAGGTGACGGAAGTCTTTCAGGGTTCCGTACATGGGATCGATGTTCTCGTAATCCGAGACGTCATAGCCGAAGTCGAGTTGCGGCGACGGATAACACGGCGAAATCCAGATTGCATCTACCCCGAGATCCTTGAGGTAGTCGAGTTTCGAAGCGATGCCGTTCAGATCGCCGATGCCGTCGCCATTACTGTCAGCGAAGCTGCGGGGATAAATTTCATAGAATACGGCGTGCTGCCACCACGGGTGCACTTCCGAACCCGCACCAGAGCTCTGGGCCTGGGAAAAAGGAAGTGTGAGTCCTGCAGCCACAACCAACAAAGCCACGATTCTGGAGTTTCGGGACATTTGCGTCGTCCTCCCTGAGATTCAGGGCGTGCTTAACTTCAGGCGATTTGTGCGGCCCTGGCGTATGGGGACAAAAATTGGCTCCTCAGGTAGGATTCGAACCTACAACCCTTCGGTTAACAGCCGAATGCTCTGCCATTGAGCTACTGAGGAGTGTGTATGATCGCGGATGGGCCGCGATCTTTGGCCGACGACTTATCATAGCATTCCCGCTTCAAGTCTGAAAACCATCGAAAGTGTTAGGCTGGCCGGTTGGATTCGAGGTGCTCATGGCAGGAGGTTTGCGCTTGCTCTTGGCTTTTTCTCCTCTGTTTTTGCTGGCTGCCGCCGTTTATTCCACGGACGACTCCAAGTCTTCCGCTCCTCTTTCTGCTCCTCCCCAGGCCGCGGTCAAGCCCATCGCCGAAATGTTTCACGGCACCAGAGTCATTGACAACTACCGCTGGCTCGAGGACGGCAAGAGCGCTGAAACCCAGAAGTGGGTTGCGCAGGAAATGGCCTACACGCGCGGCATGCTCGACCGCCTTGCAGGACGCGACGCGCTCCACCGGCGTCTTACCGAACTGCTCTCCATCGGCAGTGTCACTCCTCCCGTGATCGCCGGCCGCCATTATTTTTATACCCGGCGGGAAGGCATGCAGAACCAGCCCATCCTTTATGTGCGTGATTCGCTGGAAGGTCCCGACCGCGTCCTGCTCGACGCCAACCAACTCGCCGCCGACGGCACCATCGCGCTCGACTGGTACCAGCCCAGCGAAAACGGAAAGTACGTTGCCTACGGCACTTCGCCCAGCGGTTCCGAGATGAGCACGCTGCACGTCATCGAAACCAAAACCGGAACCATCCTCCCTGACACCATCGAGCGCACCCGCGCCGCGTCCATCGCCTGGAAGCTCGACAATTCCGGCTTCTATTACACGCGCTATCCGAAAAAAGGCGACGTCCCCGACGGCCAGGAGATGTACAACCGCCACGTCTTCTACCACGAACTCAGCGGCGATCCCGGCTCTCACCCCGAAGATGACGATCAACCTGTCTTCGGCGCAGGCCGCGACCCCGAAGACTGGCCCAGCGTGCATCTTTCCAACGACGGCCGCTGGCTGCTCATCAGCGTCTCGGAAGGCTGGACCAAGTCAGAACTTTTTCTCACGGACCTGAAGAAAGGCACGCCACCCACCCGAGTTACCACCGGCAAGGACTTCCTCTACGGCGCTGAGGTGTACAACGACAAGCTCTACATCACCACCAACGAAGACGCTCCCCGCTACCGCGTCTTGGTCGCCGACGCCGGCAACTATGATCGCGCGAGCTGGAAGGAACTCATCCCGCAATCCGACGCCGTGCTGCAAGGCACTGCCATCTACGGCGGCAAACTTTTCGGGCAGTACGAACAAAATGCAACGTCACAGTTGAAACTCTTCGATCTCGACGGCAAGAAGATCAGCGACATCTCTCTGCCTGCCATCGGCACCGTTTTCGGGACCGGCGGCCGCTGGGATCGCGATGAAATGTTTTTCGGATTCCAATCGTTCACGTTTGCGCCAAGTATTTACCGCATCGACCTCAAGTTGGCTGCGAGCAGCGACCCTCAGGGGCTAAAGCCCGCATCCCTGGCGGAGTCTGGCGGCACGGCTGAAAGCCTTCCCAAACCCGCTCTTTCCCCGCCCGCCCTTCCCCAGACCGCTCTTCCGAAATCCGCTGATCGAACGGATTCTTCGACGACCGGGCCTGTTCTCTGGCTGAAGGTCGACGCACCCTCTATCGATCCCTCCGCCTACGAGGTCCATCAGGAGTGGTTCAACTCGAAAGACGGCACCCGCGTTCCCATGTTCGTCGTTCATAAGAAAGGCATCCAGAAAAACGGCAAGAATCCCACGCTCCTCACCGCCTACGGAGGCTTCAACGTGAGCCTCACGCCCACCTTCAGCCGCACCGCCTATCTCTGGATGGAGCACGGCGGCATCTACGCCGTCGCCAACCTGCGCGGCGGATCAGAATTTGGCGAAGACTGGCACCGCGCCGGCATGTTCGACAAAAAACAGAACGTCTTCGACGACATGATCGCCGCAGCCGAGCACCTGATCGCCGAAAAATATACTGACAAGAATCACCTCGCCATACAGGGCGGCTCCAACGGAGGCCTGCTCATGGGCGCCATGATCACGCAGCGCCCCGACCTGTTCCGCGCCGTAGTCTGCCAGGTCCCGCTGCTCGACATGCTGCACTATCAGGATTTCCAGATCGCCAAATTGTGGATCCCCGAATACGGCAGCTCGGAAAACGCGGAGCAGTTCAAGTGGCTCTACGCCTACTCGCCGTATCATCACGTGAAGTCAGGCACAGAGTATCCCGCCATCTTATTTATGACCGCGGACACCGACACGAGAGTCGACCCCATGCACGCCAAAAAGATGACCGCCGAAATGCAAGCCGAAGCCAAGAATGGATCGAGCAAGACGCGCCCAATTTTATTGCGAATCGAAAGCAAAGCCGGCCACGGCGCCGGCAAACCAGTGACCAAGCAGATCGAAGAATTTACTGATGTTTATTCGTTCCTGTTCTGGCAGTTGGGCACTCTCAAATAGAAGAGCGGGTCTGCCCCGCCGATTTCCTTCAGCCTCGAAGGTCGCTGTGTCTAGAACTGATCATCATTCCGCTTTCTGTAAAACATTTGGCGAAGTGTCTTGACTTTGATCATTTCAGTCATATTATTCTCGACATGCAAGATGTCCAGGTGGCAATACAGGGCGGAGGAGCTAAAATATGGGCGCTTCTTGCATCTGTGCATGCCCTACAGGAACTCGAGAGTGAAGGCGTGCTGAAAGTCACCCGAATCGCCGGCACGTCGGCCGGAGCGATTGCCGGTTGCATCTTCGCCGCAGGCATCGATCTTACGCTTGTCCGGCAGATGTTGAGAGCTGAGTACGGGGACAAGTTGGTCAGTTTTTTCCCAAGCCCCAACCATTGGCATGTTCTATGGCTTCTCATGCGGGGCAATCCGCTGTGGAAAGAAAGTCATCTGGGTCAGGAACTCAGTCAACTTTTTCAAGAAAAGCACATCGGTTTTCTCGATGAGTTGCGCATTCCCACCTTCGTGGTCGCGACGAATCTGAACACGCAGACGAAGATCGTCCATACAGGTCATTACTCTATCGTGCAAGCCTTGTTAGACTCCGCCGGCATTCCGTTTTGCTTTCGAACCTGGAAACACTCCGGGGGCTCCGTCGTTGTTGACGGTGGCTTATGCGAAAATCTGCCGTCTGAGGAGTTGACAGGCGATGAAAAAACCTTCGGACCGGTCGCTGCCATAACCTTTCAGCCGGTATGGTCCGGCTCGCCGCAGAATGCGAAGGAGTTCTCCGTGGCGTTGCTCGATGCTGCGATCAACAATTCCGTCGAGCGGGCAAAACAAAGGTTGGGCCAGGAGGCGGTCTTTGCCGTAAATGCAAAGGTGGGGACCTTTCAGTTTGGAGACGCCCTAAAGAAGCTTGATGACTCGTATGAATTGGTAAAGAGGGATGCCAAAGAGTTCTTCAAGAAGTTTGTAAATAGGCATCCACGCATAGTTGGTGACCCCTGGTCGGTTCAGAATCTATCCTTT
>Ga0302326_10023018_pt1 | contig 12716 bp, 13 predicted proteins | sample Palsa_T0_3_FD_202264 | JGI IMG/M metagenome (GOLD analysis project Ga0302326, IMG submission 202264) | Peat permafrost microbial communities from Stordalen Mire near Abisko, Sweden - Palsa_T0_3 | ecosystem: Environmental > Terrestrial > Soil > Palsa > Peat permafrost | place: Sweden: Abisko... | reverse complement strand
AAGAGGGACCTTCGTCCCGCCACGTGAACCTACCACTGGTCGAGGGCCTCGTACATTTCAATCTTCCTTCGACGACCGAAAACGAAATAGAGGCGTATCCTGGCCCCGAGCTGCAACCGCCTCCCTGGGTCACGCGCTCTTCCGCCCTCCCAAGTTAAAGACCCTCGACCACGTTTACAGGCACAGTGCTCTCCGTTGTAGAGTTGTTCCCGAGCTCGCCATAACCGTTGTATCCCCAGCATTGGACGCCTGCAGCGAGCGCGCAGTAAGCGTCGTGCGCGATCCCAAGCACGCCGAGCCGGCGCCGCTACCCCACGCCGTATCGGGCCGGGTCGACACCGACGCGGGCGCACACCGCCGCGAGCACCTCGCGCGTCCTTCGCGCGCTCACCTCCACCGGCGCGTCCGTGTCGATGACGAAGTCCGCGACGGCGACCTTCTCGGCCACCGGCTTCTGCGCGCGGATGCGCGCGAGCGCCTCTTCGCGCGTCGCGCCATCGCGCGCGAGGATCCGCGCGATCTGCACGTCTTGCGGGCACGACACGACGACGAGCGGGCGGAACGCGTCGGCCGCGCCGTTCTCGACGAGGAGCGCCGCCTCGTAGCAAGCGAGCGACTCGCCCGCGCGATCGAGCTCCGCCGCGCGCTCGAGCGTGCGCTTTCCGATGAGGGGGTGGACGATGGCGTTCAGGCGCTTGCGCCGGGCGTCGTCGGCGAACACGATGCGTCCGAGCGCCTTGCGATCGAGCGTGCCCACCGCATCGAGCACGCCATCGCCGAACTCGGCGACGATCGCGCGCAGGCCCTCGGTGCCGCTCGCCACGACTTCACGCGCGACATCATCCGCGTCGATCACCGGGACGCCGAACGCGCGGAGGCGCGCGGCGACGGCGCTCTTGCCCGAAGCGATTCCACCCGTGAGGCCGAAGAGGTGCATCGGCATCCCCCTTCCGCGTATACATTGCACGCTCTGCCGGCGCGAGGGTAGATGCCACGGCCCCCCACGAACCGCGAACCCCCGCAGCCTTGGCGGCTCACGCGCCGACAGCTGCTCCGCGCGGGGGCTCTCGTGGCGGCGGCCACGCTCGGTGCGGGCGCCGTGCTCGCGGCCGTGCGCACGCGCGGCTACGCCGCCCCGCCTGGGCGGCGGCTCGTCGCGATGTCGGCGTGGCAGTTCGTCGTGGCGCAGCACGTCGCGCGCCGGATCGTGGCGCCCGATCGCCCCGACGACCCCACGATTCCGACCGCCGACGCCGTCGACATCGCAGGGTTCGTCGACGCGTGGATGGCGCGCCTGCCCACGCGCGTCCGCCGGGACCTCGGGCGCTTCTTCGCGGTCATCGAGCACGTCGCGCCGCTCGGCGCGGGTTTCGCGTCGCGGTTCACCCGGCTCGGGCCGGCCGAGCAGGACGTGGTGCTCGCGTCGCTCGAGGCCTCGTCGATCGACCTGCTTCGTGCGGGGTTCGACGGCCTGAAGGCCCTCGTGCTCATGGGCTTTTACCGTGACGCGCGCGCGTGGAGTGTCGTCGGCTACGACGGGCCCCTCGTCGGCCGGCCGGCCGGGGGATGGCGTGCGCCCGGGGCGCAGCCATGAGCGCGGGCGCCTTCATCGCGGGACGCGATCTCGACGGCGACATGGTGATCAAGGCCGACGCGGTCGTCATCGGCACCGGGGCGGGCGGATCGATCGCCCTGCGCGAGCTCGCGCGCGCGGGGCACGACGTGATCGCGCTCGAAGAGGGCGCCCTCTCCCTGCCCCGCGACTTCGACCAGCGAGAGGACGTCATGATCCCGCGCATCTTCCAGGACGCCGGTGGGCGCGCCACCGAGGACATGGCCATCCGCGTTCTTCAGGGCCGCGGCGTCGGTGGCAGCACCGTGCACAACACCAACCTGTGCAAGCGCACACCCGACGCGATCCTCGACGGGTGGGCGCGCCGCCACGGCGTGCAGGGCGCGGGCCCGGCCGACCTGCGCTCCGCCTTCGACGCGATCGAGCGCGATCTCTCGGTGTCGGAGATCCCGGCGTCGATGCGCAACGCGAACAACGAAGTCCTGCGCGCCGGCACGGCGGCTCTCGGGTGGCGCGCCGGGCCGCTGCGCCACAACCGCGTCGGGTGCCAGCAAAGCGGCTTCTGCGAGCTCGGGTGCGCGTACGACGCGAAGCAGAACGCGCTCAAGGTCGTGCTGCCCGCTGCGGTCGACGCCGGGGCGCGCGTGTACTCCGACGTCGAGGCGCTGCGCGTGACCCACGAGGGCGGCCGCGTCACCGGCGTCGTCGCGGTCGCGCGCGACGCCCTGGGCCAGCGCAAGGCGGCGGTGCAAGTCTGGAGCCCTGTCGTCGTCCTCGCCGCGAGCGCGGTGGGAAGCGCGGCGCTCGCGCGGCGCAGCGGCATCCCCGATCCGCACGGGCAGCTCGGGCGCGGCCTGCGCATGCACCCCGGCGCCGTGGCCGCCGGCGCGTTCGACCGGGAGATCACGGGGTGGCGCGGGATTCCTCAGAGCTACGAGTGCACCGAGTTTCTCTCGCACGAAGAGGGGAGCGATCGGCGCGTGTGGATCGTGACGGCCTTCGCGCACCCGGTGGGCGCGGCGGCGATGCTCCCGGGTTTCGGTCCGGCGCACATGGCGGCGATGCGCTCGTACCCGCGCCTGGCCGTTCTCACCGCGATGGTGCACGACGAGACGAGCGGCGAGGTCGACGTCGACGCCGACGGCGCGCCCATCCTGCGCTACGTGATGAGCGATCGGGATCGCGCGCAGCTCGCGCAGGGCCTGCTGGCGTGCGCGCGGATCCTCCTCGCCGCGGGCGCCACCGAGGTGACCATTCCGGCCATCCCCGCGCTGCGTGCCCGGAGCGCCTCGGAGCTCGATCGCCTCGACCTCTCGGCGGTCCGCCCGCATTCGGTTCCAATCACCGCCGTTCACCCGATGGGCACGATGCGGATGGGCGAAGACCCGAGGATCTCGGTCGTGCGTTCGACCGGCGAGCACCACCAGCTGCAGGGGCTCTTCGTCGCCGACGGCTCGCTCTTCCCGACGAGCATCGGCGTACCGCCGCAGATCAGCATCTACGCGTTCGCCTTGCACCTCGCGCCGCACGTCATCGAGCGCGCGCGCCGTGGGTAGCGATCAGCCCCCGCTCAGTGGCACTGCGAGTAACCCGAGAGCTCGGTGCTCGCGGAGCACGTCTGGCCATTCGAGCATCCGCCGGGGCCGCCCCCGGGATTGCAGAGCTCGGCCTTGCCGGCGCCCGTGCACGTGGGGGCGCAGGACACGCTGTACGTGGTCGTGAAGCCGATCTGCCCGGCGGTGGAGCAGCACACTTGCCCCATCGTGCAATCGGCGCTCGACGCGCAGCGCACCGTCGATCCAATGCACGTCGCGGACGATCCGCAGGAGGCCGTGCTGAGGACCCCCCCCGTGACGCAGCAGGTGTCGGTCCCCTGGCAGTAGACTTTCATCGTTCCGTTGGTGCACGCCAGGCCGGCCGAGGGACCCGCTTCGGCCGCTGCTTCGACCTGCGCCGCATCGACGGGGCCGGCCTCGATCGGGCCGACGGCGACATCGTCTTCGCCGCTGTCGTCGGTCGGGGGCTCCATCGCATCCGAAGAGCCGTGCGTCGTGGCGTCTACCGGCGCGGAACCGTCGTCCCCGGAGCCCTGGGTGCCCGTCGAGCCGTGGCTGACGAGCAAGTCCGATGGCGCCGCACCACCGCAGGCGAGCACGACTACTGGGAGGAGACTCGCTGCGAAGAGCGAAAAGGCAAGGACGGGGCGCAAGGGGGCTTGTCTCTTCTATGTAATGCGTTTCGTCGTGCTAGGCACAGAATTGCCATCCGCCCGTTCTTGAAAACAGGCGACAAGGGTCCACATGACGACGACGTTCACCAACGGAAGCGCGGCGTCGGGCCGCATTCAGGCAGTACCGGCCCATGGCGAGGCACCGCCGACGCGCCCATACGCGGCGCCGCCCGGCGTCGAAATCCGCCCGCGTCACATGCACTTCGGCTTCGACGGGACGGCCAAGTACTGGTTCGACGGCGAGCCGTTTTTGACGCGGTTCGTCGAGGGGCTGTCGATGCTCTTTCCGGAAGGGGAGCGATTCTTCGTCGAGGCCGTGCACCACTACCGCTCGGCCATAAAGGACCCGGAGCTCTTGCGCCAGATCCAGGCGTTCGCCGCGCAGGAAGGCACCCACGGCGCCGAGCACCACAAGTACAACGTGCGCGTCGCCGGCAAGAAGGCCAAGGCCTACGAGTACGTCGCCGGGATGCTCCGCGAGGACACGACGCTCTCGCCGATCCAGCGCCTGGCGGCGACGGTCGCGCTCGAGCACTTCACGGCGATGCTCGCGAGCGAGTTTCTGTCGAACCCCACCTACGCGAGCCGCATGGACCCCAAGCACGCCGAGCTCTGGCTCTGGCACGCCGTCGAAGAGACGGAGCACAAGGCCGTCGCGTTCGACGTGTACTCGGCCGTGGGCGGCGGCTACGCGCTCCGCACCACCATGATGGTGCGCATGACGCTGGGGCTCATCTTCTCGGCCGCGTACCTCATGGGCGATCTGCTCTGGCAAGATCGCCGCGAGCTGCGCCCCGCGCACGCGTGGTCGTTCGTGCGCTGGGGATTTCTGTCGCCGGGCTTCTTCCGGAAGATCGTCCCGTCGTGGCTCGACTTCTTCCGCCCGGGCTTCCATCCCTGGCAGAACGACAACTCGAACCTGATCGCCGCGTGGAAGGCCACGCACCCCGCGCAGGCCTGAGGCCGACCGACGGTCGCTCGAGAGCGGGCCTAGACCAGGTCTTCGAACGAGAGCGGGCCTAGACCAGGTCTTCGAACGAGAGCGGCTGAGGCGCCCCGGGGCGCACGGTGTCCTTCGTGAGCTCGACGAGGTGGCGCCATGGCTCGCTCGTTGGAACCGCGTCGGCCAGCTCCGGCATCGGGACCGGGTAGTCCGAAGGGGGCGGAAGGATGGTGCTCGTCGTCCGAAGCATTGCCGGCGAACCTCTCGCGCAAGCCACCGAGTCCGCTCCCGCATAGCGGGGCGCGAACCGAGCGGCCAAGTTTTCGTCGGAGGTGGAGACGCGCGAGGTGGCGCGAAGGATCTACCCGCGAGAGCGAGACGGGGACGGGGGTGCCCTACGGCGCTGCAGTGCAGTTCACCTGCGTGAGCCAGATGTCTTCGGGCCCGTTGTCGCTGCCGGCGTCCGAGGTCTGCACTTCGTAGGCGAGGAGCATGTTGGTGAGCAGCGTGCTGGGCGCGCCGGCGAAGGTCGCGTTCACGTACCCGAGCCCGTTCACGTCGCCAAGAATGCGCCGGACGCCCGTCTTGCTCGCCCGGATGGTCCCGCTGACCGCATCGAACCAGACGAGATTCACGCCCTGATCCGTGCCGCTCTGGCTGGAACCGATGGTTGCGACGGCCAGGAAGTTCTCGGAGGGCGGGACCGCGGGGCTAGGGAAGGACTCCCAGTGGTAGGCCGCGTTGTTCACCGGCAAGTCTTCGATGGTGTACCCGGCGTCATCCACCCCTGGGCTGGACTCGGTCAGATTCTGCCAGGCGAGCGAACCGAGGCCACTCACCGCCGATTGTCCCACGTAATACGAGAGGACGGCCGTGCTCAGGTCGCCCTCGAGGAACGCGAGGTTCGCCGAGCCCGCGGTGAGGACCGAGTTGGTCATGGCGAGCGCGTGGAGCGTGTCGCCCATTGGCGGTGTGAGGGTTTGTGGCATAGGGACGGGCAGGCCCTGACCAATCCCCATCGCCGAGACGGTGTAGATGATGCTCGTGGTCCCCCCGGTGCCGGAGCCGGCGGGCTGCAGCAGCACGTACGAGTTCGACATGTCGAACGCGAAGCCCGGAACGGCCAGCCGATAGCTGCCGGCGTCCAGGGTCGGGGTGTAACTGGTGGGGGTGACGACGTGAAGGGGACCGGGCGTCGAGGTCCCGAGCACGTGTTGCCAACGCAGGTAGTCCACCTCATTGGCTCCAGAGCCCTCGGTGTCGTACACGGCGACGTAGAACTCGTTCGTGGCCGAGTTGACGACGCCGAGCGCCCCGCTGATCTGCGTCGACGGCGCGGGAGAAGCGGGGGCGACGTCCGTGACCGGATACTCCGGGGACCACGCGGTGGCCATATCGGAGATGCGCTCGATGGCGAGGTACGAGTTCGTCGAGCTTGCATTCTCGACCAGCACGGCGAACCCGCCGGGGTAGCGCTCGATGTCGAGGATGCTCGTGTTGCCCGAGCCAAGCGTGAAGACCGCGTCGGTCACGCTGTTGCTCCCCTGGGAGAACGTGAACGCGTGCAGCGCGTTGTTGTTGACCTGGGCGACGATGCGCACCGTGCCGCTCGCGCCCGGGAGGCTCGCGATCGCCAGGTTCTGATACGGCAGCTCCTCGCCCCCCCCGGTCACCTGGGCCGTCAGGTTGACGCGCATGCCCATCGTCTCGACGCACGCGAGCAGCTTGGGCGCGCCCCCTGCGTCGGAGCCCGCCTCCATGCTGGAGGTGCCGCCGTCGCCCGCGTCGCTCACCGTCGTCGCGTCCTGCGCGCCCGCGCCGTCGCTCGTGGCGCCATCGAGGCCGCCGGTCGTCGCGTCGGGCCCCGCGATGACGGCGCCTCCCGTGGAAAAGTCGCCCAGGAGGCTCGTGCACGCCGAGGCTGCCGGTACGGCGAGCAAGACGGCGAACGGTAACTTGCGCAAGGTCGTGATCCCTTCCGGCGCGGCGCCCAAACGCTCCGGCCGTCGAACATCCAAGCTTATACGACGGAGAATTGGAACAGAAGACGCTAACGCTGTCCCAGCGTGCCGAGGAGCGCGCCGGTCTTGGCGTCGTAGATCTCGACGGAGGACGTTCGCATCACGTACACGCGCGAAGGCGACAGGCTGAAGCCTTCGGGGGTGTCGACGCCGAAGACTTTTTGCAGCTCGATGTCCCAGAGGCGATCGCCGGAGCGCGCGTCGAAGGCCGTGTAGTGCCAGCCGCGCGGGGTCGTCTCGTACGGGCTCACGAAGCGTCCGTCCGAGAGGGCGTCCATCAGGCCCGTCGTGCCGCTCTCGGCCGCCGTGGCCAGGTCGCCCGAGGGGACGGGGTGCTGCCAGCGGATGGCCTTCGTCTGCGGGTCGAAGCCGACCACCAGCGGCACCGCGGTGCCGGGCTTCTTCTTGCCGAGGGCGACGGCGACATCCCCGTCCTGGAGCACGTTGAGGGCCTCGAAGCCGTTGACCTTGGGCGCCGACTCCGGGCCTCGGCAATGCGCGACGGGCGCGCCGCGTTTGAGCCATCCGCGGCAATCGCTTCGCTCATTTTGCCACTCGTTGGGGCACCACGCGGGCCGCGTGGCGGCGCTCGTCGTGCCGGTCGTGGCGTCGAAGATGCCGGTCTTCTCGTCGTTCTGCTCGATCCAGACCAGGGGCTTGCCGTCGGGCGAGCTGCACATCTGCTTGACGCGGTCGGAGAGCTGCAGCGAGTGCAGCTCCTTGCCGGTCGCGACGTCGTAAGCGTGGATGTAGGCGCGATAGTCGGTGACGACGACGAAGCGGCCCACCACCGCCGTGAAGGTGGATCGGTACCCCTGCGAGTACGTGCCGAACGGCCCCACCGCCCAGGCCTGGGTGAGCTTGGCCCCCTCGAACGACGCGATCCAGAGGTCGTCGCCCGGGCGCTTGCGGATGCGTCCCACGACGCTCTCCGGGCCCGAGGCCGAGGCGACCGGGATCGGCGGTCCGGAGACCGTATCCCACAAGAAGTCGGCCTTCGCGAGCGCAAGAGCCATGTCCGGCATCCCAGGGATGTTGGAGAGGGACGCGAGGGCGCTGCCCTTCACCTTCGAGGCGGCATGCCACGCGACCATGCTGCCTCCGAACGCAACGACGACTGCCATGAAGACCGCGAAGGCGATGATCGACGAGACGACTCGCCGGGCCGCGGCGACTTCGCGCGAAAGGTCCTTCGGGATATTGACGACGATCTGTCGGGGCGGCGCGGCCTGGGGTGGCGGCGCCGGGAGCTCGAACGAATGACCGCAATAGCGGCACGTGATTCGGCGGTGGACGGGACTGGCGTCCAGCGTCGCTCCGCAGGTGGGGCAATTGCGAGCCTCGACAGCGCTGCTCATGGCCATCGTCCTTCTGCGCCCTCGACGCAACTGCGCACGATACCACGCAAGGCATCCGCCGCGCGCTACCGTGCGCCGCGGGCCGAGGAGCGTCTATCGTGGTGGCCGTGGTGACCCAGACCGCCGCCGCTCCGCCGCAAGACGAGGCGCCGCCGAGGAGAAGCGCGCGCCGATGGCTGCCGCTCGCCGTCCTCGGTGTGGCGCTCGCGGGGTATGCGGGCTTTCGCGCATACCAGGGGACGCGCCCGTACGAGTGGAGCGGCACGGTGGAGGCGCGGACGATCTCGATCGGGTCGCGCACGGGCGGGCGCGTGAAAGAGATCCTCGTGCGTGAGGGCGATCGGGTGCAAGCCGGGCAGACGCTCGTCGTCCTCGAGCCCGGGGATCTCCTGGCGACGCGGGCGCAGATGCAGGCGCAGCTCGAGCAATCGCAGGCCAACCTCGAGAAGCTCGAGATGGGGTCGCGGCCCGTTGAGATCGAAGTGGCGTAGGCCAAGGCGGCGACGGCCGTCGCGGCTTTGCGCGAGGCGCGTCGTGGTGCCCGCAGCGAAGAGATCCAGGGCGCCAAGGCGCGCCTCGTCGCGCTGCAGGTGGCCCTCGACAAGGCGCAGCTCGACGCCGACCGCGCCCGCAAGCTCGCGGCCAGCGGGTCGATCTCGCAAGCCGAGCAGGACGGCGCCGAAGCGACGCTGCGCGGTGCCGTCGCCCAGCGCGACAACGCGAACGAGACCCTCAACGAGCTGCTCAACGGCGAGCGCGAAGAAGACGTGGCGCAGGCCGTGGCGCGCGCGCAAGAGGCGCAGGCGAGCGCCAAGCTGGTGGTCGCCGGCACCCGCGTCGAGGACTTGAAGGCGGCGCGCGCCACGCTCGACGGCGTCGCCGCGCAGCTCGAGCAGATCCAGATCAAGATCGACGAGCTCGGGATCAAGTCGCCCCGGCCGGCGCGGGTCGAGTCGCTCGATCTTCGTCCGGGCGACATCCTCGCCGCCAACGCCACGGCCGCCACGCTGCTCGAGGACGACCAGCTCTACGTGCGGATCTACGTCCCCGAGACGCTCGTCGGGCACATCCGCGTCGGGCAAGAGGTGCCCATCACGGTCGACTCGTTCCCGAAGCGCGCGTTCGCCGGCGTCGTGGAGCACATCAACAGCGTGGGCGAGTACTCGCCGCGCAACCTGCAGACGGCCGACGAGCGCGCCGACCAGGTGTTCGGCACGCGCATTGGCCTGCGCGAGGGCAAGGACGACCTGCGGGCCGGGATGGCCGCGTTCATCCGGGTGTCGCGGTGACCGCGCCGGCCATCGCCGTCGATCGCGTGACGTGCAAGTTCGGCGACTTCACCGCGCTCAACGCCGTCAACCTCGAAGTGCAGCCGGGCACCATCTACGGCCTGCTCGGGCCCAACGGATCCGGCAAGTCCACGCTCATCCGGATCCTCTGCGGTCTGCTGGCGCCGACGGGGGGCCGCGCCTCCGTCCTCGGCTACGACGTGTCGACCGACGGACGGGAGATCCGCAAGCGCATCGGATACATGAGCCAAAAGTTCTCGCTCTATCCGGATCTCACGGTGAAGGAGAATCTCGACTTCTACGCGCGCATCTATGGCCTGCGCGGCGATCGGTTGCGGCAGCGCCGGCAGGTCGCCGTCGATCTCACGCACATCGGGCCCTACCTGGACCGGCGCGCGGGCCTCTTGAGCGGCGGCTGGAAGCAGCGCCTCGCTCTCGGCAGCGCGCTGATGCACGAGCCGCGCGTCATCTTCCTCGACGAGCCAACGGCCGGGATCGATCCGGTGGCGCGTCGCGAGCTGTGGGACCTGCTCTTCACCCTCGCCGCCGATGGGATCACGCTGCTCGTGACGACGCACTACATGGACGAGGCCGAGCGCTGTGGCGAGGTCGGGTACCTGTACCTCTCGAACATGATCGTGAGCGGCACGCCCGACGCCCTCAAGGCGATGCCCGCCGTCAACCGCCCAGGGCGCCGCCGGGTCGAAGTGGAAACCGCGCGCACGGCGCGTGCGCTCGCGTGGCTTCAGCGGCAGCCCTTCTGCGACAGCGCGACGATCTTCGGCCAGTGTGTCCACGCGCTCATCGACGCGAAGCTCGGCGACGACGCGCTCCTCGCCGAAATGCGCTCGGCGGGCTTCGACAACGCGCACATCCGCGAGATCGCGGCGTCGCTCGAGGACGTGTTCGTCACGCTCACGGAGCAACAGGCCAACGCGCGGGCCGAGCCCCAGGCGCCCCTCGGCGGCCTGCCGTCGCCACAACGAGCCTGACGAGGGAGGTGAGCCGTGTGGGATTCGTTCGTCGCCGTCCTCCGCAAGGAGTTCACGCACATCGTCCGCGACAGACGCACGCTCGTCATCACGATGATGATCCCGCTCTTTCAGCTGACGCTCTTCGGGTTCATCGACCAGACGGTGCACGATTTGCCCACGGTGGTCGTCGACCAGGATCAGTCGCAGGCCAGCCGCGAGCTCATGGACCAGCTGCGCGCGACGAGCACGTTCAACATCAAGCGCGTGACGACGAACCCCCGGGATGCCCGCACCGAGATCGCAGCGGGTCACGCGCGCGTGGGCCTGGTGATCCCGCCCGACTACCACGACAAGCGCGCGCGCGACGAGAACGCGCCGGTGCTCGTGCTCATCGACGGGTCGGATTCCACCGTGAGCGCGCAGGCGCTCGCGGCGGTGAGCGGGCTCGCGGCGCAGGACCTCGCGCGGGTGATGAGCAAGTACGCGGCGCCGGGGCAGGGGAGCCTGCAGATGCAGCCGATCGTCCTCTTCAACCCGGACGGCCGGACGGCGAATTACATCATCCCCGGCCTCATCGCGATCATCCTGATGATGGTGGCCACGGTGCTGACGACGGTGGCGATCGTCCGCGAGCGGGAGCAAGGCACGTTCGAGCAGCTCCTCGTGACGCCGGTGGACCCGGTGGGTCTGATGCTCGGCAAGGTGGCGCCGTATCTGCTCGTCGGGGTGGCCGAGATGACGCTGATCCTCATCGCGATGCGGTTCGGGTTCTCGGTGCCCATCCGCGGCAATCTGGTGTTCCTCTTCGCGATGGCGCTCGTGTATCTGTTCGCGCTGGTGTCGCTGGGGCTGTTTCTCTCCACGCGGGCGTCGACGCAGGCGGGGGCGACGCAGATGGCGCAGATGTTCATGCTGCCGTCGTTCATGCTGAGCGGCTACATCTTCCCCATGGCCGGCCTGCCGCCGGTGCTCTACACGATCGGCCTCCTGCTGCCGGCGACGCACATGATCGAGATCATGCGCGGCGTGGTGCTGCGCGACGCCGGGCCCATCGAGCTCATGCCGCACGTGCTCGCGCTCGTCGCGATGAGCGTCATCCTCGTGACGCTCAGCGTGCGCAGTTTCCGGCGCGTCGCCACGTAGTACCTCACAGGCAACCCGAGAGACCCGAGAAGACGGCCACCCCGGACGCGGCGTCGGGAGCGCCTTTGCTGGGGTGCTGGCAGGGTGTGGGGGGAGTTCGCGTTGGAGGGTGGTCCGTCTTCTTTTTGGGCCGGCGGCCAGCCACACCCACCCCACGCCGGCCCAAAGAGAAGACGGACCACCCTCCAACTCGAACTCCGGGCAGGTCGCCTCGAGCTGCCAGGATGGTTCGGAACCCTGCCGTGCTGCTTCTAGCCGCCGGCTTCTAGGCCGCCGTCACTGGGCCCGTCAGGTCCGCCTTCGGCGCCCAGTCCTGCCGCGGCGTCGCTCGCAGCATCGCCCCCGGCGTCGATGCACGCTGCGGCCGGAACGTTGACCACGAATTCGGCCTGCGTCGGCCCCAAGTAGGAGACCGGCTGTGCCTCGGTGGCCGAGCATCCGTACACGGTCCCAGTCAGCGTCGCAAAACTCACGTCCGCGGCGTAGGTGAAACCGGTCCCGAGGAGCAACTCGACGTGACAGACACCAGGGTCGTTGCTGCTGACGAAGACTCGGTAGTAGCCATCGAAGTAAGGGGCGGGCGTCGGGTCTAGCGCCCGCGAGGGACCCGCGTCGCCCGTCGCGCACGGGCCGGAGAGGACGACGTTCGCGGTAGGCACGCTGCAGGAGAAATCGAACTCCGCACTAGACGGCGGGCCGTTCAGTGCTTCCCCACCGCACTCCGCGCTGTCGGTACACGCGCTCCCAAACGCACCGGCCAGGGCAAACGCTGCGACGCACCGGGCAGGAAGCATCCGAATAAGGATACCCCTCTCGACAAACCGCACGGTCGGGTTCTGACTCGCCGCCCATCGTGGACGAGGTCTGACGCCTCGGTTTCTGACCGAGCGTGCAATCTATGGCGTCCTTCGGCCCTCGCCAGCGCGGGAAGCCGTCGGCCGAGTGATCCGGGTGGTGAAGCTCACGCGTTCGCCGATGATGGGCGCATGAAAGCCTGAATCGATGCGAACGCTGAGCCGAGCGTCTCGACGCGAGGCGGCGCTCTCGCTCCCTCGTATCGCTACGAAGCCAGCGCCTCGCAGCCTCCAAGTCGAGCCGCCCTATCCGGAGTTGGGGTAGGTGGGGGGTGGGGGGTGGGGGGGGGGGGGGGGGGGGGGGGGGGGGGGGGGGGGGGGGGGCCCGGGG
>Ga0302326_10023016_pt1 | contig 12716 bp, 10 predicted proteins | sample Palsa_T0_3_FD_202264 | JGI IMG/M metagenome (GOLD analysis project Ga0302326, IMG submission 202264) | Peat permafrost microbial communities from Stordalen Mire near Abisko, Sweden - Palsa_T0_3 | ecosystem: Environmental > Terrestrial > Soil > Palsa > Peat permafrost | place: Sweden: Abisko... | reverse complement strand
GGCCATGCTGCGGACGCTCGGCTTCACGGGCCGCCAGCTCGGGGCGAGCGTGGCCTGGCAATCCAGTGTCGCCGTGGTGATCGGGCTCGTGGTCGGCGTGCCGCTCGGGATCGTTGCCGGGAGGTTCTTATGGGATCTCTTCGCCACCAACATCTACGTCGTGCCCAGCCCGACCGTACCTGCCCTGGCGATCGTGGCCATCGCGTTCGGTGCACTGGTGCTCGGCAACCTGGTCGCCGCCATTCCGGGGCGTATCGCGGCCCGGACGCCGGCGGCTCTGCTGCTGCGGACCGAGTGAAGAACGATCAGCCGATCTCATCCGGCGCCAGGCGCCATGATCCTGTCCGCCGATCCCCGGTCAACGAAAGACACCTCTGGCAGACTGGTGGTCCATGGTTCTTCTGACTGTTGACTGGGTGGTTATTTCTTCATTGGCCACAGCAGTTGGCACGCTCGTGCTCGCCGTAGCCACGTTCTCCGCTGTGCGGTCGTCTAATCGATCGGCGCGTATCGCCGAGGTGGCATTGCAGGAACAACGTCGCCCGCTCCTTGCGCCGTCCCGGCTAGAGGACCCCAAACAGAAGATCATGTTCATGGAAGGGAATTGGATCTCTGCTTCAGGCGGGCATGCCGCCGTCGAACACGTCGACGACATCGTGTATCTGGCGATCAGCCTGAGGAACGTTGGTAGTGGAATGGCAGTCTGTCAGGGTTGGGTGGTTAGGACAGGATTACCGCTGGGCAACCCAACCCACCTCCCACTAGAGGAATTCCGCCTTCAGTCGCGGGATCTGTACGTGCCAGCCGGTGACATCGGCATGTGGCAAGGAGCTCTGCGTCACCCAGACGATCGGGTTCGCGCCGAGGTCGTTAACGCGATCACCACTGGAGAACTGATATCGATTCAGCTCATGTATTCTGATCAGGTTGGCCTCCAGCGGACGATCTCCCAGTTCAGCTTGACGCCGGCGAATGACTCATGGCTGGTCGGCCTGAATCGGCACTGGTATTTGGACTGGAACGGCCCCCGCCCAGAGAACCTCATGCTTGCTGCGACCGAAGTCATACGTCGCGACCAAGAGGCAGCCTCCGAGCGAAGAGCACACGTGTCAGATGGTGAGGCCGCGTCGGATGCCAGCGAATCAACCCGTGGAGCGCACGATCGCTCCTAAATCCTGAGATTTCATCCAACAGTGCACCCTGCCCCAATCCATTGGCCTCGGGTCGCGATATTCGTTGCGAGAATTGTTGCCTGCTAACTGAGGCAAGCGACTGTCAGCGAGAACCAAAGTCGGCGAGGAGCATCATCATGACGAGCGGATCCAACGGCGATTCAACGAATCCGTAGTGCTGGTAGAAGTTCTTGGCATTGTCATCCTTGGCGTGAATCAGCAACACTCTGACGCCAACGGACTGGGCGACTTCGATGGCCTTGAGCATGAAGTGTTTCAGGAGGGCCGCACCAAGACCTCGGCCTTGGTGTCCCGAATCCACGCCCATCCGAGCCATGAGTATCGCAGGCATTTCCTCGGGTTGATTACGCCCGATCTTTTTCGGCGCAGAGGATCGAAGGATTGACGCTGTCGAGGAGGCATAGAAGGCAACGACCTGCCCGGTTTCGACCTCGACGACGACCCAGGTGCGGCTCGTACCGGAAGACTGATTTCTGAGTGCCCTCTGGACGAGCCAGTCGTTGAGAGCGCCCGATCCGCAGTCGAATCCCTCAAGACGATGTTCGCCGGCGAGAAGTTCCGGGCCGGCGTAGTCCACTACGCAGGTCGCTCGAGCACCGACTGGTTGGTGAGCAGCGTGATCATTGCTGGAGGAAGCGCCGGCGGCTCCGAAAGGAGCTTCTGCAACTCGGTCCAGGCATCATCATCGACTACGAACACTCGCCGATCGGCTAGTTCCATCTCGGCGGCTTCAACGGCGTGTCGGAGGACGTAGTCGTTCGCCGACACGCCGCGAGCTTCCGCTGCCCTTCGAAGGACTGCGTCCTGTTCAGGGGTCAGGCGCAAGCTAAGCCGAGCCGTCTTGGAAGCCATCCAGACATTGTACACCAAATGACGTACAGAGCGAGCTCGGCCGGTCGCTACTCGGCAAGCCGATCCAGCGCCGCCCGGTTCGCTCTTGCGGCGAACTTCAGGAGCTCCCGCACATCCTGGGTCGTGTCCCGTCCCTGACGCCGATCCCTCGCCAGCCGCGTGATGAGGTCGTTTTCGGTTGCGGGGTCGCCAGATCCATCGGTCATGGTGCCATTGTTACAGCGACCTATCCGGGGGAGAGAACGCTACCCCTAAGGATTCCGCCGTCTCGGCGCAAGCTCCTAGAAACGACCTGACCTGAATATCCCGATTGGTCATGAGGGCCTGGTTGAGGCAGCCGACGACAGGGCCGGAACAGAGGGCAATCGGCCACGGAGTGGCCGTGCGGCAGCGCTTCTCGGGCTCTGACAGTTGCGCCAACTTCGAGAGGGCGAAGCACGATCACCATTGACGGCGGCCGGAGCCGGCGTAGGCCCAAGCCGAAGCCGGCACAGGCCGCCGTCCCCTTGGATCATCGAGGATTCGACGGTGTCGCCAGACGAGCGCATGGTGACGAAGGTCGCTCACGCTGATGCCGAACAGCAAGCTCTTCCACATCGCGATTGGTCGACGCCACAAAGGCACGCCCATTCGGCTTTACGTGGCCGACCTCGATGTTCGCATAGTGACCCTGGATGGCACGCTTCTGCGCCACCATTTTGGACAGGCCTATCAGCCCAGCGGGCTGCCTCGCAGATAGCATTGTGAGGGTTCGCCTGTCCCACGATGACCCGCGACATCACAAACGTGTCGGAGGGGGGAGTGACCCCCTGAGTACACCGGCTCTCCTGCGAGGCCAGGTGACCCTCAGAGCCGCCTAAGTAGACTAAAAGTGCTGGTCTGAGCTCTCCCGGACTTCCCGGCACACTCGGACTCGCTAAGCGGTCAGGGTGCTGGCACGAACATCGTCCGGATGCTGGCCCCCTTGGCCACCGACCGACCGTGCACGACACTTTGGAGGTGATGGCACAGGTGGGGACGTCGAGGAAGATCTGATGTCGTGAGAACGGCGTGCTGACTGTCGCCTGGTACAGGTTCCGAGCTACCTTCGGGCGCCGTTGGAGCGGCCTTTTGGCCGTTGTCCTCCTCACCGGTCTGCTGGGTGGTCTCTCCATGGGCGGTATCGCTGCCGCTCGGACCACCGAGTCCTCGCCGGCTGACTTCGCCGCCAGCACCGATACCCCGGATCTCTTCATTCTCGACGGTTTCTACAATCCTGCCCTCGGCTTGGACGGCTACAACCCTTCCCTCCTCCACAAGATCGCCCACCTGCCGCACGTGGAGAGGGTCGAGTCGCAGGTGGGAATCAACGTGGGGCCGCTGACGAAGAACGACGAGCCGCTCGCGGCGTCAAACGGGGTGGGGAGCAACGGTAGCGTCGACGGCCTCGGCTTCAACGAGGACCGCGTCATCGTCACCCAGGGGCGTCCCGCCAACCCCCGCAAAGCGAACGAGTTCGAGATGGACTCAGCCACGGCACGCCTCTTCGGGCTGCGCCTCGGTGAGTCGGTGGATATCGGTTGGGTCTCCAACTCCCAGGGCATCTCGCAGGGCAACGCCTCAGGGTCGTTCAAGGTGCCAAAGAACCAGCAGATGCGGGTCACTCTCGTCGGCGTTGGGGCGGTGGACGTGGAGACCCTGTTCCAGGACCAGGACAACGGCGGCAGCGGCATCGTCCTGTTCACGCCGGCCTTCACCCACAAGCTCCTGCGCTGCTGCTCCAACGCCATGGAGAGCGCGCTCACCCTCGACGGCGGCATCGACAGCCCCTACTACTCCGCGGTCGAGTCTGAGCTGCGCGCCATACTCCCCAAGGGTGTGCCCTTCACCTACATCCAGGCCAGCGACGTGGAGGCGAGGGCGGAGCGGACGCTCAAGCCCGAGGCGATCGCGCTGGGCGTCTTCGGGGGCATCGCAGGGCTGGCGGCGCTGCTTATAGCAGGTCAGGTCATCGGCCGGCGGATAAGGCTTGCCGCCGGCGAGCTGGAAGTGTTGCGCGCGCTCGGTGCCGGTCCAGCCATGACCGTCGCCGACGGGCTCGTCGGCACACTGGTGGCCGTACTCGCAGGATCGCTGCTGGCCGGGGCGGTCGCCGTCGCCCTCTCCCCCGTGGGCCCCCTGGGCCCGATCGGCCCGCTCCTCCCGTTCGCCTTCCGCGTCGACTGGACCGTGATCGGCGCAGGCGTCGGGGTGCTGCTGGTCGGGCTGGGGACGGTGGCCCTGGTGCTGGCCTACCGGGGGGCACCCCACCGGGTGGCGGCCCGCCTGCCGCGTGAAGGGGGATCGGGGGTGACGCGCGTCGCCACGGCGTCAGGGCTGCCCCCGGCCGCCGTCACCGGGATCGGCTTCGCCCTCGATCCCGGTGTGGGGCGCAACAGCGTGCCGGTGCGGTCGGCCATCCTGGGAGCGGTCCTGGCTGTGGTGGTCGTGGTCAGCACGATCACCTTCGGGTCCAGCATGGGCACGCTGGTGTCGCACCCTGCCCTCTACGGCTGGAACTGGACCTATGACATCGACGGCGGGGGCGGGCTCGGCGACGTCCCCGGACCGCCCGTCGAGCACGAGCTCGCGGCGGACCCCTACGTGGCGGGCTGGGCAGGGATGTACTTCTCGACGCTGCTGATCGACGGGGTGAACGTGCCGGTCATGGGGGGCAGCCCCGGGGCCACGGTCGGACCCGCGCTGCTCTCGGGGCACGGGTTCGCCCGGACCAACCAGGTCGTCATGGGGTCGGCCACCCTGGCCCAGCTCCACAAGCACCTCGGCGACACCGTGGAGGTGGGCAGCCGGGGCTCGGCCCTCACCACGCTGACCATCGTGGGGACGGCCACAATGCCCTCCATCGGGGTGGCCGGCTCGTCCCATCTCGAGATGGGGACCGGCGCGCTCCTCTCCTACAAGCTCATCGCACCGGGGGCGCGCAACGACTTCGATGAGACGCAGCCGGGTCCGAACGCCATCCTCGTCCGCCTCAAGCCGGATGCCAACCCCGCGGCGGCGCGTGCATCGCTCGAGGCCATCGTGCGCAAGAATCCCCAGATCGCCAACGGGGGCGGCTCGCTGCTGGGCGTGGAACGGCCGGCCGAGATCCTCAACTACCGCACGCTCGGCAAGACTCCCGCGCTGCTCGGAGCCGCCCTCGCCGTAGGGGCGGTGGTGGCCCTGGGCCTGACGCTGGTCACCTCGGTGCGCCGGAGGCGCACGGATCTCGCCCTTCTCAAGACGCTTGGCTTCACTCAACGCCAGCTGGCGGTGGCGGTCGCCTGGCAGTCCAGCGTCGCCGCAGTCATTGGGGTCATCTTGGGCGTCCCGCTTGGAATTGCCCTCGGTCGATTCCTGTGGGATCTGTTCGCCCACGAGATCAATGCCGTCCCCGCGCCGAGCGTCCCCGCCTTGTCGGTCGTGCTCATCGTCGTAGGGGCGCTCATCCTCGCCAACGTCGTCGCGGCAATCCCCGGTCGGATCGCGGCACGAACCCCGACCGCCATGGTGCTTAGGGCCGAGTAAGGCCGACCCGGTAAGTTACAAACCCCCTGTTCAACCCCTGTGTCGGAGGGGGGACTTGAACCCCCACGCCCTTGCGGGCACCAGCCCCTCAAGCTGGCGCGTCTGCCTATTCCGCCACTCCGACTGGCCTGCGTCTCCTAGGAGCGCGCAGAGATCGTAGCCCGCTCAGGGATTCGGGAGTGTCGGGGTCGTGTTGCTCGTCGATTCGGGGACCCGGACCGCCCAGTACTGCGCGTACCACAGGAGGCTGTTGCTCGATACAGGTTGTGACACCCCGCCCACCTTGCGGCTCCAGATGAGGACGCTCGGCTCGGTGAACAGTGGGAGCGCGACCACGTCGCTCCAGAGTTGGGTGTCCGCCACCACGTAGCCTTTTGCCGCGGTGACGGGGTTGAGCTGCTGCGATGCCGCGACCACCGTGCTGTTGAAGGTGCTGTTGTCGTAGTTGGTCCAGTTCTCCGAGCCGTTCTGACCGGGAGGTCCCAGCAGGTCGGTGTACCAGGCCACGGTCTGGCTCAGGAAGGGCGAGGTGGTCTGCGGTATGAGGGCCGCGTCGGCCGATCCGTCCGCCAGGGCCTGGCCGGCCGCAGCGGCAGTGGGGGCGAGCGAGAGGGTGACGGCGAACCCGGCGTCCTCCAACTGTTCCTGGAGCTGGGGCGCCGTGGCGGCCGCCCAGGAATCTCCTTCGTCCGCCACCAGGCGGATCGTCAGCGGTTGACCCAGCACGTTGAGCCAGTCACCGGGAGCGGTGCGCGCGAAGCCGGACACGCCCATGAGGTCGGCGACCTCCGTGGGGTCGGGCGTAATGGGGAAGTTGACGCTCCCGCCCTGGACGATGGCCGTGGTCGACGTCGAGGTCGGCGTGGCCGGGGCCGCGCCGGGCGTGGTGGTGGTGGTCGTCAAGGGGGCGGCGTGGTACCCGGACTCCCCCTGCGCGTAGATGTTGCTGGACGCCACCTCCACGCTGGAGAGAGCCCAGGCGGCCTGCTGGTTCACCAGGGCCTGCCGGTCGACGGACAGGGCGATGGCGAAGCGGACGTTGGCGGAGAGCGTGCTCGTCGCGCCGCTCGCCATCTGGAGCTGCAAGAAGGTGGGCGACAGCTGGACGTTGCTCTCCACGCTGGGCAGCGATGTCATCTGGTCCAGGAAGGTCGGGGTGATGGCGGTGGGCAGGGCGACCTGCACGAAATTGGACGCCACCCACTGGGCCAGCTGTTGGGTGCCGGAGGCGATGTGCACCGTGATGGTCCGGACGTCCGGCTTGGTCCCCCACCAACGCGGATTCGTTCCGAGCACGATGGCCGTCGGCGTGACCCTGGTTATCCGGAAGGGGCCCCCGGAGAGGTCGATGGAGGGATCGACCGTGCTGCAGGCGGGGTCCCAGCCCGCCTTCTCCATGATGTGGGCCGGCAGCAGGTTGGCGAAGAGCATCTGCCAGTCGGCGAACGGGGTCCGGAAGACGACGGTCACCGTCCGGCCCTTGTCGCTCCCGGTGATGGAGCCGATGTCGCGGTACCCGGCGATGCTGGCCGCGGTGTTCGGTTGCGACAACAAGCCGCCGCGCTGCTGCTGCCACGCGTAAATGAAGTCCTTGGCCGTGATGGGCACGCCGTCCGACCACACGGCGTCGGGGTTCAGGGTGTACACGATCTTCTCGGGAGCCGGCGCGGCGCTGACCAGCTCGGCCTGCACGATCAGGTTGGGGTTCGGCGAGACGCCGCCGTTCATGTTCACCACGTACGGGCTGGGGAGTACCGCGCCCAACACCTGCAGGGTGGCCGGCGTGTCACCCCCCGGCGTATTCGGGTTGCACCCGGTCGGCCGCTGGGTCATCCCGTAGGAGATGGAGCCACCGGTGACGCCGACGTAGGTGACCGTCGTCTGAGAACTCGATGCAGCCCCGCCGCAGCCGGCGGCGAGGAACGCCAGCGCCAGAACGCACCCGGGCCAACGGCCCCGGTGCGTCACTGCAGGCGTAGGCCGAGTGTGAGGGTCGCGAAGGTGAAGATGATGGCCACGGTGACCGTGATGCGGTCCAGGTTGCGCTCAACCACCGTGGAGCCCTGTGCCGCGGCGCCCACGCTGCCACCGAACATGTCCGACAGGCCGCCGCCCTTGCCGCTGTGCATCAGGATGAGGAAGATCAGACCGAGGGCCGAGAGCACCTCAACGACGATGTAGATCCAGGTGACGAAGGACACTCAGGAACGGTAGCAGGCGCCGCCGGCCCGAATAACGTCAAGGAAGGTGCCCGCCTGCAGGCTCGCCCCACCCACCAGGAGGCCGTCGACGTCCGGCTCCGACATGAAGTCTGCGGCGTTCTCCGCCTGGACCGAGCCCCCGTACTGGATGCGCACCGCGTCCGCGGCCGGCTGGCCCGCCACCTTGCCCACCAGGGCCCGGATGAAGACGCTGGCGTCTTCGGCGTCCATGGCCGACGCCGCCTGCCCGGTGCCGATGGCCCACAACGGCTCGTAGGCCAGGACCAGGCCGCCGACCAGCTCGGGCGACAGGCCGTCGAGGGCGGAGAGCACCTGCTCCTCCAGCTTCGCCTCCGTGCGTCCTGCGGCCCGTTCCTCTTCGGTCTCCCCCACGCAGACGATGGGGACCATGGCGTGGCGCAGCACCGCCTTGAGCGTCGCCGCCACCGTGGCGTCCGACATGCCGAACAGGGTGCGCCGTTCCGAGTGCCCCACAATCACGTACCGGGTCCCCAGCCGCGCCAACATTTGCGGGCTGACCTCCCCGGTGCGGGCGCCGGCGTCCTCGTCGGAGCAGTGCTGGGCGCCCAGCTGCACGGGGATGGCCTCCTTCTCGACCAACGTCTGGACGGTGCGCAGGTCGGTGAACGGAGGGTGGACCGAGACATCCACCGCCGCGACGTCCTCGGGCTTGAGCCGCAGTCCGAGATCGCGCAGCATGTGCAGCGCCTCTATGTGATCGTGGTGCATCTTCCAGTTCCCGCTGATCAGCGGGCGCCGACCGGCCACTACCGTGGGGCGTTGGGCGCGTGGCGCAACGCATCGAGGGCGGGCAGCTCTCCGCCGCGCTCGATGAAAGCCAGCGATGCTCCGCCGCCGGTGGACAGGAAGCTCACCTGGTCGCACAGCCGGAGCTCTTCGAGGGCACTGGCGCTGTCCCCGCCGCCCACGACGGAGAAGCCCTTGGACTCGGCGACCGCCTGGGCCACCACCCGCGTGCCGCCGGCGAAGCGAGCGTCCTCGAAGGCGCCCAACGGGCCGTTCCACAGGACGGTCCCCGCCTGTCGCACGACGTCGGCGAAGGCGGCGGCCGAGTCGGGCCCGATGTCGAGCCCGGTCCATCCGTCGGGAAGATCGCCCTCTATAAGCTTGACCCCCCCGCGGGACCCGATCCCCCCGGCGCCGAAGGTCCCACCCGGCTCGAGCGCGCGGATGTCGGTCGGCAGGAGGATCTCGAGCCCCGAGTCGAGCAGTGCCCGGCAGTCCTCGAGGTGACCGGCGTCGAACAGTGAGCTCCCCACGCGGCGCCCCTGCGCGGCCAGGAAGGTGAAGGCCATGCCGCCACCGACCACCAGCGTGTCCACCTTGGTGGCCAGCGCGTTGAGGACCTCGATCTTGTCCGCCACCTTGGCTCCGCCGACCACGGCCACGAAGGGTCGGGCCGGGCGTTCGAGGATGCGCCCCAGGACCTCGACCTCGCGGGCCAGGCGCAAGCCGGCGGCGCTGGGCAGGAACCGCGGCGGCCCGACGATAGAGGCGTGGGCGCGATGCGCCACACCGAAGGCCTCGTTCACGTAGACGTCGAAGCCCTCTATCAGTGAGGCCACGAAGGCCGGATCGTTGCGCTTCTCGCCCGGCTCGAAACGCAGGTTCTCGCCCAATTCGACCCCGGGGCAGAGCGCGTCGAGCCGCTCGCGCACCGGGTCCATCTCCCAGCGCGGGTCCCGTGTGTCGGCCGGTCGCCCTAGATGCGAGATGGCCACCACCTCGGCGCCCTGGTCCAGCAGCCAGCGCAGCGTCGGCAGCGCCGCCGTGATCCGGAAGTCGTCGGCCACGGTGGCCCGCCCGTCGATCCCGATGTGGAGGGGAACGTTGAAGTCGACCCGGACCAGGACCCGCTTTCCTTCGAGATCAGGAAGATCACCGAGGAGCGGGAGCCGGGCCGGGGTGGTCACCGGCTCAGGCCCCTACCAACAGGGTCAGGTCGACAAGCCGGTTCGAGTACCCCCACTCGTTGTCGTACCAGCCCTCCACCTTCACCAGTGAGAGCGCGTCGTCGATCGGCTGCACGATGGTGAGGCCGGCGTCGAAGGTGCACGACGCGGCGGTGCCCACGATGTCGCTGGAGACCAGGGGGTCTTCGGTGTAGTCGAGGACGCGGTCCAGTGGGGGCTTGGCCGCGGCCTCGGCGAAGGCGGCGTTGACCTCGGCCACCGTCGGGTTGCCCCGCACCACGGCGGTGAAGTCGGTGATGGAGCCGGCCGGCACCGGCACCCGCAGGGACATGCCGTCGAGCCGGCCCTTCATGGCCGACAGCACGCGGCTGGTGGCCCGGGCGGCCCCGGTCGAGCTGGGGACGATGTTGACGGCACCCGCCCGCGCCCGGCGCAGGTCGGTGTGGGTCAGGTCGAGAAGGTTCTGGTCGTTGGTGTACGCGTGCACCGTCGTCATCAGGCCGCTGACGATCTCGAACCGGTCGTCGAGGACCTTGACCATCGGCACGAAGCAGTTGGTGGTGCACGACGCGTTGGAGACCACGATGTGCTTCTCGGGGTCGAACTCGTCGTCGTTGACTCCGATGACGAAGGTGGCATCGGCGTCCTTGGAGGGCGCCGAAATGATGACCCGGCGCACCGTGCCGTGCAGGTGGCCCGCCGCATCGGCCCGCGTCGTGAACTTGCCCGTCGACTCGATGACGACATCGGCGCCCAGCGCTCCCCAGGGCAGCTGCTCGGGCTCGCGCTCGGCCAGCACCCGGATGTGGTGCTCCCCGACCAACAGGTCGCCGCCCTCGACGTCCACCGGGACCGGCATGCGCCCCTGGGTCGAGTCGTAGCGCAGCAGGTGGGCCAGGGTCTCGGGTGAGGTCAGGTCGTTGACCCCGACCACCTCGAGATCGGCTCCAGTCGCCAGGGCGGCGCGGAGGAAGTTCCGCCCGATGCGCCCGAAACCGTTGATGCCGACCCTCACTGTCATCCGGACCTTCTTCCTCTTCGACGACTATGCCAGCAGACTTTCGAGGGCTTGCGCCAGTTTGACGGGACTGTGTACAAGAGCATTCCCATCTGTGAGGGGGATATCCAGGGCCGAAATACCCAATTGGCCGAGTGGCATTCCACAACTCGTATCGCATACGACGACGTCCACAGATACATTATGCCTGCTCAGAGCTTCTACGTGTGCGGCAACGTCGAGCCCGGCCGTTTCGGGGAGCTGCGGGCGGAGGTTGCAGACATAGACGCGTTGCGCCCGTGAGCGGGCCACGGCCTCCGCGATCCCCCCCACGGCGGCGGCCGCCAGCACGCTGGTGAAGAGCGACCCGGGCCCGATGACGATCTGGTCGGCCCCCAGGATCCTCTCGACGGCCAGGGCCGGCGGCTGGGCGTCTCGGGGGACCAGCGACACCGTGCGGATGTTGCCGGCACGGGAGACGGCCACCTGCCCGGCCACCTGACCGCTGTCCGACTCCGCCTTGAGCACGACCAGCTCGGTGGTGGCCGGGAGGACGTCGCCGGCGGCCCCCAGCAGGTCGGCGGCGGCCCGCACGCCGGACACCAGGTCGCCCGTGGCCTCGATCAGCCCGGCCAGGATCAGGTTGCCGAGGGCGTGGCCCGCCAGCTCCCCCTCGTCGAAGCGATGCTCAAACGCCGATGCCAGGGGGGAGCCCGGAGCGGCCAGGGCGATGAGGCATTTGCGGAGATCGCCCAGGGCCACCACGTTGAGGATCTCCCGCAGCCGCCCGCTCGATCCCCCGTCGTCGGCCACCGAGACCACCGCGGTGAGCAGGCCGGCGTAGCGGCGGGCGGCGTGCAGCGTCACCGCCGTGCCGTGGCCCCCTCCCAGTGCCACCACCGCCGGTCGCGTCACCGGTCCACGTCACGATGGAAGACGGACACCGGGTGGCCGCGCTCGCTGAACCGCTCGCCCAGCGCCTCGGCCAGCGTCACCGAGCGGTGCCGGCCTCCGGTGCAGCCCAGCGCGATCGTCAGGTAGGACTTGCCCTCCCGCACGAACGAGGGGAGGATCCCGGCCAGCAGCCCGTCGACCTTCTCCAGGAAGTCCGTGGCCTCGGGGTGGGAGAGCACGTAGTCGCGCACCGGGGCATCGAGCCCGCTGAACGGCCGCAACTCCTCAATCCAGAACGGATTGGGGAGGAAACGGCAGTCGAAGACCAGGTCGACATCGAGGGGGAGGCCGAACTTGTAGCCGAAGGACACCACCGTCGTCTGCATGGCCGAGGCGCCGCCCTCGTCGCCGAACGCCTCTATCACCCTCGTGCGCAACTGGTTCGTGTTCAGCTCCCCGGTGTCGATGAGCAGATCGGCCTGGTCGCGCACGGGCGCCAGCAGCCGCCGCTCGTCGGCGATCGATTCCTCCACCCCACGGGCGGCCAGTGGATGGCGGCGGCGGGTGCCCTCGTAGCGCCTGATGAGGACGTCGTCGCTGGCATCGAGGAAGAGGACCCGTACCCGGTTCCCGTTGGACCGCAGCGCGGCCAGGACCTCGGGCAGCTCGTCGAAGTACTCCGACCCGCCCCGGCCGATGACCAGCGCCACCCGGTCCATCTCGGCACCCGGGAGGTTGATCATCTCGGCCATGTTGGTGATCAGGGCGGCCGGCAGGTTGTCGATGACGAACCACCCCAGGTCTTCGAGGGACGCCGCCGCGGTCGAACGACCCGCGCCCGACATCCCCGTCACTACGAGGAACTCGCTCACTGGGCCCTAGTCTGACCCACGGCGCGCACGCCGTCGTGGACGGCCACGGCCACCCGGTCGGGCAGCCACGGCAGCGCCAGGAGCTCCTCCAGCGAGGCGGAGCGGACAGCGTTGACCCCCCCGAGCTCCTTGACCAGCCGCGCCTTGCGGGCCGGTCCCAGCCCCGGTATCCCGTCCAGGACGCTCCTGGTCATGCGCTGCCCCCG
>Ga0302326_10023015_pt1 | contig 12717 bp, 8 predicted proteins | sample Palsa_T0_3_FD_202264 | JGI IMG/M metagenome (GOLD analysis project Ga0302326, IMG submission 202264) | Peat permafrost microbial communities from Stordalen Mire near Abisko, Sweden - Palsa_T0_3 | ecosystem: Environmental > Terrestrial > Soil > Palsa > Peat permafrost | place: Sweden: Abisko... | reverse complement strand
AGCGGTTTCTGCAACAGCAGCACCGCCACTACCAACAACGCCTTCCTTTCCACCGGCGCTGGCGCCGGCGGCCCGAGTGGTTGCGCCACCGGGGGGGGAGGGGCCGACCAGTCGGGCCCGGCCCAGGTGGACGGGACGTGCGCTGGGTATGCCAAACCCTCGTTTCAGTCCGGCGTCTTCGGTAACCCCGCCGACGGCGTGCGAGATATTCCCGATGTTTCCATGTTTGCTAGCAACGGCGTCTGGGGACACTACTTGGTCGTCTGCTTCTCCGATACCGGCAACGGCGGGAAGGCCTGCACCGCCGGCAACCCGAGCGTCTGGAGCGGCTTCGGCGGTACTTCCGTCGCTGCGCCGATGCTGGCCTCCGTCCAGGCCCTGGTCAACGAGAAGTGGAGTCTCACAAAGGTGGGCAATCCCAACCCAACTTACTATTCCATAGCCAACGCCGAGTTCACCTCGGCTGACGCTAGTAGCTGCTACTCCATCAACCAGCCGTCGCGTCGAGGATTGGAATCTTCGTGCGTCTTCAATGACATTACCCAGGGCGATAACGCTGTAGACTGCGTTTATAACGGCATTTTCCAGAACGGCTGTTACCTGCCTTCGGGCACTTATGGCGTCGTCAGCACCCAACCGCCTGTGCTGAGCATTACTGCACCCGGGGCCGGCTACACCAGCGCGCCTTCGTGCGCCATCGGCGGCGTGTCACCCTACACAACGCCGTATCTCAGCCCGAGCGGCGGAACAATATTCTCGGGAGGAACGACCGCGACCTGCTCGACCACCTACGGCCAGGTCAGCACACTGACTATTTCGTCAGTCCCGAGCGCCAGCTCGTGCACGGGCAAGACGGTCAGCGTGGGAAGCACCACGTACACATGCGTGCTGGGCGCTCTTCCCACCGCTGCCAACCAATTCCTCGGATGCACCACCTCAGCATGCGAGAGTACCGGCAATGCTCAAGACGAAGATTGGACAGCCCAAAGCCTCATGGCGGTCATAAACAACAACCCGCAACAGTGCGTCTTTACTGGCTGCGTTTTCTCCGGCCAGACGGCAAACGCTTCCACTACCGCGACCCTCATCTCCACCACCGGCAACGCGAGCGCATCGAACGTGCTCACATTGAATGCGAAAACAAATGGCGGAGCGTTCCCTTTCAGCACCACAACCGGCTGGACCATCCTTGTTACCTCGAGCGGCGTAACCAGCGCGATCATAAGCGGCGTCGGGGGCTATGCGCCTGGGATGCCCGTCACCTGCACCCTGACCGGAGGGGGCTTCTCCACCGCCGCCACCTGCAAACCGAACCAAATTGCCTATACTGCCGCGCCAGGCTACGCGCCAGGCTTCTTCGCAACGCCCGGCTGGGACTTCGCCACCGGTCTGGGCAGCGTCAACGCCTACAACCTGGTAATGAACACCGCCTGGTGACCCGCATGAAAAGGAATCAAGTCTTGCTAGATCGATACACGAGGAGCAATCAGATGCACTCGGACCAGCACGATGCGGAAGTAGGCCCGCGGCTTCCCGCCGGCAGACGCAAATTGATCCTCAAGCCGGCGCAGGCGCCTGGCTACGGCTTTCACGGGAGCCTCGAATCGGTGGCCGGACCGGGCCTCAATTCGGCACCGTGTTCCCGCAGGTACTGCTCCAGTTCCCGCGCATTCAGGCCCACCGGGATCTCGCCGAAGTTCACGACGCCGACCGGTCCGGTGGGCAAACGGCCACATTCACGAAGAATCTGCATGCACGTGTCCTGATCCAGCGCCAGCCGCCAACCGGCATCGCTCACGATCAGCAGCAACTGCGGCTGTCCGTCCGCTGGGCTGAACCGGCCCTCCAACCGGCGCAGGATTCCGTAAACCACAGCGCGCCATCCGGCCCGGCAGTGATTCCGTTTGGTCCGCTATCGGGAGTGGGAATGGGATACTCGGTGATGGTTCCTTCCGTGGTGATCCGCCCGATCTGGTTCGCGCGGTAAAGCTGTAGAGCACAGTCTCGGTCCATGAGCCGCCGGCGGACGTTGGCGGCTTCAGCGCGAACACCGTACCGGCGTTCGACGCCCCGCCGCCGCTGCTGGTGCCATAGAGCACTCCTCCGTCGCCGATCACCAAACTTGCCACTGGATTGCCCCCCGTCGCTGCCGCCCGTGAAACTGTAAGGTGTTGTCTCAGTCCACGCACCCCCAGGAGACGCCGGCGGGGTCAATTGGAATACCGTACCGGAGCCAGAGCCATCTAGCCAAGTAGTGCCGTACAGTACTCCGCAGGCGCCGATCACCACACCTCCGGGCCCGCCTCAGGCGACGAAGGAAAGAATGACCCCAGGACGGCATTATTCATATCGGTAGCTAACTGTGGCGCGCTCTATACGCGGATGCGGCCACGGTTGCCGTTAGCCGCCGAGCGGCCCCTTCCTCTGCACGTAGTTCACCCGGATGATCTGCTCGTCGCCAAGGTGGTCGGCATCCTTGGCCGGTCCGGGCCGCTCCACCCATTCGAACCACTCTTGGTTCATCCCCACACAGCGATTCTGGCCCATGAAACGGCGTTGGCGTGCTCCCAGGGCAGCAGCATGCGAGTGTCGATTCCACGTGCGCGAGGTGACGTGGCCGTCGCGCCTTAAGGTTTTCGGCGGCGCGTTGCCGCGATGAACAATTGCCCCTTGCGGCGGCGCCGGATTTGGTCTACAATTCAGAACTAATGTCCGATCATTATCTAGGCGAGTTCGAGCAGGTCGTCCTGCTCGCGGTGCTGAGGCTGGGCGACGATGCATACGGCGTTCCGATCCGGCGCGAGATCGAGAAGCGCTGCGCGCGCAAGGTCACGGTGGGGGCGTTGTATTCCACGCTCGACCGGCTGGAGGCAAAGGAATATTTGAGCTCGTGGTTCGCCGATCCGACAGCGGAGCGCGGGGGGCGGTCGCGGCGATATTTCCGCCTGGAGCCGGCGGGAGGCGAGGCACTGGCGCGCGCGAAGTCGATGTTCGAGCGGATGTGGAAGGGGGTGCGGCTTGCCTAAGCGTCCCCCGGCGATGGCGGAGCGGCTGCTGCGGCGGCTGGTGCCCGGCCGCGAAGGCGAGATCATCGCAGGCGATCTGCGGGAGGAGTTCGCGGCGCGGGGCGGCGGGCGGATCTGGTATTGGGGCGAGGTGCTGAGCTGCGTGGCTGTGCGGCTCTCGCCGCACCGGCTGACGGCGCCCGACCTGCGGCAGGACCTGCACTACGCGGTCCGCGTGCTGCGGCGGAATCCGGGATATGCGCTGACGGCGATGGTCTGCCTGGCGTTGGGAATCGGCGTCAACAGTACCGTCTTCAGTATGGTGAACGAGCTGTTCTGGCAGCCGCTGCCGCTGCCGCACTCCGGGCGGCTGGCGATAGTCGGGCGCGAGAGCGACGGAATGGCCTGCTCGTACCGCGATTATCTGGAATTCCGTCAACGCGCATCCGCGCCCGCCGGCCGGCTCTTTTCCGGGCTGGTGGCGTATGACGATATGCGCGTCGCGATCGACAGCGGCGGCATGAGCCACATCGTGGGGGCGGACGCGGTGACGGCGAACTTCGCAGACGTGCTGGAGATGCCGGCGCAGCTCGGGCGTTGGTTCATGCCGGAAGACGACCGGTTGGGCAGCGATCCGGTGGCGGTGATCGGCGACGGCACGTGGGCGCGGCTGTTCGGCCGCAGCCCAGACGTGATCGGCCAGCGCGTGCGCATCGGAACCGAGCGGTATCGTGTCATTGGCGTCGCGCCGCCAGGCTTCGTGGGCATGTCGCCGCCGCATCTGGTGGAGATCTGGATGCCGCTCGCCTCGCAGCCGGACGTGCGCGATCTGCTGGCGAATCCGGGCGAGTGGGAGCGGCCGCTGGTGCAGATGATCGGGCGGCTGGCGGACGGCCAAGGCACGCGCGAGGCGGAAGCCGGGATGCGTGCGCTGGACGCGCGGATCCGACGCGATTTTCCGCGCGACAACGCGCCGGCGGGGGCGATCACCGTGGCCGTGGCGACGGGTGCGTCGCGGCCGGATGTGCGCGCGGTGGCGGCGCCCATGGCCGCGCTGCTGCTGTCGGTCACGGCGGTCGTGCTGTTGATTGCCTGCGTGAACGTAGCGAACCTGATCCTTTCGCGCGCGGCGGTGCGGCGGCATGAGATGGCGGTGCGGCGCGCACTGGGCGCGGGACCCTGGCGGCTGGTGCGGCAGACCCTGGCGGAAGGCCTGGTGCTGGGGGCGGGCGGCGCGGCGCTGGGGCTGGCGGTGGGATATTGGAGCGGGCGGCTGCTGGCACGCAGCCTGCCGGGGTTTCCGCACGGCGGAATGCTCGCACTGCGCCTCGATCCGGACTGGCGGGTGGCGGCGTTTGCGGCGGCGGCAGGCCTGGCGAGCGCGTTGCTGTTCACTCTGGCTCCGGCGATGGATGCCGCGCGCATCAACGGCGGCGGCTCGCGGCGGATGCGCCAGCGCGATGTGTACGTGGTCGCGCAGGTGGCGCTGTCCCTGGTGCTGCTAATCGCGGCGACGCTGCTGGTGCGCGCGCTGGAGCACGCACTGGAAGTCGACCCGGGCTTCGCGATGGCGGGCCGGCTGGAGGCGCGGCTGTCAATCTCCGAGCCCGAATACACGGCCGATACCGGTCGCCTGTTCCTGGACCGCGTGCTGGCGGCGGTGCAGGCGATGCCGAATGTGCAGAGCGCGACCATCAGCCACAACACGCCGCTGAGCATCACCGATGCCACGTGCGCCGCCCCGGATACGAACACCCGTCCGCGGCGCACGGGGTCGGACATTGTCGCGGCGGGGTATTTCGACACGATCGGCATTCCCATTCTGCGCGGCCGCGCGTTTGAAGCACGGGACCGGCAGGGCGCGCCGCAGGTAGTGGTGGTCAACGAGACGTTGGCGCGGCGCTACTGGCCGGCTAAGGAACCGATCGGCCAATCGGTGTGGCTGGGCTGCGACACAAAGGCGCCGCGCACGGTGGCGCAGGTGGTGGGCGTGGCGCGCGACGCGAAGTACGCCTCGCTCGACGAACCGCCGCAGCCATTCGTCTACCGGCCGCTGGCGCAGGACTGGGTCGGATTCATGACGCTGATCGTGCACACACCCGGGCGCCCGGAGCAGTTCACAGCGCCGTTGCGCGCGGCCCTGGCGGGGCTCGATCCCGATTTGCGCGTATACGAGATCGAAACGTTGGAGGAGTGCGCGTCGGGATCGCTGTTTCGGGTGCGCTGGCAGGCGGCCCTGCTGGCGGTGTTCGGCGGGCTGGCCATGGTGCTGGCGGCGGTCGGGCTGTACGGCGTGGTGGCTTACACGGTAGCTCAGCAGACGCGCGAACTCGGTATCCGTATGGCGATCGGTGCGCAGCGCGGCGACCTGCTTTGGATGGTACTCGGGCGCGGGCTGAGGCTGACAGCGTTGGGGATCGCGATGGGCTTGCTGCTCAGCGCGGCAGCGACGCGGCTGCTGGGAGGATTGCTATACGGGATGAGCCCACTCGATCCGGTGTCCTTTGCCGCGGCATCGCTGGCGTGGACGGCGGTGGCGATGCTGGCGAGCTACGTGCCGGCGCGCCGGGCGATGCAGGTCGATCCGGTAGTGGCGCTGCGGTGGGAGTAGGAAGGGCACTCACGCCGGAACGGCAAACCTGCTACGGTTTAGATCTGCGAATTGGCCTTTCACAGGGAGCTCCATTCGTCGGCACTGAACGAGCGGCCGAGGATGACTTCCACTTCGGCCAGCATCATCCGCACCTCTTCACGGAGTATTCGGTGTTGGATGGGATGCCGAGCCTGTGATTCCCGTATCATGAAGAAATGTCTGGTTCCGGCCAGAGGACCGTCGAAACCGAGAACCCGGATGAAGTCGCGGCTCCCGGTTGAGATCGATGCCGCAGACCGCGGGCAATGGGTGCGCCAGCTTCATCCCCAGAAGTACCCAATCCTCCAAGGTAGAGCGTAGATCCTCGGAACACTCACCCAGTGATGCGGCAAATGCGACCACTCCCGGACAGGTTGGAATCCGTCCGCCATACTTGCCGTCATCGAGCTTCTCATACACCGCCTGAGCCATCGCCTGGTCGAGATATTCGGTCAGAATGTACATTGGGAAGCCCTTCCTCAGTGAGTATATCCCAGCCGGCGGAGTCCCAGGGAGTTTGTCGATGCCGGGATGCCGGGAGACAGTTTTCAGGGTGCATGGCTTGGAAATGATTTGGACGCGGGGCTTGGTGGGGGCGGACTCTTGGTCCGCAGCGCAGGCGCTCATAAGGCCGCAGGGGCGCATCCCGGCGCTCAGTCACGGTTGGCTTAGCGTAATCTGAAATCCCTGAGGGTCAGGGCGAGGCACTGGTCGGCGGGTGCACGAGGTATTTCGAGTCACGATTGTCGAACGAAGGTCGTGTTCCTTCGAGCATATCGAGTCTCTCTTCAGCGCCTGCGGTCCAGGCGCAGGAGAATGTTCAGAATCGCCACGAACACATTGAACAGCCCTGCGAACAGCATAAGCGCGCCGGGGATCGGGCTGTCAGCCTCCGGGTTGTGGAGGACAGCGCTTGTGGCATACACCAGGATACAGACGCCGAGGATGCCGATTCCCGCGGCAATCAGCATCCCCAGCAGGCCGATGTTAAGAAACGTGTTCAGCACCATCGCGGCGATGATGCTGACAAAGAACCCCAGCATGAGTCCTCGCGGCGCCGAAAACGTCCGGCTCGACGACATCACGAACAGCGTGACCACGCCAAATACGATCAGAGTCATCAGCATCGCAATCTTGATCGTTCCAGGCGAGTAGCGGCTCGCAATCCGGAGGATCGGAGCCAGGACCAATCCTGAGATGAACCCATCGGCAAGGAGCGCGGTGATGCCCAAAACCGGATTGTGGCGGGCCGCGATAGCTACACGCGGGATAAGATTGAGCAACAACATCGCCAGGATCCAACCTAGCCAGCCCGTGAAGAGGTTAGCCAGGCTGTCCGATTGCGCGCCGACGTACCCGCCGCAGAGCGCGCCGGCCACACTGAGGCCAAGCAGCATGTACGTTTTCTTGATGGTCTCGGCTCGGGTCGAGCTCAGTTGAGTGGTCCCGAACAGATTCTCAGTCACGGTCATATAACGAAGGATACCACCGCGCCGATGGCAGGACTTCACGCATTCGATGCATGGCCAGAATGTGCGAGCTGGCTGACGGGGATCCACTGCCCGATCTGTGCCTAGCCGGGCACCAACCGCCCAGCTCTTTACACGGGCGTAATCACCATCTCGTCCTTGCGGATGCTTTCGAGCATCTCCATGCCCACCGCCAGATGTTGATTCATTAGTAGACGCGGCGTATGGGCCATCCACTCGGCTAACGAAATGTCCTGGTATTCGCCGGTCTTGAACATCTCTAGAAACACCAGGTCCGAGTCACCCGTGTTCTCGACGTAATGCGGGTTGGAAATCGGAATGTATCCTACATCTCCCTCTTCAAAATCCATCGTTCGTGCGGTGGAAGCGGCCGCGAAAACCGTCATGCGTCCCTTACCGGAGATGTAGTACTGCCACTCGTCCGCATTGGGATGCCAATGCAATTCGCGCAATCCGCCCGGCTTCAGAGTAACTAGCGCCGCGGAAATCGGCGTCACAGGAAAGATCTTAGAATCGATTACCTTCACTGCGCCGCCGCGCGTCACCTTCGTCGGCTTCATGGTGCTCGCCTTAAAGTCGAAACGCTTTGGTACCGTTCCAGTTCCCCGCGCCGCTTCCGTCTGTTCTGCTTGCAGCTCGCCGGGAAGGGCTGCCTGAAAGATGAACAACTCCTTCCTGGGAACCTTGTCGAATGTAGCTTGCGGCACCTCGAAGTTCTTGGCAAGGACTTCCTTCGGCGTATGCGACAGCCAATCGGTCAGCAGGAATGTATGGAACTCGTCAAAGTTTCCATTGTCGAATACCAGCAGAAATCTGCAACCATCCGGGCCCAGGCCCTGGATCGAATGAGGAACTCCAGGCGGAAAGAGCCACAGGTCGCCCTCCGTTACGTCGCCGACCAGACTCCTGCCTTCCTGATCCACCGCGGTGATGCGCGCGTTGCCGTTCAGCATGATCGCCCACTCCGCTTCCACGTGCCAGTGGAGCTCGCGGACTCCGCCAGCCGTCAGTCGCATTTCCACACCCGCGATGGTTGTAGAGATTGGCAATTCGCGAACCGTGACCTGGCGTGTCCAGCCACCGCTCTCGATACGCTTGTGTGCCAGAGAGAAGGAATACTTGAACGGTTTGACGGTGCCATTATCAGTGGAAGGAGACCATTCGGAATCCGGATTCTCTGCCGCCAGAGGCAGGTTTTGCGGGCCGGGATCAGTCTCATTAGGCGCATTATGGTTGGCCGGCCGCTGCGCCTGCGGAGCCGCGTCCGCTTCCCTCGGGCCGGCAATGGTTACTGTGGCGGCGGCTGCGAGAACCGCCGAGCCCAGTCCAAATACTTCGCGCCTGCTTACTTTCGAATCGTGATTGTCAATGTCAGCCATGCTGTCTCCCTTTAACCCAAAATTTCCCAGAAGACATAAGTTGCGTATCTGCTGTTGCCTACTGCACTTGCACCGTGGCGTTGAGTGCGATGTCGGCTGACGAATTGCCGATCATGAGGCTGACAGGTCCGGTCTCGACACGGAAGGCCTGGAGTTTTGCATCCCAGTACGCCAGCCGCGCAGCCGGGAGGGCGATCTCAACCGTCTTTGTCTCATTGGGCTGCACGGTCACGCGCTGGAATCCTGCAAGTTGTTCGCGCGGGCGCTCGACTTTTGAGCCCAAATGCCTAACATAGAGTTGGACGACCTCGTCGCCCGCACGGCTGCCGGTGTTAGTCACGTCGACGCTGATATTCACCGTTCCGTCTTTGGCGACTTGCCGGGAACTCGTCCTCAGATTAGCGAACTTGAACGTCGTGTAGCTGAGGCCGAATCCGAACGCGTAGAGCGGCTCGCCCTTGAAGTACATGTAGGTGCGGCCGTCGCGGATGTTATAGCCCATCATAGCCGGCAACTGATCGAGAGATTTGGGCCAGGTTTCGACCAGATGGCCGCCCGGCGTGTAGTCGCCGAAGAGGACTTTCGCCAGCGCCGTCCCTTCATCCTGAGAGGCGTGAGTCATGTGAAGGATGGCGGGAACATTGGCCTGGGTCCAGTTGATGGCGAACGGGAAGCTGGAGACGAGAATGACGACCGTCTTCGAATTCGCGCTGTAGACCTGCTTGATGAGCTGCTCCTGATACAAGTCGATGGTTTCGCGGTCACGGCCTTCGCGCCCGTCGCTGGGCACGCTGCAGGGCAACGTGACGCCGCCGCCCTCGGAGGAACTGTACCAGTCATGCCGCATGTCGGGACCGCAGGTGGGGTCGTTGCCGACCACTACGACGGCGACGTCGGACTTGCGCGCTGCGTTAACCGCGGCGTTGCCCAGTTCTTCGGCAGCGTAGTTGACGGTGACGCTGGGACCAACTTCCTCCTTGATGCCCTGCAAAGGCGTGACGGCATAAGGAGGCGTGCCACCATACCAGTCCCAATGGACCGAATCGGCGAGCGGGCCAATAACGGCAATGGATTTGAGAGACTTCTTGTCGAGCGGGAGAAAGTTCTTGTCGTTCTTTAGAAGGACCACCGATTCCAGGGCGATCTGACGGGAAACTGCGCGATCTTTATCGGTGTTCCAGGGCTCGGGCGAGTCTTTGATTTTGGAGTACGGAACCATCTCCGGCGGATCGAGCAGTCCAAGCTTAATAGCGATTCGGAACTTCAGGCGCAGTGCTGCGTCAATATCGGCCACAGTGAGGGAGCCGTCTTTGAGAGCGGCTCTGGTTTCATCGGCATACCTGTCGAGGAACTGATTGATGCCGGCTTTCAGGCATGCGACGACGGCCGCTTCCTGGTTGGGGAAGAGATGGCGCGGATCGACGAGCAGCTTAACCGCTCCGCCATCGCTGGAGATGACCTCGACACCCCATTTGTCGAGAAGGATACTGCGCAGGATGGGGTTGACGGCCATGGTTGTGCCGTTCCAGGCGTTGTACGAGGCCATGACCGCCCGCGCCCCGCCCTCAAGGAAGCCCATACGGAAAGGGACGGAGTAATACTCCCAGAACAGCCGCTCGTCGAAATCGGAAGATGAGATGTTGCGGTGGTCTTCATTGCTGTTGGCGAGGAAGTGCTTGAGCAGCGCCGCGGCCTGCCAGTATTTCGGGTCGTCGCCCTGGAGGCCTTTGATGAAGGCAACAGCCATGGTCCCATTGAGGAATGCGTCTTCGCCATACACCTCTTCACTGCGGCCCCAACGTGGGTCACGCGCAAGGTCGGACTGTGGTCCCCAGAGCATGAGGATCTGGCGGTTGTACTGCGGAGTTTGGGTGATGAAGCGGGCTTCATAGCCCTGCACGGCGGCGGCCTGGCGCACCAGATCGGGGTCCCATGTCTCGCCCATGCCGGGAGGCTGCGGGAATTGCGTGGTGGTGATGGGCTGGAGCGGGCCGCGTGCTTCGCGTTGCACGACGCCGTGAATACCCTCGGAACTGCCGATATTGGGAACGCCGAGCCGGGGGACGCCGGTGCGCGTGCCCAGGCAGTTGATCTTCTCGTCCGTGTTCATGAGCGAGAGAAGATTGTCGATGCGCCTCTCCGCCGTGAGGTTCGGATCATAGAAGGGGTAACGAGGTTGTTGCGCAACGGCCGGGACGAGTACAAGAACGGAAAGACAGAGTAGGTCTAAAAGGTGGTTTTTCACGATGTGAGTTTCCTTGTTGATAAGCCTGGCGCGTCCGGAAACGACAAACGCACTTCGTTCTGGGGGTGCAAACACCCCAAGCTTATCAAATGGATAGGGCAGCATGGAGAGCGGCCATAATAAAGTATGGCTCTGAAGATCCCGGTTCAGCTCGCGGCGAACTGCCGTAAGACGCCCGCGCGGGCGGCCTGGCTTGACCACTTGCCTTTTGCTTTGGACAGTATCTTGCGCCGGTGGTCACTCACGCTGCTGGACCCATTCGACGGCGCCGACGTGAGTTGCGCGTGGGTGGCTCCAGTGAGGCGCGCCGATGGGACATTCGCAGTCCTGAAGTTCGGAATGCCCCACATGGAAGGAAAGCACGAAGCGCATGGGCTGCGGTTTTGGGACGGGAACCCCACGGTGCGCCTCTTTGAATTCGATGAGGATCTCGGCGCGATCCTCATGGAACGTTGTGAACCTGGCACGGCATTGCGTGTGCTGCCGGAAACTGAACAGTACCTGGTAATCGCGGGCTTACTGCGGCGCATATGGCGCTCACCGGCGCGGCCACACCCATTTCGGCCTTTGTCAGACCTGATGCAGCACTGGAGCGACCAGACACGGGCCGATATCGACCGTTGGCCGGACGAAAGGCTGGTCCGTGAAGGTTTGAGCCTTTTCGACGAGCTGGCCCGCTCCGCGCCGCAAGATGTGCTGCTGGCTACCGATCTGCACGCAGGCAACGTCCTGCAATCCCGGCGGGAGCCATGGCTCGTCATCGACCCGAAGCCATTTGCCGGGGACCCTGCCTACGATGTGACGCAGCATCTCTTTAACTGTGATCTGAGGCTGCGCGCGGACCCGGACCGGACGGTCCGCCGCATCGCGGACCTTCTTGGTCTGGATCAAAACCGCGTTCGACTCTGGACATTTGCCCGCGCCGCGGCAGAGCCGCGCGACGACTGGCACGCAGACGATTCACTAAGCCCTTGCCAGGGCACTGCATCCGTAGCTACCGATTGCGGCGCGCGGGAACTCGACAGTCTTTGCCGCCATTACGCTCCGGCGATTCATCGCAGCACCTCCAGCACCGCCTCGCTGGGCTCCAGTTCCTCCGCACTCGGCGGTACCACCGTCCCCGCCTCCAGCAGCGCCTGCACCGTCCCCACGAAATCCCCTGTATCTCGATGCCAACCGTTCCCGGATCCGTACAGGGCCCACCCGAGCGGCGTCCCCTCATTCTCCTGCGATTTCAATTCCAGCGCCGGATGGAACCGCAGAATCTCGCGGGTCATCTCCGCATTGCCGTTGAACCCGGCCCAGTGCAGCGCCGTCGCGCCCATCTCTCCCGGCGTATCTACCGGCCAACCCGCCTCCAGCATCAGCCGGACCGCTTTTGTGTTGTTGTTCTGCGCCGCGTTCGGCAGCTTTCGCCGGTCCGCCTCCGATAGCGTTTTGGCCGCATCCGGATGTCTCGCCAGAAATTCGTGAAACACCGCTTCGTCCCCCAGCTCACACGCCAGCGCCAGCTTCAGGTCCTCCGGAGTCCGCTCCATCAGCAACTTGAAAATCTCCTCGTGACCGAAATCGCGCGCCACCGAGTGCGCCGTGCGGTGCGCCCCCAGCATCCAGATGTAAATCGTGCCACCCGCGCGCGGATCCTGCTTCGGAAACCACTGCTCCGATACGCACATGCGGATGCATCCCGCATCGGCATCCAGATGCCGCCGCACCAGATCCGCATCGCCCAGCGCCGCCGCCATCAGGATGTCCGTCTGGCATCCCCGCGATACCAGGTACCGCGCCACTTCCTGCCGGTCCCGCGGGTAGTGCCGCTTCTGCTCCACGCGCAGCATATACTGCGCCGGCGTCGATTCGTGATCCACATCGCGCGCATCGATCTGGGCGCCGTTCGCCAGCAGAAACTCCGCAACCTCCACCGTGGAAGTGAAGTGCAGCGGCATCTGCCCGTCCCCGCCGCGTA
>Ga0302326_10023014_pt1 | contig 12717 bp, 12 predicted proteins | sample Palsa_T0_3_FD_202264 | JGI IMG/M metagenome (GOLD analysis project Ga0302326, IMG submission 202264) | Peat permafrost microbial communities from Stordalen Mire near Abisko, Sweden - Palsa_T0_3 | ecosystem: Environmental > Terrestrial > Soil > Palsa > Peat permafrost | place: Sweden: Abisko... | reverse complement strand
GGCCTGAGATTCGGTGAGGTCACGGCCATACTGAGTGGCGGAGTCGTTGACGCTTTGCATGTAGAGGTTTTCGGTGACGGGGGTGGGCATTTTGAAATCGAGGGTCTTCAATGGGCCGATTTTGGGAAGTATGGCGATGATAAGAGCCAGGAGGCGGTCGCCGAAGTTGGGGCGCTGGTAGGTTGTGCCCCATTCGCGGCGGTATTGGCTCTCTTTGAGGCGATAGAGGAAGCGTTCGCGGGTCATCGTCGGGTCTTCTTTGACGATCTCGTCTTTTTTCGTGGCCAGGGCGACGCGCGTCATATGCGGAATGAGACGGCTGACCGAGTAGCGGAAGCTGCCGATAGCGAGGTCGAAATTTGGAAAGATGGTTTCCAGCGGCAGGCCGTAAGTGGCGAGCACGGCCTTTTCGAGGAGTGGCTTTGAGACTTCGAATCCGATGAAGTCGTGGAAGGCCTGGGAGGTGAATCGATCCTTGGCGACCTGCACGACGTCGAAGCCGAATTCGGTGCGGATGTGGGCGCTGTGATCGTCTTCATAGGTTACGAATTTGCCGTATTTGGCGCGGAGTTTGGGGAAGTATTCGCCGACTGCGATGTTGACGGCGGGATGGCCGGAGATATCGGAGGCGTAGTGAGCCAGTGCTCCGAGGGCGAAGGCGTACTGGTTGATGTCGTTCGCCTGCTGTGCCTCAGCGAGCATGTTGGTGACAAAGTCTCCGCTGCGGACGTAGTGGGTGAGGTCGCTGAAGAAGTGGTTGCCGAAGGGGTAGTAGCCGATGTCCTGGATGAGGCAGCCGCCGTAGGCGTAGGCATGCGCCTGGCGGATCTGGTCGTCCGTTGCGCCGGGAAAGCGGGCGACGAGGATGGGGCGAATCTGGGCTTTCCAGAGCAGGTCGACGATCTGCTCGTGGGTGAGGACGGAGTAGGCCGGGGAGCTTTGGCTCGAGAAAATCAGAAAAAATATCAGGCCCAGCCTCAGCAGATTCGTGGCGGCAAGGCGGTAGGACGCGCGCGATTTGGGGAACTTAGTCAAGGCGGTGTTGATTCCGAGTCATTCTTCCGCGAATTTGATAAGCATTCGCCGGAGGGCTGCGAAATGAGCACAACTCTTGCGAGCATATCTGCCGAAGAAATGGTGCGCCGTGTTGGATTGCTCATTTGACGCCATTTCAGGTGGCGGTGTGTTGCCGCTGGTAGGCTAGAAACTGACGTAAATGGATGAGCGGATTGAATCGACAAGAGATTAGCAAATTTGTAGTTACAGCGCTGGGACGGGTCCTGTTGGTCGAGACCCTTGGTCGAGTCGGTAAGGTTTTAGGGGAACACGGACTCACCGTTGAGAAGAGCCGAACGCTTTCCGGCCTGGGTGGCGCGCCTTCCAGGTATGAGTGCATGGAGTTCCTCGCGCATGGGGCGCTGCGGGACGCGTCTGGGATGCGAGCTGCGTTTCTCTCGCTTTCGGATGAGTTGGCTGTCGACGTGGCCGTGCAGACGGAAGACGAGTTCCGGCGGGAGCGACGGCTGTTTGTCTTCGATATGGACTCGACGCTGATCCAGGGAGAGACGATCGACGAGTTGGCGAAGATGGCTGGGGTGGGCGATCAGGTGGTCGCGATAACCGCTTCGGCAATGCGCGGGGAGATCCAGTTTCAGGAGAGCTTTCGGCGGCGCGTGGGGCTGCTGAAGGGATTGCCGGAGGCGCGGGTGCTGGAGGTGGTCGAACGCATTCCTCTGATGGAAGGGACGGAGCGTTTGTTTCGGACCTTGAAGGCGCGCGGGGTGAAGACGGCGATTCTTTCCGGCGGGTTTACCTTCTTTGGCAGCTACCTGAAGGAGAAGCTGGGGGTGGATTACGTATTCGCTAACGAGCTGGATGTTCAAGACGGGTTCGTGACCGGCGAGGTATTGGGGAGGATCGTCGATGGCGCGCGGAAGGCGGAGCTAGTGATGGAAATCGCCGGGCGCGAAAACATTCCGCTGGAGCAGGTTGTCGCTATCGGGGATGGGGCCAACGATCTGCCGATGCTCGGGCTTGCAGGAATGGGGGTCGCGTTCCATGCCAAGCCAGTGGTGCGGGCTAGTGCGGAGTTTTCGGTGACGCATGTTGGGCTGGATGGGTTGTTGTATTTGCTGGGATGGAATAAATGATATCGCTTTTGGTGGTGGTGATATCATAAATACTGCGTGAGGTGGGCGATGGCCGATGTGCTAGTGAGGAATCTGGGGGAAAAGACGCACCGCGAACTGAAGCGGCGAGCGAAGCAGAATGGGCACAGCGTCAATGCCGAGATCGTGGCGGTGCTGAATAAGGCGGCTGAGCCCGAGAACCAAGTGGGACTGGGAACTCAGATCGAGCAGTGGAAGAAAAAATATCTGGGCGGCGACTTGGACTTTACCTTCGAGGTGATTCGCGATAAGACACCAGCCAGGTATGTGGATTTCAGTGGTCCGGAATACGATCGGCCTGAGTCTGAATGATCCCCAACGGAAGAATGGTGGTGGATACGAATGTCGTTTCTGAGTTGATGAATCCTCAGACGCATCCAGCGGTGAAGGCATGGCTTGACAGGATTGCGGCGAAGGAACTTTTTCTAGCCTCGACGAGCCTGTCGGAGCTGCGGCTTGGCATTGCGATTCTGCCTTTGGGACGGCGCAAAAGCTATCTCACCGCAGTGTTGGAGAATATTCTGGTTTCTCTTTTCCAGGGCCGCATCCTGGCGTTTGATATGGACGCGGCCGAACTCTACGGAGAGATAGTCAGCGGGGCGCGGAGACGCGGACAGGCTATCTCGATGGCCGACGGGCAGATTGCGGCGATTGCGGCGGTGCATGGGTACGCTATGGCGACGCGGGACACGAAACCGTTTGTGGCCGCTGGGGTTTCTGTGATCAATCCTTGGGAGGAATAGGAAAAGAATCCGGTTCGTACCGATGGCTAGGAATCGATGGATACGCCATATTTTTCCTGAAGCGTCGGTTGACTTGCGACAGTTAGGGCTATCGGGCCGCCGCCATGCATTTCACTCCGAGGATAGGTGAGTTCCCAATAACGTCCATCGCTTGAATCTCTGTAGAGAGTTTCCCATCCATCTTTAGTCTTCGCGATTCGCTGCAGCTCCGACTCAGTGAGTACGCGAATTCGGACACAGACCTCATCCTCCGCCATCCTGCCATCTTTCACGACCCAAGAGCCAATGAGTTCCGTTTCATCTGGTCGCAGGTTCATCTTTCCCACAAATCCCTACTTGCGGTGGCGTTTCTGGTGCCAGATCCAGGCGGTGCGGATGATTTCGTCAATTTGGGTGTAATTCGGCTTCCAGCCTAGTTCGGCGATGGCCTTTTCGCTGCTGGCGATGAGGAATGCCGGGTCGCCGGGACGCCGGGGATTCAGTTCTACCGGGATGGGGTGGCCGGTGACACGGCGGACGGAGTCGATGACTTCCTTCACGGTGAAACCGGCGCCGTTGCCCAGGTTGTAAATTAGCCTCTGCTCGGCGGCGCGGCCGGATTCGAGGGCTTCGAGGGCGAGCAGATGGGCGTCGGCCAGATCGCCCACGTGGATGTAGTCGCGCACGCAGGTGCCGTCGTGAGTGGGGTAGTCGTCGCCGAAGATTTTGATGGCGGCGCGGCGGCCCAGGGCAACGTCGAGGACGAGCGGGATGAGGTGCGACTCGGGCTCGTGGGCTTCACCGCGGAGGATGTTTCCGCTGCCGGGAGCGCCGACTTCGGGGGCTCCAGCGACGTTGAAATAACGAAGCGAGGCGGAGCGCAGGCCGTGGATCCGGTGGAACCAACCGAGCATGTGTTCGACGAGGAGTTTGGATTCGCCGTAGGCGTTGGTGGGGCGCAGGGCGGCCGTTTCCGGGATGGGAACGGCTTCCGGCTCGCCGTAGACAGCGGCTGTAGAACTGAAAACAATGCGCTTAGGGCCGGCGGCGAGGATGGATTCGAGTAGCGCCAGGGTCGAAGCCGTGTTATTGCGGAAGTAGACTTCGGGGTATTTCATCGATTCGCCGGCTTCGATGAGAGCGGCGAAGTGGAGAACGCCGTCAAAGGAAGCGTTCCCAGCGGTCGCTTCCCGAAAGAGGCCTTCGATGCGGACGCGATCTGCGATGTCGGCCTCGACGAAGTCGACGCCATCCGGAACCTGTTCGCGACGGGCGTGGCAGAGGTTGTCTACAACGACGACCTGGTGTCCTCGCTCGACGAGAAGTGCTGCGACTGTTCCGCCTACATACCCGGCGCCGCCGGTGACCATGATCTTCATAAAATATTTGCCTTTTGTGCCGCCGTTTGCTGTAAGTTTAATCTATTGCACAGGCTGGACAGGTTAGCGGAAGGTGCACGACCGTGTTCGTAGACTGTCTATAAGAGGAATGCCAGGTTTGAGGGATCCGAAGTGTTGTGTCGGGGGAATCAGCGATATGTCAATAAGTTGTTGATTTGCGCGCCCGGGGCTCCAGTCCCGACGGAGCCAGGTTGATTCGTTTTCCTTAAGCAAGCAGGTCCTGCCTCAAATACGGGGCTTCTGCCACGAGCGAATCAACTTGCCATACGTCTGAAGTTGTAGAGAGTCGAGCAATTCTGGACGAAATTTTTATGGTAATAGGTGTGACAATTGGAGGCAGGAACATTCGCTTTGCTGCACGGACCTTCCCGTCAACAAGGTATCCGTATCGGCCAGTGCAACTCAGCCCGGTTTTTGGGCACGAACAAGGGAAATTTTGCTGCGAAAACTTCAGACGTGCGGTCATCATTTCCCCCTTTGGTGACGAAGATATGTTCATGGGGTTCGTTTGATAGCTCCACGAACAGAGGACCTGACGCCGAAGGCTCGGAATTTCGGACGTAGCTCCGTCTACAATGGTGTTTTCGAATTCAGTAATCTTGTTTCCGGAATAGCCAATTAAACCGCGGGTGAGAACACCGCGATCGAGGTCTGAGGACATGCCATCAACACCCTACGCAGGACGTATGCGCTTTGGATTGCTGCCGGAACCAGAAAGCAACCCAGCATCCTTTCTGACTAGCTGCATAATTAACGGCGCAGTGCTCGCGCTGCTCATCGTGTTTGGCACGGTGGCCCACCATGAGCTGCAGGTTCGCAAGATGGAGTCGACGGAAATTACATTTCCGACGACGCCTCCTCCGGAGATCAAGGTGAAGGTGCCGCCGCAGCCGAAACTGCCTGCTCCGCCTGAGCCGAAGATTGCCAAGCTTGAGGCGCCGAAAATCTTCAAGCCCAAGGTTGAACCAAAGCCGGAGATCAAGCAACTTCCTGTGATGCAGGAGAAAGTTGCTCTTCCGGCGGTCCAGGCAGCCAAGCCGGCGATTGTACTGTCTCCGCAGCCTAAGGCTGCCCTGGTGGCGGCTGCAGCGCCAGCGCTCACCCCTCAACTTCATCCTTCGGTTGCCCCGGTGCATCTGGGCGACCTGAATGGCGTGAAACCGAATTACGACGCGACCAAGCCAGCGACCGTCGCGGCTCTGGGCAATCCGTATGGCGGAATGCAGGGCAAGTCGGAAGCGCCGCGCGGGGTGGTTGGTTCGACGGGATTTGGGAATGGAACAAAGTCGGGCTCGAATGCCGGCTCGATGGGACGGGTTGCTTCGGCAGGAATTCCGGGCGCGACGGGCACTGCCTCGAATGGCGGCACTGGCTCGCAGGGCAGAGTTGCGGCAGCGGGCATTCCCGCGATGGCGACTCCGTCTGGCCCAGCGGCGGCTGCGGCGACGCAGGAGCCGAAGACTACACCTCCGGTGCTGCTGAGTCATTCCGAGCCGGAGTACACCCCGGAGGCACGTCAACTCAAGATTCAGGGAGACGTGGTTCTCAGAGTGACAATCACGACCAGCGGTCAGATGGTGGTGCATAACGTGATCCACGGTCTGGGCCATGGCCTCGACGAATCGGCCATGCGGTCGGCGCCGACGTACAGGTTCCGGCCGGCTACGCAGAATGGCCAGCCGGTGGAGTACACCACCAACATCATCATCAAGTTCCAGACCGCTTAGCAGAGAACGCGACAGACGGAAGCCTGGAGAATGCTCCAGCCGCAAGCCCCCAGCCGAGAGAGGCAGGTGAAAGCGGCCAGAGAACGACTAGAGACGAATTCACCTTAGGAGCCTGCAATGAAGTTTCGGAAGATACCCCTCACCCTCCTGATGATCACGCTGAGTTTGAACGTGGCCTTCGCCAAGAAGGAGCCCAAGTACGAAACAGCGCATCAGCTGACCCCGAACAGGCTGCTCTAGTAGAAAAGGCTATCGCGCGGGAAAAGGTCATTATCAAAAACATCCAACAGCGGACGCCTCTGGTCGAAACGTACATTCAAGAACTGCGGCCCGACGACAAGCTGTACCAGGTTCCCACCGGGGACACGTACATGCTGAACCGGGTGGATTTCCGCAAGACTTTCACGGATAAGCCATACGCCAACCGCAGCCAAAAGAGCCACGGGTTCTTCAAAGGCTCGCTCGCTGCATTTTCCAACATCGGCAAGGCGCTCCATCTGGACAAGGAAACCTTCAACGACAACGGATTCACGCAGATGATGTTCCTGGATCCGACCGGCTTTGACCAGCAGCACTATGTGTTCAGCTATGTGCGCCGGGAGTTTCTGGGCAATGTGAGGACCTGGGAGTTCGACGTTCACCCGCGCGCCGATGTCAAGGGGACCGGGCGCTTCTATGGCCGCGTCTGGATTGAAGACCAGGACGGAAACGTGGTTCGGTTCAATGGCACCTATACCGAAAGCGCGAGCGAGGACAACAGCAAGGAGTATTTCCACTTCGACAGCTGGCGGATGAATATGCAGCCAGACCTGTGGTTGCCGGTTGCGATCTACGTGGAAGAGTCGCAGCGCATCGAAGGCGGCAAGACGGTTGGTCTGCGCGCCCAGACGCACTTCTGGGGCTACTCCCTCACTTTGCCTTCGCGCGAGAGCGAGAATGTTTCTGTGCAGGTGGAAGGCGCAGTCGATCAGAGCGCGGATTCGCAGGATGTAACGCCGTTGCAGGCTACGCGTGAGTGGGTTTCCCAGGCTGAAAACAACGTCCTCGACCGCCTGGTGCAGGCCGGACTGCTGGCGCCCCCAAGCGATTTCGACAAGACACTGGAACAGATCGTGGTAAACCTCGCGGTCCCGAACAATCTGAACTTCCCTGATCCGATCCATTGCCGGATTCTGCTGACGACTACGGTTGAGGCGACGACAGTGGGCAACACGATCCTGCTCAGCAAGGGCCTGATCGACACGCTGCCCAATGAGGAGTCGATTGCCTCGGTGGTGGCGATGGAGCTGGCGCACATCGCGCTTGGCCACCACATCGATACGCGTTATGCCTTCAACGACCGACTTCTTTTCCCGGATGAGTCCTCGTTCCAGCGCATCAAAATGAATCATTCCGACATCGACAACGCGGCGGCATCCAAGAGCGCCATCACCTACATGCAGAACTCCATGTACAAGGATCGCATCGCGAACGCAGGCCTCTACTTTGCCCAGTTGACGGATCGTGCTCACGCTCTGAAGCAGCTGAACAGCCCGAAGCTGGGCGATTCGATGCTGAAGGCTGACGGAACTCCATGGCTGGCCGACCTGGCCAAGGGCGCTCCCAAGCTGAACCCGGACGACACAACGCAGGTGGCTGCGCTGCCGCTGGGAAGCTGGCTCAAGACCGATCCGTGGGATGACAAGGAGCACATGCTGAACGCCAAGCGGTACGCTCCGTTGAACGCCCGCGACAAGATGCCGTTTGAAGTGACGGCGATCTACTACAAGCTGCAGCGGTACGAAGACGTGGCGAAGTCCCCGGCGAACGCTGCGCCGGAGGCGACTCCAGCTACGACTCCGGCTCCGGCTCCGACAGCAGGCCAGGCGGCGAACCCTAACCCTGCTCCTCCGAGCAACAATTAGCCAGATTCATCTCAGGGTGTGAAATCCAGGGGCCTGGAATCCCTGGAATATAGAACGAGGGATGCTCCAGCCGGGAAGCAACGGACCGAAAGGTCCGGGTTTCCCGGCTATACTTTTGGAAGTGGCCTGGGAAATTCCCTATGTAGTTGTAGGCCGGCGTTAGGTTCACGCGCTCTTCCTTTTATGGATGGGTGGCGCGAGGTTTCGACGGCGGTTTGCGTTTTCAGGGAGATGCTTCACCTGGGCTGGCCGATTACACCCAGGACACTCCGGAATGATCACTAGAAAATCGACCTCAACTCTTCTGCTTGTTTTAGCGGCAGTGATAGGCGCCAGTGCGGCGTCGATGCAGGCTCAGGTGGCGCCGTCTGCAATCAAGAGTCCCATTTCCCTTACCGTGGGCGGCACTGTTTCCGTATTTGACCCAGACTACATTCAAAACAAACTGGTGGGCGCTGGCGCATTTATCGATGTGAATCTCTTCCATGGCATTGGCGTGGAAGCAGAGGGACGCTGGCAGCGATTTCACGAATTCGAAGGGATCAGCCAGGACAACTACCTCATCGGACCCCGCGTGCAGGTCTTGCACTTCTGGCGTTTGAGGCCTTATGCGAAGGTGCTGGGCGGCTTTTCAAATATGAACTTCGAAGACGGCATTGGTACCGGGCGCTTTACTACCCTGGCCTTTGGCGGGGGCGTCGACATCAAAATGACACGCCGGTTGAGCGTGCGGGCCTTCGATGCGGAATATCAGTATTGGCCGACGTTTCTGGGTGGCTCATTGTCGCCGTTCGGAGCCAGCGCCGGGATAAGCTACCGGGTTTTTTAGTGTGAAGTGTGGAGTGTGGAGAAAAACTCTGACCACTCAACACTTAACGCTCCATACTATTTGGCGATCACGTCGATAGCGACTGGGATGGTGTGCGGGGGCATGCAGGTGTCGCTGGTGCAGGCCTGGTAGCGGAGTTTGGCCTCGACAAGATGCTCGCCTTTTGCCGCGATAAACTCGGCGTGCACGATGAATTCGCCGGTGTAGACGCTGAGTTTTTCGCTGGGACTGATGGCGAAGGCGTAGTCGGCTCCGGGGGGAAAATCGGCTTTTGCGAGGCGCACGGCTGCGGAATCGGGAAAACTTAATGTCGTTGGGATCAGGTCTTCAGTGCGTGGGGTGTGCGAGTTGACGTGCAGCCCTTGGGCTACCTTGAAGTGCAGATCGACTGGGGAGGGCTTGTCTGCGGGGATGGTGATCTGCTCGGGGAAGAGGTAGGTCACCGCAGTAGCCTTCGCTCCTGCGGGGTGTGACTCGAAGCCGCCGATGGGGTTTTGCGCCTGAAGCGGCAAGAGCGCGAAAGCAAACGCAAAGAGCTTGATTCCTGAGAGATACATTTACTTTTCTTCTCCGAGCGCTTTCCGGATATTGGCTTCCAGATCGTCTTTGGAGGTGAGTCCGAAGGACGCGGCTACGATGGTCCCTTTGCGATTGATGAAGAATGAGGTCGGGAAGACATCCACATCGCCGTAAGGCTTGCCGATGCTGTCGCCGTCGATCAGAACCGGGTAATCGATGTGCAGATTCTGCGCGCCTTTGGCAATGCCGGCAATGTCTTTGGCCAGTTGCGTTTTGTCGTCCTTGTCGAGGTCGTCGACGGAGACCGCGAGAATTTCGAAGCCTTTGGGCGCGTATTGCTTTTCAAGCTCGACAAGCCAGGGAGTCTCGATCTTGCACGGAGCGCACCAGGTGGCCCAGAAATTGATCTGGACAGCTTTGCCCTTGTAGTCGGCGAGGGAGACTTTTTCGCCTTTGACGTTGGTGAGGGTGAAGGCCGGAGCGGGTTTGCCGACGAGCGGCGAGCTCATGTGCAGCGAACCGCTGTTGTCGTCCGCTACGAGGACGGCCTGCGCCTGCTGGGCCTGGAGACGGGCTGCAGCCTGCGTGCGATTTTGCCAGTTGGCCCAGCCTGCGAGTGTGAGCAGTCCCAGAACGAAGACCACGACGGCGATTACGACCACATTGCGTTTCAAGAAATCAGTCCCCCGACTTTCGTTGGCCAGATCTGGTTGTCCAGTCTCATTGTAAGACCTGCTTGCTATTGGATGGTGCGCGGTGTGCCGGGGTTACGGGAGATTGGCGGGAAACTGCTACCATCGGAATCGCATGAAAGATGTTGACTCTGGATTAGCGGGATGGACGCCGGCGAAGCTTGTTCGCACCGAGGCAGCGGCTTTGGAGACGCTGGCGGTGCGGCTGGACGGGGCGATGGCCGAGGCTTTTGGCCGGGCACTGGAACTGGTGTTGCGCTGCGGCGAACGGCGCGGGCGCGTTGTGGTTACGGGGATGGGCAAGAGCGGGATTATCGCGCAGAAGATTGCGGCGACGCTTAGCTCGACGGGCAGCCCGGCGCTGTTTCTGCATCCGGCTGAGGCGGTGCACGGCGATCTGGGAGTACTGATGCCAGGGGACGTGGTGGTGGCGCTGTCGGCGAGCGGGGAGACGGAGGAGATTCTGCGGTTGCTCCCTGTCCTGAAACGCAAGGGCGATGCGCTGATCTCGTTCTGCTGCAATTTGCAATCGACGCTGGGGATGGCTAGCGATGTGGTGCTGGATGTTGGGGTGGAACGCGAGGCCTGCGGAATGAATCTGGCTCCGACGGCCTCGACGACGGCGATGCTGGCGTTGGGAGATGCGCTGGCGATTGCCGTTTCGTTGCGCAAGGGCTTTCGGCCTGAGGATTTTGCGGATCTGCATCCGGGTGGGAAGTTAGGCAAGAAATTGGCGAAGGTCCGGGATCTGATGCATTCGGGCGAGGCGATTCCAGTGGTAAACACGGGGACGCAGATGACGGATGTGATCTACGAGATGAGCCGCAAGAAGTTGGGGCTTACGACTGTCCAGGAAAACGGGCGGTTGCTTGGGGTGATTTCGGACGGGGATCTGCGGCGGTTGCTGGAGCGCGAGGGCGGCGCGGCGCTGAGCGTAAAGGCGGGAGAAGCGATGAATGCGCATCCCAGGACCATTGGCGCGGGGGAGTTGGCGGCGCGGGCGCTGGCTGAGCTTGAGGAAAAGAAGATTACCTCGCTGGTGGTGGTGGATGGCGAAGGCCACGTCGAGGGGGTTCTGCATCTGCATGATCTTTGGGGGATGGAACTGATTTGACGCGGAAAGGAGAAGGGGACGATGGAGCAGCGCAGGTTGCGGTAAACTGGCCTCTGGTTGGGTTGATCCATAGCGTTCCTCGGCGAGGAGATCGAGCTTATATGCCTACCGCTTCCGTCCATCCGCAAGGGTCTGGCGTTCCGCTGGAACAGGAGACCGTGACCGACATACGAAAAGCCGGGGGAGTGATCGCCTGGTCAAGCCTCTTCTTTGCCGTGCTGCAGAGTGTTTGCACGTTCTTTGCGGCTGTGGACGGCCTGCGCGTGGCGATTGGGATTGGAGCGCTGGTGCTTGGCGCGGGAGTGGGCGGATTCGTGCGTGAATTGCATTCGGATCCGATCCGGCTGCCGATGATCGGGCTGGCGCTCTTTGGTTCGCTATTGAATCTGGTGGTTTTATGGCAGGTTCGACGGCTTCGCAGCAATCCCGCGGCGCAGTGGCGGCAGCGGCCTTTGAGTGCGGGAAAGATCCGCATGGAGCGGTTGCAGCTGGTTTTGTCGATCGTGACGCTGGTGCTGGTGGGGGTCGAGGAGTACTGGCATATTCGCTGGCATCATCATGTGTAGGCCGCAGGTTCACGGGCAGACGCCCTCTGATCCCGGGAATGCTCATCGCCTGAACATTTAGAATAGCGACTGCTGTCATTTGTCTTGCGCCGGGTTTCGGCTTTGGCGGGAAAGCTCGTTGAATTCTACGTATGCATCGTTGGTCGAAACTGTTTGTTCCTACATTGCGTGAGGCTCCGGCGGATGCCGAGGTTGCCAGCCACAAATTTCTGCTTCGTGCTGGGTATATCCGGCAGCTAGGCGCGGGGATTTACAACTACCTCTTCCTGGGGCAGCGGTCGCTGAACAAAATTATCGGCATCGTCCGCGCGGAGATGGATACGATCGGGCAGGAGTTTTATCTGCCGGCGATTCATCCGCGCGAGGTTTGGGAGCAGAGCGGGCGCTGGTCGGTGATGGGCGACAACATGTTTCGGCTGAAGGACCGGAAGGGCGCGGAGCTGTGCCTGGGCATGACCCACGAAGAGATCGTGACGGGTATTGCGCGGAACGAGCTGCGCAGCTACAAGCAGTTACCGCAGATCTGGTATCAGATTCAGAACAAATTTCGCGATGAGCCGAGGCCGAAAGGGGGACTGCTGCGAGTGCGGCAGTTCACGATGAAGGATAGCTACTCGTTCGATCTGGACGCGGCGGGCCTCGACCGGAGTTTTGACCTGCATGACGCTGTTTACCGGCGGATTTTTACGCGCTGTGGGCTGAAGTTTGTGGCCGTGGAGGCGGACTCCGGAGCGATGGGCGGGTCGCAGTCGCAGGAGTTCATGGTCTATACCGATGCGGGCGAGGATCTGATCGCGAGTTGCCCGGTTTGCGGATACGCGGCGAATACGGAAAAGGCTACTTCGGTGCTGGGGCCGGTGACGGAGATGGAACCGACGGGCGATGGGCTGCCGGAGTCGGTCTATACGCCGGGTTGCGCGGCGATTTCCGATGTGGCGGAGTTTTTCAAGATTTCGCCGGCTTCGGATATCAAGTGCGTGGCATATATGGCGCTCGTTCGTGGAACAAAGGGAAAGCCGGATGCGTGGCATGGGCTGGCGGCGTTCCTGCGCGGCGACCACCAGGTGAATGAGACC
>Ga0302326_10023013_pt1 | contig 12717 bp, 10 predicted proteins | sample Palsa_T0_3_FD_202264 | JGI IMG/M metagenome (GOLD analysis project Ga0302326, IMG submission 202264) | Peat permafrost microbial communities from Stordalen Mire near Abisko, Sweden - Palsa_T0_3 | ecosystem: Environmental > Terrestrial > Soil > Palsa > Peat permafrost | place: Sweden: Abisko... | reverse complement strand
ACGATTTCTGCTCGCAGCCGGAATGTGCCGATGGAATTGGGCCCCTCTACGGCCCGACGCTGGGACCGGGAAATATCCTGTACGGCGTCGCGGGATACGCCGCCTTCCAGTTGACGCCCGGCTCGGGTGGCTGGACGTACAATCTGCTCTACACGTTCTGCGGCAAGGTGGGGTGCAATCCAATGAGCAGCCTGACGCGCGATGCAAAGGGGAACTTGTATGGCGAGGGAGGTAACGGGGAATGTTGTGGGCTGGTGTTTGCACTGCATCCGGAGCCAAACGGCCAGTGGAACCAAATTGTGTTATACGATTTCCAGGAAGGTGGTGAAAATGGTATCGAACCCCTCGGAGGCGTCACATTCCACGGGGGGGGATTGTACGGTGTCACCCTGAGCGGAGGCAGTAACTGCGTAAAAAACGGCGGTTGCGGCACAATTTTTGAATTGACGCGAGGCTCCGGCAATAGCATTAACGAGCAGGTCGTGTGGAATTTCGGAGGAGACGGCGGGGCCCAAGGCCTGGGTCCGAGCCAAGCAGTCACGTTCGACAAGCGTGGAGATCTTTTCGGCGTGACAGGGGAGGGCGGAGAAGGTTGCGGCGGGGGCGGGTGTGGCGTCGCCTACGGCATGAGGCAACAGAAGTCGGGGCAGTGGGCTTATCAGGTGCTACACACATTCAACGGCAGTGATGGCGTCGAGCCGGATGGAGTTCTCACGATCGATAGCAAGGGCAACCTGTACGGCACAACGGGAGGCGGCGGACCAAACGGTGGTGGCGAGGTCTTCGAACTCTCACCCACGACGCAAGCCTCGAAATAGCGTCCCCGTCCGGGTCATCCCGAGCCATCGCGCGGTGTGCGCGCGCTTCGGCGAGGGATCCGTTGTTCTTCCGTCCGGGCACGACACGGAGCTACTCCACGACAAATCTATTCACAGCGCCGGGCATTGACTTTCGTCAAATCCGAATCCAATAGAATTGGAAAGCTGGGTAACGCGCAAGCCGTCAAACGGCATCTTGGCGGGAAACGGATGCGTTTCAGGCAGAATTTGAGGGCGCTAAAGTGGACGGAGAAAGGAACAGAAAAAAGGAAGCGGAAAATGAATCCTAATTGACACACGTTGCGATTAGAAAATTGCGCAAAGGCCGTGCAATCAATAACATCACACCTTTCTAATCGGGACAAAACGCGATTTTCGCAATGCACCATTTATGTTGCAATTCGGAAAGACAACGACCGGCCCGGGGACGGGCTATTCGGGGCTGTTACAGTCCTGTGGCACCCGCATCAATGTTCCAGGCGCTTTCTGCGTTCTTCGTCCCAATGGCTGGCTAAGGCTTCAAATTTCTTGACCTGGTCGGATTGTAAGATGGCGCGAATCTGGTTGCGGGTATCCTGGCGGATGGCGTCGTACTGAGGTTCCACCTGTTCGTCGAGCGCATGGAAACGCGTATGGGCCTGATCAATGATGGTTTCCAACTGCGTTTTCTGCTGCGGAGTCAAATCCAGGGCTTTCGTCAACTGCGTTACCACCTGCGCCCGCGTGGGCCGGCCCGGATAGTTGGGCGCCCGCATGCGCCGTTCGAGCGCCAGGTAGGTGCCGGATGCGCCAAGAGCCACTCCCAGCAGAAACAACGCGATCACCAGCGCAAAAACGCGGCGGCGCGGCGTACTACTTGTCATGATTCTCCGCAATCGCGCCCATCAATTCGTCATTGCCGGCGGCCAATTCCGGCGCGGAGTCCGGCAGAAGCCGATCCACCGCGAAGGACTGAGCCGACGTGGAGACGGCGCCCGCCTGGTTGCTTCGCCACGCGGTCGCGCCCAGCAACAGCGCAACGGCCAGCGCCGAGGAAACCGCCAGCCGCGTTGCAAACGCTTCCAGCGGGCGCCACCGAAGCCGCTGCTCTTCGGTCTTTCGCTTTTCATCGCGTACGCGGGCCATCACCCTGCCGGTAAATACTTCGCCGGGCTCCGCCGACGGCGTAAAAAGCCTGCGAACCAGACTGGTTCCCTCGCGCGCGTGCTCCAGAGCCTCGCTGCAGGCTCCGCAGCTCGAAAGATGGGCTTCCAGCTCCCAGTGCGCCTGCGGAGCCAGCGTTCCTTCCAAATAGTCTTCGAGAGACGCTTCATTCCGGGCACAAGCTCCGGAGGGCGCTCCAAGTTTCCAGTTTCGCCAATTCATAATTTCATCCTTTCCCCCGCGTTCTTTTTGATCGCCCGGCTCGCGCGCGGAATTGCATCAGATGGGCCCGGGCCCGAAACAACCGTACTTTCACGGTATTCACGTTCAGGCCAAGAATATCCCCGACTTCCTTAACCGAAAAGCCTTCCACTTCCTTCAGCACCATAATTCGCCGGTCTTCCTCGCTCAACTGCGCGAGCAGCCCCTCGACCAGGTCGCCCTGCAAGGCGCGTTCAGCGGGATTTGCAAAACCGCCGTCGCCGGCCAGGCTTTCCACCTTACGGGCCTGTTCATCGCTGAGGTCCGACTGCAAAACCTGGGGGCGGGACTTGCGCCGGCGCAGATGGTCCCAGCATTCGTTGACTGTAATCTTATAGAGCCACGTGGAAAAAGCGGAGCGCAGGTCGAACCGCGGAAGCGATACATAAGCCTTCAGCAGCACCTGCTGCGCAACGTCTTCCGCCTCTTCCCGCTGCCGCAAAATCCCCGAAGCCACCGCAAAAACCCTCCGCTGGTGTCTGCGGACAAGCTCCTCATAGGCCTCGATGTCCCCGCGCTGAGCCCTGCGGACAATTCGTGACTCTTCCCCCTCCGCTGGAGCTTCCGGGGCTGCCCCGGCCAGGGTGACTGGCGTGGCCCTCGCACCTTTTACGACGTTGGTCATGGCTAATTGGTTACAGTACTCCAATTTTGGGGCGCTTGAAAATGTCCCTTGCCTTGAGGTTTATGTTTATGCCATATTACTCACATGATAATCGGAGAACGGTTGCGCTTACTGCGCGAAACAAAAAAACTCTCTCAGGGCGATATCGAGAAGCGGACGGGGCTTCTTCGTTGTTACATATCGCGTGTGGAGAACGGCCATACGGTACCATCCATCGAGACTCTGGAGAAGCTGGCGAGGGCCATGGAATTGCCCCTTTATCAGCTATTCTACGAGGGCGACGAAGCGCCCGAGCTCCCCAATCTTCCGAAGCGCAAGACGTCGGACGATATAGCGTGGGGCAGCGAGGGCAAAGAGGCGCGGTTTCTCGGAAATCTGCGCCGCACGCTCGGAGAACTCGATGAAGAGGACAGGCGGCTGCTTCTCTTCATGGCCCAAAAGATGGCGACTCGGTAGGACGGATCGGGCCTGGCCACTTCGCTTTGAAGAGGACAGGCTGGTCATTCCCATTCGATTGTGCTTGGCGGCTTTGAACTGATGTCGTAGACGACGCGGTTCACGCCGGGCACTTCGTTTACCACTCGAGTGGAAATCGCCTCCAGCACTGGCGCGGGCAACCGCACCCAGTCCGCCGTCATGGCGTCTTCCGATTCCACGGCCCGCACCGCGATGGTGTAGCCGTACGTGCGAAAGTCCCCCATCACGCCCACGCTGCGGACCGGCAGCAGCACCGCAAAGGCCTGCCAGATTTGTTCGTAGAGATCCGCGCGGCGGATTTCTTCCGTCACGATGGCGTCTGCCCGCCGCACGGTTTCCAGCCGCTCCGGCGTCACTTCGCCGACGATGCGCACGGCGAGCCCCGGGCCCGGGAAAGGATGCTTCACCAGTATTTCCCGCGGCAGCCCCAATTCCCGCCCGATTCGCCTGACTTCATCCTTGAATAGATCGCGCAGCGGTTCCACCAATTTGAATTTCATATCCGCAGGAAGGCCGCCCACGTTGTGGTGCGTCTTGATGGTGGACGACGGACCTTTTACCGAGACCGATTCGATCACGTCGGGATAGAGCGTCCCCTGCACCAGGAAGCCGGCTGCTGCCTCTCGTTCGCGCGATTCAGGCGTGCCCGCGTCCCACAAATCGCGGGCCTGCTTTTCGAAAACGGCAACGAACTCCGCGCCGATTTTTTTTCGCTTGTCTTCCGGATCGGTGACACCCTTGAGCCGCGCCAGGAACTGTGCCGAGGCATCCACGCCGTGAACGTTCAGCGAAAGCCGGTTGCGCAGCATATCCAGCGTGTCGGCAAACTCGTTCATGCGCAGTAAGCCGGTATCGACGAAGACATTCACCAGGCGCTCGCCAATGGCCCGATGAACCAATACCGCCGCCACGGCCGAATCCACGCCGCCACTGAGCGCGCAAAGGGCGCGGCCCTCGCCGATTTGCCGCCGGATGGATTCGACGGTCTGCGCGATGAAACTGGCGCTGCTCCAATTGGGCTTCGCGCCGCAAATTTGCGTCACAAAATTCCGCAGGATTCCTTCGCCCTCTTCGGTGTGCCGGACTTCGGGGTGAAACTCGACGCCGTAAAATCCGCGTGAGGCATCTTCAATGGCGCCCGTTGCGTTGCCCGTGCGCGCGATGAGCGAGAATCCCGGAGGCAGCGCCGCCACGTTGTCGCCGTGGCTGTTCCACACTTTCAACTGCCAGGGCAAGCCGCGAAACAACTTCGATTCGTGCTCCACATCCAGACGCCCGGGGCCGTACTCGCGCCGTTCCGCCCGCGCCACCTGGCCGCCGAGCGTTTGCGTCAACCAATGCATTCCATAACAGATACCCAGGACGGGCACGCCCATTTCCAAAATTCGTGGATCGGATACCGGCGCGTTCGAGTCATACACCGAAGATGGGCCGCCGGAGAGCACGATGCCAGCCGGATTCAGCCGCCGGATTTCCTCAATTGGCGCGGAGCACGGCAAAATCGCGGAAAAAACTTCCTGCTCGCGGATTCTGCGCGCAATCAATTGCGTATATTGGCCGCCAAAATCCAGCACCACAATCCCGCCTGAAACGTTCAATCGCTTTCTCCCTTGAGAAGGGGCCGCAAGGCCCGTCCTCCGGCGAACCGCTGCACGCTCACTCCGCTCCCCCCGGCTTCACGGGCGCCACGACGATATTCACGAGCTTCTTCGGCACGACGACCACGCGCACCACACGATGCCCTGCCAATGACGCCGCCACGCGCGGCTCGGCGAGCGCCAGCGCCCGAACTTCGCTTTCCGAAACGCCGTCGTTTACTACCAGCTTTCCGCGCAGCTTTCCATTTACCTGAATGATCAGTTCATATTCCTCGGCGCGCGCCAGGTCCCGCCTCGATTCCGGCCAGGATTCCCGGCCGATGCCGTTTTCGTGGCCCAGCATCTGCCACAATTCCTCCGCCAGGTGCGGCGTGATGGGCGCAAGCATCAGCACCAAAATTTCTACTACCGCCTTCACCACTTCGGGCCGCGCGCCTTCTTCAAAAGGCTCCTGCTCATGCAGCGTGTTCACCAGCTCCATCATCAGGGCGATAGCGCTATTGAAATGCCAGCGGACTTCAAAGTCCTGCGTCACGCGCTGCAGGCTTTGATGTGCCTTTTGCAGCAGTACCTTTTCCTTCGCCGACAGCGCGTCGAATTCCAGTTCCGCGCCGGACGCCGCGCGAACGCCGCTCCATTGCGCAGCGTGCCGCTCCACCAGCCGGTAGACGCGATTCAGGAACCGCGAGCAGCCCTCGATGGCCGATTCGCTCCACTCCAAATCTTTTTCCGGCGGCGCGGCAAAAAGGGTATAGATTCGGCCGGTGTCGCAGCCGTATTTTTCCGCCATCTCCGCGGCGCCCACCACGTTGCCGCGCGATTTGGACATGGCCACCCCGCCCTTCTGCACCATGCCCTGCGTGAACAGGCGACGGATCGGCTCGTCATGCTGCACCAATCCGATGTCGCGCATCACCTTGCAAAAAAATCTGGTGTAAAGCAGGTGCAGGATCGCGTGCGTAATGCCGCCGACGTATTGATCCACCGGCAGCCAATAGGCAGCCACGGCAGGATCGAACGGAGCCTTGTTGTTATACGGATCGGTATAGCGATAGAAATACCACGACGAATCCATGAACGTATCCATGGTGTCGGTCTCGCGACGAGCATTCGCGCCGCAGCGCGGGCACTTCACGTTCACGAATTCCGGCGACGCGGCCAGCGGCGATTCGCCCACGCCCGTCAGCTTCACGTTGGCGGGCAGCAGCACCGGCAACTGATCGTCCGGCACGGGCACCATGCCGCATTTTTCGCAGTAGATGATGGGGATCGGCGTGCCCCAATAGCGCTGCCGCGAAATTCCCCAATCGCGCAGCCGATAAGTAGTGGTCGCCTCGACGAAGCCGCGCGCTTGCGCGTCGGCGGTCATTTTCGAAAGCGCTTCCTCCGACGTTAAGCCGCTGTACGGCCCGGAGTTCACCAGCGTGCCATATTCGGTCTGCGCGACGGTCACTTTTTCCGATTCCGGCTCCGTGCCTCCCGCGGCGCGCACCACTACTCGAATTTTCAACCCGTACTTCTTTGCGAATTCAAAATCACGCTCATCGTGCGCCGGCACGGACATCACCGCTCCCGTCCCATATCCCGCCAGCACGAAATTCCCCACCCAGATGGGAATTTCTTCTCCCGAAAATGGATTGACGGCCAGCCGCCCCGTAAACAATCCGACTTTCTCGGCCGTTTCCAGATCCTCGGCGCGCATGGATTGCCGGCGAAGAATATTCCATTCGGCCAGCTTTGCGTCGCCGTCTTCCACGCCGTCGAAAAGTTTCGGCAGCAGCGGATGGCCCGGCGAGAGAATCACTGCCGTTGTGCCGTAAATCGTGTCCAGCCGCGTGGTGAAAATTTCCACGCTTTCGCCGCGATCCTTCACGGCAAACCGCACGCGCGCGCCTTGCGATTTCCCGATCCAGTTCCGCTGCATCGTCAGGACACGCTCCGGCCAACCGCCCTCCAATTGTTTGTGGCCTTCCAGCAACGCATCCGCGTAAGCCGTGATTTTCAGGAACCATTGCTCGATATCGCGCGCCTCGACGGGCGTGTCTTCATGCCGCCAGCAGCAGCCGTTCACCACTTGCTCGTTCGCGAGCACGGTGCAGCATTTCGGACACCAATTGACGCGGCTTTTTTTTCGGTACGCCAGGCCGCGCTCAAGCATGCGCAGGAAGAACCATTGGTTCCAGCGGTAGTACTCCGGCTCGCACGTGGCGATTTCACGACGCCAGTCATAGCTGAATCCGAACCGGCGGCATACGCTCTTGAACTCGGCGATGTTTCCGCGCGTCCATTCCCGCGGGTCCAGCCCGTGGTTGATCGCCGCGTTTTCCGCCGGCAGGCCGAAGGCGTCCCAGCCCATCGGATGGAGCACGTTGTAACCGCGCATACGCTTGTAACGCGCCATGGCGTCGCCGATGGTGTAATTGCGCATGTGCCCCATGTGCAGCGTTCCGGAGGGATACGGCAACATTTCCAGCATGTAGAATTTTGGGCGCGCGGAGTCCACGTCGGCGTGGAATTCGCCGCGCAGGTCCCAGAATCCCTGCCACTTCGCTTCTATCTGCTGTGGGTTGTAACCCGGGCGTTCTGGGCTGTCGCCGGCCTGTTGTGGAACGTGGTCCGCCAAGGCCGGGCTACCTCGCCTTCGCAATTCTTTTCGCGGATCGCTTCCCCGCTGCCATCGCAACCGCTGCCCTTGCTACAGGCGAAGTGCGCTTCGGCTTGTAATCCATTTTTATTGGCCTGGGCTTCGGTAATTTGCGCCGCGAGGAGGGCTTCGCCGCAGCGCCACGGGCGGGACCGCGGAACATCGTGAATCCGGGTTCGTGCTTGGGCACGTCCATTCCCTCACGCGCCGCCATTTTCCAAAGCGCCTCGACATTTTTCCGATCATCGCCGGGCCGGTCAATCGGCGTCTCCAGGATAAATGCGCGGCCCGCAAGCAGGGGGTGCATCAGAATCCGCGCAAATGCTTCCAGCCCGATGTGGCCCTTGCCGATATGCTCATGGCGATCCACGCGCGACCCCAGCGGAGTTTTGGAATCATTCACGTGAACCACGCGCACGCTTTGCAACCCCACCGTGCGCTCGATTTCGTACAGCGTGTTTTCCAATGCGTCCGCGGTACGCACGTCGAACCCCGCAGCCAGCAGGTGCGCCGTATCGAGGCAAATGCCGAGCGGCAGATCCGGACAAGCCTGGCGTACAGCGGCCAATTCTTCGAATCGGGCACCCAGGCACGTTCCCTGTCCCGCCGTATTTTCCAGCAGGATTTGCAGGCCATTCAATTTCAACCCCCGCGCCGCCTGCCGCAAGCCTTCGGCCAGCGCGCCCAGCGCGGGCTCCAAGGGTTCACCCAAGCGGCTGCCCGGATGCAGAACCAGAAAATCCGCGCCCAGGTCCAGCGCCCGCACCAATTCGGCATGGAAGCCCTGCACTGACTGGGCCCGCATCATGCTATTCGGCGTCGCTAGATTGATTAGATAGTTTGCGTGGATGACGACGGGGGCATGTCCCAACTCCACGCGCAACTCCCGAAAGCGCGCGGCATCCGCCTTCGCAATTCGCGGACTGTGTCCCCACATTCGCGGGCTGGCGGAAAAAATCTGCAGGGAATTGGCGCCGAGTTTGCGCGCACTCTCCAGCGCGTCCGCCCGGTTACCGGAGCTGGACGTGTGAATTCCGATGCGCGGCAACACTATTGCAACAGGCGCGGAAGTCGCGGCAGCATCCACGGTCTGCGTCCTGCGCGACACACGAACTCGGCGTGGGGCCGTAGTTTCATTTTCATCGAGAATCGAGACTTCGCGTTTGGAATTCATCTGCAGAAACGACACCCCATTTGGACAGACGACGGGCGCTATTCGCTTGACCGGATTCACTTTTCATTTTAACGGAACGCCTGCCCGCACCGCAAACCCCCGGTTGCTCTCGCAAATGCTGCGGTTGCGTCAAAAATGCTATACTGAGAATTTAGGGAGCCGAAGCCGAATGCACCATTCCCGCCGCATCACCGTGATTTTTATAATGGTTCTAGCCATTTGCGCCCTGCTGGGAGGCCTCTATGGGCCTTCCGTGAAGGCCACGGCGGCTGGAGCCGGAGATTTGCAGTCCTCCGTGCGCACGTTTTCACGCGTGCTGGCCATTGTCCAGCAGGACTATGCCGAGCCGGTGGACACCGAAAAAGTTGTGTACGACGGCGCGATCCCCGGGATGCTGCACGTGCTTGACCCACACTCCAATTTCTTTGATCCCAAGGAATACGCGCAGTTACGAGAGGAGCAGCACGGCCATTACTATGGCGTGGGTATGACCATCGCACCCCAGGGCGACCAAACTGTCGTTGTCGCTCCCTTCGTCGGCTCGCCCGCCTACAAGGCCGGCATTCGTCCCGGGGATATTCTGGATAAAGTGGACGGCAAATCTTGCCAGAGCCTGACCAGCACGGAAATTGCCGGATTGCTCAAAGGTCCCAAAGGCACGCAGGTGCAAATCAGTCTTAATCGCGAAGGCTGGGACAAGCCGATTGTCGTCACCGTCACGCGCGACGAAATTCCCCGCCCCGGCGTGGATTTTTACACCATGCTCAAGCCGGGAATCGGCTACGTTCGCGTCACCACGTTCAACGAAACCACCGACAGCGAACTCGCCGATGCGCTCGATAAACTGGACTACTCGCATCTGGACGCCCTGATTCTCGACCTTCGCAACAACACCGGCGGACTCCTGCCCCAAGCCGTGGGTATTGGCGACATGTTTCTGGACAAGAACGAGTTGATTGTTTCCCACCGCGGCCGCTCTTCTCCGGAGCGCTCCTACTACGCGCTGCGCGGCAATACTGGAGAGGAAGTTCCCCTGGTCGTGCTGGTGAACGGGCAAAGCGCTTCGGCTTCCGAAATTGTCGCCGGAGCCATCCAGGATCACGACCGCGGGCTCATTGTGGGTGTCACCACGTTCGGCAAGGGCCTGGTGCAGACGCAGTTCCCTCTCAGCGAGGATTCCGCTCTGCTGCTGACCACGGCGAAATATTACACGCCCAGCGGGCGCCTGGTTCAGCGCGACTACAAGCATGTTTCGCTCTACGACTACCATTACAATCCCCAGAAGCCCAAGCAGCCGGAGGTGAAACTCACCGATGGCGGACGCCAGGTTTTCGGCGGCGGCGGCATCACGCCGGATATCGTGGTTGAATTGCCCAAGCCCAATGATTTCCAGGAAGCTCTTACGCGCCGCGGCGTCTTTTTCCCCTTTGAAGGCGGCGTGGGCGATTTCACGCGTTATTTCCTCGGCACGCGTCCGGACATTCCTTCCGGCTGGCATCCCACCGACGCCACGGTGCATGCCTTCGAGCAATATCTGGACAAGGAGAAAGTTCCTTATACGCCGGACGACATCGCGAAAAATCTCGATTGGCTGAAGTGGAAGATTGAGGTCGAGGTTTACACTTCCGTCTTTGGCCTTAACGACGGCTATAAGGTTGCGCTCGAGCGCGATCCCCAGCTCGATAAGGCCGTGGACGCCATCCCGCAGGCCCGCGCTTTATACGAAAACGCGCGCAAGATTCTGGCCGAGCGCCAGGCCCCCGCGCCCGTCCATCCCTAATTCCTGAGCATCGCGGCAACTTCTCGCGCCGCGGTGCGCGTTGACTCGCGGCGTCTTCGTGATCACCCATTGCGGGCATCTGGGCAAGCATTTTATATGGCACGGAAAGCCCCTGTGCTCGCCGCATTGTCCACCTGATTGCGAAATATCTCGATCATCTCCAATACTTCAATATGTAGGTTGAGCACGTCAGCAGGGTCCAGAACCAAAAATTCCCCATGCGCGATCGTATTTCGCGTGCGGACAAGTCGCTCGTCAATCAAATGGGTCTTGGTCTCATATGGAGCGAAATCCAAACCGAGAGTATCGACGATGTCACGGAAAACGCGAGCTGACAGATTACCTCGTGTTGAGACCGCGTTCGTCGGAATGGAAGCCCGCTCAACTAGACCATCCGTGAAGAAGCTCGCGACTTCCAAATATAACTTAATTCTGTTGCTCTCTGATGCCGCCCTGAGCTTCCCACGCACGGACAGGGCGAGGATGTTAGGGGCGACTTCGCTATACCGAAGGCGCTGAGCTTGGACGAACTCTAGGTATATCCGGCCAGCCGCTTTTACAAATCCTTCCCAATGCGCGTAAAGGAGCGCCACCCAACCCCGCAGAAAGACCGGGCTGCTCTGTCGTTCTATGATGAGCTTGAGAGTGGAAAGCTCTCTCTTACGCCAAACGAGATCCTTAGCTAACTCCTCGTTGACATCGGCAGCAGTACGAATGTTCATTTGGCAAAAACTGAGCGACCGTACGGAACGATTTTTGGAATGCGCGAGGAAGCACGCACTCCGGAACCCGAATTTAAAACGAACTCGTCATCACCCCACATCGTCTTCACTTTCTTTTCGATCAAGGAGGGGTTCACGGCTGCTGCTTTGGGATTATAGCCCATACCGATTGCGACGGCCTCGAATGCCGACACTGAGAAACCCCCAACGAATCGCTGCTTAGCTTTGTCGTATCTACGAAATGAATTGTCTTCAAGCGTATCCGCAAGCAGAGAAAACGTCTCCGTGAAGGCAGCAGATTCCTTCTTATAGTCAAATGCCTTGCGTTGCGCCAAATCCTTCGCCTTATCGGTCAGGAACTCACCGACATCTCCGATGCTTCTAAGCGCAGCGGAAGGCATTGTGCGAAATACTATAAACCTTGAAACAAGCTCCATATCGTATTGCTCATCGACAGCCCTGTCTGAAAGCGCGACACAGGCTACGAAATTTTTATCCCGTGACAGATCACGAATCCACTTGTATAACGAAAGGTTCATCATAACCAGGATGCTGTTACGGACTTCTTGATCCGAAAGCATAGAGCCGCCTGTATTCAAGCGCTGAAAGAGTTCATACTTGGCCATCTCGTCGCTTTCTTTCAGAATTATGCTGACGTTGATCTTCGCTCTTTTTATCAAAAGACGCTGCGTGTTAGTTAGGCATTCGTCCGGGTGTCTCGTATCCTCCCACCGTCGGCCCCCTAGACCCGGAAGATACGTGGTGCTCTCCAGCGTGAGCGGGGGCAGTGTTTTGCCATTTTCGTCCAGCAGAATTCCGGCAAACTCGAAAATTGTAGATAGCCTTTGCAGCCCATCAACGACATCCCATATTCCATCGGGCCTCTGGGCAACAAAGATTTGCGGAATCGGTATCCCCAATAGCAGGGATTCGATCAACCGCGATTTCTGTCTTAGCGACCAGCGAAAAAACCTTTGGAATTCAGGATGAATATCCAACTCTCTCTTTTCGTACACGCTTATCCATTCGCCGATAGACATAGCGTATCCGTCGCTCCGAATTTCCGCCCGGGTTTTATCAATTTCCTGTTGGAGACCCATGTTTTCCTTGACCTCCCAGTTGCTCAACCGGAGGCATGATATTAGCAAACGCCCGAATGCAGCGGTCGCCCGCGAATCATAGCAACAGACCGGGAGGCCTCGCAACCTAATGAGCCGTACTGCCCACTAGGCCGCTGCGGTCAAATCCTTGAGGTTGGTGGATCGCGGGGGCCCAAACCCCCGACCACCTCGTTGCGAGCGAGGCCTCTCCCGCTGAGCGTCGCCGCAACTTCTCGAGCCGCGGTGCGCGTGTCAACGCAAAGTAGAAATGTCCGGTTTTTTGCCGGATAGAAATGTCCGCTTCCAAGCGATCCTCCAAGGGTGCTGAGCCGGGGGGATGAATTTGGTTTTGATTTTGTTGTTGGTTTCGGCAAC
>Ga0302326_10023012_pt1 | contig 12717 bp, 9 predicted proteins | sample Palsa_T0_3_FD_202264 | JGI IMG/M metagenome (GOLD analysis project Ga0302326, IMG submission 202264) | Peat permafrost microbial communities from Stordalen Mire near Abisko, Sweden - Palsa_T0_3 | ecosystem: Environmental > Terrestrial > Soil > Palsa > Peat permafrost | place: Sweden: Abisko... | reverse complement strand
AGGACCGGGGCGATGAGGAGATCGGGGCCGAACAGGAACTCGTCCTCGACCTGCCAGGCGCCCGGATCCTGCGGGAAGTCCACGAATAGCGGCCGCATCGGCGGAGTGCCCTGCCGCGACGCCACCCGCATCTGCTGGTGGATGTAGGGCCGCAGCCGCTCCCGCAGCCGCAGCGCGGCGGCGATCCGCTGGTAGGCGGCATCGCCGTAGGACCAGGCCTCGTTCGGGCCGCCGGTCATCTCGAAGCCGGTCGGCACCCGGGGCTGCCGGTCACCGTGCAGCCGGAAGAGCGGGCAGAACACTCCGTACTGGAACCAGCGCACGATCAGCTCCTGATAGGCGGGATCGCTCGGGTCGCCGCCGTGGAACCCGCCGATGTCGGTGGTCCACCACGGGATACCGGAGATCGCGATGCTCAGGCCCGCGCGGACTTGCAGGCGCAGCGATTCCCAGGTGGCCGGGATGTCCCCGGACCAGACCGCCGCCCCGTACCGCTGCGATCCGGCCCAGGCTGAGCGGCACAGCAGCACGGTCTGCTCCTGCCCGGCGGCGGCCAGGCCGGCCGCGAAGAGCCTGGCGTTGTCGCGCGGGTAGATGCTCGCGACTTCCGCGCCCGGTCCGGCGTACAAGGACAGGTTGCCGGGGTCGGCCGGATTGAGCTCCGGCTCGCACGCGTCGAGCCAGAAGACGCGGATGCCGCGCGACAGGTAGTTGCGCTCGACCAGGGACCAGACGTACTCCGCGGCGGCCGGGTTCGTCGGGTCGTAGAACGCCACCGGCATCGGAGCCGTCATGCCCTTGTCCTGGATGGTCTGCTGGAACTCGACGCCCTGGTCCGCGCCTACCAGCAGCCCGCGCTGGTAGAACTCGTCGTAGTTCTCGCTCAGCGGGGAGACCGTGGGCCAGATCGACACCATGAGCTCAACGCCGAGCTCCCGGAGCTCGGCGACCATGGCGTCCGGATCGGGCCACTCGGTCGCGTCGAAGCGGTAGTCGCCCATCGCCGACCAGTGGAAGAAGTCGGCCACGATCACCGACAGCGGCAGGCCGCGCCGACGGTACTCGCGGGCCACGCTGAGCAGCTCGTCCTGGGTGCGGTAGCGGAGCTTGGACTGCCAGAACCCGCTCGCCCAGGCGGGCAGCTCGGGCGCGTGCCCGGTGGCGTCCGCGTACCGGGCCAGGATCTCCTTCGGGGTGGGGGCGGCGGTGAACCAGTAGTCGATCTCGCGCGCCTGGCCGGCCTGCCAGCGGGTGGCGTTCTCGGCGAACTCGACCCGGCCGATCGCGGGCGAGTTCCACAGCATCCCGTAGCCCCGGTCGGAGAGAACGAACGGGATGCTCACCTCGCCGTTCCGCTGGGCCAGGTCCAGGGCGAGGCCCTTCAGGTTCAGCCGGCCGTGGGTGCGCTGCCCGAGCCCGTAGAGGCGCTCGCCCGGGTAGGCGGCGAACTGCTGGTGGATCTCGTACGCGCCCGACCGGTTGCCCGCGAAGACCCGCGCTCCCGGCATCCAGAAGTGCTCCCGGCTCTCGGCCAGCAGCTCCTCCCCGTCCGGGCCGCGGAAGGTGATCAGCGGCTCCGGGTAGCTCTCGGCGGGGTCGAACGTGACCTCGACCCGGAGCTCCCCGTTGGCCAGTGCCGCCCGCGTCCCGTCAATGGTGATGCCGGTCGGCGAGGCCGGCCCGCCCGGCGGGGCGTCGGCGAGCGCGCCGACGCTCTCGGCCGGGATCCGGTACCGGGCCGCGCGCACCCGCACGCTGTCGGGGCCCCAGGCTTGAATGCGGATCACCTCGTGGCGGTGCCGCACCTCGAGGGTGCCGTTGTCGTTGCGGTAGCTGACCATGCGCGCTGATTCGTCCCAACGTTGAGCGGGCGGCGCCGGCTCGCGCCACCTGAGTGAATGAAGACCGACCGCGCCCGGAGGCCGCTCGTCCTCGGCTGCTAGTCCTTGACGGCCCCGGAGGTCACGCCGGCCGCGACGTAGCGCTGCGCGACGACGAGCAGCACGGCGGCCGGAATCGAGGCGACGACGGCGGTGGCCATGATCGCGTTCCACTGCTGGTTGTTGTTGCCGATGTAGGCGTAGATGCCGAGCGTGATCGGCTGCAGTCCCCCGCCGCCGTCCAGGGTGTTGGCGAACAGGAAGTCCGACCACGCCCACAGGAACGCGAACAGCGAAACGGTGACCACCGCGTTCCTGCTGACCGGCACGACGATCGACAGGAAGGTGCGCATCGTGCCCGCGCCGTCGATCCGGGCAGCCTGCAGCAGCTCATTGGGGATCCGCGACATGAACGCGGTGAAGATCAGCACGCCGAACGGAACCGCGATGGTGGAGTCGGCGATGATGAGCCCCCACACCGTGTTCAGCAGCCCGAGCTTCAGATAGATGACGTAGAACCCCATCGCCATCACGATCGCGGGGATCATCTGCGCGATCAGCAGCACGAAGCTCAGCACGCCGCCGCCGCGCGGCCGCAGCTTGGCCAGCGAGTAGCCGGCCGGCGCGGCCAGCACGAGCGTGACCGCGACCGTGCCCAGGCCGATGAGCAGGCTGGTGCCGAGATACGGGAGCTGCTGATGCAGGACCACCGCGTAGCCCTGCAGGGTCCCGTCGATCGGGATCAGGTTGGGCGGGCTCTTGCGCATGTTGGACGTCGACGTCAGCGAGACGTTGATCATCCAGTAGACCGGGAAAAGCATCACGGCGGTCACCAGGACGCCGACCGCGGTCAGCCACGCCGAACGCCGCTTCATGTCGTCTCCAATCTGCTCCTGGCCCGGATGTACACGAGCGCGAAGACGACGGCGATCAGGATCAGCACGTTCCCGACGGTGGCGGCGGAGCTGAAGTCGGGCAGCAGCGACCCGAAGCCGAGCTGATAGGACCAGATCGCGAGCGTCGTCGACGCGGTCGCGGGCCCGCCTCTGGTCATGATCCAGATGATGTCGAAGACCTTCAGGGTGTAGACCAGGCCGAGCAGCAGGGTGATGGCGGACACCGGGCGCAGCAGCGGGAAGGTGATCCGCCAGAACCGCTGCCAGCCGTTGGCGCCGTCAATCGCGGCGGCCTCGAAGATGTCGGGCGAGATGCTCTGCAGGCCGCTGTACATGATCACGAGGTTGAACGGGATGCCGATCCAGATGTTCGCGATCAGCACGGCCACCAGGGCCCACTTCGGCGAGGTGAGCCAGTCGATCGGCTGCAGGCCGACGGCCTGCAGGAAGGAGTTCACGATCCCGGAGTCGCTGTTGAGCATCCACGACCAGGTCGACGCGGACACCAGCAGCGGCAGCAGCCAGGGCACCAGGAACAGCGCCCGGAGTATGCCCGACAGCCGGAACGTCTTGAAGAAGAACACCGCCAGCGCCAGGCCGATGGCGAACTGGAAGGCGATCGAGACGAAGGTGAAGATCGCCGTGTTGACGAGCGCGGGGGCGAACGTCGGGCTGTGGACCACGCTGATGTAGTTGGACAGCCCCGCGAACGGGGCGTCACCGGTGATGAACGACGAGAGCGTGTAGCTCCTGAGGCTCAGATCGATGTTCCGGTAGAGCGGGTACGCGTAGAAGATGCCTAGGTACGCGAGCACCGGGGCGATGAATCCCCACGCCGTCAGCTGTGCCCGGCGCCGCGCTCGCGCGCGCCGCGCCCGGGACGGGGCGGACTGCGCCGCCCCGTCACCGTGTCGCACAGCCGACCGCGTCTTGAACCGCTCTGCTGTCATGGCTCTCACGTCGGCCTGCCGCCGGCGCTACTTGTTGATCGCCGCCGTGGCCGCGGACTGGGCGGCCGCGAGCGCGCCAGCGGGAGTCGCCGCGCCGCTCTCGGCCTTCTGGACCGCCGTCCACAGTTGCTGGGAGATGATCGGGTACTTGGTGCCGAGGTTGTCGCCGGTGCGGGCCTTGGCCACCCCCACCGCGCTGACCCAGGAGCTCAGCGACGGATCGGCCGACACCTGGGCCTGCTGGCCCGCCTGGGTCGGCACGATGTAGTTGAGGGTGTTGTCGGTGGTGACGATGTTGCTCCCGGAGGACAGGCAGCTCACGATCTTGGCCGAGGTGGCGTAGCTGGCCGTGTTCTTCTGGACGGGAATCGTGAAGAACTCCCCGCCGGTCGGCACCGGGGCGGAGCCGCCGTTCTCGCCCGGGATCGCGATGACCTTCGCGCCCATCTGGGCGGCGAGGGTCTTCTGCCAGGTGCCGTTCTCGCCGAAGGCGAACTGGCCGGTCTGGAACTCCTGCCACGAGGTGGTCTGGGTGTCCTGGATGACGGAGTTCGGCGCGTAGCCGTCCTTGATCCAGGTCGTCCACAAGGTGAGCGCGGCGATGGCCTGCGGCGAGTCGACGTTGGTGAGGCTGGCGCCGGCCCCCCAGAACCAGGGAAGGAACTGGAAGCTGCCCTCCTCGGTGTTGATGCCGGAGAACGTGATGCCCTTCTTGCCGATCGCCTTGACCTTGGCCAGCGCCGCCGTCAGGGTGGCCCAGCTGGTGATCGAGCTCGGACTGACCTTCGCCGCCGCCAGGATCTTCGGGTTGTAGTAGAGCGCCAGCGTGTTCGCGCCGATCGGCACGCCGTAGGTCTTGCCGCTGATGACGCCCGCGTCGAGGATGTTCGGCGCGATCGTGCCGGTCGACAGCCCGTTCTGGGCGGTGGTGGTCAGCAGGCCGGCGCTGGCGAGAGTGGAGACCACCGGGTTGTCGATCAGCAGGATGTTGGGCGAGTTGCCCTGCTGGCCCGCCAGCAGGGCCTGGGTGGTGAGCGCGGTGGTGTCGTAGGCGGTGCGCTTGACCGTCACGCCGGCCTCGGTGCCGCACTTGCTGACCAGCTGCGCCCAGGGCGACGACGCGGTGTACTGCGGGTAAGGATCCCAGAAGGTGTAGGTGCCGCCGCTGGCGGACGCCGTTGACGCGGAACTGCTGCCGGATCCGCTCGAGCAGGCCGTCAGGGTCGCCGCCATAGCGCCGACGGCGAGCAGGGCCGCACCGATGGTTCTCGCCTTACGCGATCTGTGCACGGTCATTCCTCTCTGAATGACCGGTCTCCGCCGTCGCGCGGAAACCGGAGGGATGTAATTGTTCGTTTTTCGTCGTCTTAGTTCTATTTCGTCGTTATCGTCGAAGCGGTTCGACACTGCGGCGCGCTTCCGGAAGGCCGCCGCGGCGCTTTGTTAGCGGGTGCTTCCCCGGTCCGTGATGTGGGGCGCCACGAGATCGACCCGGGGAGCGGTAGCGCCCGATGGGTTGTTCATCCGTTGCACCAGGGCCTGGACCGCGATGCGGCCCAGCTTGTTCGGTGACGTCTCGACGGCCGTGTAAGGCAGCGAGAACAACCGCCCGAAATCCTCGGAGTACACGCCGACGACCGACAGGTCATCGGGCACGCGGATGCCGCGCGAGTAAAGGACCGACGGCAGCGCGGCGATCACGGCGTCGTTGTGCACGATCATCGCCGACTCCTCGCGCGCGTCCAGAATCTCGTTCAATTGCTGGTTGATGGCGGGCTGCTGGGTCTCGCCGAAGTACGAGCGGATGCGGATGCCGTAGTGGGCCGCCTGCTGGAGAGCCGCGTCCCTGAACCGCCACGCGTACGCTCCCCCGCGCTCGTTGACGTGCTGGTGCGGGGTGATGAGGATGACCTCGCGGTGGCCGCGCTCGGCGAGGTGATCGACCAGAATCCGGCCGGACTCCGGGAAGTCGAGGTCGAAGACGTCGAAGTCCTCCGGATTGCGCGGCAGGCCGACCATCGCGCCCGGCTGCCGCATCTTCCTCAGCACCGGCAAGCGCGCGTCCTCATAGGCGACGTTCAGCAGCATGACCCCGTCCACCATCCCGGAGCTCGCGATCCGCTGGACCGCGTGCGCGCCATCGCTCTCGGTGACCATCAGGATGTCGTAGCCCGCCTCGCGGGCGGCATCGGAGATTGGCAGGACGTACTGCAGCATCGCCGGCGAGAATTCGTCCTCGAAGAACTGCACGAACAAGCCGATGACCATCGTCTGGGATGTCGCCAGCGCCCGCGCCCCGGCATTCGGGGTGAAGCCGAGTTCGGTAATCGCCGCCTCGATGCGCTCGCGCGTCTCCCTGGAGATGCTCCGCTTGCCGGAAAGGGCGTAGGAGACCGTGCTCCGCGAGACACCCGCGCGGCGAGCCACATCTTCGATGGTCGGCACCGTTACCTGCCCTCAAGTCGAACCGATTCGACCATGTTAACGACGCATGTCACGGTGCGCAAGAACCCCAGCGAGGAACTTTTAGGACATCTGAAACTCGATCTGAACTGGGCATTTAATTAAATCTGTCACCATCTGGTGACGGGATCAGACTCTGCGTGCACATCTCCGAGGCAACCGGTTCGACTGATTTAGGCCTTGCCAAACAAATCCGTCGGGCTTACGTTCCAAGCGCGATGGCCATCGCCGACGGCGGCCGGACCCAGGCCTGGCGGCTCGTCCAGGCCGCCGCGGGCCTGTACCGGATCGTCAAAACTGGGCCAGCGGGCTGCTCCTCGGCGTCAGCGACGAATCCGTCGCCGACGATCCTTACCTGGACGCCAGCGTGGACGATTTCAACATCTACAACAGCGCGCTCAGCGCGACCCAGGTGGCCACGCTCGCGTCCGGTGTGGCCGGGGCGGGCAATGTGGCGGACTATAAGTTCGATGAGACCGCAGGCGCGACGGTGATCGACTCCTCCCTCGTCAGTTTCCTTGTTCGCCGGGGCGATCGGACGCCGGCCCGACCGATTTCCTGATGACCAGCTGGGGTCCGGCGACCGGCCGGGCCGCTGCCGGCGCGGAGATGGCGGCGGGGTCCCGGACCCGGCCGATCGCGTCGATCAGCGCGCCGACGTGGCTTCGGCCCAGCTCGCGGACGTCTTGGCGGACCGTGGTCAGCGGCGGCCAGAAATGCGCCGCCTCGGGGATATCGCCGAACCCGGCCACGCTGACATCGGCCGGGACATCCAGCCGCGCCTCGCGGAAGGCATGCATCAGGCCGAGCGCCATCTGGTCATTGGCGGCGAAGACCGCCGTGAATCCCCGGCCCGGGCTGGCCGTTCGCGCCCGCTGCCCGGCCAGCGCCCGCCCGGCCGCGTAGCCCGAGTCGGCGGTCCCGTCACCGAAGACCGGCGGCAGCGCGGGAAGACCCGCCGACCGCAGCTCCGACCCGTAGGCGGCCAGCCTGGACTGCGCGTCGTGCCAGTCGGGCGGTCCTGCGACGTGCACGATGCGCCGGTGCCCCTGTCCGAGCAGATGCCGCATCGCCAGCCGGGCGCCGCGGCCGGCGTCAGCCGACGGGACGCCGCTCCCGGTCGCGTTCCGCAGCTCCCCGAGCGAGGTGACGATCGGGATCCGCGCGAGCAGCGGGGCGATCCTCGAGAGCACCGTCAGCTGCGGCGCGACGATGACGACCCCTTCTACCTCCTGGCCGAGCAGATCCTCGGCCACCGCCGAGATCGCGGACGGTGAGTCCGACACCAAGTGGACGACCGACGGGTAATAGCCGCGCTCGCGGGCGGCCTCCTCGACCGCGCGCACGCTGCTGGCCTGACCGCTGCGCGATCCTGCCTCGGCTGTGAGCACCCCGATGATCTGCGACCGCCGGGTGCCGAGCATCCTGGCGGCGCGGTTCGGGCGGTAGCCCAGTGCGCCCATCGCGGCCAGCACCCGGTCCCTGGTCGACCCGCGCACGCTTGGATGCCCGTTCAGCACCCGGGAGATCGTCTGGTTGGAAACGCCCGCCAGGCGGGCCACATCGTGAATGCTGGCCGGGCGGGACCGCGGCTCGCCGCCGGCCGCTGCCGCCCTGCGCGTGATCGAGGCCGAGGTCATCAGGCGCACTTCACCGACGAGGCTCCGTCTCTCGTTTCGAACCGGTTCGACGCTAGCGACGCTAGTTCCTCTGCATCGTCTCTGTCAACCGTGAGATCGCTTACATGCCCGTACAACCAGGCGATATAGCCATTAGTCGATTGTTCGCAGGCGGCGCCGCCGATGCCATGATCGAATCGATTCGACCACGTCAGGCCCGTAAATAGAGTGACATTGCACCGCGAACACCGCTAAAACAAGAACGTGACTGTCATCGCGCCGGGGCCGGTTCCCGGCTCCACCGTCCTGCCGGCCGGCTTTCCCCATCCGCATGCCTCGCAGGAGGCCCGGGCGATCGCCGAGCAGGGCATGATCCTGCGGGTGCAGGTCGGTTCCGGGGTGCACGGCACCTCGATTGCCGGGCAGGATGACCGCGACGAGATGGGCCTGTGCCTGGAGCCACCGGAATTCGTCACCGGGCTGGCCCGGGTTCCCGACGGCACCGGCGGGACGGCCCCCTCGGTGCGGTTCGAGCAGTACGAGCGGCACACCGCCTGGGACCGGCCGGGCGGGCTGGCGAACCGGTCGGGGGCCGGAGACCTGGACGTCATCATCTACTCGGCGCGGAAATGGGCCCGGCTGGCGCTGGCCGGGAACCCGACCGTGCTGCTGGTGCTGTTCGTCCCCGACCACGAGGTCGTCTTCCGCGATGAGGCCGCCGCGGAACTGACCGCGAACGCTCACCGTTTCGTCTCCCGGCTGGCGGCCGGGCGCTACCTGGGCTACCTGAAGGGCCAGAAAGGGGCGATGACCGGCCAGCCGGGCGCGCACACCAACCGTCCGGAACTAGTGGCCGTCCACGGGTACGACACCAAGTACGCGATGCACGCCCTGCGGCTCGGGCTGCAGGGCGTCGAGTTGCTCAGCACCGGGCGCATCACGCTGCCCGTCCCCGAACCGGACCGGGCCTACCTGCGCTCGGTCCGACGCGGCGAGCGGCCCCTGGACGAGGTCGTGGCCGCCATCACCGACGCGGAGGAACGCCTGACCCGGCTGTCGGACAGCCCCGCCATCCCCGAGGAGCCCGACCGCCGCTGGGTCGACGACTGGCTGCACCGCAGCTACCAGGCTTTCTGGACCCGGAGCGGGTGAGGCCGGGCGGGCTACTGGGGTGAAACCACGGTCCGTTCGACATCAAGGATTTTGATCTTCGGGGTGAGAAGGCGTCCTTGGGCATGCGGTCCGTCGTTCAGAGACTCGATCCGGGTTTGCCTGCCACCACCACGCCCGCGGGGACGGGGTCGGCGTACAGCATCTCGACCAGCGCCGCCCGGCGGGCGAGTACCCTCCGCTGGTTGACGTAGCCCTTGTCGGTGATCTCGCCCGCGTCCAGGTCGGCCGGGCGCGCCATCACCACCAGCCGTTCCACCCGGGCGGCCGAGCCGGCCGAGTCGGCCAGGTCGGCCAGCGCCTGGGCGAGGGTCTTGCCCACCACGTCGTCGATGACCAGATCGCCGGCCGTCCGCGGCTCGGCGCCGGTCAGCTTCCGCGTCTCGGCCGCGTTCAGCCAGACCAGCGCGCACACGCAGTCGCGGTTCTCGCCAGCCAGCACCGCGTCGGCGAGGATGGGGACGGCGGAGAGCAGCGCTGTCCGCAGCGCCCCGACCCGGACGAAGGTGCCGGTCTCGAGCTTGAAGTCCTCGGCGATCCGACCGCAGAAGACCAGCCCGGCGTTGAGGTCGGCCGGGTCGGCCAGCGCGACCGCGTCGCCGGTGCGGTAGAACCCGTCTTCGTCGAACGCCTCGGCGGTCAGGGCGGGCTGGCCGAAGTAGCCCGGGGTCACCATCGGCCCCTTGGCCCTGATCTCGTACGCGCCTTCGGCCGGGACGAGCTTCACCGACGCGCCCGGCAGCGGCACCCCGATGCAGCGGGCGTCGGTGAAGTAGAAGTGCGCGGAGGTCACCGCGGGGGCGGTCTCGGTCGCGCCCCACGAGCCGGTGACGGGAACCTGATGGCCGGTGGCCCGCGCGGCGACCGCGCCGAGCCGGTCCCGCAGCGCCTCGGGCAGCGCCGCGGCGGCGTTGAAGAGCAGCCGCAGCCGGGAGAAGAACCGCTCGGCGAAGGCGCGATCGTTCTCCAGGGCGGGCACCAGCTGCGCGTACCCGGCCGGGACGTTGAAGTAGATCGTCGGCGGGACGTCGGCCAGGTTGGCGACCGTCTGCGCGAACAGGCCGGGGGCGGGGCGCCCGGCGTCGATGTAGAGGGCGCCGCCGGAGGTGAGCACGAGGTTCACGTTGTGATTGCCGCCGAACGTGTGGCTCCATGGCAGCCAGTCCACGATCACCGGGCGCTCGGCGGCGAGGAACGGCCACGCCTGCCGGATCATCTGCTGATTGGACGCCAGCATCCGGTGCGTGTTGAGGACGCCCTTGGGCGTGCCGGTCGACCCCGAGGTGAACAGGATCTTGGCCACCGCGTCGGGGCCGAGCGCGCCGAACGCGGCCGCCAGCGTCGATCCCGGTTCGGCGTCCAGCAGGTCGGCCAGGTGCCCCGCCCCGGGCCTGCTCCCCCGGCTGACGATGGCGGGGACGGCGGGGAGGGCGTCAAGCGCGGGCCCGAACCGGCCGGCGTCCTCGGCGAATACCGCACCGGGGCGGATCAGCTCGGTGATCGCCTTGATCCGGGCGTGGTCGCGGCTCTGCAGCGAGTAGGCGACGCTGACCGGCGCGACCGGGACGCCGGCCGTCATCGCTCCCAGCGTCACCAGCAGGTGATCCACGCTGTTGCCGGACAGCACCAGCAGCGGGCGGCCGGGGCCAAGCCCGCGATCGAGCAGCGCCTGGCCGATCGCGTCGGCCGCCCCCACCGCCTCGCCGTACGTCCGGCCCAGCCACCCGCCGTCCGGGCCGCGCTCGGCGACCAGCAGGCGGCTCGGGTCCGCCCGCGCCCACGCCCGCAGGCTGTGCACCACCGTCACCGGATAGTCGCCGAGCGCATCAGCCGAGCGCAGGATCAGGCTGCCGTCCGCCCGGGGCTCGGGCATCTGCACGGCGGCGATGGCAGGCGAGGCGAACAAGGGTCCCCCGATGCCGACGTTCGTGGCCATCTGCTGCCTCCTCGGCCCGGCGCCGACGGCGGCACCGACCGATGTTCCACTAAAGACTAGTGATCAGATACCTCTTTGTAGCGCTTTGGCCGACGGCGGCGCAACCCTTCTCGCGGTCGGAAAATCTCAGACGGCGGGGGCCAGGTAGGTGCCGTGCCCCTCGCGGACGAGGGGGCCGTCGAAGGTGAGGACCTCGCTGACCACGCCGCCGGCCTGGTTGCGGTAGTTGATGACCAGCGTGCTGATGCCGACGTAGACGGCCAGCACCTCGAAGCGCAGGTCGGGGATGAGGCGGATGCCCTCCGACCAGTACGTCCGCAGGGCCTCCTTGCCCCGGACCACTCCGTCCCCGCCGAGCACCCGGATGGCCACCGGGGAGGTGAAGACGACGTCGTCGGTGAAGTGCGCGAGCAGTGCGTCAACGTCGTGCGCGTTCCAGTCGCTGACCCACTGCTCCGCGAACGCCTGTGCCTCGGTCTGATCCATCCGGCCATGCTGGCATAACCAGATGCGGGGCGTCACCGGGGTTTCCGCTCGAGGAACGCGGTCATCCGCTCGTACTTGTCCTCGGTCCCGAACAGCAGCGCCTGGGCGGCCAGGGCCCTCGTCGCGGACCTCGATGGCGCTCATGTGAGCGCTCCGTTCGTGAGGACCGCGCGGCGCAGCAGCGGGGCGGCGCGGTAGTGGCCGTCGCGGTACCAGTTCTCCAGCTCGTCCAGGGTGGCCAGCACGGATTGTAGGCCCCAGCGGCCGGCCCAGGCCAGCGGGCCCTCGGGGTAGTTGACGCCGAGCCGCATCGCGGTGTCGATGTCGGCCGCGCTCGCGACCCGGCCCGCCACCGCGTCGGCGGCGAGGTTGGCCAGCATCGCGACCGTTCTGGTGACGATCAGGCCGGGGACGTCGTCGATGACGAAGACCGTCAGGCCCGCCGCCTGGAGCAGGCCGACCCCCATGTCGAGGGCGTCGGCCGGGCAGCCGGCCGAGGGCGCGATGGCGATAGCGGTGGCGGTGGCGTCGTCGAGGGTCCGGTCGACCACGATCACCGGACGGCCCGCGGCGGCGGCCAGCGCGCTGGCGGTCGGGCCGGCCGGCCGTGCGAGCAGCGGGCCGCCGGGCAGCTCAACCAGGCCGCGATCGGCTGCTTGCCCTCCGGCCCCGGCCTGCTGCACGGACGCGCCGGACCGCGCTAGCAGCTGTGCGAACTCCGAATCGCGGTGGCTGATCACGAACGCGGGGGACCCCTGCGGCGCGGCCGACGCCGGGACGGGCGGGACCGCGCCGTCGGAATAGTCGTAGCATCCCCGGCCGGTCTTGCGGCCCAGCCAGCCGGCCTCGACCAGGCTCCGCTGGGCCAGCGACGGCGCGAACCTCGGATCATTCCCGAACGACGCCCACACCGACCGGGTGACCGACTCGTTGACGTCGTGCCCGATGAGGTCCATCAGCGCGAACGGCCCCATCCGGAACCCGCCCGCCCCGGTCAGCACCGCGTCGATCACCTCGGCAGCGGCCGCGTGCTCCTCCAGCAGCCGCCAGGCCTCCGCGTAGTACGGGCGGGCGATCCGGTTGACGATGAACCCCGGGGTCGCCGCCGACCGGACGACGGTCTTGCCCCACGCCTGCGCGAGCGCCTCGGCCCGGTCGGCCGCCGCGGCCGCGGTGGCCAGGCCGGAGATCACCTCGACCAGCCGCATCGCCGGAACCGGGTTGAAGAAATGCAGCCCGACCAGCCGCTCCGGGTGCGCCAGCCCGGCCGCCATCGCGGTCGGCGTCAGCGACGAGGAGTTGGACGCCAGCAGGCAG
>Ga0302326_10023011_pt1 | contig 12717 bp, 14 predicted proteins | sample Palsa_T0_3_FD_202264 | JGI IMG/M metagenome (GOLD analysis project Ga0302326, IMG submission 202264) | Peat permafrost microbial communities from Stordalen Mire near Abisko, Sweden - Palsa_T0_3 | ecosystem: Environmental > Terrestrial > Soil > Palsa > Peat permafrost | place: Sweden: Abisko... | reverse complement strand
CCCACCCTCTTTGTTTTCTGTCATTTAGACCATATGCTGTCTCCCATGCTGTCCGCTAAGATGCGGCTCGCAGGAGAGACATTTTGTCGCGAGTCAACATCGTCAAACGCATCAAAATTGGCGGCCGTTGGAAGATGTTTTCCATCCCCCGCAATGCCAAAGGCAACTACGACTGGAACGCCATCGCCGACGGCCGCTACTATGTCGAATGGTACGTGGGCGGCACTCGCCGTCGTGTGAGTGCTGGCGTCACCGCCGCTCAGGCACTCGAGGTACAGCGGCGCAAGCACCATGAACTGGAAGGCCGCAAACTGGGTATCCCCGGGTTTGAAACAGCCTGCGAGACTGTCAAGAAACCTGCGTTGCACGTCGCCATCGCTAAATACCTGGAGCAGATCGACGCGCTGAAAAAGCCCAACACTCATCGCAAATATGAAGCCGTGCTCAACCGCTTCGGGGAATTCTTCCGCGACTGCGTCTCGATCGACGCGATCTCCGGTGACGATCTAACGCGCTTCGTCGTGACGCTCAAGAAAGATCATGGCTTGGGATCCAACACGATCCTGCACAACGCGGTCATCGTCGCGCAATTTCTCAAGCGCCATGGTAGGAGCGGGATCACGCGAGAGCTGTCGCTACCGGAGCGCATCACGCCGCTTGTGAAGATATACCGCCACGAGGAGCTTGCCCGCTTCTTTGCAGCGTGCTCTGATCAGGAACGCGCCTTGTTCGCCACGTTTCTGCTGACCGGTTTCCGCGAGCAGGAAGTGATGTTCCTGCGCTGGAGCGACGTGAATTTCGAGTTGCGGACTGTGCGGGTGACCTCGAAACCGGAACTGGGGTTCTACCCGAAGCGATGGGAAGATCGTGAAATTCCGGCCCCGGTGGAACTCATCGAAGAGCTTCGGAAGCATACACCTCGCCCGAACTGCCAATTTGTGTTCCCGTCCCCGACGGGCAACCGCGAACAGCACATGCTCGATCACTGCAAATCTATCGCGAAGCGCGCCAAACTCGACCCGACAAAGTTTGATCTGAAGACATTTCGTTCGACCTATGCCACAGGAATGCTGCGCAGGGGTTTCGACGTACGGACTGTGCAGCACTGGATGGGCCACAAGTCCCTTGAGACCACGATGCGCTACCTAGCGCCGGCCACCGATGTTCACGACGAGTTGGACCTGGTGACTATTCCGTCCGTCGGGAAGGCCGCCCCGGCGCCGCGAAAGTCTGCCGCGCGCGAGACCCGTTCCCTTCGGAAGGGAGGACGATCGCATGCGCGCCCCGAACGGCAGGTACCCGCCGGCGCTCTAAAACCCGGTACCTGAGCATACCGAGCCTTTACGGATGAGCCCGTGCTGGATGAGCTGGCCCGAGTGGCCGAAGAGAGCTGCTCCTGAGACCATTGACAGGAGGGACGCGCAACCGCCCTTGGCTTCGATAAAGGCGCCCTTCTTAATGGGATCCGGCCCATTCTCCGAACTTCCCCCAGACACGATCCGATGCCACTCAGTTCGAGTCTTGCAAGCGGCGCTCTCTTTGCGAGAGATTTGCGCTTCAATTTGTTTGAAGCGCTTACTGCTTCAGGCGTTTGGCGATGCGCTTGGCAAGATCATTGGTGGCGCCCAGGTTCTCGCCGAAAAAACGAACTTTTCCCTGGACGCGGTCAGCCAGGACCACGCGCCCATCGCGGTCGGTCACCCAAGCGTCGACACCCACGTTGGTTGAGCCAAGGACAGTGGTGATCTCGCGCTGCATTTGGCTACCCTGCTTGAACTTTTCTACTGTCGTGTGCAACGTAATCAGGTCTCGCACGCCGGCAGCGGCGCGATCGCCGCTCCGAAAGACCTGCTGAAACTTTCCGGACTCGCGCACTCGCATGACGAGATACTCGTAGATCGCGGCGCGAAACTCGGTGGGAATCCAAACATTTCCAGCGTCCACTGGCTCGATTTGAATGGCCGAGGCGGATAGCTTCGAACCGTTCGGTTTTAAGACCTCTGAAGCCGCGGGCTTTCCCTCCGCCAACCCCTGGCCGGATGGTGCCCTAACGTGGGCACCCGCGGTAATCAGCTGAGCGCGTTGTTGCTCCCCTTGTCCTTTCGACAATGCCAGGATCGCGTAATGCAACCCGCCGCCCGAATCCCGGTTTGACACGGTGAGTGTGTCCACAGTAGTTCGCAGCAAAACGCTCAACGCCGCGCCGCTGTCATAGGGCGCCGCCATAGCGGCAGTCTTGGCCACGGTTCCCGCCTTTCCTCCGGCTTGGGTGATTTCCGTACCGACTGAGATGTCGTCAATGGACGCCAGGGGCAGATTGTCGTTCATCTTGCCGGCTTGAAACTGCAGTTCGCCATCCAAAACGATGAGGCTCCCGGAGAGGTTGCGCTTGATGTTCTCCAGCCCGACCACATGTCGTGCGTCGACTTTGCCTCCACCTCGTTGGGAGAGTCCGCGGACAGCATCGGCGGAGGATTCCTGTTGCTGCTCCTCTTGCTGCGCTAAAACCGGAGAATTGAGCAATGTGGCTGACACCAGAATCGCGCCAAGAACAACACTGCGAGCCCAATGGTTTTGGTTGATATTCATTTATCTTTCTCTCCAAACATTTTGAGTAACAACTAGGCGCTGCCCGGACCAGTAGCCCTTCGTCGCCCATTTCACGATCCTTAAATCCAGCACGGCAATGCTGTAAAACACCGGAACCGCCCCGGCATCGATAAAAGTTGAAAACTCCACAAGATAATCGCCGCCCAAATGTGGGTCGCCATGGGTGTCGCGATTGCTGAGCAAAGGCATGTCGTATTCGGGGCCCAGAGTGCGGCACGAGCCGACGATCATGCCGCCAAGTCGAAGGCCAAGACTCGGGACGCCGTCAAGCCTTCGCTCCGCGATCCGATCGTCCTGGGTTTTCTGAAGATCGTGTTCCGCGCGATCCTGCACTACGGGTTCCGGATAGGCGGCTGTTTGGTTGCGTGCGAGTTCGATTTCACCGGCGCGCGTGCCAGGCGTCGCGCCGTTCTCGCCTGGAGCAACGGCTGGATACTGCGCCCGCAAGCCGGCCTCGGAAGCTGGCACGGTAAGCGCACTCAATGTTGGCAGGAACCAATTCCTTATCTGGTGCCTGAGAGTCCGATTAGGATTCGAGTGTGGTGCCGTCATGAAAACCTGATCGCGCAATTATGCGTTGATAGAACTCTCTTCAGCCTCTTTGGCTGCGTCCGACCGCGCTCATTGGATGGCTCTGATTGTCACGGGAATCGACGTGCGGAAGAGAAGCGGAAGTTGCTTCAACGCGGCGTAAGATGCGTCCTCGAACTCGGTGACAGAAATATTGAGGAGTCCCGTGCAGACTTCAGGCGAAAGGCCCAGCAGAATTCGAAGAACAAAGCAGTCCCGCAACAGCTTTTGCATTTTAAAGAGGCAGCGAAGCTCAGCGGGAAGCAGTTGAACCGCGCCGGGAGCATTCGTTGAGCTCGCTCGTCGCCGAAACGTGGACCCGACGGCCTCGATCAGAAGACTCCGAGGGGATGCGTCTTCACAAGCTCCAATTCCGTCCAGCACCGCGGCTTCAGCGATCGTAGTGTCGCACCCGAGAAGTAAGGCGACCCAAAATGCTCTATTAACCGCACTTTGAATTGTGTCCGTTTCCATGCACAAATTCCTTTTGGATGCCCTCAACAGCGCCGTCAACGATGGCGGGAAGTGTTCAAGATGACGATCGCGATCCCGTTCCAGTCGGCGCGATCGAGGCCGGCCGGCGGATGGTTCTCCAGCGCAACTGACCCGATGGTTCTCGGATCGAGCTGGAAATGATTCTGCAGATAATTGCGTACAAGAATTGCGCGTGTGCGTGAGGTTGCGAGCCTCTGCGCTGCGTCCGCCGTATCAGAATATCCCTCAATAACAAGTGGGCTTTGAAGGATCGTGGCCCCGTATTGAGCGACTGTCACGTTGAGCAGGGTCCTTCCCTTCTGCGTGATTTGCTCAGTGCCGTCGGCGGTGAGCTGAAACAATTCGTCCGCGTGAAGCCATGCCCTGCGGTTGTCGGCGCGAGAAAAAATACGGTCCTTCCTGTAAAGATCAGGGGAAAGCCGGTCCAAGTTGAAGTAGCCGCGCGAGCGGAAGAAGCCTCGAAGAAAGAAATTGTGCTTGAGTGCCTCCGTGTCGTCCGCCATGTTTGCCGTAGCCGTATTGACATTTGAGAGGGACTCGCGTAGATTCTCGGCGGCGGACACTCCTTTTTCATCTGGCTCGGTGAAATCGGAAACGGTTTGGCGAACCTGTTTCGAGGTGGCGTTCAGATTACTAACAGTATCTTTTACGCTTGCGAGCGTTTCGTCGATTTTTTGGGGAAAACTTCGTGACTGAATGTCGGAAACGAGTGAGGAGGCATGCTCGGCGGCATGACTGAGCGCGTCGGTCGCGCCTTGAGCATTGGTTACGGCCTTCCGGATCTGAGCCGCGAGGGCCTCGTCACGAAGCAGCATGCCGGCGGGACCTTTCCCTTCCTTCAGGCCGACGACGACGTCATTTGCATTTCCGACGGTTGTCTTGACCTCGCTCAACGTCGAATTGAGATTGCCGCCCACCGTTGTCACCAGTTGGCCGGCGGTGGTAACGACGCTGTTTGCGTTGCGAACCGTAACGTCGATGTCGGTTAGAGTGCCTTTGGCCTGATCCAGCAGTGCGGAAAGCTCCGTCGCCTCTTTGCTTGCGAGCGTCGAGTCGGGCGCAGCGGCAGGCGCCCGTGCAGTTCCGGCGTTTATCGAGAGAAACTTGTTTCCCACGATGCCCTCGGTGTAGATGGTTACCATGGAGTCGGTTCGAACGAGGCCGCTAAGGGTTTCGTTGATCCGAAGCTTGACCCGGAACTTCGACGCGGGCGAAGCGGGTATCCGCACGTCGACCACTTCTCCGGCATCCATTCCGGCGACCTGAACCTTCGCGCCCTTGGCAATTCCCGAAAGATTGGAAAACTCCACGTAGAATTGCGCGTGCCGGGCAAAGGCTTCATGGCGATTGCCGATCATGAAGAGCCCCGTCGCGAACAGGGCGAGACCGGCCAAGGCGAAGGATCCGACTATCAAAGGCTTATTCATGGTAGATTCAGTCCTCCGAAATCAGCTTGCGCGCCGTTTCGTTTTCACTGCGCTCTATCTCGCCCACTTCCCCGAAAGCGACCAGAGCGCCTTGGTCGAATACGGCGAAACGGTCCCCGACCCGGCGTGCGCCGTGGATATCATGCGTCACGACGAGGATTGTGGTTCTATGCTCGGCTTTCTGCCGCAGCAGCAACTCGTCAATCTCTGATGCCGTGATCCGGTCGAGGCCACTGCTCGGCTCGTCGGCCAGGAGGATCTTCGGTTCGAGCACGAGCGCCCGCGCTAGACCCGCCCTCTTTCGCATTCCGCCCGAGAGCGCGGCGGGCATCTTTGCCTGGTCTCCTCTGAGACCGACGTTCCCCAAGGCCTTGTCGATATCGAAATTGATCTCTTCTTCTGATTTCTCGGTGAGCCTGCGCAAGGGAAGCGCAAGATTCTCGTAGAGCGTCAACGAGTCGAACAGCGCGGCGTCCTGGAAAAGGAAGCCCATCTTGCGGCGCACTTTCGACAGGCCCTTTTCATTCAGGCGCGCGATGTCGTCTTGCTCGACCTGGATGGTACCCTGGTCGGGCTTCAATAATGCCATCAGGAGCTTAAGGGTGACGCTCTTGCCCGTGCCGCTGCGGCCGAGGATGCACAGCGTCTCGCCCGGTTGAACCTGAAAAGAAACGTCGCGCAGTACTTGCTTGGGCCCAAAAGCCTTGAAGACGTGCTGGAAAGCCACAGCTCCCTTCGCCTCTGTGCTCACAACGCGCTCTCCGGAAAGACGAAGAAGATACATTTGACCAGGAAGACGTCCGCAAGAATGATCAGCAAGGACGAGACGACGACGCTATTGGTGGCCGCGCGTCCGACACCCTCGGAGCCCTGGTCTGTGGTGTAGCCGAAGTAAGCCGATACCGTTCCAATGATGAATCCGAACACAGCCGTTTTGACCGTGGGCGCGATGAAGTTTGCCCATTCGAGATTCTCGAATGCGCGCCGGATGTATAGCACGAAGGAGATTTTCGAAGATGCGAACTCCGAAAGAAATCCACCCAACAAGCCCGCGAAATCCATGAACAAGGTCAGCAGGGGCAGCGCCACTACAGCGGCTACCACGCGCGGCACTACGAGGAACTTAAAGGAGTCGATCGATAACGACTCAATACCGTCAATCTGTTCGGTTGCGCGCATGTTCGCGAGTACTGCGCCTATTCCTGATCCAACACGGCCGGCCATGAGAAGTCCCGCAACAAGGGGACCGATTTCGACGAAAAATGCGAGCGCCTGAACCGTCGGTATCATCGCGCTTGCACCGAACGTCACCAGCGTGCTGCGTGTGTGCAGAGTCATTACAGTTCCGAGCGCAAAGCCTGCGGCAATGACGAGAGGGAGAGACTTGGAGCCGACCTCGGCTAATTGTCGTAGAATCTGGGCGCCTTCGACAGGCGGGCGAAACCCGTCGATGATCACCCGCACTCCGAATAGGCTGACCTTGCCGACGAACTCGATTAGCTTAGACAAGCGGAAGCCTTTCTGGCGGGAACCGCAGCAGTTCCTTCTGCGAATCGCTGTTGTGGTCGCGACCCTCGGAGTGGAACAGAGTCTGCGGCAATCTAGTCTGCCTCGCGGCCCGCCTTTTCACATCAATCGCAACCTTGGTTTGATGGAGCGAAGTTGCCAGAGAATCACGAGAAACACGACGCACGATAGGAGTCACGATCAAGCGGAACGCGACCGGAATATCGCGACTGAGGGCTAGCGCCTCCACCTCCGCATAGACTCCGCCGTCGGCTTCTTCGAGCCGTGTGAAGCTTGCGAGGCGCCACATAAGTCCGAGGCCTTCGCCTTCCGGAAGCGCGTGCTGCTCTCGAGTTTCGAACCGTGCGATTTCGCGCATATGGCTGATCACCGAATATCCATACCAGCGATGTTCATCGATCTGGATATAAGACGCCTCCCCTTCGCAATCGAGGGCTGTTCTTGCCACAACAGATTTGTTCACGAACCGCGGAAAGAAGAGGTCTTTGGATCCGTCATTCTCGATCAACCGCGAGGCGATGACTCCGGGCTTGTAGACGTCGGCATAGTGATCGTAATTGCGCACTACCTTCAAGATGTCCCCGATTCTTGCGTTGGGAACAAACCCGGCACCCAACCAATCGTGAATCAGGCCGGAAGGTACGGATTGGGGCGTGTGATCTGTTGTCGACTGGATAAGTGGCCCTTTTTTTCGGACATGCTCTCGGCGTCCCGGCTTTTCGTCAATCCAGAGAAAATGCGCGCCTGGATCGAGACGTGCCTGCATGGCTGCTCTGGCTTCCCCGAAATAAGCATCCCAAGCTTCCGTCGTTTCGAGTTTGAGGTTCGCTGCAGAAATGCAAGAACTTAAGAGCAAGATAGACAGGGAGGCGCTTCCGCAATGCTTATTCATCATTTCTCCTTTTCCGAAAGCTGCGTATTAGGCGCGCCGCTCGAACCCGCGAAGTCGCGCTTGAGCCAGAGAGCAGATCTAGGGACATCAAGGGCTCGAAAGAGGGCGCCGCCACGCGCCGCGTGGCGGAACGGAGATTGCGTTGCGTCATGGAGTGAGCTGCAATCCGACGGTCTGGCTGTCATCGCGTTCTCGAAGACACTCTCTAAGTCCCGCGCTGCGGGGCCTGTCTCAAGATGCCATTTTTGAGGCGGATTCCATAGGAGAGCAGGAGTGATCTCACTGTGAGGAAACGCCGTCAGCGACTGTTCAGGCGTTCGGCGGTCCTAGCTGAGCCGGTAGAGGGAACGCCGGACCGCCATCACAGCGATAACGACGAAAACGAGCAGAGCCAGACCCTGCGTGGCCCCCACTACGGGCTCGGTTCCCGTCGGCGCTGCGCGATGAAGTGTCGGGACCTTCGCAAAGAGTTGGGTGATGAGCACTAGAACGTTGAGAAATTGGGCTATCACGACCGAGATCATATAGGTGCGGGACCACTTCCTCGCAAGTGCAATAGCGGCCAGGATCAAGACCGTGAGGGAAACCAAGCCAACCACGATGCCGGGAGTGACGCCGTGGAAAGGAAAGAGGAAACCGGTCACGCCCGTGCCGGCTGCCATGATCAGGAATATGCTGTTCACGCGGATAGTTCTGCGGCCTGCCAAAAAGGCGGAGATCAGGAACAGCCCTGACGCGAGGCATATAAGGCTTAGGATGACGTGAATGGAAGTCAGGAGCACCATGGGGGTAGCTGAGTTCAGATTGCGATCAGTTCTTTCGTGAATAGTAATGATGGAAGATCTCTTCCAGTTCTTTCCTGCACTGAATGCTGAAGGGACGCAACGGATCGACGTGCGGCTTCAACGTTGCGCTTCTGAGATCCTCAATGGTAACCGCCGCGCTTCCGTATTTCTCTGTGACCAGTGCAACGAAATCCTGCGCAGCTTCAATTACAGGAGCGGAGGCGTAGAGCCGAATGCGTCCAACGAGAGCATAAAGCTTGACGAGATCGTCCAAATTCTCGTCCTGCGGTTCCTTGGTGATTGCGCTTACGTAAAGCGTCGTGCCGAACCGGATGAACTCTGCGTATAGGTTTTGCCGCTCTACCAACTCATGCGTCAGCAACTCGCGCTGGGTCAGCCCCCGCTGGATGAGGTAGTTACTGATGATCGGCGTGAGGCCTCCCAGTGCCGATCCCGTGAGTGCTGCAACCGCGCTAATAACAGCCTCGTTCATGACCACGCCTTCGAGGTGTCGTTCAGTTCGAGACAAAAGACGTGTTTCAAAAGATTGGCACGGCTAGCGAGGAGCACTCGACAATTGAAACAAAGCGGAGACTTCTGCGGACGTTGATCGATTGCTAGCTCACGGTAAGCACAGAATTCGAGACCTCGAGTTCTCCCAAGATCGCGTCCCGAAGTCATCGCCCTATATGCTCCAGCACCGACGGGCTGCTATTTGTCATCGCAGATGTTGCAGGTTTGCCGGCCGCCCGCCGAAGAAGAAAGTCACTCAACTGCTTTCGCCAGCGCGGCTTCGGCACGAGCATAGGAATCGGAACGCCAATGATCGTTTCCGCCAACGTGCGGGATTCCCCTGATCGCGTGATGATCTTTGCGCCGATACGATGCCAGCCCATAAGCAGGTCGCGCCCATATTCATCGGCGGCGCCCAACGAGACAAGATCGATGATGAGGAGTCGGCCGCACAAGACAGAACTCGCAGTGCGCCAGACTTGATCGAGGCTGGCAACGCCCGGTCCGCATAAGTCGCCAATGATTTCGAGACGAAATGCATCGGACCCATCGTGGATGTAGTAATCGAGCTTGCTCATTGCCAACCACCGCCCAAAGCCTGATCGAAGACCGCCCTCCCGAGTTGGGTGTCTAAACCGTCCCGATAGCGGTCGTATGCCGGGAGCGTTATATTCGTCGCCCGCCACCGAACGGATGATCCGGGATCTCGCGTATTTCGGGAGCCTCGTCCCTCTCAGTTGCCCGAGCCCGAATTGCTTTCACTTCTTTTCCTGCTTGTGTTTTGGAAACAACAACTGCGCCTGAAATCGCGCCGACCAGTGCGTCGTACCATCCGGGCGCTCGACGTTGCGAAAGAATTGTGTATACATGTTCACCGGCAGTTTCCCGAAGTGAACGATCTTCCCCACTCCGCCGCCGACGGGCACTACCCATCTTTGATTTGGACTAACCTCCCAGTTCGCGGTGATGATCGGTGACGAGGTTAGGTACCATCCATGTCGGAGGTTGTAGTTTGCGAAGGGCTGCAAGAGCATTTGATTTACGTCAGGGCGCGCCGCTGGCCCCGCGACAGAGAACAAGTTCTGCACAAGTGTTCCGAACAGCCAGTGACCTTGACTTCTAAGCACAACGACAGTCGGTCCGACGCTTACCTTCTTCGTCCCGAGAATCTCCTGTGAGGCTGTAGGGAACGAGATCACTGGTCCGGCGCCCCAAATCACCGTGCCGGCTTTGGCGGGTGATAGAAATAGCGACAGCTGGACGTCACCTACTCCCGCAGTTCCGTCCACGCCCGGTGCCAAATCAGGCACTTGGATTACTGGAATGACGGTCCGCGTAATCATCGTCCAGTCGTTCGACAAACGGACTGGGATAACAGGCTTCAGCTCGAGGACATAGCTGTCGTCTTTTTTGATGCCCGTTTGAGGGTTGAAGTCATTTTCAATCGGCACGGAAATCAAGCTCGCGATGGGATTCTGAGCTTGCTTGGCGATCTCTGAAGACTCTTGAGCCAAGACAGGGAGGACTGCCGTGCACAGCGCGGTCACCGCGAGCATTGCGGCGAGGAGCGACGCCCGCCTTCGCGGCTGCCGCGCGGGCGTGCTTTCAATAAGGATGCGCAGCGGGTCGCTAAGAGACCGATTAACCTCGTCGTGTGGCAAAACATTGTTCGAATTCATCAATAGCCTCGTAATGTGTCTCATAGGTTAAATACCTCTGTCTCGATAGGTCTGGGAATTCGGAAATGGTGATGGTCACTGAATTCGGCCTCGGCTTGTGCCGGGGGACTTCGCGATTCGAGCGAGGACCACAGTTGAATACTGGCACCATAGCGGCAGGAAAATAATGTGAGCAAGGGTTAGCTCACAGTGATGCGCATCGCGAGAATGGAGCACGAGAGAAAGACCCGAACGTCACGGTGCGGACAGCATAGTCCATATCGGCGTCAACGAGGATAATCATCGGATTGAAACCAACAAACTCCATCACGGTCCGCTTCAAGAGTCGCCCTCACTCCGCCAGCATGCGCCCGTCTTTGACTGCGCCGATCAGATCGATGACTTGATTACACTGGCGGGGACCTGGCTTTCTCCGCGACCTTTGTGCGCATAATTCCGGCCGAGAGCGGAGCGAATGAAATGGTCGGCCTGGGTTTGGGGTCACCCCGGTTAGACCCAGCTTGGTTGCCACGAACCCAAAGGAGTCAACGGATACTTGTATTCACCCGGCGTCTTCGACATCTCGATCATTTCCTTGACGCCGCTATAGCGACCCATCGGCGTATCGACAACGAATGTATCGGGATCCGGATAGAGGTGCTCATCGTTTGAGCCGGCCGTTTTTGTCGCGTAGTCGCGATCGAAGATGCCCAACTCAGGAAGCCAGAGAGCTGTGCGCGACAACGAAACCACGACTCGGTAGCTTCCGCCCTCCTTCGCGCGCCGCAGCAATGCCGACAGGATGCCGCAGGTTGCGAGCCAACCCGCTACGTAGTCGCAGGCCACGAAGATCGACGGATGTGCCGGCTTCTCGTCGCTACCCTCAATGTTGTCGAGGCCCCACGCGAGAGTGGCGGTGATGTCGAAACCGACGCGACTCGACCACTGTCCCGTTTCGCCGGCCCACGTAATCTGTACATCGATTAGACCAGGGCGCAGTTTAATCGTTTCCTCCGGCGTGATATCGAAACGTTCCCTCCATCCCTTACGGCGATTCGAGACGAAGACGTCGGCACTGGAAAGAAGTTCACGGAACTTCGCGTGGCCTTCCTTGTTACCCAACTCAAGCATCGTGGACCGCATTCCGACATGCGAGGTGTAGTGCCAGAGCGTGTGCTCGATATCGGACGGGCGCCACACGTTGAGCGCGTCGGCGCCATGAAGGGCCATGGCGCGACCGATCGATGGGCCTGCAATGACGTGACTGGTGGCAAGCTGACGAATACCTTCAAGCGGGGTCCTCGGATTGGGCGTAAATGGTATCGGATCGCTTTCGCCTACTTTCTCGACGCTGACAAGGGGCATCAGCCCCACGGACTTGGTGAAGGCATCCATCTTCAGGACCTCTTTGATGTTGCGGGCCAGCGGCATGGGAATGCCCGCTTTCTCACCGGCTTCTTCAAGTTCTTCACCGTTCCATTCCCTCACGGCGTCACGGACTGCTTCATAGAAGCCACCCTTGGGTTTAAGGACATCGAGCGCGTGCTGGCGTAAAGCGGGAAACACGTCGGCGAGCATGACCCACTTGCCATCTTTGGTGGAAACGATATCCGGACCGCCCATAAATGGGCTATGTGGATCCGTGCGTCCGGGGAAGCCATTGACTAGTTCCCACTTCCCGTCGAGGAACGGCGTGAGGCGCCGCAGAGCCTTACGCACGTCGACATGAATGTTCTGGCCCTCGCCTGTACGCTCCTTCCATATCTTTGCGATCAGGATTGCCTTGGCCGCGAGCGAGATTGCGCTGATTGCTCCATATGGCAATCGATCCGGCGTGATGGGATCAGAGCCGTAATAGGTGACCTTACCTCCAGAATCGGAAGTGGTTGCCCCTAAGCTGTGTAGTAAGGACTCAACGTGTGCAGGCAGGTCTATCGCGCTGCTCTGTAATTGATTGTCGTAGTTGGCGATTATGCCGTTTGCTAGCGTTTCTGCTGCATTCACAGTCCATCTCCTTGTTGTGATCGGTTGTTCAGCTTCTCCAATCACACCCAAATCTTCGCAGCGTTCAGCGAATCCGAGAAGGTGAGCAACAGGTAGCTCACGGTGATCGGCTTTCGCGCTTGTTGTTGGGTATCCGGGGCGTCAGGTGCGGCAGCTAAACTTCGATTTCCACCTTCTACCCTTGAGACCTGGATCAAAGCCTTGAAAATCAAAAAGCAACAGTTCAAGTTCGGGCG
>Ga0302326_10023009_pt1 | contig 12717 bp, 12 predicted proteins | sample Palsa_T0_3_FD_202264 | JGI IMG/M metagenome (GOLD analysis project Ga0302326, IMG submission 202264) | Peat permafrost microbial communities from Stordalen Mire near Abisko, Sweden - Palsa_T0_3 | ecosystem: Environmental > Terrestrial > Soil > Palsa > Peat permafrost | place: Sweden: Abisko... | reverse complement strand
CCGTCAACGCGATTTTGCGGCCGTGCCCAATAATGAGGCCCCTGGCTGCACACCTCAATGAGGACGAGCCGGGTGCCCGCCGGAAGGCGAGCGCGCTCTGTGCACCAGCGCCACGACTGTTGCCGGGCATTGCATTCGAGCGGATGCCATCCGAGCGCGAACGCCGCCTCATCCTTAAGTGCCAACTCCACGCCATCCAGCTGCAGGCGGCTCACACAGATGCCGAGCGAGCGTTGATCACTGTTCTCGGCACTGATGTGCGCGGGAATGAAACTGCGGCAGCACAGCTTGATATCTGAGCTTGCGGCAGGCAGCAAGAATGCCAGACGCTTCTCTCCCAAACTCACAGGATCAATGCGCTTGCCGTCCGCCATCACGTGCACGTCGGCGTTGTCCGTGAGCGCATGGCCGAGGTCTTGCGCGCGTTCGAGCAAGCCCGCTTTGGCACGCTCAATCACCGGCCCATCCTTCACCACCGGCACGCAGCTCGCGCTCTCATGCTTGGGCATGAAGTCCGGATACGCTTCCAAATAGTCGCCGCCGTTCACAAAGCCCGTGCGATTGCCCACATCCAGATAACTCTCCGCGGGCATCCCTTCGGCGAGCAGGATGTCGTGACTCTCGAGCTCCACGTGCCAGTACTCCACCCGCTCACGTGGCACCTGGACGATAGTTGCGCCGTTGACGAGCTTCTCCACCTGGACGAGCACCCCCTCGATGAGAATCGAGTGAAAGGGGCTCATCCATAGATCCCGTGCCGGCAGATTTTCACCAAATGAGCCCGCCTGAATACGGATCGGCCACACGAAGCCGGGCTTCGGATGGCGCGTGCAGTCAAGGCCGCGAGATCCGATCCAGACGATGGGCCGCACCTTGCCTGAAGCGGTGAGCACGCTCTCGCCAATCGTCAAAGACTCTACTGACTTGTCACCCGTCACCGTGCGAATCCGCGTTCCGCGCAGAAAGCAGACGACGATGTCCACCGAACCGTTGCCGCTGTTGACGCCGCCGGTCTCAACGCCGTGCGTCACGAGGGCGGTGTCCAAATAAGATCCGCCGCCGCCGCCGCCGCCGCCGCTGCCGGCGCCGCCGCCACCACCGTAGCCACCGCCGCCGCCCGCGCCGAAGCCGCTGCCGCCGCCCCCGCCCCCGACGCCGCCGCCGCCGCCGGAGGAGCCGGAACCTCCCCCAAACGAAGTACCGGCAACGCTTCCGCCCTGACCAGCGTTGCCGCCGGTAAAGCCGCCGCCGCCGCCGCCGCCGCCGCCGCCGGCCTGACCCCCCGCGCCGTTCGTCCCGCCGCCGCCGCCGGAGGAGCCGCCGCCATGGCCGCCCGTCGGAGCAGTACCAGCGCCGCTGCCGTCGTCATCGACAGTGGCGCCGTCGCCGCCGCCCCCACCGCCGCCGGCGACCGCCAGGATGGTGTCGACCGTGCTGGTGCCGTTGTAAGTCTCGATCACGAAACTGCCGCCGCCACCGCCGCCACTACCGGGCGAGCTTGAGCCCTCGCCGCCGACGACGATCTCAAGCTTCGTTCCGGCTTGCAGATAGACATCCCCGCTGACCGCAGCGCCGGCGCCACCGGATTCGTCGGTAGATGTAGACGCGCCGCCCTGCGCGCCGTCGTCGGTGATGTCGTAGGTCCCCGAGGTACCGATGGTGTACGTTTGAATGCCAGGCGCGGTGAATGCGGTCACGGTGGTACCCCAACTACATCAATACATGTTGTTTGGAGTGAGAGTATTCCACACAGGAACTTTGAGGGCAGGCAGAAGACATAATGTGCCGCGCCTTTAAGTGAGAAATCGTGGCAATCTCGCGGCGCGACCCTGACATACGACCGGCTCTTCGAGCTCTTTGAGAATATCCGCGACGCGATTCAGACCGCGTAATGCCGACGGACTATCTGACACGCACTTGCCGTTGTGAACGGGCGCGTTAAGGAACTCCCGTCAAGCGGCGCTTCTTCACGGCACTGCGCGCGAGCGCGACGGCACGCAAGGCGAGTGCCCGTCAACCCAACAAGGCGATGACGCGACTCTGCGGCTCTGCCCAATAACGGCCGCGGTGATACAGATCAATGACGACGAGCCGCGTGCCTGCCGGCAGTTGTGTGCGCTCCTGGCACCAGCGCCAATGCGGCCCCTCAAGATCACCCTCAAGCGCATGCCATCCGAGGCCGAAGGTCGACTCGTCCTCAAGTGCGACCGCCACCCCATCCAGTTGCAAGCGCGCGACGCAGATGCCAAGAGAGCGCTGGTCGCTGTTCTCGGGATTGATGTGCGCAGGCACGAAGCTGCGGCAGCGCAGCTCAATACACGCGCCCGCAGCGGGCAGCAGGAACGCGAGGCGCGTCTCGCCCAAGCTCAGCGGATCGATGCGCTTGCCGTCAGCCATCACGTGCACGTCGGCGTCGTCCGTGAACGCATAGCCGAGCGCTTGCGCGCGCGCGAGCAACGCCGCTTTGGCATGCTCAATGACCGCGCCTTCCTTCACCACCGGCACGCAGGTCTCGCGCTCCTGCTTGGGGGTGAAATCCGGATGCGCTTCCAAATAGTCCCCGCCGTTCACGAAGCCCGTGCGGTTGCCCACATCGAGATAACTCTCCGCCGGCAGCCCTTCGGCGAGGAGGATGTCGTGGCTCTCGAGCTCCACGTGCCAGTACTCCACGCGCTCACGGGGCACCTGCACGATGGTCGCGCCATTGACGAGCTTCTCCACCTGAACGAGCACGCCCTCTACGAGAATCGAGTGGAAGGGACTCATCCACAGATCGCGGGTGGGGAGATTTTCGCCAAACGCGCCGGTCTCGATACGGATTGGCCACACGAAGCTCGGCTTCGGATGGCGCCTGCAGTCAAGGCCACGAGATCCGATCCAGCGGATGGGGCGCGCCTCGCCCGAAGCGGTGAGCACACTCTCGCCTATGGTCAAACACTCCACCGCCTTGTCACCCGCCACCGTACGAATCCGCGTGCCACGCAGGAAGCAGACAGGCTCGATCGTCACCGAGCCGTTGCCGGTATTGGCGTCGGCGGTCTTAACGCCGTTGCTCACGAGTGCGGTGTCCAAATAAGACCCGCCGCCGCCGCCGCCGCCTTGGAACGCGCCGCCGCCGCCGCCGCCATAGCCGCCGCCGCCGCCGCCGCAGCTGGAGCCACCGCCGCCGCCGCCCGCGCCGCCACCGCCGACGCCGCCGCCACCACCACCAGAGGCGCTGGCAGCGCCTCCCTTAAATGTAGTACCCACAACGGCACCGCTCGAAAAAGCCGGGCCGCCGGTGAAACCGCCGCCGCCGCCAATGCGGCCATCACCCGCGGCGCCGTTGACTCCGCCGCCGCCGCCGGTGCTGAGGCCGCCGCCAACGCCCCCCGTCGGCCCCGTGCGGCCGCTGGCACCGAGGCCGCCGCCGATTCCGCCCGCGCCGCCACCGCCGCCGGCCACCTCCAGGATGGTGTCGACTGTGGTCGTGCCGTTGAAAGTCTCGATCACGAAACTGCCGCCGCCACCACCGCCACCGGCGCCGGCGCTGCCCTCACCGCCAACCACGATCTCGAGCTTGGTTCCGGCTTCCAGAAAGACATCGCCGGTGGTAGAAACGCCGGCACCGCCTGCCGCAAGTCCATCCATGCCGCCCTGCGCGCCATCCGCGGTGATGTCGTAGTTTCCCGAGGCACCGATCGTGTACGTTTGAATGCCGGGTGTGGTGAATTCGCTCATTGTCGAACCCCCAATACTTATTGCTTATTGTGGGACCGACATTACGCCTCGGCGCGATTCCGTGGGCAGTTAGCGGACATAACGCGATTTTTCTTCAACACGCACTCGTCCCGCCACTATTCCAGCCGAAGCGCTACTGCGGCCACTCGTAGGGCAGCGGCAGGGAAGTCGCCTCGAGGAGTACTGCTTCATCCTGCCCCGGCGCCTCATCACGCGCGCCGATCGCCGTGACTGCCAAAAACTCGCACGCCCGATCATCAACTACAACGGCGTCGACAACTTTGAATGCGCGCCCGTCACTGAAGCGTCCGGCGGCACCGGGCGCAAGCTCCTGCGACGCCTGCGTCACGAAGCGCTGCATGCGCCGTTTGACGCGCCCGCGATAATGCGCGCGCGCGATCACTTCCTGGCCGGTGTAGCAACCCTTGTCGAAGGCAATGGCGCCCAGCGCATCGAGATTCAACATTTGCGCAACGAACTCTTCGGAAGTCTTGGCATACACCTGGGGCACGCCGGCGGCGATGTCCAGGCGGCGCCAGAGATCGCGATCGCCGCTCGCGGGCACTAGCCCATCGGCCGCACTGATCGCGAGCCAGCGGTTACTGTCTGCGGTCATGCGCACCAAAGTCTGCGCCGCCTCTACCGGTGGTGTGGTATCAGCACCTGCGACGAGCCCGTCGATGCGCACACTGTCCGAGACGTCCTTGATGACGACCTTGGCGCGCAGAATGAATTTGGAAAGCCGCGAGGCGACGAGCGCCGCCAGCTCGCGCGGCAGGATGGCAAGAATCTCCCCGGGCGCACTCCTTATGAGACGCAGGATCGCGATCGTGCGGCCTTGAGGGTTATGGTAGCCCGCAAGCACTGCGTGAGCGCTTGAGAGCTGCTGCACGTCGTTTGACAGCTGGCCCTGCAGAAAACGCTCGGCATCGGCGCCCGTGATGCGCAGCGCGCCAAGATCGGCAAGCGTGATGGATTGGATCGGCTCGTGCGCGCGCTTCAGCATTGTTTTTGCAGAGGTTTCTGGTTCCGGCAGGGGAATTCTGGCAGACTTACGGCCTATGCAAAATGCCCCGGACAATCTCGACCGCGACCCATCTTATACGCAAGCGTTAGAAGTGCCTGAAGCGGTTGTTCCGTACGTTAAGCCCGAGGAGACGGGCGGGCCCCCCGGACCGGAACCGACGCGCTTCGGTGACTGGGAGCGCAAAGGTCGCTGCATCGACTTTTGACGATCGCCCAGTCGCGAGCGGCGGCAGCATTGCGCCGAACTGCGCCGCGAGAAAACGCATGACAGAAAGACCTCTTTCGCCTCACCTGTCGGTGTACAAGTTCAAGTACACGCTCGCGACTTCCATATTGAATCGCTTCGCGGGACTCATCCTCTCGCTCGGTTTCGTGCTCCTCGTGTACTGGCTCGTGGCGCTGGCTTGCGGCGCACGTGCCTATGCGCAGGCGCGCGAGTTCCTGTCGCTGGGCGTGTTCAAGCTCGTCTATGTCGTGCTGCTCGCCGCCTTCGTCTATCACACGGTCGCCGGCGTGCGCCATCTGATTTGGGACACCGGCCGCGGCCTTGACCGCGCAAGCGCGCGGCGCAGCGCCTGGATCGTGGCTTGGGTCAGCCTCATCGTCACGCTCATCCTTGCGTACTGCCTCCTGCGGCCGGGAGCGTACAGCCGATGAGTCTGCGCGCTCCCTTGGGCCAGGTCCTCGGCCGCGGCTCCGCCAAGCACGGCGTGCATCAGTGGTGGCTGCAGCGTGTCACTTCGATCGCGCTCGTGCCTTTGTCCATTGGATTCGTCGTGTCACTGCTCGCGCTGCCGGCGCTCGACTATGCAACTCTCGTCGCTTGGCTGCGCCAGGGCGGCATCGCCCTTGGACTCGTGCTCTTCGTGCTGGTGGCCGCGCGCCACTCGCAGTTGGGCGTACGCGTGGTGATCGAGGACTACGTGCATGCGCCGGGGCTTAAGACTCTCGCCCTCGTCACGAGCGACTTCTCTCACGTGGTCGCCGCCGCCGCCGCGATCTTTGCCATCCTGAAGGTAGCCTTCGGAGGGCGCTGGTGAGCGCTCACGATTGGGTCGAGCACAGCTACGACGTCATCGTGATCGGCGCGGGAGGCGCAGGATTGCGTGCGACCTTAGGGCTTGCCGAAGCGGGACTCTCTACGGCGTGCATTACGAAGCTCTTTCCGACGCGCAGCCACACGGTGGCGGCGCAGGGCGGAATCAGCGCGGCACTTGGCAACATGGGCGAGGATGACTGGCGCTGGCACATGTATGACACGGTCAAGGGCTCTGACTGGCTCGGCGATCAGGATGCGATCGAGTTCATGTGCAAGGAGGCGCCTGCCGCAGTTGTTGAGCTCGAACACTACGGCGTGCCGTTTTCGCGCACGCCTGCGGGCCTCATCTACCAGCGCCCCTTCGGCGGCATGACGACGCACTTCGGCAAGGGCATCGCGCAGCGCACCTGCGCCGCGGCGGACCGCACCGGGCATGCGATGCTGCACACGCTCTATCAACAATCGATCCGCCACCGCGCAACCTTCTTCGTCGAATACTTCGTCATCGACCTCATCATGGAAGGCGGCGTGTGCCGCGGTGTCGTCGCTTTGGATCTGGCCGAAGGCACGCTGCATCGGTTTCGCGCGCACATGACCATTCTGGCCACCGGCGGCTACGGGCGTACCTACTTCTCGTGCACGTCGGCTCATTCCTGCACGGGCGATGGCAACGCCATGGTGTTGCGCGCCGGATTGCCGTTGCAGGATATGGAGTTCATCCAGTTTCATCCGACCGGCATCTATGGCGCCGGCTGTTTGATTACCGAAGGCGCGCGCGGCGAGGGCGGCTATCTCACCAACTCCCGCGGCGAGCGCTTCATGGAGCGCTACGCACCCAATGCAAAGGACTTAGCCTCGCGCGATGTGGTGAGTCGCGCCATGACCGTCGAGGTCCGCGAGGGCCGCGGCGTCGGGCCCGAGCATGATCACCTCTTTCTGCATCTGGAGCATCTGGGACCCGAAGTCATCCACGAGCGCCTGCCCGGCATTGCGGAGACGGCGCGCATCTTCGCCGCCGTCGACGTGACGCAGGAGCCCATACCCGTGCTGCCCACGGTGCACTACAACATGGGCGGCATTCCCTGCAATTATCACGGCGAGGTCGTCGTGCCGCGCGCCGACAATCCCGACGCCGTCGTGCCCGGCCTCATGGCGCTGGGCGAGGCGGCCTGCGTCTCGGTGCACGGTGCCAATCGCTTAGGGTCCAACTCCCTTCTTGATCTCGTCGTCTTTGGCCGGGAAGCGGCACGGCGCTGCGCGGAACTCGTACAGCCGGGCGCCGCGCACCGTCCGCTCGCCCCGGATGCCGGAGCTTCCGCGCTCGCGCGGCTCGAGCGCCTGCGCCAGGCGAATGGCTCGCGGCCGACGGCTTCCTTGCGCCTGGAGATGCAGAAGATCATGCAGCTCGACGCCGGCGTGTTCCGATCAGGGGAGACCCTGCAGCAGGGCATCGACAAGCTGACGCAGGTTTTGGCGTCGTTCGCTGACGTGCGGGTGATGGACCGCTCGCTCATCTGGAACAGCGATCTCATCGAAACCTTGGAGCTTGAGAATCTCCTGCTGCAGGCGAGCGCCACCATTTATTCGGCGGCGCACCGCACGGAAAGCCGCGGCGCGCACTTCCGCGAGGACTTCCCGGAGCGCGACGACGTCGGCTGGCTCAAACATACTCTCGTGTGGCTTGATGCGGGAGGCGGTGCGCGCTTCGGCTATCGGCCGGTACACCTGGAACCGCTGACGCGTGAGGTCGAGTCCATTGCACCGAAGACACGCACCTACTGACGCGGCACGGCGTCGCGGACATTGGGCGGCGGCGGCTGCGAGCGCCGCAGCGCACCTGTAGATAAAGGATAGAGGAGCATCGATGGCGCAGTTCTTCCTGCCGCGCAATTCGCGGGTCAACCGCAACGGCCGCGTGCACGCCGCGCCGCAGGGCGCGCGCGCCACGCGCCGTTTTCGCATCTACCGCTTCGATCCGAGCACCACTGACGGGCCGCGTCTGGATACCTTCGAACTCGACATTGGCGCGTGCGGGCCCATGGTGCTCGATGCATTGATCCACATCAAAGGCGGCGTTGATTCGACGCTTACCTTCCGCCGCTCCTGCCGCGAGGGCATCTGCGGCTCGTGCGCCATGAACATCAATGGCGTGAACCGGCTCGCGTGCACGACTGCGATGAAGGATCTGTCGGGGGAGATCCGTATCTATCCTCTGCCGCACATGCCAGTGGTGAAGGATCTGGTGGCCGACCTCACCACCTTCTATGCGCAGTACGCGGCCGTGCAACCCTGGCTTAAAACCGCAACCCCCGCACCTCCGGATCGCGAGCGACTGCAGTCCAAGGCCGATCAGGAAAAAATTGACGGGCCGGCCGCCTGCATCCTGTGCGCCTGCTGCTCAACCGCTTGCCCGAGCTATTGGTGGAACAGCGAGCGCTTCTTCGGACCTGCGGCGCTCCTCGCGGCGTACCGCTGGATCATCGACAGCCGCGATGAGGCTAGCGGCGAACGGCTGGACGAGCTTGAGGATCCGTTCCGGCTGTACCGCTGCCACACCATCATGAATTGCACCGATGTGTGCCCCAAGGACTTGAACCCCGCAAAGGCCATTGCCGAGATCAAAAAGATGCTGGTCGAGCGCCTCTCATGAGCGAGGCCGAAGCTGCCGGCGTCGAGCGCCGGCGCCTCCTGTGGCGCTGCCGTCGGGGCATGAAGGAGCTCGACGTCCTCTTGGAGCGCTACACCCAAAGCTTCGAGGCGCCGGCGAGCGCTGAAGAGCGCGGCGTATTCGCGCGCCTCCTGGAGTTGCCCGACCCTGAGCTTGCCGGCTATCTCCTGGGCGGGGATGTCCCGCGCGACCCGGAAATGGCGAGTCTCGTGCGGCGCATCAGCTGCCGCTCGGCAGCAAGCGGAGCGGGCGATTGACGCGCCGGAGCCGCCAAGTGTCGACCCAGTCACGGGTTTTCGGGTCTTTGGGGGAATCCGCTGCCCGGCGCGACTCGATCCTGAACTTTCTTAAGGGTTCTCGGTCTACTCAGGTCGCAAGGCTGCGAGCTTTGGTACCAGGGCCGAGGGCGCGATGAGCGCCGACATAAGTGATCTTAGCCTGGTGCGGCGTGTACAAGGCGGCGACAAAGGGGCGTTCGACGCGCTGGTGTTGAAGTATCAGCACAAGGTGACGAAGCTCGTGATGCGGTATGTCAGAAACCCGGCCGAGGCCGAAGATATTGCCCAGGAGGCTTTCATCAAGGCGTACCGGGCGCTGCCGCAGTTTCGCGGCGATAGTGCCTTTTACACTTGGCTCTACCGCATCGCGATCAACACCGCCAAGAACGCGGTTGTCTCCCGCGACCGCAGTCCCGTCGACTATGACCTCGACATCCAAAACACCGACGAATCCTACGAGCTGCAGGGCCGCATGAAGGACGCGGAGACCCCCGAAGGGCTGGTGCTGACGGATGAGATCCGCACCACCGTCAACGCTGCCATGGATGCACTCCCCGAGGATCTGCGCACCGCCATCGTGCTGCGGGAGCTTGAGGGTTTGAGCTACGAGGAAATCGCCGCGAGCATGGACTGCCCCGTCGGCACCGTACGTTCACGCATCTTTCGGGCGCGCGAAGCCATTGACCGGCGCCTGCGTGAGGTTTTCGAAGGCGGGCTCGGCCGCACTGAGGAGTTGGGATGAACGAAGAACTCGACAGTCAACTGTCTGCCATGTTCGACGACGAGTTGCCGACCGGCGAGTGCGAGCTCCTGGCGCGACGGCTGTCGCGCGATGCTGCGCTGCAGTCTCGCTGGGGCCGGTACGCCGCCATCGGAGCTGCGATGCGTGGCGATCTGCGCCTCCACGGTAGCGTCGCCGTGAAGGTCAATGTGGCGCTCGCTGCCGAGACGACTCTGACCCAAGTGCCCGTGACAGCCGCGGCTGGCGGCCGTCGAACGGCAACTCTCTGGTGGCGGGGGATCGCCGGCGCTGCGCTTGCCGCAAGCGTCGCGGCATTGTCCATCCTGTGGCTGCAGGGAGGTTACTCCGCAGGCGGCCCCGGGCTTCTCGTCGCGCGCGCCCCGGCAACGGCTGCGACGCCCGAAAGCTATGTCGTGCCGCGCACGGCCGAGCCGCGCATGACGGTACCGGCCACGGAGCTTGCGAATTATGTCGTAGCGCATAGCGAATTCTCGACACCCGTCAGCCGGCGCAATCTCCTCTCCGCCCTGATGGCGAGTGAACCTGCGGCTGCCGGTACACCCGAGCAATCTTTGGGATCAGTCGACGACCCGAATCCGCATGCAGACGATGCGCACTAGCGAACGACTCGCCTGGCTTGCTTTCGCCCTCGCGGCTGCGGCGGGCGCCATTGCGCAGGAGCCGCGGCAGTGGCTCGAACGCATGAATCAGGCGCTGACCTCGCGCAACTACGATGGCGTGTTCTCGCACTGGCAGGACGGCAGGGTTGAGATGCTGCGCATCGTGCATCGCAATCAGAATGGCCAGGTCACCGAGAGGCTGGCGTCGCTCGATGGCTCGGGGCGCGAGTTCATTCGCACCGGCACTGAACTCACCTGCTACCTTCCGGACAAGCGCACCGTGCTGGTGGAGACCCAGTCATCCGGCGCGGGCTCGCTCTTGGCGAGCTTTCCGAGCTTCGATGAGAAATCAGCGGCCTTCTACGATATCCAGGAAGTGATGCGCACGCGCATCAACCGCCGCGACACGCGCGTCATCGCAGTCAACCCGCGGGATGAATTTCGCTACGGCTACCGCTTGTGGATTGATGAGACCACGGCGATGCCGCTGAAGACGCAGCTTTGCGATGCGCACGGGCGCATCATCGAGCAGGTCGTCTTCGCAAGCCTCACGCTTGCGAACCAGATTCCCGATTCGGCATTCAGGCCGGAAGTGGCGACCGACGGCTTCCAGTGGCTGCGCAATGACGCCTCCCCGGTGGCTGCCGGCGTACCGAATACCTCGGCGCTATGGAGCGCGCTCAAACTTCCACCCGGCTTTCACATGACCGTGCGCTCCGCACAGGTGCTGCCGGGCGCGCACGATCCGGTGGCGCACCTGGTATTTACCGATGGGCTCGCGTCGGTGTCCGTATTTGTCGAATCCCGCGCGGCCGAGCCGCCTGCGAATCAGCAGGCCAGCTCGGGCGTCGCAAGCGTCGGCTCCGCATCGGCGTTTTCCACGGTCATCGATGGCCACAAGGTGACGGCGGTAGGCGAGGTGCCTCCGGCCACCGTGCGCTTTATCGCCTCGTCAGTGAAAAGATCGGAGCCACCGTCGCTTGCGGCGGGCCCGAGCGGACACTGACCCCATCGCGGCCGATCGCCCGCAGGAGCCTACGCGCCTCGCTCTCGTGCAGCGGCGCGACTGCGAGCTGTGCGAGCACATGCTCATGCAGCTTGAGATGCTTGCACGCTCTTTGACGTTGCCGCCGCTCGATGTGCTCGACGTGGACGCTGATGCGGAACTCCTGCGCCGCTACGGTCTGCACGTTCCAGTGTTGCTCCTCGACGGCGAGGTGGTATGCCGGCACCGGCTCGACGTTCCGGAACTGAAGCGCCTCCTGCGGCTATAATGCGCCCGCGGCAAACGGGGGGGCTCATCCTCGCGGCAGACGCGTGCTCGAGGCTTTGATGCGGCTCATACGCAACTTCTCCATTATTGCTCATGTTGATCACGGCAAATCCACCCTTGCTGACCGCTTCATCCAGATCTGCGGCGGCCTTGCCGCCCGCGAGATGCAGGACCAGGTGCTCGACTCCATGGAGCTTGAGCGTGAGCGTGGCATCACGATCAAGGCGCAGAGCGTTACGCTCTTCTACAAGGCCGCCGACGGAGAGCGCTACCAGCTCAACATGATCGACACCCCGGGGCACGTGGATTTCTCCTACGAGGTGTCCCGTTCCCTTGCCGCCTGCGATGGCGCACTCCTTGTTGTGGATGCCACGCAGGGGGTCGAGGCGCAGAGCGTCGCCAACTGCAACACGGCCATCGAGCAGGGGCTCGAGGTGCTGCCCGCCATCAACAAGATCGACCTGCCGTCGGCTGAGCCGGAGCGTGTGGCGAAGGAGATCGAGGAGATCATCGGCATCGAGGCGCACGACGCCATCCGCGTCAGCGCAAAGACGGGGGAGGGCGTGCAGGAGCTCTTGGAGAGACTGATCGAGCGCATACCCCCGCCCAAGGGCGATCCGGCGGCGCCCTTGCAGGCCCTCATCATCGACTCCTGGTTCGACAATTACATGGGCGTGGTGTCGCTCGTGCGGGTGATGAATGGGGCGCTGAAGCTCGGCGACAAGATTCGCGTGATGTCGACCGGGCGCGCTCACGGCGTGGATCGTCTGGGTCGCTTTACGCCGAAGTCGATCGCCGAGCCGCTGCTCGCCACGGGCGACGTCGGCTTCGTCGTCGCCGGCATCAAGGAGATCGACGGCGCGCCGGTGGGCGACACCATCACTCTTGAGAATCGCCCCTGTGCGCTGCCGCTGCCGGGCTTCAAGCAGATCCAGCCGCGGGTGTTCGCGGGCCTGTTTCCCGTCGACGCCGATGACTATGAGAAGTTTCGCGACGCGCTCGCCAAGCTGCGGCTGAATGACTCAGCGCTGCACTACGAGCCGGAGGTCTCCGGCGCCTTGGGCTTCGGTTTCCGCTGCGGCTTTCTCGGCCTGCTGCACATGGACATCGTGCAGGAGCGCCTGGAACGCGAGTACCAGCTCGCCCTCGTGACGAGCGCGCCGACGGTGGTGTACGAGGTGCTGCGCACCAACGGGGAGATCGAGCTCATAGACAATCCGGCGAAGCTGCCGGTGGTGAATGAGATCGCGGAGATTCGCGAGCCCATCATCGTGGCCAATATTCTCGTACCGCCGGACTATGTCGGGGCGGTGCTCAAGCTGTGTAACGACAAGCGCGGCGCGCAGAAGAA
>Ga0302326_10023008_pt1 | contig 12718 bp, 10 predicted proteins | sample Palsa_T0_3_FD_202264 | JGI IMG/M metagenome (GOLD analysis project Ga0302326, IMG submission 202264) | Peat permafrost microbial communities from Stordalen Mire near Abisko, Sweden - Palsa_T0_3 | ecosystem: Environmental > Terrestrial > Soil > Palsa > Peat permafrost | place: Sweden: Abisko... | reverse complement strand
TTGAAACCTTCGCCCGCACCCACGGCCTCGAAGTCCTGAAGATCGCCGCCGGATTCGACCTGCAGGACCGGCCTGATGTTCGCTGGACCTCCTACGTCCTGCGGTTGCCGGACGACGGGGCGGGCGCTCTGCCGCTTCTGCGCGGCATCATCCTGAACGACGACAAGTCCGCCACCTACAAGCTCGGCCTGCTGCGCGCGATCGCGCGCATTGCAGACACCGCGCCGGCCCTGGCGATCGAGAGGCCGGATGCGGACGTCGTGGATCTGCCTCTCGGGGCGGTCGCCCTGAATTGGCTGCGCATGTACCTGCCCCTGGCCGCAGCCAACCTGCCGCAGTTGCCCGGTAACCTCGGCGCGGACAGGCTCGGTTTCGCGGGCGACGCGTTTCGGCGCTTGCTGGCGGATCGCGTCGCCGGACAGGATCTACGAATTGGCGCCCGCTTTAGCGGCGAGCGCGCCACTGCGGTGGCCCAGGCTCTCGCCGACGCGCGGACGAACATCAGTCGGATGCCAGCCCATTTCACTCGCTTTCCGAACTCGAAGGCCCAGGTCTTCACCGCTGCGCCGGAGCGCGCCCCCGCGTTTGGCGGCGAGATCACGATGGATGCGGCGACGCTGCGAACCTTCGGCGCCATCGGTGTGCCCGGCCCGGTATGGCGGACGCTGCAGCGCCTGGGCGCGTGGGTCGAGCCCGTGCTCGTCAGCGAATGGGCGCGGCTGATTCAGGGGTTCGGGTCGCGCATGGGTCGCCCCGTCGCGCCCGGCGTAGCCGAGGCTGCGCTGCGCTGGCTCGACCCGGCGCGCGACACTGCATTGGCGCGGGACGTGGCGCGACGGCTCATGGAGGGCGGCCAAGCGGTGCATTGCGTCTGGACTGGCGCGCGGCTCCGTCTGGAGAGCCTGGACATCGATCATTGTTTGCCCTGGACCGCCTGGCCGTGCGGCGATCTCTGGAATCTGCTGCCAGCGCAGGACAGCGTGAACCGAAACGCCAAGCGGGACCGCCTGCCCTCCGCCGCTGCGCTCGGCGCCGCGCACGATGGCGTAGAGGAATGGTGGCGCCAAGCCTGGGAGCCCGACGCCGCCCTGGCGGACCGCTTCTGGCGCGAGGCGGACGCCGCCCTACCGATTGAGGGCGGACGCCAGCTGGACGACGTGTTTGCCGGCTTGGAGTGGCGACGACTGCGGTTGCGCCAGGACCAGCAGGTTCAGGAATGGGCCGGCATCGACAGGGTTTGAATCCCGAGTTTGACAAATCGATGCGTCAGGGTCCCGTTGTCGGGCAGCCGCGAGCAGCGAGGCCGAGCCATGGCGAAGACCCCGTCCGCCGCTATCGCGCCAACCTGCAGGGCGAGGTCGACAGCGCCGCGGTCTATGGCGCGTTGAGCGAGACCGAGGCCGATCCGCAGCTGGCGGAGGGTTTATCGCAAGCTCGCATCGGCGCTAGAAGCAGCTGGCTGGCGCAAGGCCGAGGGTCCAGCCGTTCTAATTCGGTCCGAAGGTGGTCGATTTTTCGCCGCATCATTGTCCCGTTCCGAAGCACCGCTTCGCCGCCTGGCTGGCGTTCGGTCTTGGCCTGGCAGCCGCCGCTCCGGCGTCCACGGCAGTCCTAACCGGTTATCCGCAGGCCGTTGCGCCATCCGCTGCCGCGCGGGTGGGCGACCTCGAGCTGTAACCCTGTGCCTATCACTCCAGGGACGACGGCAAGGATTATGTCGCCGACTGCGGCCAACTGGTTGTTCCCGAGAACCGGGGCGAGGCGCGCAGCCATCTCCTCGCGCTCCCCGTGATCCGGCTTCGTGCGAGGGGAGCTCATCCGGCCGAGCCCATCTTCACCTTCCAGGGTGGACCCGGCGCTTCCAACACCATCGACTTTCCCATCGATGGACTGCTCGCGCGGCACGATGTCGTCATGGTGGGCTACCGCGGCGTCGATGGCGACGTGAAGCTCGATTGCCCGGAGGTGTCCGACCACATCGCCGCCGCGAAGGGACCGCTCATGGGCCCCCATGCGCTGGCGAGCATCAGGGCCGGCGCTGGCCTTTGCGCCGCGCGGCTGCGGCGACAGGGCGTCGATCTGGCCGGCTATTCGATGCCCCAGACTATCGACGACCAGGAGTTGGCGAGACACGCGCTTGGCTATGGGCCGATCGACCTTCTCGGCGGCAGTTATGGCACGCGCCTGGAGCTGATCTACATGTGGCGTTACCCGGCGAGCCTGCGCCGGGTCGTCATGATTGGCGCCAACCCGCCAGGACATTTCGTCTGGAACGCGAAACTCACGGACTCCAAGATCGCCCGCTATGCGGCGCTCTGCGCCGATGACCGGTATTGCCGCGCCCGCACGGCCGACCTGACGGCGACCATGCGCGGCGTCTCGGCCAACATGCCGACAGACTGGATGGGCATACCGATCGACCCGGACCGCGTGCGGTTTCTCAGCTTCTTCATGCTTCACGAGTCCATCGATCCAAAGTCCGCTCCCGTCCCGCTCAGCGGTCCGGCGGCGATCGACATGTGGTTGGACGCCGCGAAGGGGGACGCCAGCGGAATGACCTTGCTGTCGGCGCTCAGCCATCCGGTGTTGCCGCACTTGATCAATAACTGGGGTGAGTTCCTCGCCATGGGCTACGGCGACTACGCGCGCCTGACCCCGGCCCAAGTCGACGATCTGACCCCCAAGGATGTGATCATAGGCGCGCCATCCAGGCTCTTTTGGGAGCTGGCGCGAGACTGGCCGGCCAACGCGGATCGCGACGCTTATCCCGCCATGCAGCCGTCGGATATCGACACCCTGGTGATATCCGGAACGCTCGACTTCACAACACCGATCGAGACTGTGCGGAGCGAGCTGATGCCGAAGCTGTCGCATGGCCGCCTCGTGACGCTGGCGGAGCTCGGACATACGGCCAGCTTCTGGCGCTCGCAATCCGCGGCGCGCGAGCGGCTCCTCGAAACATTCTTCGACAAGGGTCAGGTAGACAGCAGCCTATATGTGCGCCAGCCGCCGGTGTTCCGGGTCAGCAATGGCTTCAGAGTATTGGTCCATCGGATGTTGATCTTCGTCGTCATTGCCGCCGGCGCGATGACCGGCGTGATCTGGCTCATGGTCCGGCGCCAGAGACGTCGAAATCGGGCGATTCAACCCAGGTGACGAGCGCCTACCCCGGCACATCATTGCGACGCACTCGTCGGCGAGCCCGCTCCGGGTCGATTCGCCCTTTGGCGCGCACCCCGAGTCGCGCGGGCCAGGGGCGCGGCGGGTTTGACAACCGATGCGTCAGGGCCCCCCGTCTGGCACCGGGCAGACGGAGAGGCAGCTCATGGCGAAGACCCCGGACGTCCGCCGCTATCGCGCCAACCTGCAGGGCGAGGTCGACAGCGCCGCGGTCTATGGCGCGTTGGGCGAGGCCGAGGCCTATCCGCAGCTGGCCGAGGTCTATCGCAAGCTCGCATCGGTGGAGAGCGCCCACGCCCAGTTCTGGCGCGGCCACCTGGATCGTCGTGGCGTCCATGGCGTCGCGGTCACGCCGAGCTTCAGGGCTCGGGCGATGGCCTGGCTCGCCAGGCGATTTGGGCCGTCGTTCGTGCTTCCCACCATCGCGGCCGCCGAAGCCCGCGACATCGACGCCTATGACAGCCAGCCCGAGGCCGTGGCCGGCGGACTGCCCACCGCCGAGCGATCGCACGCGCGGGTCATCGAAGCCGCCGCCTCGACAGGTGCGGGCCTGGTCGGCCCCGACATCGCGACGCTGGAGGGAAGGCACCGGGGCGGCGGGGGCAACGCGCTTCGCGCCGCGGTGCTGGGCGCCAACGACGGCCTGGTCTCGAACCTGAGCTTGGTGATGGGCGTCGCCGGGGCCGCCACCTCGGCGCACACGATCCTCATCACCGGCATCGCCGGGCTGGTGGCGGGTTCGTGCTCGATGGCGATGGGCGAATGGCTGTCGGTGAACAGCGCCCGGGAACTGAACCAGAGACAGATCGCGACCGAGGCCGCGGAGCTGGAGCAGTCGCCGCAGGAGGAGAAGGAGGAGCTGGTGCTGATCTACCAGGCCAAGGGCGTGCCGCAGGCGCAGGCCAAGGCCCTGGCCGAGCGGCTCCTGGGCGATCCGGCGACGGCTCTGGACACGCTGGCGCGCGAGGAGCTCGGGATCGACCCGACGTCGCTAGGCGGCTCGGCGTGGGCCGCGGCGGCGGCGTCGTTCTGCCTCTTCGCCTTTGGCGCGGCCTTTCCGGTGGCGCCGTATCTGTTCCTTGGGGGCTGGTCGGCGGTGGCCGCGAGCCTGGCGCTGAGCGGCGTCGTGCTGGCCGGGATCGGCGCGGGGACATCGCTCTTCACCGGACGCGGGCTGGCGTTCTCGGCGGCGCGGCAGATCCTGGTCGGGTATGCGGCGGCGGCGATCACGTTCGCGATTGGCAGAGTGATCGGGGCGTCGCTGGGCGGATAGGTTCCGAGAGCGATATCCGTGAAGGTCGAAGGTCCCCCTTCGTCTCGGCGCGACAGAGCGCCGAGCCACTTCCCCCAGAGGGGGCAGAGAAGATGAGAAGCTGATACGTCTCTTCATCTTCCACCACCGGAAACCAGTCATGTTTTCGAACTTCGGCGTCGGCGCCAGGCCGTTCATTTCGATGTCTTCGAACTTCGGCGTCGACGCCAGGCCCTTCGTTTCGACGATCGTGTGCCTGGCCACCGCCTTCGTGCTTGGCGGCGCGATCGGGCTGGAGCGGCAGATCCGCCAGCGCAACGCGGGCCTGCGGACCGTGGTCCTGGTGTCGGTGGGGGCGGCGGCGTTCGTGCATCTGGGCGGGCGGCTGCTGGGCGCTGCGGGGCAGACGCAGATCGTCGCCTATGTCGTCTCCGGGATCGGCTTTCTGGGCGCCGGGGTGATCATGCAGGAGGGCGCGCAGGTGCGGGGGTTGAACACGGCCGCGACCCTTTGGGGCGCCGCGGCGGTGGGCGCCTTCGCCGGCGGCGGCCTCCTGGCGGAATCGGCGGCGGTCGCGGCCTTCGTGCTGGGCGGCAACACCCTGTTGCGGCCGCTGGTGAACGCCATCAACCGGCGGCCGATCGATCCGGGGGAGACCGAGGCGCTCTATCGCGTCCACGTGCTCTGCGCGCCGGCCGACACGCCCGAGGCGCGCAACCTGCTCTACGAGGAGCTCGAGCGCCACCACTACCCGGTTCGGGAAATCGAGACGCTGTCGGAGGGCGAGGAACTGGTCGAGCTGGCCGCCGTGCTCGTGCCGACGACCGCCAACCCCAAGGACCTGGACGCGATCACCGAGCTGCTGGGGCGGCAGGCGAACATCGACAGCGCGACGTGGACGGTGAGTACGACGTCGTGAGTGTTGGCGGGCGCATGGATGGTCAGCCAGCGGGGCGCCTCATTTCAGCAGGTCGTCGAGGCCTGCATGTCCGGGGTCCATCTCGGCGCGCCGGACCGCCTCCACCACCGCCGGGGCCGCGTCCGCTGTCCGGTGCGGGCCGTAACCGATGATTTAATCTGGAGACCGGTGGTCGAGCAGCGGCAGTTGAACCAGACGCTCGAAAAGCGCTTCGATCGCGGCCTTCTCATCGGCTGCGCGCCGACGCGGCGTGCGCGCCAAGCGTTCCTCGATCGCGCGGACCACGGCGGTATCGACATCTTCGCCCGTGGCGGCCGCAAGCTCACGCGCCAGCGCATCCGCTTGCGGGGCATGAATTTCGAGGCTCATGACCGTTCCTAACTCAAGCCAACCGGGGCGGAACATAGCTGCCGCCAATTCTCTTGTCCTATAGTGTTCGCTTCGACGGCGATCGCGAACCGGTCGGTGGCGGCGTGAGCGAGCTGAAATCCCTTCCAGCCGGGTTACAGAGTCTATTTCGGCCGCCGTCGTTTCCGCGCTCGTCGAGGACGTCGGACGCAAGCGTTGTCACCCGTTCGGGTCGGCCCAGGGCCTGATCCGGGTCTCCTCGAAATAACGGTCGACGGCTTGCGGCGCCTGCCGCTCCTGGGCCAGCGCCACGTAGGTGTCCGGACGGATGAGATAGAGGGCGTCCTCGCGCAGGCCCGCGGCCTCGAAGGCGGGCGCCCACGGATAGGCCTGGAGCGGGACGCCGCGGTCGACGCACCACGCGGCAAGAGCAGGATCGGCGACGCCGTAGACATGGACCTGCCAGCCGACGCGCTTCAGCGCCTCGTAGTTGTCGCTATCGCCCGATTTCACCCACGGCAGCCGGTCGCCGCCATGCACGGGCCCGACATGGCCCCGGTCCAGGCCTTTGCCCCGATAGTTCAGGGTGATCTGGGAGACGGTGCGGAAGATCCATTCCCGCGCCGCCTCGAACCTGACGACCTGTGGAAGGAGGAGCGGCGCGATGCGGGTGCGAATGATCTCGGCCAGATGGCCGTCGGCGGCGGCGACATTGAAGAAACGGTCGGTGGTCCGCACCAGGCGCAGGGCGAAGGGCCGCCGCTCGGCCTCGAAGGTGTCGAGCAAGGCGTCGGGCGCCCGACCGGCCAACACGGCCTGGAGCTTCCAGGCGAGGTTGATCGCATCGCCGATGCCGGTGTTCATCCCCTGGCCGCCGACCGGCGTGTGGATGTGGGCGGCGTCGCCCAGGAGGAACGCCCGCCGGCGGCGGAAGTGGTCGGTCACCCGGTGGTGCACGCGGTAGACCGAGAACCAGTTCACCTTGTCGACCACGAGCTGGAGGGTCCTGGCCGCCTTGTCGCTGATGTCGTCGTAGCCAAGCTTGTCGAGGTTCTGGCCCTCGCCTGGCGCGATCGCGCCAATCAGGCGGGCGCGCCCCCTGTCGGCCAGGGGAAAGACGGCGAGGAAATCGGACTGGTCCAGTTCGACGTTCAAGTCGCCGTTGAACGGCGGCCCGTCTCCGGTCACGTCGGCGACGTAGAAGATCTGCGGGTAGGTCCCGCCCGGGAAACCCGTCCCCATGCCCTCCCGGACCTTGGAAGAGGCGCCGTCGCAGCCGGCGATGAAGGCCGCTTGAACGTCGCGCTCGGCGCCGGCCGGCCCGCGAAGCTTGGCGACGACGTGGTCGCCCTTGTCGGCATAGCCGAGAAGCTCGGTCGAGCGCTCCACGCCGACGCCACGCTCCTCGAGGCGCCCGATCAGCAGGCGTTCGTGCTCGTCCTGGGGAAAGATGTGCAGGAACGCGTAGGGGGTGAGGTCCGAAGCGATCTCTTCGAACGGCACCCGCGCCGCCTGCCTGCCGCCGAGCCAGAGCCGGGCGCCTGGAACCGAATAGCCCTTCGCGACCACGGCGTCGGCGAGGTCGAGCTGCTCGTAGAGCTCCAGGGTCCGCGCGTGAACGGCGAGCGCCCGCGACGTCGTCCCCGGCCCGGCCGTCTTGTCGATGATGCGGACGCCAACGCCCTGTCTGGTCAGCCAGAGGGCCAGGACCAGTCCCGTCGGGCCGGCGCCGACGATCAAGACGCTGGTGTCAGCCACGTTCCATCTCCCCTAGGTCGATGTTCGCCCAAACTCAAATCGTCGCGCCCGTCAGATCCCCCTTCCCCCGCTTCGCGGGTACTTCCCCCAGCGGGGGAAGAACGGGAAACTTATCAGCTTCTTATGCTCTTTCCCTAATTGCCCGAGACGCTGTCGACGCGGCCGAAGAGGGTGGCGAGGCGCGTTTGTATTTCGGCGGGCAACGGCGGGGCCTGGATGGCGGCGAGGTTGGCTTCGAGGTGGGCGACGTTGCCGGTGCCGGTGAGGATGACGTCGGCGCCCGGCTCGTGGCGGCAGAAGCGGTAGGCGGCCTCGACCACCGAGCCGATGCCGGCGCGGTCGCGCAGAAAGCCCAGCGGGTCGGCGGCGTCGACCTGGCCGCCGTCGACCTCGCCGCGGGCGATCAGGCCGGCCACCGCCTCGCGCAGGGCGGCCGGATCGCTGAGCTGGCGGCGCACGGCGAACATGATGAGCGTGCCGACGTCGTGGGCCCGCGTCAGCGGGAACACCCGCTGGCGCGCGGAAGGATTGACCAGGTTGAAGCCGACCATGATCACGTCGAAATGGTCGCCCTCCAGGGCGCGGGGCAGCATCGTGTGGCCGGTGTCGCTGCCGAAGTGCTCGGTGATCCCCAGAAAGCGGATCTTGCCGGCCGCCTGCTGACGCTTCAGCTCCGGGACCAGGACCTGCGCGCAATGGTCGTACTGGTCGGGTTGGACGCCGTGCAGGTGGAAGACGTCGACGCGGTCGGTTGCGAGGCGCCGCAGCGAGCCCTCGAGGCCCTCGGCCAGCTCGGCGGCGGTCATCAGCGCCCCGTCGCGGCCCTGGCGGGGGCTGGCCTTGGTCGACAGGAACACCTGGTCGCGACGCCCGGCGATCCCCTCCCCCACCGCGGCTTCGGTGCCGTAGGCGCGGGCGGTGTCGATGAAGGTGACGCCGAGGTCGAGGGCGCGGCGGACGACGCCGGCGGCGTGATGGGCGTCGGCGCCCTGGGCCATGCCCAGGCGGCTGTGGCCACCGCAACCGAGGCCGGCGACGCTGACCTGCGCATTGGTGCGGCCGAGTCGGACGGTTTGCATGGCGGCGGGTCCTGAAGCGAGGGGCCGAGACTAGAAGCCCGTCTGGTGGTTGGCCAACCAATAAGTCAATGCTATCCAGGGATTAGCGGAGCGCGCCGAGCCTCTAGAGAACAACGGCGCGCCACCAGCGAGGATTTTCGACGATGAGCGCATTGAACGGCAAGGTGGTGCTGGTCACCGGCGGGGGCAACGGCATCGGCAGGGAGTGCGCCCTGATCGCGGCGCGCGAAGGCGCCAAGGTGCTGGTCAACGACCTCGGCGGCGGCGAGCGGGGCGGCGACGAGGGCTCCCCAGGCCCTGCCGAAGCGGTGGCGCGCGAGATCCGCGCCGCCGGCGGCGAGGCGGCGGCGAACTCCGAGAGCGTCAGCAGCATGGCCTCGGTCAAGGGCATGGTCGAACAGGCGCTGGACACCTTCGGCGGCCTGCACGCGGTGATCAACCCGGCCGGAATCCTGCGCGACGGCATGTTCCACAAGATGCCCGACGAGGACTGGGACATCGTCGTCGAGGTCCATTTGCGCGGGTCCTACAACGTCTGCCGCGCCACCATCGAGCACTTCCGGGGCCAGAACGAGGGGTCCTACGTCCTCTTCACCTCGACCTCGGGGCTGATCGGCAACATCGGGCAGACCAACTACGCGGCCGCCAAGCTCGGGATCATGGGCCTCTCGCGGGTGCTGGCGATGGAGGGAGCGGCCAAGAACGTCCGCTCCAACATCATCGCCCCCACCGCCTGGACGCGGCTGATCGCCACCATTCCGATCAAGGACGAGGCCGGGGCGGCGCGGATGAAGGCGATGCAGGCGGCGCTGCGGCCCGACCAGCCGGCCAAGCTGGCGGTGGCGCTGGCTTCGCCCGCGGCCAAGGACGTCAGCGGCCAGATCTTCGGCGCCCGTTCCGAGACGATCGAGCTCTTCAGCCAGCCGCGCCCGGTCGAGAGCGTCACGGCCGCCGACACCTGGACCGTGGCCTCGATCCTCAGCGATGTGCTGCCCAGGATGGCGCCGAAGTTCACCTCGCTGGCCGGCGCCACCGCCCAGCGCCCGGGGCCCGCGCCGGCGTAGGACCGTCGAGGGGGATATCCGTGAGGGTCGAGGGTCCCTCTTCGTCTCGGCGCGATAGAGCGCCGAGCCACTTCCCCCAGAAGGGGCAGAGCAGGAGAAGCTGACTTCTCTTAGGCCGCCAGCTTGGTGACTTCCTCGACTTCGGCCGGCGTCAGCTTCCAGGCGGCGGTCCCGGCGTTGGCGGCGACCTGTTCGGGTTTCGTGGCGCCGGCGATCACCGAGGAGACCACCGGATGGCCGAGCAGCCAGGCGAAGGCGAGCTCGAGGAGGTCGTGGCCGCGCTCCTGGGCCCAGCCCGAGAGCGCCTCGACGCGGTCGAAGTTCTTGTCGTTCAGGGCCTGGGCGCCGCGCGGTCCCCAGGCGGCGAGGCGCGTGCCCTCGGCCGGGGCTTCGCCGCGCTTGTACTTGCCGGTGAGGAGGCCCGAGGCCAGCGGAAAGTAGGGCAGCATGCCAAGGCCAAAGCGGGCGCAGGCCGGGGTCACCTCGTGCTCCACCCGCCGCTCGATGAGGCTGTAGTTGTTCTGGGCCGAGACGAAGCGGGCGAGGCGCTGCGTGCGCGCGGTCCACTCGGCGTCGGCGATCTGCCAGCCGGCGTAGTTGGAATTGCCGATGTAGCGGACCTTGCCGGCGGTCACGAGGTCGTCGAGCGCGCTCAGGGTCTCCTCGATCGGGGTCTCGGGGTCGGGCCGATGCATCTGGTAGAGGTCGAGGTAGTCGGTCTGGAGCCGCGCCAGGCTCGCCTCGACCGCCTCGATGATGTAGTGGCGCGATCCGCCCTGCCTGCCGGGGCCCATCGGCATGGCGAACTTGGTCGCCAGCACGACCTGATGGCGTTTTTTCTTCAGGGCGACGCCCATCATTTCCTCCGACTTGCCGGCGCCGCCGTAGACGTCGGCGGTGTCGAGGAAGGTGACGCCGTGCTCGATGGCCGCGTCGATCACGGCGTTGGTGGCCTCCTGGTCGATACGCATGCCGAAGTTGTTGCAGCCGAGGCCGATCTCGCTGACCTTCAGACCGCTGTCGCCCAATCTGCGATAGTCCATGACTCAGATCCTTCCTTGGCGGCCGAGCTGTTGCTGTGCGAGATTGCGTGGACCCGCAGGCCTCTGATCACAACCATCAGCCTCTGATCGTCGTTTTCAAGAGTGAACCACGAACCTCACCAACCTCACGAACGTAGGGCCGCGGGCCTGAGGCTCGGCCTGCTCGTGCATTCTTGAAGCGCGCCACAGGCGCGCATAGAATAGTTGGTCCTTTGATCCGCTCGTTCCCGCTTCCGTTCGTGAAGTTCGTGGAAAAACTGCACCGCCGGGTCGACCTGCTCCCCCCTGGCCGATGAGTCTGTGGTGTGATCGGGCGCATGTTGGCTGACCGGCGAACGGCTGCTTAGGCGATGAAGCGGACGACGCCGCCGTCCACGCGTAGCGCGGCCCCTGTCGTCGCGGAAGCCTGCTCGGAGCAGACGTAGACCACCAAGTTGGCGACCTCCTCGGTGGTCGCGAAGCGCTTGATCAGCGAGGTCGGGCGAAGGGTGGTCAGGAACTGTTGCTCGATGACGTCCGGCGTCACGCCCTGGGCGTCCGCCGCCGCCTTCACATAGCGCGAGAGGCCCTCGGAGCGGGTCGGGCCGGGCAGGACCGCGTTGACGGTGACGCCCGAGCCGGCGACCTGTTCGGCCAGGCCGCGCGAAATCGCCAGCTGCGCGGTCTTGGTCATCCCGTAGTCGATCATCTCCTTGGGGATGTTGACGGCCGACTCGCTGGAGATAAAGACCACGCGCCCCCAGCCGCGCTTCACCATGGCCGGGAGGTAGTGGCGGGTCATCCGCACGCCGCTCATGACGTTGATCTGGAAGAGGTTCAGCCAGTCCTCGTCGGTCGTGTCGGCGAAGGCTTTGGGAGCGGCGGTCCCGAGGTTGTTGACGAGGATGTCGGCGTCGGCGGCCTTGGCGACGAAGGCCGCGACCCCTTCGGCGGTCGCCAGGTCCGCGGCTATCCCTTCGACCTTTGCATCCGGTATCGCCCCGCGCATTTCGCGCAGGGCCGCCGCGACCCGCGGCTCGCCCCTGCCGTTGATGGTGACCGACGCGCCGGACCTGGCCAGGCCCTCGGCGATGGCGCGGCCGATGCCGCCGGTGGATCCGCTGACGACGGCCTTGCGGCCGGCGAGATCGATGATCATCGACATTCTCCCTCGTAGACGGCTGCCCTCTGCACGCGCCGCCAGGCTCTACGCCAGAGCGTAGCTGATCGGCAGGGCCTTGGGGCCATTGACGAAGTTGGCCTCGGAAAGCTTGGCTTCGCCGGCCAGTTCGACCGACTTCAGCTTCGGCAGCAACTCCTCCCAGAGGATGCGCATCTCCATCTTCGCCAGGTGCTGGCCAAGGCAGAGGTGGGCGCCGTAGCCGAACGCCAGGTGCCGGTTGGGACTGCGGTCGGCGCGGAATTCGTAGGGGTCCTCGAACACCTCCTCGTCGCGGTTGCCGGAGGGGTAGCACAGCATCAGCCACTCGCCCTTGGCGATGGCCTGGCCGCGCAGGGTGGTGTCGGCGGCGGCGCTGCGCATGAAGTGCCGGACCGGCGTCGTCCAGCGGATCGACTCATCGACGAGGCCCGGGATCAGGTCCGGGCCGGCGCGGACCTTGGCGAACTCCGCCGGCCGTTCGGCCAGGGCCCACATCGCGCCGGCCGTGGACGAGGAGGTGGTGTCGTGGCCGGCGGTGGCGACGATCAGGTAGTAGGACATGGCGTCGAAGGCCGAGATCAACTGGCCGTCGATCGTGGCGTTGGCGATCGCGCTCGTCACGTCGTCCCTGGGCCTGGCGCGCCGGTCTTCGGTGAGGGCGGTGAAGTAGTTGAAGAAGTCCGTCAGGGTCGCCTGGATTTCCAGCGCCCGGGCCTCCTGGGTGTCGGCGCCGCCCTTGCGGCGCAGGTCGGGGTCGGTGGCGCCGAAGAGCTCCTGGGTCAGCTTCAGCATCCGCGGCTCGTCGTCGCGCGGCACGCCCAGGATCTCCATGATCACCCGCAGCGGGAAGTGGAGGGCGACCGCCTCGACGAAGTCGCACTCTCCGCCCAGATCGACCATCCGCGCCGCCGCTTCGCGCGCCAGCTCGCGGATC
>Ga0302326_10023005_pt1 | contig 12719 bp, 12 predicted proteins | sample Palsa_T0_3_FD_202264 | JGI IMG/M metagenome (GOLD analysis project Ga0302326, IMG submission 202264) | Peat permafrost microbial communities from Stordalen Mire near Abisko, Sweden - Palsa_T0_3 | ecosystem: Environmental > Terrestrial > Soil > Palsa > Peat permafrost | place: Sweden: Abisko... | reverse complement strand
AGCGCGTCGGCGGTAAGGGGCGCCAGCAGGATCCCGTTGCGGTAATGCCCTGTGGCGAGAAAAAGACCGGGCGTCGCTGCTGCCCCGAGGACCGGGCCATTGTCGGGCGAGCCCGGGCGCAACCCCGCCATGGCCTCGCTCAGTTCCAGTTCCGCAACCTCGGGGACCACAGCGACAGCGGCACGGAGCAAGTCGTACACGGCTCCTGCGGTCACGGTCGTGTCAGCTCCCTGCTCCTCCATCGTGGCGCCGACTACGACTTCGCCATTGGCCCGAGGCACCAGATAAACGGGGCGGCCCTGCGCCATCGCACGGATGGCCCTGCCGATCACGGGAATTGATGGATCCGAGCGAAGGCGGAGGATCTGGCCCTTGACGGGGCGGACCGGTGCGACGTCGCCGCGGGCCAGGCCGCCGAGATGACCGGAGCGCCATCCTGCAGCCACGACAACCCTGCCTGCCGCCAACTCAGTCCCGTCGTCGAGCAGGGCCCCGGCCACGTGCTCTGCAGGCGTGTGCCGGACCTCTCGCGCCGCCGAGCGCAACAACTCCACGCCGCGCCGGTCAACGGCTTGGGTGAGCGCCCGCAGCAATGCCCTGTTGTCCACCTGGTGATCGCCAGAGCTCAGCACCCCGCCGGCTATGCGAGGGTTGAGAGACGGCTCCAGCTGCCGGCATTCCTGGCCTGTAAGCAGCTCGACATCGCAACCCAGTTCGCGCTGGACCGCGAAAGACTCCTCCAGCGCACGGTAGTCATCGCCATCGAGGGCGACGCTGAGCATGCCGTCCCTTCGCAGCCCGACGGGTAGGCCGCCGTCTTCCTCCAGGGCGGCGGCGTAGCCCGGCCACGCGGCAGCCGAAGCTTGCGACAATGCCTGTAGCGTGCCCTCACCCCAGCGCCCCTCGGTCGTCGGCGCAAGCATGCCCGCTGCCGCCCACGACGCACCGCGCGCCGGCTCCGGGTCACAAACGGCGACTGTGAGGCCTTCTTGAGCTGCACGCCACGCGACAGATAGGCCTATAACGCCGGCCCCGATTACGACGACGTCTACCGTACGGGAGGTCACAGACGGCTCGGCTCGAGGTTGGCTACGAGCCTGCGAGCAGCCGCGGCGGGGTCTCTGGACATTGCGATCGCGCCGACTACGGCTATCCCATAGGCGCCCGCTTCGAGCAGTTCAGGGATGCGGTCGGCCGTGACACCGCCAATGGCAAGGACCGGCACAGCGACAGCGACGGCGACCGCCGCTAGCCCTGCGGCACCGATGGGGTTGGGGAGACCGTCTTTCGTCGACGTCGGGTAGCAGGGGCCAACACCGAGGTAGCTGGCCCCAGCTGCGACGGCCGCGCGGGCGACCGCGGCTGTCCGCGCTGACGCGCCGAGCATGAGCCCTTCGCCCAGCAGTCGCCGTGCTACTGCGACGGTCAGATCCTCAGGCCCGACATGGGCGCCGTCGGCTCCCACCGCCAATGCGATATCGACGCGGTCGTTGATGATGCAGGTGGCCCCGGCCTCGTGGCAGAGCTTCACGACCTGCTCAGAGATCTCGTAGCGCAGCCGGTCCGAACAGTCCTTGGCACGAACTTGCACGCAACGCACTCCGGCGTCGAGCACGACGGAGATGAGAGCGAGCGTGCGGGCAGGTTCGTCGTCGCCCTTGTAGCTTGCGATGTAGTGAAGACGGCCCAGCACGTGTGCTCCCTCCGCCGGCATGACCCGGATCAGGTTCAACGGTCGAGGGCTCCCAGCCCTCCTCTCAGCCCGGTCCTGTAGGGCTCCCGTGTCATTCCCTGCCTACCCCCGCCAACCAGCCGTGTCAAGTCAAATATCCTGTAAACGTGAAGACCGTGGTGATCGGCCCTCCTCCTCCGGAACTGCAACAGCTCATCCAACGACGCCGTTCGCTCGGGCTCGACAGGTTCGACGAAGTCTGGGAGGGCAACCACCACCTGGCACCGGTGCCTGGTTTCGGGCACGCCTACGTCGAACGCGAGGTCGCGAGGGTGCTCCGTCCTTTCGCCGACGCTGCGGGTTTGATCGAGACCGGCCCGTTCAATCTCGGGCGTGCCAGCGACTTCCGGGTACCCGATGGTGGCTACCACCGCTCCGTGCCCGAAGGTGACGGCGTTTACGTGATCAGGGCCGCATTGGTTGTCGAAGTTGTCTCAACCGACGACGAGACGCACGAGAAATTCCCCTTCTACGCCGCACACGGGGTCGAGGAAATCATCGTCGTCGAACCAGCGTCTCGGACCGTCCGGATCCGTAGATTTGCCGACGGCTACGAGGATGTTGCTGTCAGCGGCGTCCTTGGCCTAAGCGCAGACGGGCTGCAACGCGCTATCCGCTGGCCCGCTCCAGATGGCCTGGCGGTCTAAGGCGCCGCAAAGAGCGCCGGCAGTGCGCCCCTCCAGGCTGCAACAGCCTCGTCAACGCTGAAGTCGGCAAGACCGTCGATAACGATGCGGTCACCACCGGCGGAGCCAATCTCGGTGACGGGCATACCGGCAGCGCGAGCACGTTCGATGACAAAGGGCAGCTGTGGTGGTGGCACGCTCAGGAGCACCCTGGAGGGACCTTCGCCGAAAAGCTCTTGGTGACCGCTGATCCCGCTTACCCGGCACCCGGTCACACTTTTCACCGCCATCTCTGCCAGCGCCACGGCGAGGCCACCATCGGAAACGTCGTGGATCCCGTCGACCAGGCGCTCTTGTACAAGGGCCGCCACGAAAACGAGCAGACGCGAATGCAGTCCAAGGTCGAGCGGCGGGAGGGTACCTCCGGCGTGGCCCCGGCGCTCGGCTGCCCAGCGCGACCCGGCGAGGGAAGTAGCGCCCGAGCCACTCGGCCCAAGCAGGACCACCCGGCTGCCTTCGCGGAACGACGGGGTGGGGATCCCGGCCTCCAGCGTGTCGATCAAGCCAAGCGTCCCGACCACCGGGGTCGGGTCGATATCGGTGCCCATGCTCTCGTTGTAAAGGCTGACGTTGCCGCCGACCACCGGGATGCCGAGCGCCTCGCACGCCTCGGCCATACCGTCAATAGCCTCCGAGAGCTGCCACATCACTGCTGGGTGCTCGGGGTTGCCGAAGTTCAAGCAGTTGACCAGTGCAACCGGTCGGGCGCCCGTACAGGCGACATTGAGGGCTGACTCCGCAACGACCAGGCGCGTGCCTGCACGCGGGTCGAGAGCGCACCAGCGGGAGTTGCCGTCTGTCGAAAGAGCGATCGCGCGGGCACCGGCCCCGGCAGATGCCCGCACACCGGGGGCCGAGAGCCGCAAAACTGCCGCATCGGCTCCGGGAGCAACGACCGTGTTGCGGAACAGCTGGTGGTCGAACTGGCGGAACGCCCAGGAGGGGTCGACGAGCATGGCCAGCAGGTCCTCGACCAGTTCCTTTGAAGAAGCTGGGCCCGGCAGCCTTGCCGGGTCATCGGCAACGAGCTCGTCCAGCCACGGGGGGCGCTGCATAGGGCGTTCGTACATTGGGGAGTCCTCATGGAGGCTCGCGGCTGGGACATCGGCCAGGACCTCCCCATCCCATCCCCTCAGCACGCGCAGCCGGCCCGAGCCGGTGACTCTGCCTATGACCGTCGCACGCACTTCCCAACGCCCGCAGACCTCCATCACGGCATCCAGCACTGCCGGTGTGACGATCGCCAGCATGCGCTCTTGGCTCTCGCTCGTCATCACCTCGAAGGGCGCCAGGCCCTGCTCGCGCAGCGGTACCGCTTCGACGTTCACGTCCATGCCCACCCCGCCCCGGGAGGCCGTCTCGCTGGTAGCGCACGTGATCCCGGCACCGCCGAGGTCCTGGATACCGAGCACCAGGTGCTTGTCGAGCAGCTCGAGGGTCGCCTCGATCAGGCGCTTTTCCTCGAACGGGTCGCCGACCTGGACGTTCGGGCGCTTGGCAGCTTCAGCTTCGGGGTCATCGGTGAAGGCCGCCGAGGCCAGGACGCTCACCCCGCCTATCCCGTCGCGCCCGGTGCTCGAACCAAGCAGCACCGCAAGGCTCCCCTCGCCCCCCGCCCGCCCCAAAACGAGGCGGTCCTTGGGCAGGAGCCCACAGCACAGGACGTTCACGAGCGGGTTGCCCGCGTAACACCCCGCGAACTCGAGCTCGCCCCCGACAGTTGGGACCCCGACGGCGTTGCCGTAGCCAGAGATACCGCTCACCACCCCGCTCGCGACCCAACGGTTGCGGGCATCGTCCGGGAGGCCAAAGCGCAGTGGGTCCATCAATGCGATCGGCCGGGCGCCCATGGTGAAGATGTCGCGTATTATCCCGCCGACCCCGGTAGCGGCCCCCTGGTAGGGCTCTATCGCGGACGGGTGGTTGTGGCTCTCGATGCGTATCGCTACGGCAATCCCGTCGCCGGCGTCGATCACCCCGGCGTTCTCGCCGGGGCCAACCAGCACGGCGGGCCCAGTGGTCGGGAGACGACGAAGATGGAGCCTGGACGACTTGTAGGAGCAGTGCTCGCTCCACATCACCGCGTACATGGCCAGCTCGAGGTGATTAGGTACGCGGCCCAGGATCCGTTCGATAGAAGCAGCTTCTTCATCGGTCAGGCCAAGCTCGCGGTGCAATGTTGCCTCCATGCCATTCAAACTAGGCTGCGAGGGCAGTGACTACCTGCCTCGTCATACAGCACCTCCCGCCCGAGGGGCCCTACCTCATCGCAGAAGCGCTCGAGAACGCTGGCATCGCCGTTGAGCTCTGCCAGGTGTTCGCCGGCGACGACCCACCCGCCAGCCTTGACGGCTACAACGGCTTGGTGGTCATGGGCGGCCCGATGTCGGCCGCCTCGGACGACGGCTTCGCGACAAGGACTGCGGAGATCGACCTTCTCGAAGATGCCCTTGAGCGAGAGTTGCCGGCGCTCGGGGTGTGCCTCGGGGCGCAACTGCTCGCGATAGCCGCGGGCGGCAAGGTCTACCCGGGGGCGGAGGGGCCTGAGATCGGTTGGGCACCCGTATCTCTGGTGGTGGGAGAGGCCGAGCAGGACCTGCTCTTCAGCGATCTTCCCAGTGAGGTCACCGTGCTCCATTGGCACGGGGACACCTTCGACCTGCCACCTGGGGCAATCCACCTGGCCACGAGCAAGGCCTACCCGAACCAAGCATTCCGGGCCGGTCCTCGGGCCTGGGGGCTCCAGTTCCACCTGGAAGTCGACGGTCCTGCGATCGACGCGTTCCTAGCAGCCTTCGGCGACGAAGCTGCCGATTGCGGTGTCCCGCCCGAGGACATTGCCACGCAAGCAGGCTCTGCTATCGCTGAACTCGCGCCGGCGCGCGGCACGTTGCTCGACCGTTTTGCGGGCCTTGTCCGCGAGGCGTGAGTTTTACGCTCTCTTTTCGGTCCTGTTAATGGTCTATTAAGTGTGACAACAAGTGGTTGTCTCTCAGACAACCACCGCTTAGATTGACCGTCGATGGCCCCCGCTCAGCTCGTCAACGAGCATGCTCTGTCGTCTATCGGCGAACGGCTGAAGGCCGCCCGTGAGCAGGCGGGCTACACCCTCGACGAGCTCGCGACCCTGACGGGGCTCTCCAAGGCCCACCTGTCCCGCCTCGAATCCGCCGAACGCCAACCCTCCATTGCAGCGCTCCTCACTTTTGCTGCAGCGCTGCGCGTACCGGTCGGCCGCCTTCTCGGGGAGGAGGACATCGACAGCAGCACGCCGTTGAGCGTCTACTCCGGCGGCGAGGCACCCCACGAGGTCGCCGGGCTCAACGTCGTGGCCTGCAGCGGTTACCCGGGCTCGGGGGCTCTCGAGGCCCTTCGCATGACCATTTCACCCGAACGCATACCTGGTCCGCCTGCTCGCCACCACGGTGAAGAGTGGGTCTACGTCGTGAGCGGAACCCTGGTGCTCGACTACGACGGGCGGCCGTACAGCGTCCCTGCCGGGAGCTGTGCGCATTTCGACGCCGAAAACCCCCACCGCCTCGGTGCGGAGAACGTGCCCGCAGAGGTCCTTGTCGTTGCGGCGCAAGGGCCCAGGGGGCTTTGGGGCGCTCACCGATGAACAACCCCACTCCAATAACCGAAAGAAATGGAGCTCTGGCATGACAACAACGACTTCAGCGCAGATAGAAGGCACCGGCGAGAAGTACGACCTGAACAAGTTGCTCGACATGCGGCTACGGACCCGGCACGCTGTCTACAAGATCGCGGCCGGCATCAGCGTCGGCATGGTCGAAGAGGACGCCCGGGCCATGGCCCGGGACGTGCTCAAGAGCATGGGGATGCGGCGTGGTTGGCACCACATAATCACTCGTTTGGGGCCGAACACCACCAAGGACTTCATGGCGCAGTCCGAGCCGGGGGTCGTGCTGCAGCCAAATGACATCTTCTTCATCGATATTGGACCTATTTATGGGGACACCGAGGGTGACGCCGGCGAAACGTTCGTCGTTGGCGACGACCCTGAGCACCTCAAGGCCAAGGTCGACGTGAGAGCCATCTGGGAAGACGTACGTGCCATGTGGTTTTCCAAGGGCTCAACAGGCCAAGAGCTCTATGAGTTTGCGCAGCAAGCAGCAAACCAGCGCGGTTGGGTACTGAACATGGACCTTTCTGGGCACCGGCTTTCGGATTTCCCGCACTCCGCTCACTACGACGGTTCCCTGGCTGACATCAGTTTCAGGCCGAACCCCAACCTCTGGGTCCTGGAGATCGCTATCGCCCATCCTGAAAGGACTTTTGGGGCGTTCTACGAAGATCTTCTCCTCACAGACCAGTCCTTCCCAGACTGGGCACTCAGCGCTGACAGCGTCAGCCTCGACTGAACGAGCACTTCACGTCGCCCACAAGTTCACGTGAACGTAATGGTGGCGTAATAGCTCGGTATTAGTAGTGCCCTACGTTCAGACGTAGGAAATTTATGAGGTAGTCGCGGCCTCGGCAGCCCGGTCACCGATAGGTGCTCGGAGAAACCTGGAACGGGTAGTCGAGCAAGACAGTCGGCGGCCCGCTCTCATAAAGGAGGCTAATTGCGATGGCACTTACTCGAACGCGCCCGCCCGGGGCCAGTACCGGGACAACTACAGCACTAAGCGCCCCAGACCATACTTTGCGTGCCAACGCCCTGGGTTTTCCCACGATCTTGGCCGAATCTATTGGGCTTATCTCGCCCACCATGACAGCGGTCCTCATTATCCCTATAGCGTTCAGCTACGCGGGCCAAGGCACCTGGGTCACTTATGCCTTCGGCACGGTGATGTTGATGTTCGTGGTCCTTTGCCTCAATCAGTTTGCCAAGCGGACCAACGGTGCAGGCTCCATGTACGCATACACGGCGCGTGGGCTCGGGCCGACCACCGGTGTTTTCTCCGGCTGGTCACTCATCTGGTCCTACCTCTTCATTGGCATCGCCGGGCTGACGGGTTTTGCCATATTTGCTCAGCAGTTCTTGAATGCCATCGGCGCGGGTTTCACAGCTCCTCCGATATTGCTGTTCCTCATCAGTGCCGCCGGGTGCTGGGTCGTCGCTTACAGGGACATCCACGTGTCATCCGCCCTCACCCTCGTGATCGAGGCGTTGTCGGTTGCGTGCATCGCCGTCCTGGCGTTCGTAATCCTTTTCAAGCACGGCCTTACGGTTGACACCGCCCAGCTGAAGCTGAAGGGCCTCGATTTTCATGGCCTCAGCCTCGGGATCGTCATATCCATTTTCAGCCTCGTGGGCTTCGAGAGCGCGACGGCCCTGGGCGGCGAGGCTAGGAACCCCCTCAAGAACGTACCCAAGGCGGTCATTTGGAGCTTGGCCTTCGCAGGAGTCTGGTTCGTCTTCATGAGCTACGTCGAGGTAGCGGGCACCCACAACTACGGGACAGCCTGGCAGAACGCGCCGCTGATCGAGCTGGCAAGGGCCTACGGCGTGAGCGCCTTCAGGATCCCGATCTCGCTCGGGGCAATGGTGAGCTTCTTCGGCCTTACTCTCACCTGCCTGAACGCCGGGTCCCGCATCATCTACCGGATGGCGGGGCACGACCTCCTCCACGCACACCTAGGCCGGGCGCACCCTCAAAACCGCACCCCGCACGTCTCGATCACCGTTTATATGGCGATGATCGTGACACTGCCGATAATCCTCGAGCACTTCACCAACCCCAACACGATGTTCGGCGACGCCGGGACCCTCGCAGCGTTCGGCTTCCTTACGGCCTACTTCCTGATCTCTATCGCTGCTCCAGCGTTCCTCAAAAAGCGTGGAGAACTGAGGCCGCGGCATATTGCCATCGCCGTTGCAGCTTTCCTCTGCCTGCTCGTGCCTACCATTGGGAGCTTCTACCCGGTCCCCGCCTGGCCGGTGTACACCTACCCTTACATCTTCCTCGGCTACATGCTCCTCGGGGGAGCCTGGCTATATATTGCCAACAAGCGGCGAGCCGGCGTCCTGGGCGACATTGCCCTCGACCTCGCAAACGACCCCGTCACCCTGCTCTCGGGCAGCACCGCCCACCCGAGCCCGGTCTCTTCGAACGGCCGCGGCACCTCGATCGACCTGACGACGGCCTAAGGGTTGCCCTTGTCAGCTAGCTGGGCTGGCCCGAGCCTTGACGGCTCGGGCCAGTTGGCCGGGTGGAGGGGCCCCGCGCCACACAAGCTGGCTAACTAGATCCCAGCCCGGCACGCGACGCGACCGCGCGCCGGGCCTGGGCATAATGCAAGTCGTGGCTCCTCTCCCCGCTTTCCCAGCAATGTTCGACCTGTCCGGGCGGGCCGCCATCGTCACGGGCGGCAGCGGGGCGTTAGGCCGAGCGATCGCACTGGGCCTGCGCAGCGCCGGTGCCAACGTGGCCCTGCTAGCTAGGCACCCCGCGATGCTCGATGAGGTAGTGGCCTCTCTGGCACCCGGCCTCCCCGCCGAAGCTGAAATATCTGGAGAGCCTGAAATGCCTGGAGAGGCGGTCGCTCTCGTCGCTGACGTGCTCGACGTCGAGTCGCTCGAGGATGCCCGGGGTGCCGTGATCGAGCGATGGGGACGCCTCGACGTGCTCGTCAACGCGGCCGGCGGCAACCAGCCCGAGGCTACGGTGGCCGTCGGTGGTTCGTTTTTCGACCTCGACGCGGACGGCTTCAGAGCGGTCCTCGAACTGAACCTCATGGGGACCTTCCTGGCTACCCAGGTTTTTGCCAAGACGATGGCGGGGCTCGGGAGCGGGAGCGGGAGCGTCGTCAACATCTCCTCGGTGGCCGGCTCGAGGCCCCTTTCGCGAGTCGCCGGCTATGGGGCAGCAAAGGCGGGGGTTGAAAACCTCACTCGCTGGCTGGCCGACCACATCGCCCGCCAAGTAAGCCCGGGCATCAGGGTAAACGCCGTCGCCCCGGGCTTTTTCCTCGGGGCCCAGAACCGGGCGCTGCTCACCGAAGCCGACGGGTCGCTCAGCGAGCGAGGCCGAGCGGTCGTGGCCCGCACCCCGATGGGCCGCCTGGGCAGCCCCGAAGACCTCGTGGGCACCGTGCTCTGGCTCGCGTCCGACGCCAGCGCCTTCGTCACGGGGACCGTGATCGCCGTGGACGGGGGCTTCTCGGCGGCAGCCGGGATATGAACCGCGGGACGCTCATCCGGGTCAAGGCGGCTGCACTTCTTAACCGTCTGGTCCAATCGCCCTCGGAAAACGCGTAAAGAACGCGCCAAGCGCGACGGCGCCACGCGAAAGTGGGCCAAACGGCTCGGCGTACTCAAGGGGAGCCTGGTACAGATTTGTTGCGGTTTTTACCCTGGCGAGGTGGCGGCCGGCGAACTGCCGCGCGAGGCCGGCAGCAAGCTTTCGCCCGCGATTGCCAGCAAGGCGCGGAGAAGGACCAGGCCGTCGGATGACCCGAGGAGCTCGCTGGTCGCCCGTTCGGGGTGAGGCATCAGACCGACGACGTTGCCACCCTCATTGCAAACCGCGGCAATGTCGTTCACCGACCCATTGGGGTTGCCGACATAACGCAGCACAACGCGCCCATCGGCCTCGAGGGAGCTGAGCGTCTCCGGACTAGCTGTGTAGTTGCCCTCGAAGTGGTTGATCGGCACTAGCAGCCGGCGGCCCAGCTCCACACCAGCAGTCAACGCCGACCGGTCGCTCACGATTTCGACCTCCGTCATCTGGCACAAGAAAGTGAGCCCTTTGTTCTTCTGCAGGGCGCCCGGGAGCAGGTGCGCCTCGGTGAGAACTTGAAAACCATTGCAGATCCCGACGACCGGCCCACCTCCCTCGGCAAACTCGCTGACCGCTCTCATAACGGGAGAAAATCGAGCGATCGCTCCTGGGCGCAGGTAGTCGCCATGTGCGAAGCCACCAGGCAGCACGACCGCATCGAGCGAGCCGAGCGAGGTGGCGGCATGCCAAACGAGTTCGGCCTCACCGCCAAGGCCTTCGATGGCCTCAACGACATCGTGCTCGCAGTTCGTGCCGGGGAAAACGACCACACCCACTCGCGGCGCCACGCCACCACGGTACCAAGTGCGGTGCTATCCCCCTTTCTTTCCCTGCCCCCGACGGCCGTCGCGGACCGGCGAGACCTGGCCCTAGGGAAGGACCGAAACGGTGGCGTCCTCGATGACGGGGTTGGCCAGCAGCCGAGCACAGAGCTCGTTGACTACCCGGCGCGCCTCCCCCTCGTCGGGAGCGTCCACGTGCAGGCGGAACGCCTTACCGGCGCGGATCTCGCTGATCCCGGCGAAGCCGAGCGCCGGCAGGGCGCGCTCGATCGTCGCTCCCTGGGGATCGGAAATGCCCGGTCTCAGCTGCACCTCGACGAGCACTTCGAAATTTGCCATCAGATCTCGCCTTCCGTCAACCGTCGGTCCCGGGCCATTCAGCAAAGCTGAGACCGCTAAGACGCTCGTAGGCCTCCACGTACCGCTGCCGCGTCGCCGCGGTGACATCGGCTGGGAGGGGCGGGGGCGGGGGCAGCTTGTCCCACCCGGTAGCCTCGAGCCAGTCCCGTAGTGGCTGCTTGTCGAACGACGGCGGCACTGCGCCAGGCTGCCATTGGTCGGCAGGCCAAAAGCGCGACGAGTCCGACGTGAGGATCTCGTCACAGATGGCAAGCTCGCCATCGATCAGGCCGAGCTCGAACTTCGTGTCCGCGATTATGATCCCCCGCCCGGCTGCGTGGGCGGCCCCGGAGCGGTACGCCTCCAGGCAAATCTCCCGAGCGGATGAGGCCAATTTGTCACCGACCAGGTTCGCAGCCTCATCGAAGGAGATGTTCTCGTCGTGGCCGGTTGTCGCCTTCGTCGAAGGGGTGAAGACCGGTTCAGGCAATTGCTGCGACTGGACCATCCCGGGCGGCAGCGTTTGGCCGTGCATGGTCCCGGAGCGTTTGTACTCAGCCCATGCCGACCCGGAGAGGTAACCACGCACGATGCACTCGATAGGCAGCATCTCGGCCCGGCGGACCACCATCGAGCGGCCCTCGGCAAACTCGGGGCTGACCCCCACCGAGCCCAGGTCGAGGTCTGCCGGAGCACCGACGGACACCAGGTGCGTAGGGGCCACGTCTGACAGCTGAGAGGTCCAGTACGCCGTCAGCGCCACGAGCACCCTGCCCTTACTCGGGACCGGCTCGGCCATCACGACGTCGAACGCCGATATCCGGTCCGAGGTAACGAACAGGAGCCGCTCCTCGTCGATTTCGTAGACGTCGCGGACTTTCCCCGAATAGATGTGCTTCAACACGGCAACCTTTCTACGTGGACGACGGCGGACCACATAACACCAGGTCAGAGCACCTGCTCATACTGGGGTACGACCTGGCAACACCGGCTGTCAGCCTAGCCAAGGAGCAAAGCTAGCCAAGGAGCAAAGATGATGGCCCGTTGCGCCCAGTGCGGCCCGCAAGCTCAAGCGCAACCCGAACCGGTGCAGGTCATCTACCGGGACAAGCGCACCGCGTAGTCAATCTCGAGGTCTGACGAGCCGTTACGCGAGATCGAGCCTGTAGAGGACTTCGCAGCGCGAGTCGTTGGCTCCCGCCTCGGTGCGCGTACCCGTCCGGGAGAAGCCAGCCGATTCGTAAAGGCGTTGTGCGGCTGTCATCGCTGTAGACGTGTCCAGTACGATCGCCTGGCATCCTCGGTCTCTCGCCCAGTGGATGGCGTGACTGAGCAGAGTTCGACCAAGGCCACGCCCGCGATGTTCAGGTTGCAGGTACATACGCTTCAGTTGGGCCTGCCCGTCGTCCAGGAGCCTTATGGCGATCGAACCAACGAGATGGTCATCGTCGATTGCGACCCACACGCCTTGGTAGCTGATTTCCGGGTGTTCGAGATCGGCTTCGAGGATGGGGTCAACGCTGAAGCCGTACTCGGCTAGGACCGTTGCGACGAGCTGAGCGAAGCCAGGCTGGTCTTCGGGCTCGTATGGCCTGATCTCGACGTGCTCGGCCCCGGACATAAACGAGAGTTTTCCAGAAACCGGCGCAGGAACCGGCTCCGATTTTTAGGCACGTCCGGGACCAGTTCCGTGAGCAGACGAGGCTACGCCAGGAGCCTGCGATCGCAGCCTCGGGGGGAACCATGCTCCCCCGGATTGGAGCGTGGTCAACAACTCCGAGATCGAGGCGTGCCGCCCAAGAACAGCAATGGTGCCGCCCAAGAACACGGTGTCACTCGTGGGCCAGGAACTGCCCCCCGCCACGGGCCCAGCTAGATTTCGGGCGTGATCGTGTGCATCCTCGGACCTGTGGAGGTCAAGGGCGATGAGGAG
>Ga0302326_10023004_pt1 | contig 12720 bp, 9 predicted proteins | sample Palsa_T0_3_FD_202264 | JGI IMG/M metagenome (GOLD analysis project Ga0302326, IMG submission 202264) | Peat permafrost microbial communities from Stordalen Mire near Abisko, Sweden - Palsa_T0_3 | ecosystem: Environmental > Terrestrial > Soil > Palsa > Peat permafrost | place: Sweden: Abisko... | reverse complement strand
ATCGACTTGTTCGACCAAACGAGTCTTGGCTTCGATACGGATCTGCTGGTCGCGCCGCTTCTGCAGGCGCTCGACCTCGAACTTCAAGCCAGGATACTGGCTGTAGATGGTGCGCAGGATTTCCCAATCGTTGAGCGCGTCGCTGAAAGCGGCTTGCTCCTCGTGGTGGTGAGCGCGGGCGACAATCGAATTGACCAGATCGCGCTTATCGCGGACGAGGCGCAAAGAACGTTCGAAATGCGATTCTCCAGGATGGGCGTCGAGCGCCTCCTGCAGAATGTTCACGCGTTTTTCGAGATCGGGTTCAGCCTCAACTTGACGATCGACGGAAGCGATGAAAGACGAGAGTTCCTGGCGCTGCTGCTCTTCGATATCGTATTTCAGCGCCTGAAAGATGGCGTTGGCAGGGTACTTGGCCAGATAGGTCTGGCAGACGCTGAGGGCTTTGGAGAAGTTTTTCTCCACGAGGTTCTTGCGCGCCTCCGCATAGGCGGTGTTCATGGCGTCGTGTTCGGAGCGGACTTCGTTGTAGAAGCTCTGGTAACTTGCGCCGCTTTCGCGGTTGAGCGAATCGGGGGCGCGGCGGTCGAGTTCGAGCACGACGCCCAATTTGGCGAGGGCGCTGCTCACGTCGCCGTTTTGCCATGCATCCATGGCGGCGCGATGAATCTGTTCTTTTTCCTGGCGAAGCTTTTTGTATTCCTGCTCCAAGCGGTCGACTTCGGCCAGCAATTGCAGAGCGCGCGCCTCTTTGGGACGCAATTGCAGAACGTTCTGCAAGGCTTCGCGGGCGTGCGGATAGGCGTGATTGTCACTGTGCTGCCGGGCCAGGCGATACCAGTTGTCGATCTGGCGTTCGCTGCGGCGATTTTCAATCCGGCTCTTGAGCGACAGAGCGGTGGCGTTGTCGGGCTCGATCTGCAAAGCCTCCTGCAGCTTTTGTAGTGCGAGAGGGTCTTCTTCTTCTTCGAAACGAGCGCGCGCAGCCTCGAGAAGCTGGGAAAGGGTTTTGCGGCGCACCGAGTTATCGAGCTGACGGCGCAGCGCGCCGATGGAAGAATCCATGTGGCCTTCCGCTTCGAGCTCTCCGAGAATTTCGCCGGCGAATTGAAAGTCGCCATCTTCCAGTGCCTTGGTGACGCGCTGCAGGCGGGGACGGGTGCGTTCGGGGTCAAAAAACTCGATAGGCTCGTTGCGCAGCGCCTTGCCGAGGGTATCGCCGAAGTCGCGGGCGCTCGAGAAGCGGTGCCACGACTGTTTGGCCATGGCTTTGTGAACGACGCGGCTGACGTTTTGGCTCACTGTGGAATTCAGTTCGGAAGCCAGCGGCGGAATCTGGTGAAGGATGGCGTCGACGACTTCATCGGCGCGGCTGCGCTGAAAGGGATGGCGGCCGGCCAGAGCTTCGTAGCAGACCACGCTCAGGGAGAAAATGTCCGACGCGGCGGACAGCGGCTTGAGCTGGAGCTGCTCGGGCGACATATAGAGCAGCGTGCCTTTTTGCGCGCGGGTGGTGTGCGCATCGGCCATGTGCGCGACGCCGAAGTCAATGATCTTCACCGAGTCGTCTTCCATGACGAAGATGTTGCTCGGCTTCAGATCGCGATGGACCAGGCCGCGCTCGTGAGCCGCCTGCAAGCCGCGGCAAGTCTGTGCCATGATTTCCACCGTGCGTTCAACGGTGAGGCGATGGCTGGCTTTGCGCACGAAATGGTCGAGCGTGGTGCCGGGCAACAAGGGCATGACGAAATACGGTTTTTTCTTGCCCTCGTCTTCGAACTCTCCGATATCGAAAATCTCGACGATGTTGGGATGGCTCATCGAGGCCAGAACATCGCACTCCTTGTAGAACAACTGAAGCGACGCGGGGTCGGGAAGATCGAGGATGGTTTTGACCGCAACTTCGCGGCGCACCACGGTGTCATAGGCGCGGTAGACGAGGCCCATGCCGCCCTGGCCAAGGATCTGGCGGACCTCGTAACGGCCGGCTAGTTTTTTCGGAGAATGAGGATGTTCCATGGCACGGCCCCGGCCAGCAGGGCCTTCAGCATCTTAATCTGGTTTTGGCCGAAAATGTAGCCCTTCTGGAGCGGAAATGGAGTCTAAAGATTGGTAGGCATAAGACTCTCTGCGGGTGGAGTTATGGCAGGCGCTGCGTTTGCCAGCAGCGTGCAGGTGCGGGTATGCTCACGGATTCATTGCAGAAAGGTGCTGCCGCTATGTTTGGAGAGTCACGGATTCTTACAGAGTCACGGATTAGGGATTTACGGATTTCAAAGTCTCGCAGGGCAATTTCCTTCGCGCTCCTGCTCTGTCTTCCGACCGTGGCGTGGGAAGCGGCCCGTTCGCAGCAGACACCAGCGCAGCAGACCCCGCCGCAAGCAGAAGCAGCGAAACCAGAGGTGGTTGAGCACGGCCACTTCCAGTTGCATAAGTTTGAGCAGCCCATCGGCGAGGAGACCTACGAGATCACGCGGGACGGCGATTCGCTTGCGGCGAAGACCGACTTCAAGTTTACCGACCGCGGAAGCGAGGTTCCGCTGACGGTGATGTTCCGGGGAAGTGCGGACCTGACTCCCGAGGCGTTCGAGATCACGGGAAAAAGTTCGCGGCTCACAACGATTGACCAAGCGGTGGAAGTAGGCAAAGAAAAAGTGCGGCTGCGCGATCGAGAACAGTGGACCGAGGTTGCCGTACCGGAGAAGTTCTTCACTGTTGCCGGATATGCGCCGGCCACAATGCAGATGCTGATGGTGCGCTACTGGATGACGCACGGATCGCCGGCAGAGCTGACCACGCTGCCCAGCGGTACGGTGAAGATCGAGCCGCGCGGAGAAGACAGCCTTGCGGTTGGCGGAAAGACCGAAAAGCTGAGCCGCTACACCGTTGAAGGCCTGATTTGGGGCCGGGAAACGCTGTGGTTCGACGGCAATCGCAATCTGGTGGCGGCGATTACCACGGATGCGGAATTCGATCATTTCGAGGCTATTCGCGACGGTTACGAGAACGCGCTCGGCGACCTCGTGGCGCGCGCCGGAGCCGACAACATGGCCGCGCTGGCCGATCTCTCGAAAGGAATCTCAGGCAGCCGTGCGGAGACGCTCGCGCTGGTGGGCGCAACGTTGATTGACGGTACTGGAAAACCGGAGGTTCCAGACGCGGCGGTCGTGATCAAGAAAGGACGGATCGCGGCGGTAGGACCGAAGTCGAAGGTGAAGATCCCGAAACATGCGACTGTAATTGATGAAACCGGGAAGACCATCCTGCCTGGACTTTGGGATATGCACGCCCACTTCGAGCAGGTGGAGTGGGGGCCGATCTATCTGGCCGCGGGCGTTACCACGGTGCGGGATTGCGGGAATGAATTCGAGTTCATCAAAGCGGTTCGGGATGCGATCGCCGAAGGCGGCGGACTGGGGCCGCGTTTGCTGCTGGCTGGAATTGTGGACGGCTCCAGCAAAAGGGCATTGGGCGTGGCGCGGGTGGATACGCCGGAGCAGGCTAAGATGTGGACCGACCGTTACCACGACGCCGGATTTCAGCAGATGAAGATCTACAGCTCGGTCAAGCTGGAAGAGGTGAAGGCGGTTGCCGACGAAGCGCACCGGCTGGGCATGACGGTTACAGGGCATGTGCCCGACGGGTTGAACGCATATCAGGTGATCGATGCGGGGCAGGACCAGATCAATCACGTCCAGTACATTGCGGACGTCATGCATGCTCCCTTGCCTGCGGGAGCGAATCGGACGGACCGCGCTAAAGCGGCTGCGGACATCGATTTCAATTCTGCGGAGTCGCAGAAGGCGATCGCGTTTTTGCAGGCGCACCGCACCGTGGTCGATCCTACGCTGGCGCTGATGGAGTTTCTTACCGCCTCGACGGCGAAACCTCCAGCGAGCTTCGAGCCGGGAGTGAATAAGTTGCCGGTGGAACTTGCCGCGCAGCTCGTCGATGTGGGACCGCCTTCGCCGGATGCGGCGCTGGGCGAAAAGCGCTTTGAGAAATATGTCGGCATCGTGGGGGCATTGCACAAAGCTGGCGTTCCGATTGTCGCGGGGACAGACCAAACGGTTCCGGGACACAGCCTGCATCGCGAAATCGAATTGTACGTGCAGGCGGGATTCACTCCGATGGAGGCGATCCAGGCGGCGACGATTGTGCCGGCGCGGGTGATGGGCCTGGAAAAACAAGTGGGCACCGTGGAAAAGGGGAAACGTGCGGATCTCATCGTGATCCATGGCGACCCTCTCGCGGATATCCACAACACGCGAAACGTGGAATCCGTCATCACCAACGGAACGATGTATGACTCCGGGGAGCTGTGGAAGAGCGTGGGGTTTAAGCCGTAAGCCGCGGTGAGAGTCGCACTTCGAAATGCAGCGCATGAGCGCGTGCTCGGTTCTCGAACTGTAGCTGGAGGCAAAGTCAAAGGCGGCGCGCAGAGCCTGCCTGAGCTTGCCTAAGGGTAGTGTCCGCACCACACGTCCCCTGCGTTTTTTTCCTTTTCTGCTGCCTAACTGTAATAATTCACGCTGCCTTCCGTCTTTAGTCTGAGAGCCAGAAACGAGAACGACAGGAGGCGTAGCCTGCACACCGCATTGGTAGAGGAACCGGCGATCGCAATTCCGGACGAACTCGAGCGAAGTTTTCGCGATCACCACGGCCTGGTGTTCCGGACGGCCTGCCGAATCACGGGCAACGCTGCGGACGCGGAGGACGTGTTGCAGACGGTTTTTCTGCGCCTGTTGCGGCGCGGCCGGAGCGCCGAGGTACTGGAAAATCCGGAGAGCTACCTGCGGCGGGCGGCGATCAATGCGTCACTCGATGTGATTCGGTCGCGGCAGGCCAACGCCGAGGTGGAACTTACCGAGACACCCGCCGCTTTCGCGAGCAGCCATGGAGGCGACCTGCGGCAGGCTTTGGCGCGAGCCATGGGTCAACTGAAGCCGCGTGCGGCAGAGATTTTCGCGCTGCGCTTTCTTGAGGGCTTCAGCAATCCGGAGATTGCGCGAATGCTCCGTATCTCACAGGTGCTGGTGGCGGTTATCGTCCATCGCACGCGGCAACAGCTCTGCAAGGAGCTTCGTCCATTCTTAGGGGGAAGGTCATGAGAGATCAGAATCAAGGTCAGAGCAAGAATCAGAGTTTTGAGGGTTTGCTTTCCGAGATTCGCAACGAGCGCATGGACGATCAACTGGTTGCCCAGGCTGGTGATCGCGTCTGGAACTCGCTGACGAACGCGCCAGAGGCGGCCCTGAGCCTGCACAAGCTGCGAGGCTGCGAAGATTTTCAGGCGCTCATTCCGGAGTATCTGGGGCAACGTCTGCCCGAGGCGCGGAGCCTTCTGTTCACGGACCACGTGCATGGTTGCGTGGCATGCCGGCGCGCTCTTGAACGTGCGCGTGAAAGTGAGATGCAAACGGTTTGGCGTCCGGCGGCCGTGCGGAAGAGTTTTTCAGCCTGGCGGTGGGCTTTGACGGCGACCGCACTTGTGGCAGTGGGCGTTGCGGTGCTCGCGCTGGCCAACGGATTCTTTGCGGGGCAACGGGTGGTGCGCGGTGAGGTTCAGAATGTGGACGGCTCGCTGTACGCGGTGTCTGGGCAGGAAGTCCGCGTGATTCCCGCGGGTTATCAGATTCGCAGCGGAGACGAGATTCGCACCGCCAAAGGTTCGAACGCGGTGGTGCGGCTGCTCGATGGATCGCTGGTGGAGATGGGGGCGCGCTCCGATATTTCGCTGTCGCGGGGATGGAAGGGCACGACGATTCATCTCGATGGCGGTCAGGTGATTGTGCAGGCGGCTAAGCAGCGCTCGGGCCATTTATATGTGGCGACCGACGATTGTCTGGTATCGGTAAAAGGGACGATCTTTTCGGTGAACCGTGGGGTAAAGGGTTCTCGCGTGGCTGTGATTGAAGGTGTGGTCCGCGTGGATTCCGGCGAGCGAACCAGCGAACTGCGCGCCGGCGACGAAGCGACTTCGAGCGCCAGCGTTTCGCAGGTGCCGATCCAGAATGAGATCGCCTGGAGCCGGAACGCCGCCAGGTACCTGGCCCTGCTGGGAGATTTCGCCGTGCTGCAAAAACAGTTGGCGGCGATTCCGGGTCCGGGATTGCGCTATAGCTCCGAGCTTCTGCAATACGTTCCGGATAACACCGTGATCTATGCCGCGATTCCCAATCTGTCGACCACTTTAGGTGAAGCCGGCCGGTTGTTTGAGGAACGGTTGCAGCAAAGTCCGGCGTTGCGCGCATGGTGGCGGCAACAGCAGAGTGGCAGCGGGCCAAAGCTCGAAGACATCGTGGGACAACTGAAGACCTTCAGCAGCTACCTTGGCGACGAGATTGTATTCGCGATGGGGAAGAACGGAACATCTGAAGGATCGCCGGTGGTTCTGGCCAAGGTGAATCAATCCGGGCTTGAGGATTTTCTCAAGAGTGAAGGCAAGCGCCTGAGCGCGAAGGGCGCGGCGCCGGCGATTCAGACGGTTCGCGATCCCTGGGCAATGCCGGTTGTGTCCGGACATCCGCTGCTGGTTTATGTGAACGCCGGTATGTTGATTGCGAGCCCGGACGCATCTGAGTTGCAGCGCGCTGCGGCGCGAGTGAAACAATCGAGCGGGCATTTTGCCGAAACCGCGTTCTACCAGCAGATCGTCCACGCATACCAGCAGGGGGCGGAGTGGCTGTTCTGCGCCGACATGGAACAAATCGTGGCGCGGAACGTACAAGAGGGAAGCGGCCGGGGACGCAGCCACGAACTGCCGCCGGGAATCGGCGATGTGCGGTATTTGACGATGGAACGGCGCGAAGTCAGCGGCCAGACCGATAACCGGGCCGCATTGACATTTGCTTCGGAGCGGCAGGGTGTTGCCGCGTGGCTGGCGGCCCCAGCTTCGATGGGATCGTTGGAGTTCGTTTCACCCGATGCAAGCATGGTGACCTCCGTGGTCATTAAGAATCCGCGAAGCATTATGGAAGAGATGTTCCAGATGATGGGAAGCGGCAAGTCGAACTTCAATCAGCGGCTCTCGGAGTTCGAGTCAAAGACCGGCGTGAACGTGCTCGACGACATCACCGCGCCTCTGGGCGGTGAGGTGACCATGGCATTCGATGGTCCGGTACTGCCCACGCCGCGGTGGAAGCTGGTTTTCGAGGTGTATGATCCCGCAACCTTGCAGTCGACCATTGCGAAACTGGTCGACAGTTTCAATCGAGAGGCCAGCGGTAGCGATGGCGGGTTGCAGCTTACGCAGCGGCAGATTGGCTCCCAGACCTATTTCGTTCTGCGCAGCCAGAAGGCGCTGAATTCCGAGGTTGACTATACCTTTGTCGACAGTTACCTGATTGCCGCGCCCGATGTGGGGACAATCTCGAAGGCAATTCAAGATCGCCAGGCGGGATACACACTGACGCATTCGTCGACCTTTCAGGCGCTGCTGCCGCGAGATGGATACACGAATTTCTCGGCGATCCTCTATCACAACATCGGTCCGGTGGTGGGTCCGATCGTGCAGCAGTTGAAATCGAGCGGCGCGTTGACTGCGCAGCAGCGGCAATCGGTGGATGCGCTCACGGCCAACTCCGCCCCGGGCTTGATTTACGCCTATGGAGAGCCGAACCGCATTGTGGTGGCCAGCAACACCGGCTTCATGGGATTCGACCTGGGAACTCTGCTGACGATGGGGGATAATGGGCCGTTCCTGCCGCAGATGTTTCTGGGCGGAAACTTGAGCCTTCCGGCCTCCACCGGTCCATGAGCACAGCGGTCCAACCCGAAGCGGCAAGCGGAGAAATTCAGCCGGTGCCGCTTGCTGCCCGGGAAACACCGCTGATCGAATTACAAGGGCTCTCGGTTCAATTTGGCAAACGCGAAATCCTGCGCGATCTCACAGCTTCTCTGCGCGGGCGCGCGATTGGTTTGCTGGGTCCGAACGGCGCCGGCAAATCCACCCTGATCAATACGCTGCTGGGCTTCTATGCCCCGTCTTCAGGCTCGGCGCGGGTGTTTGGACACGACATTCGCACGGAAACCAGAAAGATCCGGAGCCTGGTCGGCTACATGCCGGAGAATGACGCGTTCATCTCGAAGATGAGCGCGGTTTCTTTTGTCCGCATGATGGGCGAGCTTTCCGGCCTGCCGCCCGCGGCGGCGCTGGAGCGGGCGCACGAGGCGCTGTTCTACGTGGGGCTGGCCGAGGCTCGATATCGCGAGTTGGGAACCTATTCGCTGGGGATGAAACAACTGGCGAAGCTGGCCCAGGCGATCATTCACGGGCCGAAGCTCTTGATTCTCGACGAACCGACCAACGGTCTGGATCCTTCGGCGCGGCAGCGCATGATTCGCATGATCCGCGAAATCCGCGACGGCAAAGAATTACAGATTGTGCTGTGTTCGCATCTGCTGCGCGACGTGGAAGACACCTGCGATGAAGTGTTGATTCTGAAACAAGGACGGATCGCCCACTATTCAAACCTGGAGCAGGAGCGCACCGCCAACAAGAGATTTCTCGAGTTGGAAACTTACGGCGCGAACCGTAACCCTGCGGATAATGAATTAACGAGCCGCGATTTCACTGGCGCGATCGAGAAACTCGGCTGCGAGTGCGCGGTGACCGGCAACCGCATAAAGATGATTCTGGCCGACGGTGTCGAGGTGCGGGACATTTACCGGCTGGCTGCGGAGCGCGAGGTGCGCATCCGCCGGCTCAATTTTCGGCGCGACACGCTGGAAGATATTTTCCTGAAAGCGATGGAAGGTTGATAAGAGAGTTGAATTCGAAAACCATGAAAGCGAGCCGGCTGGGGGACGAGTATGGCGATCTATAGGCGGAGTTACGCGTCGTACTCCGGGGCGCTGACTCCGGCCTGGTCGCGCTGCCTGGTATTGTTTCGCTATTGCCGGCAAAACCTGTTCCGGTCAAAGCTCCAGACTGGATTTTTCGTGCTCTGCTTCTTCTATCCGTTGCTCTGCCTGATTGGCGTCTATCTCGCCCATAACTTGAGTTTTCTCGAGCGGCTCGGAGCCGCGCGCAATCAATTTGCTCAAATCGACAACCGCTTTTTTTTCGCTTTCGTGAACGTGCAAGGCACGCTGGCCTTTCTTCTTACGGCGTTTACGGGACCTGGTCTGATTTCGCCTGACATCGCCAATGGCTCGCTCCCTTTATATTTCTGCCGGCCATTCTCCCGCGCTGAATACGTGCTTGGAAAGTCTTCGGTGCTGGCGATCTTGCTTTCCTACATCACGTGGATTCCCGGCCTGGTTCTCTTCGCAGTTCAGGCGAGCCTTGCGGGAGCGGGCTGGACGTGGGACCATCTCTGGATTGCGGGCAGCCTCGTGCTCTCGTTCTGGATCTGGATCGCGATTCTGTCCCTGCTCGCCATGGCGCTATCGGCATGGGTGAAGTGGAGAGTAGTCGCCGGAGCCTTGCTGCTCGCAGTATTGTTCTTCGGAGCCGGATTCGCCCAGGCGATCAACGGCGTGATGCGTACGGAATCGGGTCACTTCTTCAATATTTCGTATCTGATCGCGACAATCTGGAAAACCCTCTTTCGAATGGATGTCGACCTTCCGATCTCGGCAACCGAAGCGTCGGTTGCATTGCTCATCTATTGCGCGGTCTGCCTGTTGCTGCTTCTGCGCAAGGTGCGCGCCTACGAGGTGGTTCAGTGAACGATCAGATTCTCTTCGAGAATGTGTCGAAGTTCTACGGCGAGATTCTGGGCGTGAACCGGGTGAATCTTTCCATTCCGCGGGGGATCACAAGTTTGGTCGGTCCGAACGGCTCCGGCAAAACCACGCTGATGAATTTGATGACAGGTTTGATCCGGCCCACGCGAGGACGGATACAAGTTTTGGGATGCCGCACCGACGAACCGGAGAAACTCTTCCGCATTCTCGGCTACAGCACGCAGTTCGACTCGTTTCCCAAGGGTCTAACCGGGTACCAGTTTATTTATTCCTATCTGCGAGTTGGAGGAAGGGATTCGCAGGACGCCGAGCAACTGGCGTGGCAGGCCATTGAGCGCGTGAACCTGGCTGAGGCTGCGACCCGCAAAATTGCCGGCTACAGCAAAGGCATGCGCCAGCGAATCCGCCTGGCTCAGGCCTTGTGCCACGATCCGCGCGTGCTGGTGCTCGACGAACCTCTGAACGGTTTAGATCCGCTGGCTCGCTCGGAGATGATCGCGCTTTTTCGCGCGGCAGCCGAGCAGGGTTGTCACGTGATCATTTCGAGCCACATCCTGCATGAAGTCGACATGATTTCCGATCAGGTGGTACTGCTGAGTACCGGATACGTCGTGGCCGAGGGACAAATCCAGAGCGTACGCCAGGAAATTCTGGAGCATCCGGCACAGATTCTCATCCGCTGCAACCGCCCGCGCGATCTCGCCGCCAAGATGATGGAGTCCGGACATACCATCGAAGTTCGCATTCACAATGACGAACGTGGCCTTCTCATCAAAACGCGGGACGCCGACGGTTTTTATCTCATGCTCAATCAGATGGCCGTGAACGGGATTGACATCGAATCGGTTGCCCCGGCCGACGACGATGTGAATTCCGTCTACGAATACCTGATCGGCAACGAAGAGGTGGTGCGATGACGCGCCCCGGATTACCCCGGATTGATTTGGGGCAGATCAATTCCGTGGTCAGGCTAGAGATGAAGAAGATCCTGTTTGCCAGGCGCGGAATTTGGATCTACGTCCTTGCCCTGTTGCCGCTGGTCCTTTTCACGGCGTATGACTTTCAAGCCTCCCGCGAACAGGCTCGCAGAAGGCAGATCGCCAATCAGAGTCAGCGGCCACTTACTTATCAGGATTTGCTAACCGTCAAGTCTGGTATGACGAATCAAGAGGTGATTGCGCTGCTCGGGAGGCCTGCGTTGAATTTTCATTGGCGCGAGCAAAGGGCGCAGGGGCCGGATTCGTTCACCGATGTCGCCCACGAGCGATACCACTACTCCGACGGAAGCAACGATCTTTTCGTGGAATTGTCAGACGGCAAAGTGACGGACGCGAACATTCAGACAGGTAATAGCCTGGGCGAGGACTCGATTGTGTTCGCCAGCGTTTTCCAGTTTTTTTATCTGCGCCTGGCGATCTTTTTCGGCTGTCTCGGAATTTTCATGAACCTGTTCCGGGGCGAGATCCTCGACAAGAGTCTTCACTTCTACTTTCTTTCCCCGATCCGCCGTGAAGCCTTGATGATCGGCAAGTTCCTTGCCGGACTGCTGGCCACCTGCGCCATTTTTCTTACCAGCGAGTTCCTCCAGATCGCTGTCTTTCTCTGGCATTTCAGTCCGACCGTGCGAGATCTCTACCTCTATCACAATCACGGTCTTGAGGATTCCGCGGCGTATCTGGGAGTGACCGCCTTGGCTTGCCTTGGCTACGGGGCGTTCTTTCTGGTCGCGGGAATGTTGTTCCGAAATCCGATTTTGCCGGCGGCGGCAATCTTGATCTGGGAAGCGGTAAATCCTTTTTTGCCGACGCTGCTAAAGCAGTTCAGCATCATTTACTACTTGAAATCGTTGTGCCCGGTGAACATCCCCAGCCCTCCGGGCACTCCGCCGCTGCTTTCACTCCTGATTTCCAACTCCGATCCCGTCGCCGCTCCGGTCGCAATCCTTGGCGTCTTCATCATGGCCACGCTGGCTCTCTATGTCTCGAGCCTTCAAGTACGGCGCATGGAAATCAACTACACGTCCGAGTAGGCCTTGTCCCTCAACGCTTGGCGGCAGGTGTTTGCTGGGGAATCCTCCCCGAGGTGACTCCGGGAAGCGTGCAACGTACATGCGACGTTGAGAAGGGCGGTCTGGCCCGCCCAACTATGCGTCCCAGAGTTAGGGTGAAGCAATTACATGCCGCTCTGCTCAAAGACCAAGGCTTCTTTGTCACGACGGAAGTCGATCTCTTTGAGCGCTCTGGTGTTGGAGTCCGTTGTGTCGGCCACGACCTCGTCCTGAGTTACTTGGCCGTCAATCGCCTTTAGCGTCGCTGGTGCCGTGGCTACAGTTTCCCCATTCTGCAGGAAACTCACTTGTACCGCTGGGCCATTTCCTTGCCATTCCACCTTGTAGTCGCCGGGTTTCAGTTGCGTGCCGCTGACTTGTAGGGAATCAGAAATACTTACCGAGTGCTGATTCTTATCCTTTGCTGACGCGCTGAGCGGAGCCAGCAGTGCCAGAGCCGAGAAAAGTGCCACGTAAGTTAGATGTTTCATTTCGCAAATTACTCCTTTGAACGTTGAGGAAGCATTTCCAACTTTGTTCCGGTTATGAGGATCAACTTAATGCAGAACGCTTCCTCCTGAACAGATGCGAGTCAACCGCAGGCGGTTGCAGGAACTATCGTGACACGATGTAAACGTAAGCAAATCTTTGTAAAGCACTGTCAAAGCGAAGGAAAGCTATGGTAGGGGACCATCGCGCGCTGGAAGTGCGATTAGACTCCTTCGGCGGTTCCGCCAAGCGTCCTCTTTCAGCACCCGCCCGAGCAGCCTGGCGGATGAAAACACTCATCCTGGCTGCCGATTGCGTGCTATTCTCGGATGAATCTGGGCTCGGACTAACCGGGCAGTAAAACGCCTCGGAATGGGAGCGTCTCGGAGGTTTGCGATGCGCGTGTTATGGACTTTGCTATTGGCTACGGGGATTTCGTTCGGGCAGAGCGCTGCGCCGCCAGCGGCGGCAGGCGCTCCAGCGCAGCCTGC
>Ga0302326_10023003_pt1 | contig 12720 bp, 6 predicted proteins | sample Palsa_T0_3_FD_202264 | JGI IMG/M metagenome (GOLD analysis project Ga0302326, IMG submission 202264) | Peat permafrost microbial communities from Stordalen Mire near Abisko, Sweden - Palsa_T0_3 | ecosystem: Environmental > Terrestrial > Soil > Palsa > Peat permafrost | place: Sweden: Abisko... | reverse complement strand
AGCCACGCAGCCACGGTGCTGCCACCCGGAACCCAGCCCCGGCCAGGGCAGTCAGCTGATGGTCCCATGTATGCGGCGTGTCCGGCCAGCCGTGCAGCAACACGACCAGCGGCCCGCTGCCCCCCTCCAGGTAAGCGAACCGCAGTCCGTTGGCCGTGACCCGGCCCTCCCTCAGCAAACCCGGCACCACCCCATTATCGGCCGGCGCCTCAGCCGCGGCACCCAGGGCACCACCAGATGCCCATCCGGGACTCCCGACGGCTCTGGTCGAGGCCGCGCTGGAATGGCTGGCCGAACGGACTAGCGTGACCCCCACTGACTGGGCGGCGGGCATCGAGGCGAAAGTCCGGGCGATGAGGGCCTCCTGCGCGGTCAGCGTGGTATCGGTTTCGACGCTGCGCTTCAGGACGCGTTCGCCGGTGGCCTGCAGTTCGCGGCGGGTGCGTTCGGCGAAGGCCTCCGCGCCGATCGCGGACAGCAGGTCATGAGCGGCGCGGAGCTGGGTGCGGGCCTGCGTCCGGCGGTCTTCCCGGCGCAGCCACTCGCCGTACAGCAGGTGCGCCCGGCCCAGGTCGGGCCGGTACTGGGCCCGGGAGAGCCGCTCGATGGCCTCGCGGTAGAGCCGGTCGGCGGTCTCGCCCCGGCTAAGCAGGGCGCGTGAGCGCGCCTCGATCCCGAGGCCGAACTCGGTGCCGCCGACCCGGGTGGACTCCGCCAGGTTAGCCATCGGGCCAACCGCCAGGTCGGCGTGCCCGCTGCGGACCGCCGCCTCGATGAGCTCGGGGAGCGCCCACAGCGAGACGAACAGCGCCCCGAGGACGTCTCCGCTGGCCTGCTCGGCCGCGGTCAGGGCCTCGGAGTAACGGCCCAGGCCGTTGTAGAGGATCGCGGTGACCCAGTTGGCGTAGCCCACGGTGAGGCCCTGCCCCTCGGCGGTGGCCGCGGTGATCGTGGCCTGGATCAGGGGGATGGCCGCCTCCTCGTCGCCACGCAGCGCAGGCAGCATCAGCGCGGCGAACGGCGGGGCGCGGGTGCCGGTGGCCTCGCTGACCGTGTCGGACTCGGCGATCAGTGCCGCGGAAGCGGCGAAATCCCCGGCCCAGGTGGTGGTGGCGCCGAGTCCGACCAGCTCGACCGGCAGCTGGTCGAGCACGCCTGCGGCGCGGACGATCGCGGCATGCCGTTCGACCAGCGTGCGCCAGGCGTCCAGGTCCCACAGGGCGATGGCGGCGCCCTGGACGCAAATGCCTAGCTGCATGTGGTCCTCGGGCGCCACCTCGGGCGCGGAAAAGGCCGCCAACGCCTCGCGCAGCACGGCCGCGGCGGCGACCGGCCCACCAGGTCCGCGTCACCCGACGGGTCGGCCGCCGCGAGCTGCAGCAGCCGCTGAGTCTGCTCTGGCAGGGCCGCCAGCTGCCGGGCGAAGCTCTCCTCGATCCTGGCCGATACCGACACCGCGCCCGGCAGGCCGAACCCGCCTGCCAGCTGCGTCCGCGTCAGCCCGCGCAGCAGTTCGAGCAGCGCCAGCGGATTCCCGCCGGTTTCCCGCACGATCTGATCCCGTACTCGTGCATCGAGCGGCCTGGCCAGCGTCGACTCCAGTAGCATCCGGGCGTCTGCCGTCGGCAGCCCGTCCAGGAGCAACTCAGGTACTGCCGCCAGCTCCTGCCTTGGCGTGCGGGTGCTGAACACCAGCCCGGTCGAGCTGGCAGGCGGGTTCGGCCTGCCCGGCGCCGCGCCGCTGGCCGACCGGATGCCGGATAGCTTCACCCGGCAGCTGGGCGCCTGGCCGGACCAGACCCGGCGGCTGGTGCAACTGGCCGCAGCCGATCCGTATGGTGACCGGCAGCGGCTGTGGCGGGCGGGCGGCCGCCTGGGTATCCCGGCCCAAGCTGCGGTACCCGCGGTGGAGGCGGGGCTGGTGGAGTTCGGCACCCGGGTCCGCTTCCGGCTTTGCTGGTCCGCTCGGCGGCTACTGGTCGGCGTCGTACGCCGAAAGGCGAGCGGCACACGCTGCGCTGGCCGACGTGACCGACCCGGAGGCGGAGCCGGACCGAAGAGCCTGGCACCGGGCCCAGGCGGTATCCGGGCCGGACGAGGAGGTCGCGGCGGAACTGGAGCAGTCGGCCGGGCGCAGGCTCGCGGCGGGCTGGCCGCGGCCGCGGCGTTCCTGGAGCGGTCTGTGCTGCTGACCACCGATCCAGCGCGGCACGCCGAACGCGTGCTGACCGCGGCACAGGTGAATATGCAGGCCGGCGCCTTCGGCCAGGCCCGCGAGCTGCTGGCCGAGGCGGAGGCCCAGGGTTCCGGACAACTGGATGAATTTGCCAGCGCCCGGGTAGCGCTGCTGCCCGAGCTGGTCGAGGCCGCCGCGCGCAGGACAGGCCGGGCTGGCCCGCGATGCCCTCAAGCAGCTGGCGGAGATTACGCAGCCGTACGGCCACGATCCGGCGCTCGGCATCGAGGCGCGCTGCCGAGCGCTACTCAGCCATGACGCCGACGCCGACGAGAAGTACCGCGAGGCGATCGACCGGCTGGGCCGTACTGGGCTCCGTCCGGAGCTGGCCCGCGCGCATCTGCTCTACGGGGAGTGGCTGCGCCGTGAGGGCCGGCGCGTCCAGGCGCGCGAGCCGCTGCGCACGGCTCGCGACATGCTCGCCGCGCTCGGCCTGGCGGCGTTCGCCGAACGCGCGCGCCGGGAGCTGATCGCCACCGGCGAGACGGTACGCAAGCGCAGCGTCGAGACCGTCACCACGCTGACCGCGCAGGAGGCACTCATCGCCCGGCTGGCCCGAGACGGCCGCACCAACTCGGAGATCGGCACCCAGTTGTTCCTGTCCGGACGCACGGTCGAATGGCACCTGCGCAAGATCTTCACCAAACTCGGCATCAGCTCCCGCCGCGAACTGCACGCCGCGCTGGCGCAGGCCGCCATCCAGGAACTGCGGCCGCAGGCTTACCAAGCATTTTCCTGCATCTCCGGAGGCCATAGTCTGCCCCGATGGCTGTGATCGGGCACCAGCGGCTGATACTAGGCCTTACAGAGCTCTTTTTGGGCTACTGCCGAAGGGATGCTGATGCTGGAAGATCTTGACCCGGCCGAGACCCGCGAGTGGCTGGAGGCGCTGGACTCCGTGCTGGCGTACGAGGGCGCGGATCGCGCGTTCTTCTTGCTGGACGAGGTGGTCACCGAGGCGCGGCGGAAGGGCGCGGCGGTCCCGTACAGCGCCACCACGCCGTACCTGAACACGATCCCGCCCGGATCGCAGGACCGGCTGAGCCCGCGGGAGCTGGCGATGGATCACCGGATCCGGTCGCTGATCCGGTGGAACGCGCTGGCCATCGTGCTGCGGGCGAACGCGGAGTCCTCCGAGCTCGGCGGTCACATCGCCAGTTTCCAGTCCGCGGCGACGCTGTACGACGTGGGCTTCCAGCATTTCTTCCGGGGCGGTCCCGACGGCGACCTGCTGTTCATCCAGGGGCACTCGTCGCCGGGCATCTACGCCAGGTCGTTCGTGGAAGGACGGCTGACCGAAGATCAGCTGAAGAAGTTCCGCCAGGAGGTGGACGGGGGCGGCCTGTCGTCGTACCCGCACCCGTGGCTGATGCCGGAATACTGGCAGATGCCCACGGTGTCGATGGGCCTGGGCCCGATCATGGCTATCTACCAGGCGCGCTTCCTGAAGTACCTGGCCTGCCGCGGGATGGCCGACACCGCGCACCGGAAGGTCTGGGCGTTCCTGGGCGACGGGGAGACCGACGAGCCGGAGTCGCTGGGCGCCATCGCGCTGGCCAGCCGGGAAAAGCTGGACAACCTCATCTTCGTCATCAACTGCAACCTGCAGCGGCTGGACGGCCCGGTCCGCGGTAACGGCAAGATCATCCAGGAGCTCGAGGGCATCTTCCGCGGCGCGGGCTGGAACGTGATCAAGACGATCTGGGGCAGCAACTGGGACCCGCTCATCGCCCGCGACTCCAGCGGACTGCTGCTGAAGCGGATGGAGGAATGCGTCGACGGCGAGTACCAGGACTTCAAGTCCAAGGACGGGGCGTACGTCCGGGAGAAGTTCTTCGGCAAGTACCCGGAGTTGCGCGCCATGGTCGCGGACATGACCGACGACGAGATCTGGGCGCTGAACCGCGGCGGGCACGATCCGCTCAAGATCTACGCCGCCTACTCGGCCGCCGTACGGACGACCGGCCAGCCCACCGTCATCTTGGCCAAGACCATCAAGGGCTACGGGATGGGGAAATCTGGCGAGGGCCAGAACATCACCCACCAGCAGAAGCACATGGCCGACACGGCCCTGGTCAGGTTCAGGGACCGGTTCAAGCTGCCGCTGACCGACGAACAGCTGGCCGAGCTGCCGTTCCTGCGGTTCGGCCAGGACAGCGAGGAGATGGCCTACCTGCGGGAACGACGGGAGGCTCTCGGCGGGTACCTGCCTTCCCGCCGGAGGCGGTCTTCGCAGACGCTCGCGGTCCCTGAGCTGACCGCGTTCGGCGGGCAGCTGGGCGGCACGCCGGGCCGGGAGATCTCCACCACGATGGCGTTCGTGCGGATCCTGAACACGTTGCTGCGGGACAAGGCCGTCGGCCAGCGCGTGGTGCCGATTGTGCCGGATGAGTCAAGGACGTTCGGGATGGAGGGCATGTTCCGCCAGTTCGGCATCTTCAGCCAGGCCGGCCAGCTCTACCAGCCCGAGGACGCCAGCCAGCTGATGTACTACCGCGAGGCGCCGGACGGCCAGATGCTGCAGGAGGGCATCAACGAGGCGGGCGCGATGGCGTCCTGGATCGCCGCCGCGACCGCGTACAGCACCAGCGACATCCCGATGATCCCGTTCTACATCTTCTACTCGATGTTCGGCTTCCAGCGGGTCATGGACCTGATCTGGGCGGCCGGGGACTCGCGGGCCCGCGGCTTCCTGCTCGGCGGGACGTCCGGCCGCACCACGCTCAACGGCGAGGGGCTGCAGCACGAGGACGGTCACAGCCACGTGCTCGCCTCGGTGGTCCCCAACTGCGTGTCCTACGACCCGACGTACTCCTACGAGGTCGCGGTCATCATCCAGGACGGGCTGCGGCGGATGCTCACCGACCAGGAGGACGTATTCTTCTACGTCACGCTGATGAACGAGAACTACGAGCATCCGGCGTTGCCCGACGGCGCCGAGAGCGGGATCCTGCGGGGCATGTACTTGCTTCGCCCTGGTTCCGGTGCGGGCCCCGTGGTGCAGCTGCTCGGCAGCGGTACCATCTTGCGGGAGGTGCTGGCCGGGGCCGACCTGCTGCTGGCCGACTACGGAGTGGCCGCCGACGTGTGGAGCGCGCCGAGCTTCACCGAACTGCGGCGCGACGGCCTGGCTACCGAACGGTGGAACATGCTGCACCCGACGTCGCCGCCGCGGCGCAGCTACGTGGCGGACTGCCTGGCCGGGCGGTCCGGCCCGGTCATCGCGGCGACCGACTACGTCAAGTCCTTCGCCGACCAGATCCGCGCCTTCGTGCCTGGGCGCTACCGGGTGCTGGGGACAGACGGCTACGGCCGTTCGGACTACCGGCGCAACCTGCGGCGCTTCTTCGAGGTCGACCGGTACTATGTCGCGGTCGCCGCGCTGGCGTCGCTCGCCGAGGAAGGAACGATCCCGGCGGCCACCGTCGCCGACGCGATCACCCGGTACGGCATCGACCCGGATAAGCCCGAGCCGTCCCACGCATGACCACGTGTATAAGTGGAGTTGCATCAGTGAGTTACATCAGCGAAGGGAGCAGCCATGGGCGCCGCGAGTGAAGTCAGCGTTCCTGACCTCGGCGACTTCGCCGACGTGCCGGTCATCGAGATCCACGTGGCGCCCGGCGCCGTGGTCAGCGACGAGGATCCGCTGATCACCCTGGAATCGGACAAGGCCACCATGGACATCCCCTCGCCGGCCGCAGGCACGGTCCGCGAGCTGCGGGTCAAGGTCGGCGACCTGGTCAGCCGGGGATCACCGATCCTGCTGCTCGACACCGAAGGCACTGACGTGGAACCGCCGCCGGTGGACGAGCAGCAGGAATCGCCCGAGGAGGCTCCGGTGGCTGCTGCGGTCCCGGTGGCTCCGATGGCTGCTGCGGTCCCGGTGGCTTCTGTGACCCCAGCTGAGGGCGGGCCGCCGGTGACCGCGGCGGCCGGGCCGCCCGCAGACTTCGACGGCGTGCACGCCGGGCCTGGCGTGCGCCGGCTGGCCCGCGAGCTCGGCCTTGACCTGGCCACGCTGGCCGGGACCGGGCCTAAGGGCCGGATCCTCAAGGAGGACGTAATCGCGGCGGTCCGCGGTCCCGCGGCCGCCCCGGCCGCGGGGGCCGCGGCTGCCGTCGCCGCCCAGGGCGGCATCCCGGAAATCCCGGCCCAGGACTTCTCCAAATTCGGCCCGGTCGAGATCCGGCCGCTGTCCCGTATCCAGCGGCTGTCCGGGACCGCGCTGCACCGGTCCTGGCTCAACGTCCCGCACGTCACCCACAACGACGAGGCGGACATCACCGACCTGGACGCTTACCGGAAGGAACTCGACGCCACCGCCAAGGCGGAGGGCTACCGGGTGACACTGCTCGCCTTCCTGATGAAGGCCAGCGTCTCGGCGCTGCGGGAATTCCCCAGGTTCAACAGCTCGCTGACGCCCGAGAAGGACGCACTGATCTACAAGAGCTACTACCACCTCGGCGTCGCCGTGGACACCCCCGAGGGCCTGGTGGTGCCGGTGATCCGCGACGTTGACCGCAAGGGCATCCGGGAACTCAGCCGCGAGCTCGGGACCATCTCGGCCAAGGCCAGGGACGGCAAGCTCGGCTTGGCCGACCTGCAGGGCGCCTGCTTCACAATCTCCAGCCTGGGCGGCATCGGCGGGACCAGCTTCACGCCCATCGTCAACGCCCCCGAGGTGGCGATCCTCGGCGTGGTCCGGTCCCGGATGGCGCCGGTCTGGGACGGCACGGCGTTCGTGCCGCGGCTGATGCTGCCCATCTCGCTGTCCTACGACCACCGGGTCGTCGACGGGGCGCTGGCCGCCCGGTTCGCCCGGTACCTGTGCCAGTTGCTGGAAGACATACGCGCCCTCCTGCTCTGACCGCCGCCCGGACCGTCGCGACGCATCCCGTTTCAGAGGAGCCTGACGTGGATATCACAGTTCCCGACATCGGCCATTTCATCGACGTGCCGGTCATCGAGGTGCACGTGATCGCCGGCGACGTGGTGGCCGCCGAAGATCCGATCATCACGCTCGAATCCGACAAGGCCACGCTCGATGTGCCCGCATCAGCGGCGGGAACCGTCAGCGAGGTCACCGTACGGACCGGCGACAGGGTATCCGCCGGGGATCTCATCCTGCGGCTCGACGCCGCGGCAGCATCCGGCGAACCCGCCACTGCGCCGGCCCGGGAGCGGGTCATCGAGGACGCGGCGCCCGCGCCGGCCGAGCCACCCGGCTACGGCTCGCCCAGCGGGATTTACGAGGTCATCGAGGTCATGGTGCCCGACATCGGTCATTTCATCGACGTGCCGGTGATCGAGGTGCACGTCGCCGCCGGTGACGCGATCGCGGCCGAGAACCCGCTGATCACCCTGGAATCGGACAAGGCCACGCTGGACATCCCAGCGCCCGTAGCCGGGACCATCACCGCCGTCCGGGTCGCCGTCGGCGACCACGTCTCGGCCGGCCATGTCATTGCTGATCTGCGCACCGGTCAGCATCCGGAGCCCGAGGCGGTCGTGGCAGAGCCCGGGTCGGCCGCGACCGCCGGCATCGCGGCCGGGCCGGGCCCGGCGGCCGGCCAGGCGGCCGGGCCCGGTGACCTCACCGCGGACGTCCTCGTCCTCGGCGCCGGGCCGGGCGGCTACACGGCCGCGTTCCGGGCCGCCGACCTGGGTAAGAAGGTCGTGCTCGTGGACCGCTGGCCAGCCCTCGGCGGAGTCTGCCTTAACGTCGGCTGCATCCCGTCCAAGGCCCTGCTGCACGCCGCCAAGGTCATCGCCGAGACCAAGGAGATGAGCGAGCACGGCCTCGCGTTCGGCTCCCCCGCCATCGACGTGGACAAGCTGCGGGAATGGAAGGACGGGGTGGTCGGGCGGCTCACCGGCGGCCTGGCCGGCCTGGCCCGGCAGCGCAAGGTCACCACCCTCCGGGGCTACGGCCGGTTCACCTCGCCGCATCAGCTGCAGGTCGAGCTGGCCGAAGGCGGCGTGACCACGGTCGACTTCGAGCAGGCGATCATCGCGGCCGGCTCGGAACCCCTGACGCTGCCGTTCATCCCGCCGTCAGACCCGCGGGTCATCGACTCCACCGGCGCGCTGGAACTCGGCGGGGTTCCGCCACGGCTGCTCATCCTGGGCGGCGGGATCATCGGGCTTGAGATGGCCACCGTCTACCACGAGCTCGGCGCCAAGGTCACCATCGTCGAAATGATGGACCAGCTCATCCCGGGGGCAGACAAGGACCTGATCAGCCCGCTGGCCAAGCGGGTCACCCGGCAGTACGAGAACATCTACCTCAAGACCAAGGTGACCAACGTCGAAGCCCGGCCCGAGGGCCTCGTGGTGTCTTTCGACGGCCCGAAGGCACCGGCGACCGACACCTTCGGCCGCCTGCTCGTCGCCGTGGGCCGCAGCCCCAACGGCAAGCTGATCGGCGCGGAGAACGCCGGCGTCACGGTCGACGACCGCGGCTTCATCGGCGTGGACAAGCAGATGCGGACCAACGTGCCGCACATCTTCGCCATCGGCGACGTGATCGGCCAGCCGATGCTGGCCCACAAGGCGATGCACGAAGGCAAGGTCGCCGCCGAGGTGACAGCCGGCCGGAGCAGCTTCTTCGACGCTCGCGCCATCCCGTCGGTCGCCTACACCGATCCCGAGGTGGCCTGGGCCGGGGTCACTGAGAACCAGGCCAGGGCGGCCGGCGTCAAGTACGGCAAGGGGGTCTTCCCGTGGGCCGCCAGCGGCCGCTCGCTCACCCTCGGCCGGTCCGAAGGGCTGACCAAGGTGCTGTTCGACGAGGCGACCGGCCGGGTCATCGGCTGCGGCATCACCGGGCCGAACGCGGGCGACCTCATCGCCGAGGCGGTGCTGGCCATCGAGATGGGCGCCGACGCCGCCGACATCGCCCTGAGCATCCATCCCCACCCCACGCTGTCCGAGACCGTCGCCCTGGCCGCCGAGGCGTTCGAGGGCACAATCACCGACCTGTACCTGCCCAGACGGTAGCTTGACCGAGCGCCAGCAGCGGCGCGGAGCCGCTCGGCGTTGGATGTTCTGCGCGCCGGATGGCAGGATTAATCGTCGTGGCGGTGAACCGGATGCCGGCCGCCGAGGTCGAGGTGTCGGCGGAGCTGGTGCGGCGGCTGCTCGCCGGTCAGCACCCTGACCTCGCGCGGCTGCCGGTGGAGTTCCTCGCGAACGGCTGGGACAACGAGCTCTACCGGGTCGGGGACGGGCTCCTCGCGCGGCTGCCGCGCCGCGCCCTCGGCGCGGAGATCATCAAGAATGAGCAGCGCTGGTTGCCCGGGCTCGCCCCGAGGCTGCCCCTGCCCATTCCTTATCCGGAACGGACCGGGGTACCCGCCTGCGGTTACCCCTACTCCTGGAGCGTGGTGCCCTACCTGCCGGGCGTGCCCGCCGCGCAGGCCGGCTTCTTCGACCCGGCGGGAGCCGCGGCCGCCCTCGGCGGGTTCCTCGGCGCGCTGCACGTCCCCGCCCCGGCGGACGCCCCGGCGAACCCGTTCCGCGGTGTCCCGCTGGCCGAGCGGGCCGGCAGCTTCGCGGCCAACCTCGCCCTGCTCACCGGCCAAGCCGGCCAGGATCTCCTCGACCGGGACGCGGTGCTCCTCGTGTGGGACGCGGCACTCGCGGCTCCCGGCTACGACGGCCCGCCCCTCTGGCTGCATGGCGACCTGCACCCGGCGAACATTCTCGTGAACGACGGCCAGGTCAGCGGCGTGATCGACTTCGGCGACATCACCGCGGGCGACCCGGCCACCGACCTGTCGGTGGCCGGGATGCTGCTCCCGCCCGACTGCCATGTCAGCTTCTGGTCGGCCTACCAGGCGGCTGGCGGTTCCTGGGTCCGGGTCAACGACGCCCTGCGGGCGCGCGCCAGAGGCTGGGCACTGAACTTCGCGATCGCGTTCCTGGCCCACTCCGAAGACAATCCGGTACTCCTGGAAGTCGGCCGCCGCACGCTGCGCACCGTGCTGGTGGATCAGCGGGGACCCGAGAATCCGTCTTTGCCTACAAGTTAACTAGACAATTATCAGCGCACGTGATGGTTTGCCATCACGAAACGTCGTTGGACATCTCCGAACTTGGCAAACATGCTTGTTGCTATGACGCACTCGCCCTACACGCTAGTTCTGAGGACGGAGCCGACCGCCGTGATGCTCACCTGGTGTCGCTGGCTGGACTTCGCCCGCACCGGCGCTGCGCTCTGTCACTGAGGCATCTCTCGCGCGTGTGACCGTGCCGGCACCGCCGCCGGCAACTTCCACTGTCAAGCATCCGTGGGGCGCAGCATGCGCCCCCGGACGACGATCACCTCCGCTGCTGACCGCGGGTACGTGCGTGCCTGAACCGGGTCAGGTCCGGGCATCGTCCCCGGCTACGAGCACCCGCCATGACGCCTCCCAGCGAGGCTCGAAAGAAGGCAGCATCATGTCCCGTCGCACCCTCAAGCTCGGCGCCATCCTGATCGGCGTCGGCGGGCCCGGGCAGCACAGCACCTGGCTCAGCCCCGAGATCCCCGGCGACGCCAGCGTCGACATCCGCTGGTACATCGCCCGTGCGCAGGAGGCCGAGGCGGCCAAGTTCGACCTCATCTTCATCGTCGACAGCCAGTTCATCACCGCCGACTCACCGAACCACTACCTCAGCAGGCTGGAGCCGCTGACGCTGCTGTCCGCCGTCGCCGTCCACACCAGCCACATCGGCCTGGTCGGCACGATCACGACGTCCTACAACGAGCCGTTCAACGTCGCCCGCCGCCTCGCCTCGCTCGACCACATCAGCGGTGGCCGGGCCGGCTGGAACGTCGTCACCAGCGGCGATGCCGGGACGGCCGGCAACTACAGCCGCGACGAGCACTACGACTACGCCACCAGGTACGGCCGCGGGCTGGAGCATGTGCGGGTCGCGCAGGGCCTGTGGGACTCCTACGAGGCCGACGCGTTCCCGCGCGACAAGGAGCGGGGCGTCTTCCTCGACCGCACCCGCCAGCACCAGCTCAACCACAAGGGCGAGTACTTCTCGGTCGTCGGCCCGCTGAACCTGGAGCGCACGCCGCAGGGCCAGCCGGTGATCTTCCAGGCCGGCGACTCCGAGGAGGGGCGAGACCTCGGCGCGAGCATCGCCGACGCGATCTTCACGCACGCCCAGACGATCGAGCAGGGTCAGGCGTTCCGGACGGAACTGCGGGAGCGGGCCGCCGCGAAGGGGCGCGACCCGGAGAACCTGCTGATCATGCCCGGCATCTTCCCGATCGTCGCCGACACCGACGAGCAGGCGCGGGCCAAGGAGGACGCGATCCTCGGCAGCAAGAGCTTCGAGCGCGCCCTGGCCGAGCTCGGCCGTCCGTTCGGCTGGCACGACTTCTCGCAGTATGACCTGGACGCGCCCTTCCCTGACGTCGGCGACGCCGGGGCGCGCAGCTTCCGGACCCAGGCCGAGAACATCAAGAAGCTGGCGCGGGACAACAACCTCACGCTGCGCCAGGTGGTTGAGCACCAGCTCAAGGCCCACCGTTCGCCGTTCGTGGGCTCGCCGCTCACGGTGGCCAGCGAGATTCAGCGCTGGTTCGAGGCCGGTGCCTTCGACGGCATCAGCATCGGCGTCTCGGCACCAAGCGAGTTCGCCCGGTTCACCGAGCAGGTGCTGCCGATCCTGCGCGAGCGCGGCGTCGTGCGGCGGGAGTACGAGTCGACGACATTGCGCGGAAACCTCGGCCTGCCCATCCCCGAGAACCGCTACACGGCGGCCCGCCTGGCGGCCAGCAAGCCCGCGCTCGTCTGAAGAGCCGAGCCCGCGATCCGACCGTGACGTTCCGACATTGACGAGCCCGCGATGCGGGCCTGACTAGAGAAGAAAAGGTCTATGAGAACATACCCGTTGTCTACCCGCCGCCGACGCAGAGCGATCGCCGGCCTGAGCACCATCGGAGTTGCCCTGATCGTGGCGCTCAGCGCCTGCGGGGGCACAAGCTCGGCCACGGCTACCTCTGCCAACAACTCCAATGCCGTGCTGAAGTGGGCCACGACCTACTTCCCCGTGCACTGGGACCCGGTCGTCAACGGCGCCGGCGCTCAGTTCCGGCCGCTCACCCTGGCCTACGCGTCGGTCACGAACATCAACGCGGCGGGCGATCCGACGCCGGGGCTCGCCTCGAGCTGGACGTACAACGCAACGGGAACCGAGGTGACCTTCCACATCCGGCCCGGCCTGAAATTCTCCGATGGTACGCCGGTCAACGCCGCCGCGATCGAGGACGCGATCAACCGCGCCAAAACCCAGCAGAACTCGGCTCTCATCGAAGACCTGGCGCCGGTTAAGAGCGTCACTACCAGCGGGGACTACAACGTCGAGGTGTACCTGGATCACCCCGACTTTCAGATTCCGCTGGTGTTCGGCGAGCGCGTGCTGCTGGTCGCCAGCCCGAAGGCGGCCGCGGATCCCACCGCACTCGACCAGTTCCCTGTCGG
>Ga0302326_10022998_pt1 | contig 12721 bp, 10 predicted proteins | sample Palsa_T0_3_FD_202264 | JGI IMG/M metagenome (GOLD analysis project Ga0302326, IMG submission 202264) | Peat permafrost microbial communities from Stordalen Mire near Abisko, Sweden - Palsa_T0_3 | ecosystem: Environmental > Terrestrial > Soil > Palsa > Peat permafrost | place: Sweden: Abisko... | reverse complement strand
CGCGAAGCCCATGAAGATTCCGACGATCACCAGCGGCCAAGCCATACTGCCCCCCAAGATGCCCTGCGCCAGCGCGGCCATCAGGCCCGCTTGCGGCGCCGATAGCTTGGGATCGCCGAAACCGATACCGCCGCTCTTGATGTTGGCCAAGTGCAGCCACAACAGCGGAAAATACAGCACCGCGCTGGCCACGACGATTCCCAGGATGTCGCCGATCTCCATCAGCTTCGGCGTGCCCCCCAGGATGTGGCCGACCTTCAGGTCCTGCAGCATCTCGCCGGCCACCGCCGAAGAAACACACACCACCGCAGCCACGCCCAGCACCGCCGCTACGCCGGAAGGGCCGGATACGCCGATCGCGACCATCAACAGCGCGGCTACGATCAGGGTGCAAAGAGTCAGTCCCGAGACAGGGTTATTCGACGAACCGATCAGCCCCACCAGGTTGCCGGATACCGCCGCAAAAAAGAACCCCAGGATCAGCATCACCACGGCCGCCACGATCGCGCCGGAAATCACGCCGGTGAAGTAGAAGTAGAGCGCGATCATGCAGAGAAACGTTACGCCCAGCCCCGCAAACACCACTTTGGCATTCAAGTCGCGCTCGGTGCGCAGCGTGGATTCGGCCTGCGTGCTGGACTTCTTCAGATCGGAAACCGCGCGCCGCATGCCGCTCCCCAGGCTGGCGCGCATGCGGAACAGGGTGAAGGACGCGCCCACCAGCATGCCGCCGACGGCGATCGGCCGCACGATGAATTTCCACACCGCGCCGCTCAATCCGCCCAGTCCCCAAGCCGCATCGGTAGCGCCCGCGGGCAGTGCGGTTTGCAGTTGCGGACCCAGGAAATAGATCAGCAGCGGCACCATCAGGCCCCAGGCGACTACGCCGCCGGCGAAATTCAGCGCGGCCAGGCGCGGTCCGATGATGAACCCCACGCCCAGGTACGCTGGGCTGACGGAGGGCGCCGAAACCGTGGTGATGCCGCCCGCACCGATCACGGGGGCGCCCGCGCGCGGGCCCAGCTTCAGTGTCGTGCGCCCGATCTCGCCGATCCTGATGATGAACTCGCGGCTCTGCGAGTAAAGGTTCATGGCGCCCAGGAAATACAGAACCGAGCCGAAGCCCATGGCCTTGAACAGCAGCGCGGCGGCATTGCCGCCTTGCTGGCCCGCCTTATGGATCTCGGACGCGGCCACCGATTCGGGGAAAGGAAGTTCGGCGTCCTCCACCATCACGCGGCGCAGCAGCGTCACGAAAAGGATGCCGAGAATGCCGCCAACGATCATCAGCACGGTCGATTTCCAGTAGGCTGCCGGTGAATCGAACGTCTGCCAGGCGCCCGACAACACAAATGCCGGGATGGTGAAAACCGCGCCCGCCGCCACCGATTCGCCGATCGACCCGATGGTTCGTGTGATGTTCTCTTCGAGCAGCGACCCCTTCACCAGTTTCAGCAGCGCCATGCCGATCACGGCGGCCGGATAGGTGGCGGCAATGGTCATACCCGCCTTCAATCCGAGGTATGCGTTGGCCGCGCCCAGAACGGCTGTCAGAACCAGGCCCAAAAGCACGGCGCGGAAGGTGAACTCGCGCATGTTGGTCTTGTCCGGCACGTAGGACCGGAATTTCTTTTCCGTTTGCGGAGGCGTCATTGGAGTCGCGACCTCACTTTCTCGCTCAGAGCTTTTCCATCCACGGTCTTGCCCGCCAGCCTGGCCTGCGTGGCTTTCATGACAATTCCCATTTGCTTCAAAGAAGTCACGCCGGTCTCCGCCAAAGCGGCGTTAATGGCGGCTTCGATCTCGGCTTCGCCGGCGGCGGCTGGAAGGTAGGATTCTATCAGCTTTCGCTCGGCTTCTTCTTTGGCGGCCAATTCCTCGCGCCCTCCCTTGCGGAACATGTCGGCGGCTTCGGTGCGCTGCTTCACCAGCGACTTGAGGATCTGCATTTCGGCCGCCTCGTCCAGCGGCTTCATGGCGTCCACTTCGTGTTTCTTCAGCGCGGTCTTCATCATCCGAAGTGCGCCCAGGCGAGCTTCTTCGCGGGCCTTCATAGCGCTGACCATGTCTTTTTGCACTCGATCGAGTAAGGGCATAGTGTCTGTTATTCTAATGGAGGACGCGGCCGCCGTGCGAGGCTAACCTCCATTTCGACAAACAAACACAACACGCGCTATGCCGCCGCCCTGGCGGTGGCATTCGTTTTCGCAATTGCTCCGCAAGCTCGGGCGCAGGGCGGGCCGCCGTACTATACGAACGATCCGGGAACGCCCGGCAGCAATAGCTGGGAAATTAATCTGGGATACATGCCGTTCTTATACAACGGCGCGTCAACCACCCACATGCCGGACGTCGATATCAATTACGGCGTGGGCGATCGAATCCAACTGACCTACGAGAACGCATGGTTACGCGTGAAAGACGGCGCGGGCGCTGCAAAATATGGCGTGGGGCAAGATCAATTAGGCGTGAAATGGCGGTTTTACGACGATAAGAAGACGGGCCTTGGAATCTCCATCTTCCCGCAGCTCTCGATCAACAATCCCGATCAATCGGTGCAACGGGGCATCACTCCACCGGGCGCCAGCCTCATCCTGCCCGTGGAATTTACGAAGCACTTGGGACCGATCGATGTGAACTGGGAAGTTGGCTACAACGAGGTTCATCTGGGGCCGCATGGATGGCTGGCAGGTTTTGTGATCGGACACGACGTATCGAAGAAGCTGGAGTTGGACGCCGAGTTCTACGGACTGGGAACGTTCAATAATTCGAACAACCAGCAAACCATAGATGCGGGGGTGCGCTACAAGCTGCGGCCGCCATTCATCCTCTTGCTGATGGCCGGGCGAAGCGTGGCGCCGGCGTTCCGGGGCCAGCCTTTTTTCGTAGGCTATTTCGGCATGCAGTTTTTGCTTCCTCCGAAGCCGTTCGAGTAGTTCGTTGTGGTCTGCTATTCTAAAGAAGTAAGCTCCCGCCATGCACATCAAAAAACAAAGATTACTAACGCCCGGCCCTACGCCTCTCTATCCGCCTGCCTTGCACGCGATGATGGCGGCGGATATCCACCACCGTACGGAAGACTTCCGCAAAGTGTACCGGTCCGCGCTCGCGGATCTCAAAGAGGTAATGGGCACGACGAACGATGTCCTCATGTTTGCCGCCTCGGGCACCGGGGCGATGGATGCGGCCGTATCGAACCTGTTCTCGCGCGGCGATAAGGCGATCGTCTGCGTGGCCGGAAAGTTCGGCGAGCGCTGGGCGGAGATCGCCAAAGCCTATGGGCTGGATGCCACGGTTCTGACTGTGCCTTACGGCGAGGTGGTCGCGCCCGAGAAGCTGGAAGCCGCGCTGGCGGCCGAGCCGGCTACCCGCGGCGTATTCGTACAAGCTTCGGAAACCTCCACCGGCGCGGCGCACGACGTGCGCGCCATGGCCCGCGCTGTCGGCAAGACCGGCGCCATCTTCGTGGTGGACGCCATCACCGGCTTGGGCACCATGCCGCTGGATATCGACGGCTGGGGCCTGGACGTGGTGATCGGCGGCTCGCAGAAAGCTTTCATGATTCCGCCCGGGCTGGCCTTCATGTCGGTGAGTCCGAAAGCCTGGAGCTTCGCGGATAGCGCCTCGCTGCCCCACTTTTACTTCAACCTGAAAAAAGAAAAGAAGAGCGGCGACGCGGGCGAATCGAGCTGGACGCCATCCACCGCGTTGATTCTGGCGCTGGCGGAAGCGCTGAAATACGTGAAGCAACTCGGCATGCCGCACCTGATCGAAAACGCGCAGTTGCTGGCCCGCGCCACGCGCGCAGCAGTCGAGAACCTGGGCCTGGAATTATTCGCGCCGCATTCGCCGGGCTCCTCGGTAACCGCCGTGAAAGCGCCGCGCGGCCTCGATTCGGGCGTGATCGTGAAAGAATTTCGCAGCCGTTTCGGCGCCGTGATCGCGAATGGGCAGGGCAGCATGAAGGGGCAAATCTTTCGCATCGCGCATCTGGGCTACTTCGATTTCGCGGATCTGTTCGCGGTGATTGCGGAGCTCGAAATCATCCTGCACGCCAACGGCTACCCGGTGGAGTTTGGAACGGGCGTGGCCGCGGTCCAGAACGTTTATAGCGAGGTTGCGGTCGCACAGCAGGCTGTTCACGCATGACGGTCCTCGTTGCGGAGCCGCTCGCCGAGGCTGCAGTCGCCCTGCTGAAGTCTCAGCCAGGCTGGGAAACGATCGTTTCCAGTCCCAAGGAATACGCGAAGCACCTGGCGGAAGCGGATGCGCTGATCGTGCGCAGCGCCGTGCAGGTGAATCAATCGGTGCTCGACCAGGCGCCCAAGCTGCGAGTGATCGGCCGCGCGGGCGTGGGCGTCGACAACGTGGATCTGGAAGCGGCCACGGCAGCCGGCGTCCTGGTGATGAACACTCCCGGAGGCAACGCCATTTCGGTGGCGGAGCACACCCTGGCGCTGATGCTGGCCATGGCGCGGCGCATTCCGGAAGCTACCCAATCCACCACAGGCGGCAAATGGGAAAAGAAGAAGTTCATGGGCAGCGAGCTGCGCGGCAAGTCGCTGGGCATCGTGGGGTTGGGCAGCATCGGACGCGAAGTGGTGAAGCGCGCGCGGGCGTTCGAGATGCGCGTGCAGGCGTACGACCCGTATGTCACCGCGCAGATCGCCAAGGACCTGGGAATCGCGCTGGTGGATCTGGCGACGCTCTACGCGCAGAGCGATTACATCACGCTGCACGTGGCGCTCACGCCCGAGACCGACCATATGCTATCGCATCGCGCGTTCGCGCAGATGAAGCAGGGCGTGCGCATCGTGAATTGCGCGCGCGGGGAGTTGATCGACGAAGAAGCGTTGCGGCAGGCGCTCGATTCGGGCAAAGTAGCTTCCGCCGCGCTGGACGTGTTTTCGGTGGAACCGCCGCCGGCCGGGTTCCCGCTATTCGCGGGGAACAAAGTGCTGGCGACGCCGCACATCGGCGGCTCGACCGAAGAAGCGCAGGAGATCGTGGGCGTGCGCATCGCCGAGCAGGTGGTCGAGTATCTGAAAAATGGCGTGGCGCTGAACGCAGTGAATATGCCGGCGCTTTCGCCCGAGCAATACCGCGCGCTGGGGCCGTATATCAATGTCGCCGAGCGGCTGGGGAGTTTCGCGGCCTATATCGCCGCCGGGCACACCAAGACGGTGCGGCTGGCCTACTTCGGGCGCATCGGCGAAAACAATACTACGCTGTTGCGCAATGCCGGCCTGGCGGGCGTGCTGAAGCGGTCCGTTTCCGAGCACGCCAACCTGATCAACTCCATGCAGATCGCCGGGCAGCGCGGCTGGAATCTTGCGGAACGGCACGAGGCACGCTCCGGGCACACCGATTCGATCCGCTTGGAACTGGAGACGGATTGCGGCGTGACGGTGGTGGAGGGCGCGGTGCTGCTGGGCAAGCCGCGGCTGATCCAGGTGGACGGGATTTATTGCGAAGCTCCGCTTTCCGGGCATTTGATCTACATGAAGAACCTGGACGTGCCGGGCGTGATCGGGCATGTGGGCATGGTGCTGGGGCGCAACAATATCAACATCGCCAATTTTTCGCTGGGCCGCGGCGAGGTCCCCGCCGCGCCGGGCGAACCGCTGGAAGCCGTAGCGGTGGTCTCGACCGACGGGGTGGTGCCGGAACGAGTGCTGCAGGAACTGCGGGAGAATCCGGCGGTGAGGTTGGCGCGGTCGGTGGAGTTTGGGTAGGGCTTGTGGGGCAGGTTGCCAACCTGCAGGCCGATTGTTAATCGGCCTTTCGAGCGGTCCCGGAATCACTGGAGCGACGCGGCATTCCATGCCGCTTTCGGAAGTTCTTCTCGATTTCTTGAGCGACGACTCTCCCAGCGTCCACGTCGGCCAAGCCACGCTCGATTCCCTCAAGAGCCTCCGTCTCGTCGGCGTAGGCGATATGCTCCTGCCCAGCATGTTAAGCTGCCTGTGACGTGCTGACCAAACTCACGATCCGCAACTTCAAACGCTTCACCACGGCGGAGATCGAGCTGGGCAACCCGGTCGTCTTCATTGGACCTAACAACTCCGGAAAGACTACGGCGCTGCAGGCCATCGCGCTGTGGGAAGCGGGATTGCGGCGCAGCCGGAAGAATGGCGGCGAGGGAGGGACGATCAATCGCAGGGACTTGACGGCCGTACCGATACCAAACGCCAATCTGCTATGGAAAGATCTGCATGTTCAGGATGTCCGGATCGAGATCGTCGTCGAGGGCGTGACCGGGAACCGTTCCTGGACGTGCGGCATTGGATTCGAATACGCCAACGAAGAATCGCTTTATTGCAGGCCGCTCGATAACTCGACCTCCCCGCCGGAGGCGTTGGCTTCTCGCGTCGTGTTCCTCTCGCCTATGTCGGGCCTGGCAGACCGCGAGTTCCTCAAGCAGTCCGGCGAGATCGAGTTCCTGATCGGGCAGGGCCGTACCGCCGAGGTCCTCCGGAATGTCTGCCTTCGAGTCGTATACGAACTCGACGACGGCGATACGAAGTGGCAGGCGCTGGTGGCCCGAATGCGGCAGTTGTTTGGCATCGAACTGGATGAGCCTGACGCCTCCGGCGGCGGCGCCGAGATCACCCTGACGTATCGTGAATCGTCCGGTGCCCGGCTGGATCTGTCGTCGGCGGGGCGCGGAGTCCATCAGACGTTGCTCCTTCTCGCGTACCTGTCTACGAATCCGAACGCGGTTGTGCTCCTGGACGAGCCGGATGCGCACCTCGAAATCCTGCGCCAGCGCCAGATCTACAACGTGATCAGCGAAGCCGCCCGCGAGCAGGAAAGCCAGGTGGTGATCGCGAGCCACTCCGAAGTGCTTCTGAACGAAGCCGCGTCGCGCGACGTAGTCGTGGCGTTTGTGGGTCAGCCGCACCGGTTGAACGACCGTCCAAACCAGCTTCTGAAAGCCCTCAAGGACATTGGATTCGAGGACTACTATCAGGCTGAGCAGCGCGGCTGGGTGCTCTATCTCGAGGGGTCCACCGATCTCGCGATTCTTCGGGCGTTCGCCGCTAAGTTGCAACATGTCGCGCGCAGCGATCTCGAATCGCCTTTTGTCCACTACGTGGAGAACCAGCCGCCACGTGCACGCGACCACTTCTATGGCTTATTGGAAGCTAAGCCGGATCTGGTTGGCTTTCTGCTGAACGACAGGATGGCACGTCCGCTACAGGGCGCCGCGCCCCTTACGGAGGCGATGTGGAACAGGCGTGAGATCGAGAACTACCTCTGCCAACCTGAGACGTTGCTCGCCTGGGCGGAGGCCTCCGCCGAGGAGACTTCGCCAGGACCGCTGTTCACACCCGGCCAGGCGGCTACACGTCGAAAACTTATGGACGAGTGCATTCATGAACTCGTCCCACCTCTGGCCCTCCGCAATCCCGATGACGTTTGGTGGCGGGATACGAAGGCCAGCGACGACTTTCTGGACCGATTGTTTGAGATGTTCTTCGACAAGCTCAAACTACCTAACCTGATGCGCAAGACGAACTACCATCAACTCGCAAGCCATGTCGCTGCCGACCGGATCGACCCTGAAATCGCGCAAAAACTCGATCTCCTCCGCGAAGTCGCCCAACGCGCCAAGCCACAGTGCTAAAAATCTCCCTAAATCTGGTTGTCCGTAACCTATAGCACAGCATATAGATAAAATCCTTGACGAAACACTATAGGTTGGGGCATCATTACGAATGCGCGACAATAGAAAGGGAGGGAAGATCCATGGGACAGCTTACCGTAGACCTGAGTGCCACAATGGAAATGTTGAAAACAAAGGAGCAAAAGCTCAGCCGGACGCCGGGGGTTGCCTTCCCCCGCTACTTCACGGCGCGTCAAGAGGCCGGCAAAACGCCTTACGACGATATCCAATGGGAGACCCGCACCGCCTCCATTGGCAACGATAAGGGCGCCGTCATCTTTGAGCAGCGCGATATCGAAGTCCCCGTGGATTGGTCGCAAACGGCCACCAACATCGTGGCCAGCAAATACTTCCATGGCAAGCTGGGCTCGCCGGAGCGCGAAACCAGCGTCGCGCAGCTCGTGCAGCGCGTGGTCGACACCATCGCCGGCTGGGGCCGGAAGGACGGCTACTTCGCCACCGATCAGGACAACCAGAACTTCCGCGACGAGCTGGCCCACCTGATGCTCACGCAGAAGGCCTGTTTCAACTCGCCGGTGTGGTTCAACGTCGGCGTGAAGGAAGCCCGCGGCTACGGCTGGGTCTACGACCAGGCGACCGCCGGCATCGCCAAGCTGGAAGCCGGCGCGACGCGGCCGCAATGCTCGGCCTGCTTCATCGTATCGGTGAAGGACTCGCTCGAATCCATCCTGGATCTGGCCAAAACCGAGGGCATGCTGTTCAAGTGGGGCTCCGGCACCGGCAGCAACCTGTCGTCGCTGCGCGAAGAGGACGGCATCCTCTCGGGCGGCGGCCGCGCATCCGGACCGCTGTCGTTCATGAAGGGCTTCGACGCCTTCGCGGGCGTGATCAAATCCGGCGGCAAGACGCGCCGCGCCGCCAAGATGGTGATTCTGAATTGCGATCATCCCGATATCGAAAAGTTCGTCTGGTGCAAAGCCAAAGAGGAAAAGAAAGCCTACACGCTGGTGGAGGCGGGCTACGACGCCTCGCTCGACGGCGAGGCCTACAGTTCCATCTTCTTCCAGAACGCCAATAATTCGGTGCGCGTGACCGACGACTTCATGGAAGCCGTCACCGAGGACCGCGACTGGTGGACCAAGTCCGTAGTGGGCGGCCAGCCCGTGAAGCGCCTGAAGGCGCGCGACCTAATGCACCAGATCGCCGAAGCCACGCACCAGTGCGGCGACCCCGGCATGCAGTTCGATACCACCGTGAACCGTTGGCATCCGTGCAAGAACACGGCGCGCATCAACGCCTCGAACCCCTGCTCGGAATACATGTTCCTGGACGATTCGGCGTGCAACCTGTCGTCGCTCAACCTGATGAGGTTCGTGGGGCCGGGCGGCCAGTTCGACGTGGAAGCTTTCCGCCACGCCGTGGACACCATGATCATGGCGCAGGAAATCATCGTGGATAACGCCAGCTATCCCACCGAGAAGATCGCCGGCAATTCGCACAACTACCGGCCGCTGGGGCTGGGCTTCGCGAACCTGGGCGCGCTGCTGATGTCGTTCGGCATTCCGTACGATAGCGATCAGGGCCGCGACTATGCCGGTGCCATCACGGCCGTCATGTGCGGGCAGGCGTACCTGACTAGCTCCCGCATCGCCGAAAGCACCGGCCCGTTCCCCGGCTACGCGCGCAATGCGGAGCCGTTCCTGGAAGTGATCCGCATGCATTGCGACGCGGCGCATCGGCTGCACGGCCACCAGATTCCGCAGGACCTTTTTCAGGGCGCGTCGGAGTGCTGGGATACCGCGCTGGAGATGGGCCGCCGCAACGGCTATCGCAACGGGCAGGTGACCGTGATCGCGCCCACCGGCACCATCGGCTTCATGATGGATTGCGACACCACCGGCATCGAGCCGGACCTGGCGTTGGTGAAATACAAGAAGCTGGTGGGCGGCGGCGTGATCAAGATCGTCAACAATACCGTGCCGCAGGCGCTGATCAAGCTGGGCTATACGCCCGCGCAGGCCGACCAGATCGTCAGCCACATCGATGCCACGGGAACGATCGAGGGCGCGCCGCACCTGAAGCCCGAGCACCTGGCCTGTTTCGATTGCAGCTTCCGGCCGGCCAACGGCACGCGCACCATCCACTATATGGGCCATTTGAAGATGATGGGGGCGGTGCAGCCGTTCGTTTCCGGGGCGATTTCGAAGACCATCAACATGCCGGAAGAAGCCACCGTGGACGAGGTGATGAGCGCCTACATCGAAAGCTGGAAGCTGGGATTGAAGGCGGTGGCCATTTACCGCGACAATTCCAAGCGCGTGCAGCCGCTCAGTTCCGGCACGGGCAAGTCCGAGAAGGCCGCTACGCCTGCTGCGGCGCCCGTCCAGCAGACGATAGAGAAGGTGGTCTACCGTCCCGTGCGGCGCAAGCTGCCGGACGAGCGGCGCGCCATCACTCACAAGTTTTCGATCGGCGGCCACGAAGGCTATATCACGGTGGGCATGTACGACGACGGCGCACCGGGCGAGATCTTCATCACCATGGCGAAGGAAGGCTCAACCATTTCCGGCTTGATGGACGCGTTCGCCACGGCCATCAGCTTCAACCTGCAATATGGCGTGCCGGTGAAATTCCTGGTGGACAAGTTCGCGCACGTGCGCTTCGAGCCCAGTGGGTGGACCGGCAACCAGCAGATCCCCTACGCCAAATCCATCATGGATTACATTTTCCGATGGCTGGGCGCGCGGTTCTTGGGACCGGAGTACGCGGTCACGGAAGCCGGCGAGACGTCCACGCTGCGTCCCACCGAACCCAATCCGCAGCAGGAACTACCCTTCTCGCCGATGACCGCCGATGCGCCGCTGTGCGCGGAGTGCGGGTCGATTATGACTCGGAACGGGAGTTGTTATAAGTGCGGGAATTGCGGGGGGACTAGCGGGTGTAGTTAGGAGGCTCCTAACGATAGAGCATTTGTACAGATTCCGTTCGACGGTATTGGGCGAACGTCAAGAACTTGAAAAACAGGAGATTTATTGCGCCTCCCTTGCGGAGTTGAACGATCCGATGGAGGGCTTCAAGGATTTGATCTGGTCGGGCGACAAAATGTCTGGCGGAATCTGCTCAAGCATTATCTGCTTTGCCTGGACCATGCATGCATCCTGCTTACTTTGAACGGCAGCGACACGCCGATTAATCTTGCGTCCCTGCCTGTCCTGAAGACCGAAAACGATTTGCCTACCCAGGACTACAAGGACGCGTTCAAGAGCGCTTGCGACACTTTTCTCAATACTCCGTCCGTCCCCGAATGTGCGGAAGGTCTGGCTTCCCGGCAACGCCCCATCCGCCGGGATGAACTGCGCTGTCACTTAAGGATGCTGCACTGGCATGCGCTCAACGCGATTTTCACGGCTTACCGGGAGCGGAGAATACAGCTCGACGCTTCTGGCGGTGAGATGTTTCGTGATTTATGTGCGAAGATGCCTGTCAGACCGGAGGTCTTCGGGATGGCCAATGAGTTTGAACAACGGCACACGGCTATGGAGGGCGGCTCGGATCAGCTTTATGCCGCGATGAACGCGATACACCAGCAGGGCATCCTGATCGGCAAGTACAACAACCCCACGTCTCCTGCTGTCCGCAACAGCAGCCTAATACTCGCAGAGTTCCCCGACCACTATGTAAAGCTGGTTGAAAAAATGATCCATCCGGACTGGTACATGGCCTGCTTCACGGAGAGCTATGCCAGTCCTTCAATGTGGGGACACTACGCCAATGCGCATAAAGGCGTCTGCCTCAAATTGGGCATTGGCGTAACCTCCGGGAAGCCGACTCTCACGTTGAATGGTATCGTCGGACGGCGCAACAGTAAGACAGACCCGGCGGGCCAGCCCGCTTCAGCCACACAAACCATCCGCTTTACAAGGTCGCATATAAAGCAACGTACCCGGAGACTGATTTCTTCCGATCCCTCGGGCAGCTGCGGGGAACCGCCCTGCGCTGGTGGTATTCCGATGCACTGGGGAAGAATAGTTCGTGCGCGCGCGACGTCTTCGAAAACGAGGCCGCATGGGGAGAAAAATATCGGGGTGAGTTCCTGGAAGGGCAAACGACCAAGCTCCAAGACTGGGCCTATGAGGAGGAGTACAGGCTCGTTCTTTCGGATTCACTAACGGATTACGCGGAAGATAAGGGCCTGGCATTGAAGTATGAGTTTTCGGATCTGAAAGGTATCATCTTCGGCATCAATACCCCCGAGGAGGACAAGGTTGCGATCATTCGTGTCGTTCAGACCAAATGCGCCAAAGAGAATCGCAGCGAGTTTGAGTTCTTCCAAGCCTATTACGCCAAGAGGACGGGCAAGAAGATTGACGCAGCACAGTTAAGCCTGATAAGATTCTGACCGCGTCTCTGCCAGCGCATGCTGTTTCCCGGCGCCCGATGTAGTGGTTCGTCCGGCGTTCAGATCGGCACTGGGCCGCAAGTCGAGGAACGCTGGTGCGGCAGCAATCCACGGTGCGCAAGACACCCGGCGATAGCAGGACCCCGGCTAAGCCGCCGTATCCGACTTAACCACTGAAACCTTCACCCGATATCCCAACCCCGCCAAGATACGAACGAGCAGATCGCTGGATACGTGATCGAGATCGTGATTGAGAATCGCAGTTACCCTGGTTCGCGAAGTGCCCGCCCGTTTGGCGACCTCGGCGTGCGTGATCCCTTGTTTCACGACAATTTCCTTCAGGCGCTTGAGCAGCGCATGCTGGAGTTGCCACTCTTTCGCCTCTGCCGCGGAGAGCCCCATGGCGGCGGCCAGTTCTTCGGGTGTCTTGCAAACGATCGGCTTGAGTCTATGCATCCAGAAGCTCCTTTAAGCGCCTTCGTGCCAACTCGATTTCGAGGGGAGGCGTCCGCTGGGTCTTTTTGACGAATGCGTGAAAGCCGAGAACGCCCTTCGGAGATGCCAGGTAGTAGAACACGCGAAAGATCCCGTCCGCGCCCTTCACGCGCAGTTCCGACACTCCCCCACCCACGACCGGCATCGGCCGGGAGACTGGCATTGCTATCCGCTCCCCCATCTGCAACCGGACGGGA
>Ga0302326_10022997_pt1 | contig 12721 bp, 9 predicted proteins | sample Palsa_T0_3_FD_202264 | JGI IMG/M metagenome (GOLD analysis project Ga0302326, IMG submission 202264) | Peat permafrost microbial communities from Stordalen Mire near Abisko, Sweden - Palsa_T0_3 | ecosystem: Environmental > Terrestrial > Soil > Palsa > Peat permafrost | place: Sweden: Abisko... | reverse complement strand
CCACACATCAGGCACAGTTGCAGGAACGGAGCAACGGAGGTTGATCTGATGCGCGGGGATGATGTTCAGCAAGGCGGGATGTTCAGCTATGTGTCCTTGGAGTCGCGCGTGCCGCCGACGCACCCGCGGGTCAGATCATTCACCGCTGCGCAACGATCTGATCCTTAGTCTGAAGCTTGCGCAGGGCGACTTGGGTTGCTTGGTTGAGGGTCTTCAACTCTGACACCTCATGCTTTAGCTCTCGGATTTCCGCAGCTTGCGCGGCAATCTGCTGATCTTGCGTCACATTCTTTCCCTGCTGCTTCTGCATTTCGTTTACCAGCATCGGCGCAAGCTCGTCATAGCGCACCCCGTCGATCCGGCCCGTCGTGGCATCCCGCACCACGAGCTCCGGATACACCTCAGCCACTTCCTCGGCGATGAGCCCGTACTGGATCGGCTTCTCGCCCGAAGTGTTTGCCTTCTTGTAGCGGAACTTGACCGGCCGCAGGCTCAATAGCCGATCGCTCGCGCTCGCCATCGGTTGGATGTCTTCCTTGTAGCGTATTGAGGATGACACGGTACCGAGCTGTCCGCTCGAATCGATGAAGACCGCCGTGCCCGCAGTTCCCGTGGTGACTCCGTAGATGCCGGCGATATAGGCGGCTGCCTGGGTCGAGGTCGTGCCGGTGATGGTGCCGATGCGGATCACCCCGCTCTCTGCCTTCACGCCGGGACTGCCGATGTCGATGTTGTAACTGCCGGTCGTCAGGTTGTAGCCCGCGTGGTACCCCTCCGCAATGTTATTGCTGCCGGTCGTGTTCGCAGAGAGCGCGTGCAGCCCGGTTGCCGTGTTTTGAATGCCGCTCGTATTATCGTACAGCGCCTCGTAGCCGGTGGCAGTGTTGCTGTTGCCCTTGTTGCTATAGAGCGCGCCGTAGCCTGAGGCGGTGTTGTAGTCGGCCGTGGTATTGGTATAGAGCGCTATGTCTCCATAGGCGGTGTTGTAGCTGCCGGTCGTGTTGGAAACGAGCGCCTCGTACCCGGAAGCGGTGTTGTTGGTGGCCGTCGTACTGAAAAACAGTGCTGCGTAGCCGGTGGCGGTGTTGTTGCTGCCGGTCGTATTGTCATTGAGGGCCGTGTACCCGGAGGCAGTATTGTTGTTGCCGGTCTATTTTGCTCGAGCGCGTCGAACCCGGAGGCGGTATTGTAAGTGCCGGTCGTATTTCGGTTGAGCGCCGCGAACCCGGCCGCCGTATTCCCGAAGCCGGTCGTATTAAGATACAGCGCGTCCACTCCGATGGCGGTGTTCTCCGCGCCGGTCGTATTGGACTGGAGCGCTCCGCCTCCGACGGCCGTGTTGAAACTGCCGGCAGCAGGGCTGCTCATCGTGGCGCCGGTGTTGGAACGGAGCGCATTGGCCCCGTAGGCCGTGTTTGACTCTCCGGTCGTATTGGAATAGAGCGCCTGATACCCAGAGGCGGTGTTAGAGCCGCTGGTCGCGCAGTCTGTGCCATTTTCGTTTGAGAAAAGCGCGCCTCCGCCCATCGCTGTATTAAAGCAAGCGTCGCTGGTGACATTATCCGTTGGCTGTTGGGCGTGGGCGGGCATTGCGAAGCCCGCCAGTGCGCCGACCAGGATTGCGAACAATTTAAATGCTCTCACGATGTATTCCCCTTTATCCTATTTGGGCATTGTATTTTTTCGGAAATTACGGCGGCCCACTAGCGCTCTTTGCTTTATTGCATCGCCAGCCCTGGACCCTTTGAATTTAGTTTCAGTAGCGTAGCTTGCATGGATTGATTCTGCTTGCTTAGGGCTGCAACTTGCTTCTTCAGCTGCTGCAATTCATTCAGGAGCATGGGCGCAAGTTCTTCATAGCGCACCCCGTCGATCCGGCCCGTCGTGGCGTCGCGCACCACCAGCTCCGGATATACTTTCGCCACTTCCTCGGCAATGAGCCCGTACTGGATCGGCTTCTCACCCGAGGCGTCAGCCTTCTTGTAGCGGAACTTGACCGGCCGCAGCTCAAGCAGCCGCTCGCTCGCGCTGGCCATCGGTTGGACGTCCTCCTTGTACCGTATCGAGGATGACACCGTACCCAGCTGTCCGCTCGAATCGATGAAGACCGCCGTGCCCGCCGTTCCTGTCTTGACGCCGTAGATACCCGCGACATAGGCGGCTGACTGGGTGGAGGTCGTGCCGGTGATCGTGCCGATGCGGATCACCCCGCTCTCTGCCGCGACCCCTGGGCTCCCGATGTCGATGTTGTTACTCCCGGTCGTGAGGTTGAAGCCCGCGTGATACCCGTCCGCAATGTTGTTGCTGCCGGTGGTGTTGGAAGCAAGAGCGTGCACGCCCGATGCGGTGTTCTCAGTGCCGCTCGTGTTCGCATACAGCGCCTCGTAACCGGAGGCGGTGTTGCTAACGCCGTTGTTGCTATAGAGCGCCCCGTACCCGGAGGCGGTGTTGAAGTCGGCCGTGGTATTGGAATAGAGCGCCTGATATCCGGAGGCGGTGTTATCGGCGCCCGTCGTGTTCGAATAAAGCGCACTGTACCCGGAGGCGATGTTGTCGTTGCCGGTGGTGTTATATGCGAGCGCGCTTGCGCCGGTGGCAACGTTGTCGGCGCCGGTCGTGTTGGATGCGAGCGCGTCTGTTCCAGTGGCCGTATTGTTGCCGCCGGTCGTGTTGTTATTGAGCGTGAATGTGCCGGTCGCGGTGTTGTCGGAGCCCGTCGTATTGGACACCAACGCGAAGTACCCAGCAGCGACATTGCCCGAGCCGCCCGTATTAGAATGCAGCGCCTCGTAGCCGGATGCGGTGTTGTTACTGCCCGTCGTGTTGGAAAAAAGCGCCTCGTCCCCCGCAGCAGTGTTGTAGTTGCCGGTCTTGTTGGAGTAGAGCGCGCTGAAGCCGGTCGCGGTATTGTCGTACCCGGTCGAGTTGTAGTAGAGCGCAAAAGCTCCGTAGGCGGTGTTGCTAGCGCCGGTAGTGTTGCCCTGAAGCACATCTGTTCCAAAGGCCGTGTTGCTATCGCCGCTGGAATTCGCAACCAGCGCATCGGCTCCGTAAGCGGTGTTGTTGCTGCCGGTAGTGTTGGAGTAGAGCGTGAAGTCCCCGGCGGCAGTGTTATGAGTGCCGCTCGTGAGGTCGTTGAGAGCGAACGATCCCATCGCGGTGTTGTAATATCCGTCGCTGGTTACTGAGTCCGGCGGCTGGGTACCGTACGCCGACCCGGCCAGCACCGCTAGCGCGGCAGTCAATGCCAATTGAGACCTATAAAGAGTTTTCATGATTGACACCTGCTTCCGTAATGACAAACGTAGTTGAAGTGATCTGCCGAGAATTTCGGGTGGCCTGCCGTGTCGCAGCAACCGCCATCGGAGAAATCGTCCTGCAATTTTCTGGCACGATTGAGCTCGCAACGGTCGCGTCGGCCGGCTGTTGCAGGGCAGCGGATGATGGGGAAGCACTTTGGCGCAACACTTATTCCGACTCGTGCGTGCCGTGCGGCTCGATCACGGCCGGCGGTTCAGTCGCGACGCTTTTGATCATCAGCGCTTCGCAATGAACTCAGTCTGCGTCTGAAGTTTGCGCAGCGTGACTTGCGTTGCTTGGTTGAGATCCTGCAACTTCGCCAATTGCTGCTTGAGGTCACGGATTTCTCCAGCCTGAGCCGCATTGGCCGTCGCCTGGGCATCAAACCTCTCGGCCATTTGCGCGTGCTGCTGTTGCATCTCATTGAGCAGCATCGGCGCGAGCTCGTCATAGCGCACCCCGTCGATCCGGCCCGTCGCTGCATCGCGAATCACGAGCTCCGGGTACACCTTCGCCACTTCCTCGGCGATGAGGCCGTACTGGATCGGCTTCTCACCAGAGGCATCTGCCTTCTTGTAGCGGAACCTGACGGGCCGCAGCTTAAGCAGCCGCTCGCTTGCGCTCGCGATCGGTCGGATGTCTTCCTTGTACCTTATTGAGGATGACACCGTACCCAGCTGTCCGCTCGAATCGATGAAGACCGCCGTGCCCGCCGTTCCCGTCTTGACGCCATAGATGCCAGCGACGTACGTGGCTGACTGGGTCGAAGTCGTCCCGGTGATCGTGCCGATGCGGATCACCCCGGTCTCTGCCTTCACACCGGGACTACCGATGTCGATGTTGTTACTGCCGGTCGTGAGGTTAATGCCGGCGTGCCACCCCTGCGCGATATTGTTGCTGCCGCTGGTGGTGGAAGCGAGCGCGTGCACCCCCAAAGCGGTGTTGTTACTTCCGGTCGTGTCGGCATAGAGCGCGCCGTAACCGGAGGCGGTGTTACTGCCGCCGGTCGAATACGAATAGAGCGCGGTCGCGCCAATGCCCGTGTTGTAGGAGCCCGTGGCGTCCGGGGAGTCCGGACCTTCAAAGCCGCTGAGCGCGTTCTGCCCCACCGCGGTGTTATTGCTGCCCGTTGTGTTGGCGTAGAGCGCCGCGACACCGGATGCAGTGTTGTTGCTGCCGGTCGTGTTGGCGTAGAGCGCTTGGTACCCGGAGGCGATGTTGTTGCCGCCGGTCGTGTTGGCTTCGAGCGCATCGAAGCCGGATGCGGTATTGTCGTTGCCGGTCGTGTTGGAGGAGAGTGCCCCGAACCCGGTGGCGGTGTTGTAGTTGCCGGTCGTGTTTAAAGTGAGTGCATACATCCCCGAAGCGCTGTTGTCACCGCCGGTGGTGTTCTTAGCGAGCGCGGCTGTACCAAAGGCCGAGTTGGCGTTGCCCGTCGTGTTGTTCTGCAGCGCGCCGCTACCCGAAGCGGTGTTAAAGGTGCCCGTCGAGTTGTTGGCGAGCGAGCCGTACCCGAAGGCGGTGTTACTGTTGGCGGTGGTATTGTTTGCGAGCGCTTCAAAACCCGCAGCCGTGTTGTAGCTGCCGGTCGTATTGGACGAGAGCCCGCTCAGCCCCAAGGCAGTATTCTCGGTCCCGGTCGTGTTGGAAGTCAGCGCGTATTCCCCGACGGCGGTATTGTCGCTGCCGGTCGTGTTGAAAAGGAGCGCGTAGTCCCCGGCGGCGGTGTTGTTATTCCCGGTCGTATTGAATACGAGCGCGTTAAACCCCAGGGCAGTGTTTTCGTCGCCGGTCGTGTTATAAAAGAGCGCGTTTGCACCGAAGGCGCTGTTGCTGCCTCCGTTCGTGTTGGATAAGAGCGCGTCCAATCCGGCAGCGGTGTTGCCGTCGCCGCCGTTCGTGGCGGCCGGGCCGCCGAGCGCGTTGCTCCCCATTCCCGTATTTCCGTTTGTGTCGCTCGTGTCGTTCGAGGCCGGCACCTGCGCGAAAGCCGCTCCTGCCAGCGTAAGGGCGCTGATCGCCACTACAAAAGACCGATAGAAAGTTCCCATGACGCATAACCCCCTACTTCCGTGCCGTTTGATATTGTTGATGCCGACCGATTGCCGGCCGACGGCGACTATCCGTGGAAAAGTACGCCTTCGGCAGCCCGAGTCAAACGCCTTCTTGAATGTACATGCGATTCAAATCGCAAGGCATTGAGCTGGCTGGACCAAGCTTGTTTGTCGCTGCCCAATGAAGCACGGTTGAGCATGCCTCGCGCATGCAGAGTGGACTTGACGCGGCTGCCATTGGGTTCGGCGCCCCTGGGTGACCCGGCAGGTGTCACGCATCTAAAGAGTGCCCCAGGATGGGTGGTAGTCGCCGTCATCTTGCGGATGACAACGCATCGCTCAAGGGCAATGCGGATCGCTACTGCTTACATTGCAACGGACGCTCAGCGCCTGCTGCCTGCCAATCTCGCGGCGCACATGTTACTGCTATGATCGCGCGGCAAAGTCCGATGGCTTGCCGAGGGCCGATAGCAATTTATTCGTTTCGCTGCAAATACGCCTTTGAGAGCGCAAGTCTACCCAACTACTTGAACATCCCTGCGATTCATAGCGGCTTGCACCGCACTGCCGCCTGCACATCGCCTGCGAAGACGCACGGCGCTGCGTCTCATTTTCACGCTGCACGTCAAATCGCTGGCAGGCGACCGCGCGTATGCTGCGCGCAATGAATACACCCCTGAGGAGCGACGTGCCCCCGAGCACTCCCGCGAAGCCAGCGGCGCATCTGCCCGCTACGGCAGCCGGCCCCGCGACTGCGCTGCCGGCCGAGTTGCGCATGATCCTGGCCGGTACCGACAGCGACAGCTACTGTGCGCTGCGCCGCCGACCGCTCTCGAGCGCGCAACGTTGGGAATTGGGCCGGAGCCTGCGACAGCGGGTGCCACGCAAGCGGCTCGGCCAGTGGCAGGCACCGGCCAACCGCCCGGATCCGATTGCGCAGATCCGGCACTCGCATCAAGGCAGACTTGAGTCGCTGATTCCGATCCGCGTTGGCCGCATGGCGGCCTCCCCGTACGGGTTTTTGCGCGGCGCTGCCGTGGTAATGGCCGAGGATGTCGCGCATCTACCGGCGACCGGGATCATGCTGGTCGCCTGCGGTGACGCCCACCTGGGCAACTTCGGATTCTATGCCTCACCGGAACAGGATCTGGTCATCGACCTGAACGACTTCGACGAGGCGCACCCCGGAGCCTGGGAATGGGACCTGCGCCGGCTGGTCACCAGCATTTGGGTGGCTGGGCGCCAGAATAGCTGCCGCGAATCACAATGCGAGGCATCGGTGGCGAGCTGCGTCGCCGCCTATCGGCAGGTGATGCGCTTTCTTGCCGACGCGCCGTTGCTGTCGCGCTCCTATCGGCGCGTCGACGTTGACCGGCTGCGCGCGACGGTGCGATCCCAGTCCCTGCGCAAGGCCATCACGCGTGCCGCGAAGCGCTCGCGACACCGCACCTGTGACCGCTCGTTGCCGCGCTTCACGACGCAGCGCGGCCGCCGCATCGTGAGCGAGCCGCCGCTGATCACCAGGGTGCCGAAAGCCGCCGCCGCCCACGTAGCTGCCGGCTTGGATGCTTACCTTACGACGCTGGCACCACATTGGCGCCGCGCACTCAGCAACTACACGCTGGTGGATATCGCTCATAAAGTAGTCGGGGTCAGTAGCGTGGGCCTCAGGGCCTATGTTGCGTTGCTCCAGGGCGGCACTGCGGAGGATGTGATGTTCCTGCAGCTCAAACAAGCGCGCCGCTCCGTGTTGGCTCCCTACGTGCATGGCCCGTCAGCCTGGCATGCACATCAGGGACAGCGGGTTGTGGAATACGAGCAAGCGTTGCAGACGGTCAGCGATCCGCTGCTCGGATGGACCACCATCGAGGGGCTGCAGTACTACGTGCGGCAGTTCCGCAATATGAAAGGCGGCGTGCCTCTCGATGCGATGAACGCGGTGGCACTCAGCGACTACGCCGCCGTCGTGGGTCATCTGCTCGGCAAGGGGCATGCGCGCACCGGGCGCGCCTCTGCGATTTCCGGTTATGTCGGTCGCTCTGACAAGCTCGACCAAGCCCTGTGTCGCTTCGCGCGCGCCTACGCGGACCAGACCGAAGCGGATCACAAGCTGCTATTAAAGGCCGTGGCGCGCGGCGTGCTGCCCGTAGAGTACGGTGTTTGAGCACGTTCGCGCACCACTGACCCGGGCACCGCCATCACCAAGAGCACCGTACAAGCTTCCTTTCTCGCGCCAGCCTCTGCGCACCCTGCTCGAAAGCGGCCCGCCAGGCAGCAGTCTCGACCCTGAGCTCCTACCAGCTGGATAGCTGCAGTGCCACCTCGGGCAGTACCTGCGTACCCTCTTGCCGCACCGCGTCGAGCGCCGTGGGCTCCAAACCCAGCGCCTTAACAATGGTCGGCGCGACCTGCGAGGTCGTGGTCGCGGCCGACACGGTGCGGGCGTCAAAGTGGGGATTGGCCACCAGCATGATGACGTTCGTGTCGTCATGCGCGAAGCCACCGTGGTCGCCGATCATCGCCGTGCTACCCGAATAGGTTATGCCGACGTTCGGAGTGACGATGATGTCGGGCGCGCGCGGATCCTGCCCCGGCTCAAGGCCGCCTACATTGTTGTTGAGCCACAGCGAAGGGCCGTAATACAGTTGGCCGAGTCCAAGCGCTGCGGCACTGTTCTCAAGCAGTTCGACGGCCGCCGGTACGCTCGCGCCCGGGACCAGCCATAGCACGGACACATCGTCCTCAGTCGCGCCAATCCCGGTGGTATTAAGTGGTGACTCGGACCAGGGAATGGCGCTGCCCAGCAAAGTCGCCGGCGTGTTAACGCCGTCGGCCACATATGAGCGCGGATCAATCGGGGACTCCCCATGCTTCGCGGTGATGATGAGGAGCGTGTCGTCGTAAATGCCCGCGTTGCGCAACGCACTCACGATGTCGCCAATGGACGCATCCACGAACTCGATCTCACGCAATAGTTCGGCACCTGGCCGTGCCGCTGCATTTTCGTATCCGCCCCTGCCGACGCCCGCCTCCGCGACACTTTGCCCCACATACACTGATTGGAAATTCATGCCGAAGAGCGCCGGCGTCACGGCCGGCGCGCCGTCGTGCGTCTTACCTGCAATCTCGTTCAGCAGGGCGTTCACGCGCAACGCGTCGTAGCACTGGATGTTCGCGAAGCTACCGTTCCAAGCGCCCCCGCTCTTATCGCGGATCGTCGCGCAGGAAACGCCTTGCGAGGTCTTGACCCCGGGCAGCGGCACCACATTGGAACTCACCTCCGGTGAATAGTAATCATCCAGACCCTTGCCGCCCGGCCCCGCTGCCATCGAATAGGATGGGTGCTTATCAATCCACGCCGTATAGCCGCCCGCTGCGTGCACCACGCCGAAGATTGTATTCGTGCGCAGGAAATTCCACGGATATACCGGCGCACAACCGTTCTGCGGATCGCGCACCAGTTTCTTCGGGTCAATCGAGGCGACGCCGCCTTCGGTCAGCGCACCGGGCGCGCCACCGTTCAACGCGTTATCGTTGATGTCGATGCCTTGGTCGTAGTCGGTCGTCGTGCCGGTTGGTATTCCGTAGGGCGCGCACGGGCCACCAGCGAGGCCTGTGCCGGTCGTCGTCTGCGGGGCATCAAGCGATCGGTCATACGCCACGTCGTAGTAGAGCCCCGTCGATCGCGGCGACCCTCCGGTGATGAGTGCCGCCAACCCGGGGAAAGAATCCGAAGGCTTCGAGGCTACGGCGGCCACGTAGTTGAGCGCAGTCGCGCTCAATTTCGCCAAATTCGGGCAATACGGACTGCCGTAGTTCACGCCGGCAATTCCGTGCGCGCAGTTGTAGAGATCCACGGCGTGCATGCCGTCGATGCTGAGCAAGAGCACATGCCTGATATGTCTTGTGCCAGCTTCCCGCGCGGCGCTCGCCGTGGCGCACGTCAACGATGCCAAGGCCACGCCCAGCGCGATCCCCAACGGGACCAGCTGATTTACTTTCATGTGCAATACCCCCCCCCAAGGTTCCACGCAAGCGTAGCGTTGCTTGTTTACGGACTGATGAAACTTGCAAATCAGCGCGCCAAGGCTCAAGAGCACGTCGTGCGCAGGACGCTGCAGTGCAGAAAAAGGCTCCGAATCCACGGGTGCAGTTCGAGGCAGGGGCGGAATCGGCGCGCACGCGCCGTACGAACCGCTCGCTGTTGGCGCGCATCCCTATTGGTCGAGATCTATGAGCGCGATGCCCAGATCCGGGCGTTTGAGTCGTTTCAGGTGCGCGGGGACTTCGGTCATGGTGATTTCGAGTGTGGGGCGGACTATCCCTCTTAGCAGGTGACCGCCGCGGGTCGTTCCATCCGACAGTCCGAGAACCGCATGCAGGTGCACACTCGGCTCACCGTCTGCGTCGGTCGCGACATCGCCCAACACACTGATGACTTCGCACTGCGCCGGCACTTCGATCGGCCGGTACTGCCGCGTGTTGAAATCGAACCAACCCACGGTCGCCTTCTCGAAGGCGCCCAATGCGAATAAGGACGCCCCGCTCACCTTGTGATCGCGCGCGAAGGCCTGGATGGCCTTGATTGCGTCTTCACCGGAGTCGAGGAGCAGCAGGATCGTGCGCTGGCCGTTGGCTTGCGCTAGAACTTTGGATCGCACTCGCCCACCTCGATGTTTGGAGTCGTTGTTCTGTCTGGGGAGGCAACGAGGCCGGTTCGGGCGCGGCTGCGACCGCAAGCGCACATCTGCCGCAGCTGAATTTCTCGACCCACCCGTGCCTCCCAGCGGTTCGGTCGGCCTGCTCCTGGCCCCATCGCGGACGAGCTTGCGCGCGAAGCGCGCGGCTTTCGTTGGCATTGCGGAGCATGGTGTCAGCTCACGATGAGAACGATTTTGCCGGCTGGATGCGCTTGCTCCAATGCGGCGAGCGCCTGCGCGGCCTCCTCAAGCGGATAGGTTTTCGCAATGTGCGCCTTGACCTTGCCCGCCGTCACGAGGGCCGCGATTTCGGCAAGCTCATTGCCATCGGCCTCCACCGTGTAGCGCAACCCCCGCACCCCCAGCTCCTTTGCCTGCTGCTGCGACGGGTCGCTCAGCGTGGAGACGAGCGTTCCACCTGCCTTCAAAAGCTTCCAGGAACGCGCGCGCGTCTCCCCGTCGATGAGGTCAAAGACCATATCCAGATCCGCCGCATGATCTTCGAAGCGCTCCTGCTGGTAGTCGATGACAACATCAGCACCCAGAGACTTCGCAAACTCCACGTTGGCGGTTGCGACCGTGGTGAGCACGCGCGCACCCTTCGCCTTCGCGAACTGGATGGCGAAGTGCCCTACTCCACCCGCGCCACCGTGAATGAGCACCGACTGGCCGGCCTTCAGCCCACCATGCCGGAACAGTCCTTGCCACGCCGTCTGCCCGGCGAGCGGAATTGCCGCCGCATGCACGTGGTCCAGGCTCGCAGGTTTGCGCGTGATCGCGCGCTCATCGAGCGCGGCTTTTTCGGCATAGCCACCGCCCCCGATGCCGACCATTCCAAACACTTCGTCGCCGATCTGGTACTGGGTTGCCTGGGCGCCGCACTGCTCGACGACTCCGGAGACGTCCCGTCCCAGCGTGTAGGGCAGACGGTCCTCTTTGACAGCCGGGTACTTGCCGTTTCGTATCTTGAAGTCGACCGGGTTGACGCTCGCGGCCTTCACGCCAACGACAACCTGCGCCGCGTCGGGAAGCGAGGGCTCAACGGTGTCGGCCTGGAGGACTACGGAGTCTCCAAAGCTGTGAATGCGCATCTTACGGATTTTTGCCATGGCGGATCCTTGAGGGGTGCCCGCCATTAACGACGCGGGCGGCCTGCGCGTTCCGCAGGGGCTGCGCAACACTGCCGGCGCTGCCCACGGAAAGCGAATGCGGCCACGTCGAATGAGGCGTCGCCGTTACCGATCGTGCCGACGGGAGCTTGCCGCAAGGGAATCCGGAGCCCAGGTATTCTTGAGGATTGCCAATGGCATGCGAGAAGAAGCTCGCACGTTCCTCGCAAACGGGGAGCGGGCTCATTTAATACATGCAGGCCGCAGAGTCGACCGCTCGATGCCGGACGCCCTGCCAACCCAAATTCTCGGCAGGAGCGGCGCGCGCTCGATATTTGCACCGCTAGAGGTTTACGGAAGCTGCGCAAACGCCGCGTGAATGGCTGAGGCTGCCGGGCGGCTTCAAAGGTGAGAAGCGGACCGCTTGATTCCTGGCGCAGCCGAGCCCCTGGTGACGGCCCAGGTGCTCACGCAATGCGAATCAAGGCGTTAGGGGCGCCAGCGACGCTCGCCGTGCGCCGCGGCCGGAAGCCGAGCCATGCGCTACGCGCACGCCGTTGCCAATCCGGATTGGTCCACGCGGCCATCCGGCGGGGATAACAAGCCGCGTCCGTCCGCTTCAGCTTCCAGCAGCAAGAGCCGGCGCTTGATCGCAAGACCGCCGCCGAATCCGGTCAGAGACCGGTTCGCCCCGATGACCCGGTGGCAGGGCACAATGATAGGCCAGGGATTAGCGCCGTTCGCACGCCCGACGGCCCGTGAGGCGAGCGGCTGGCCGATGCGCCGGGCGATTTCGCCGTAGGACGTCGAGGCACCGAATGGGATGCGCGTTAATTCCTGCCACACGGCGCGCTGAAAGGCTGTGCCGGTGGGTACGAGCGGCACTTCGAACTGCCGCCGCGCGCCCGCAAAGTACTCTTGGAGCTGGCGGACGACGAGCTCAAAGGGCTGCCTGCTAGGAATCCACTGCGCGCGCACCGTCAGCGGGTGCGGCCCGGATTGGAAATGGATTGCAGACAGTCTTTGCATGCCCCCGACCAGCAACAAGGTGCCGATCGGGCTGTCCGTCTCACAGTAATAGGTCGTCTTGAGCGTCACGATCATCACTCCTGCAGATTCACGAGGCGAGCTTGCATCATTCACCCCGGGGTCCATAAGAGCGCGGCGGCGAAGTGCCCAAGCGTAAGCGGATAGTACCCATGACATGCTCGAGCGGTGCGCTCATTGAAACCCCTCTGACATAGGCGCCCAATCCCTTTAAAACAGCTCACCCGTCGATCGCTTGAAAGCTTAACGCTTTGCAGGCGCCCCGTCGCGGTCGCGAGCGCGCTCCCGGTGCGCCAGCTACTGCGGCACAGGGGGCTGGAAAAAAGTGTTACCCTTCAACCAGGAAGGCACAACAGCTCATCCAGAATGCTTACGACGTAGGACAGCGCCCGGACGGCCGAACCGCCGGGACTGGCACCCGCCGTTTACTTCCCACCGGTGTTCACAGCTTCGGATGCGATCCGAGCTTGCCCCTGTGGCCGTGCAATCGATTTGCTTTAACTGCAACTGT
>Ga0302326_10022996_pt1 | contig 12721 bp, 16 predicted proteins | sample Palsa_T0_3_FD_202264 | JGI IMG/M metagenome (GOLD analysis project Ga0302326, IMG submission 202264) | Peat permafrost microbial communities from Stordalen Mire near Abisko, Sweden - Palsa_T0_3 | ecosystem: Environmental > Terrestrial > Soil > Palsa > Peat permafrost | place: Sweden: Abisko... | reverse complement strand
GCTGCGATTCAATCTGATATGGTTTCTTCATAGCGACTCTCCTTTTCTCGCGAAAGAAAATTTGCTCTCAGCCTATCAAGGCTGCGAGCGGGAGTCGCTAATTTCTACGATCTACCGGGCATTCCCCGGAGATGTTTACCGCTGTGCCTGTCACGGGATCAGACTCAATCTCAGTCGACGATAACAAGTCGAGTCACTCGGTAGGACGATCTGTCAGCGCTTACCTTCGGGTTCCGGGCCGGCTATCGGAAACTGTGCCCGTGATAGGGCGATTCCGGAAACTGGCCAACTGCGGATCAATCCCTTGATGCCGCAGTGTTCACTGATCCATTCTGACGTGTCGCCGGTGACTCGTTGAAAAGCGGTGCGCGAGTGCGCCTCCGTCCAGCGCTTTGGGACACGGCCGGGGTCGGGCAGTATCTTGATGCGCTTCTATTCGGCGCGATACTGCGATTTCAGAAGGCTTGCTGAACTATGCCAAGGCCCGCGGCACGGCGTCTTCCCAACGCCCTTGCGCTTTCAAAATCAATTCCACAACTTCGCGCGCAGCACCACGGCCTGCCAGCCGCTGCGTTATATAGTGACAGACCGTTTTCAACTCATCTGCTCCATCGGCCACAGAAACTGCCAGACCAGCGCGTTGCGCCAGCGGTATATCCGGCAAATCATCACCCATGTAGGCCACTTCTTCCTTGCTGACGCCGGCCTTCTCGACGCATTCCTCGAACGCCTGCGTCTTCTTCGCTTGGCCCAGATACACAAAAGTAACCTTGAGCTCTTCGGCACGCTTAGCGACCGCGGGTGAGCGGCGTCCCGTAATGAAACCAGTTTGGATGCCCATCGTATTTGCAAGCGAAAGACCCTGTCCATCCTTTGCGTTGAAGATTTTCATCTCCGAGACGCCCGCGGCGCCTGACCCATCGGCGGCTGTACTGGAGATCAGGCACACGCCGCCATCCGTAAGGGTGCCGTCCACGTCCATCAGGAAGAGCTTGATTTTTCGGGCGCGGGCAAGAACTTCGGGCGAAGCGAGGTCGGCTAACGAGATATCAGGCATTGCTAATGTTAGCTCGCCCAGAAGGTCTGATTGCGTCACGCTGGTCCATGATGCGGATTCGACTGCCGGACGAGGAAAGCAATGATGCAAACCAAGGAATCAATTGAATCTGCCGACAAAGTCGAAGCTCTTCGATGGATCAGATTTGAACACTACACTCGCTATCACGCCATCTATGCCACCCACTGGGGAGTGTATTGGACCTACTGTGGGCGCTCGATACGGCCCCAGGGAGTCCGCGATGAACAGAGCGAGCCGCCGGCGCGGTGCGGATGCTGTCGGTCACGGGTTAAGAGACCCTACCTGATTCCAGCGAAGATCGCCGGGTTGAAGGTTGAGGAGCAGTTCTGCCGCATCGGAGGCTACAACTGATCGACTTCTTTGCTACAAGAGGCTTACCATGGAGTCACCCTTGAAAAAGAAATTGGTGCGATCCGACCGGTTTCACGACGCGCTGACGATCGCGCGGCAGGCCGGTCTTTTGCGCGGAGCAAAGACAGAGGTAGTTCGGGCGCGCATGCCGAAAGCGCTGGTCCGGAAGGCGAGGGCGACTTCCGGAGCACGTTCCGATACCGAACTGATCGAAATCGCGCTGTCAAATCTGGTTGTGGCGGATCAGTATCCAGACTGGCTGCTCGCGCAGCAGGGGACGGTAGGCAAGGAAGTCGATCTTGAGTTCTAGTCTCCGTGCTCGCGGCGTCCTGCGTCGCCTGAAGCCGGAGAATCCCTCGATCGTCAGGAGCGGGCGCGGTGTCAGGTCACACAGCCGTCTCAGCGGCCAAGGGATCACTACAAAAGGGATTGTGCTTACTTCAGAACAACAGCTCTAGTCGTTCCGCTGATCAGAGCGCCAACGATATCAACTCCACACCCAGGGCAGTATCCCTCATAGTTGGTTCCATCTGGGTGGATTGTCTTGACAATGATTTCAGTGCTTGAGCAATTTGGGCAGTTACCACTAACGAGACGGGGTAGCTGCTCCATGCCAATCAGTGTAGCATCGAAAATCCACGCGGCCGCAGTTCGGCGATGATGTGCGTGCGGTCTGCTGGGCTCCCCATCGATTTGGAATGCTTCGGGCCTGGGTCGCCGAAAAGCTCGGAAGCGCGAAAGAGGGCGACTTGATGGCTGGGGCCAAGCGTGTTTTGTCCGTACAGACTCTCGACGAAGTGTTCAAGAGCTAGTCCATAGCGTTAGCAACGCGGCTCGCCAAGCAGCGAGTAGAGTGAACGCAGCAGCGAGATCATTGCCCTACCATCGGGGAAAGATCTGGAAAGTCCAAACTGGTCGCGCTTCCAGGCAAGTGTTCTGACAAAATCGGCATACCCTCGTTACGCTAGTAGAGCGTCGTAATCCAGCAGAGCACGAAATTGTAAACAGCGTGCATTACTGCCGCGGCGGCTGTGGATCCGGACTGTACGCGCATCCACCCAAACGCGATGCCGGTCAGAACTGTTGCGAAGAATCTAATCCCAATTCTGTCCGTGTGAGCGAGAGCGAAGCAAACAGCCACGAGCATGACTGTTGTGACGTTGGCGACGACTTGGAAACGCCACGGCGGTAAAGTAGTTCGAAGATCACCCAGAAAAGCAGTCCTCGAAAGAGCATCTCCTCCACGATTGGGCCGGATGAGCTCGCGAGCAGCAATACATTTGGCGGTGGAACGCCGCCGAGCGACAGATGAGATAGTCGTGCAATCTCCCAAACGGCAGCGCTTGCGGCAGCGCCTGCCATAACGCCATAGAGCCAGAACGCTTGACGCGGGGCCACCCAGCCCACACGGCGCAGCCAAAGCGTCGTGCCAAGCACGCGATAGGCATAGAACAGGAGAACGAAGGTCAGTACAAGGGCCAGTCCAAGCGTCCTCGGCTTCACGGAGATTGCCGAAGCTTGCCACACGAACAGCAAGAACACGGGCAGAAATAATTCCGGGTTGGCGGTAACAGTGTCTTCGAGGAGACCCGGGAATCGAGCTAGGGCTCCGTCCAGTTTACAATTCATGCGATGCTATGCGATTTGTCCCTCATACGAGGCTTTCTCCGCAGACAGTGCGGAATAGGAACAGGGCCAACCAGATAGCCAAATCTCGCTTTATTTTAACCCTCTGGACAGACGTCGGAAGTCGAACCATGCCAAATGCAGAGCGGAACCAACGTATCAAGAGGTCGAGCAGACCGCTTTAGAAGCGATTGGCGCGGTGGCGTTCCGCGCGGTTCACGTGAAAGCCACCATTGGAAGCACAGGAGTTCCCCTATGTCTCGCTTCAACGCGAAACTTCGCTGCAACTATTACCCTCTCCCGGCCAGAGAAGCGAAAAGATTCAGAAATCTCTTGCGGTTTCCTGGCCAACCATTCTCGGCACTGGACCCTTGCGTCGGCGAGGGACTGGCATTCGCGGCGATACTCAAAGATGCCGGCGCGAGGCGTTATGGGATTGAATTGGATGCGTATCGTGCTGAACAAGCGGCGCCCTCTCTCACTCGGATTATCCAAGGCAACTGTCTTGAGACCCATTGCGCGGTCGAGTCCTTTTCGTGCATTTATCTAAATCCTCCCTACGATTGGGCGCTCGCTGGGAACACCCGGGAACGCCTCGAGCCAGTATTCTTGAATCACACCTTCCGATGGTTGATCCCAGGAGGAGTTCTGCTTTTTGTAATTCCCGCGGAGCGTGCCGCGGATTGCGCGCAGATCCTGGCGTCGCACTTCAAGCTGGTTCAAACTTTTCGGCTATCCGATCCTGAATCGGTCCGGTATCGTCAGGTCCTGATTGTCGGAATGCGTCGAACGCGCCGCGAGCGCGACAAGGTGCGCGATCGGGAAATCAGCGATGCCCGCTACCGGTTTGCTGGTCTCGGACGCGAGTACGATCGACTACCGGAATTGGTGGACATCTGCGATGACCCGTATGATATTCCACCAAGCGCCCCCGCAACACTGACTTTCAAAGGTCTGCCACTGGACGAAGTAGAAGACGCGCTCCCGAGTTCGCAGGCATACCGGCAAGCCGCGCGAATTCTGGCTCCCGAACCCACTTTGATTCGGGGAAGACCGCTCACTCCATTGCACGCGGGCCAGGTTGGCCCGATAAGGGACCTTGCAGATTCCGCTTGCAAATCTCTCAGAAATTGGCTATTTTCTAGGTGGCGACATTCCATAGTGAAAATGTTTTATCGGATGCACTCGCTGCCCCCGCTCTTTGCTCCTGCTCAGTAACCAGTAGACGGACGTCGTCAGCATCATTTCGTCTCTCCCGGCGTTGGCGTCGTGTCAGGTGCCGGAAGGCGCAAACCTCGGTTCTCTTCGAGAGGAGCGTGCGTGATGAAACTGGTTTCTACTCCGGACCTTGACCATCAGTATCAGGTTGTACGTGCTGACGGCCTCCCCGATGTGCCCTTGACCCTGTTCGCGAACGATCTACTGAAGTCGTTATCGCCTTCCTCCGTTCCAATCTACATGCGCGAAGTGCTCGCCGCATTCATTTGGGCGCAGCGCGACGACATTGTGCTCCGGAATCGCTGGAGCCTCTTTGGGCCACCTCCGGAAGTGCGGAATGTCCTTCGGGAGTATCTGATCGTAGCCGCCAAATGCAAGTTGACCACGCGGGCCGACCGCCTGGGTGTGAAGGTCACGTATGTTTGCCAGACCAGCGAGACGGGAATCAATATCCGCATTTTGCTCGCCGCGCTCCGGCGTTTTTACGACTACTTGATCTTGAGCGATGGCTACCGGCACGCGAATCCATTGCTCCAGGAACAAATGGATCAGATCAGAGCGGATCTGCGTAATGGCTACCGGCAAGCGGTGCGAGCCGCCGAAGGACGAGATCCGATGCCGTCGGTGAGCGGAGTCGACCCGCCCTTCGGTATTCGACTTTCTGCCAACTTCTTCCGATGTGTCGACCGAGAGTGGATACCGCGGACTATCGATGATCCCGACTTCCCACACCTCGTCTACAGTGCCGGGAAGGATTACGGCTGGGGATTGCGTGAGCTGTGCGTGGTCAGGATGCTGTTCGAATCGGGTGCCCGCATCAGTGAGATTCTCGCCTTGACGGCGCTCGACTGGTCCGGGAGCCAGTTCATGAATCAGTTTGAGGCGCAGAACAAAGGTAGCTTTGGGATCCGGACCAAAAGGCTGGTTGTGTCATCGGCGACCGCAAAATTGTGTCGCCGCTACTTTGACAACGACGCCGAGGGGCGGCACGCTCACGACCGCAGAGGGCTTACTCTGAACGATCTCGCGAAGCTGGACGGGAGGCTCTGGCGAAGATTCCACTGTTCCTCACGGAACGCGGAACTCCCATGAGAGCCAAGATCTTTCGGCGCGGACACTGGACGCCTGCGTTGCGGGCGGCAGGTATCCACGCAAGCCCACATCTGGCCAGGCATTGGTTTGTAACGAACGCCCTCCGCATGATCGAGAAGACTTCAAAGGACGAAAATGAAACCGCCAGACGCAAGGCGGAACTGGTCCAGTATATGGGCTGGCGTAGCGCGGAGCGAACGCTGAAAGCATATGAGCATGTAACCCGCGACGCCAGCTTCGTCACGACCACATTGACGACCATCCATGCCGCCATGAAGAAGCGCGAGGACGCAATCAAGAAGGATCCGGCGGCGCTATCGCCGTTCCAGCCTGTCCAACAGCCAAGCGCCGACGTTCGCGAGGATCCCGAGTTGGCGTTGTTGACAGGAGTGTACCAATGACGTCCCAGGAGATCGCGAGGCGGATTCAGGCGGATCTCGGGCCCACGTGGCCACGAAACCGGACCCTTCCCAACAATGTTCTGACACCCCTTTGCGAAGCCTTGTGGGAGGAGGGAGTCATCCCGAATCGCCGGATTGTTCAGCGCTGCCTGACGGGGTGGAACGAGCACGCACTGGGACCCGGCGTGGTCGCCTGGCGCCTACAAAAGGGGCTCCCGCAACAGGGAGTCCGCGGCCCGCGCGCCGTGCCGACGAACCTGACGGAGCTAGCGAGAATCGTTAGCCCTGTGATCGCCAGCGCGCCGCAGACCTGCTTCGATCCCGCCAACGATGGCCGATGGCTGACGCCCTCGCTGCCGGTCCTGACGTATCTCGGCCGGATTGAGAATCAGTCCGTTCGTAACGCCATGGCTTTGTTTGCCATCCTGCGGGCGGACCGGCAACAGTTTTCGATGCGCAACCAAATTTCCAACTTTGCGTATATCATGCGCCGCGTCATGACCGAGCAATTGATCGAGGATGTGAGTTCGATCGACGCGAATGACCTCCTATTTCGGATTCATGTAGGAGAAGTGGGCAAAGGCCTGACGGACCATCAGCGTCGTACTCTGATCGGCCAGTGGAGCGCTGTGCGGAATGTGTACGAGGAGTATGCGGAAAAATTAACGGCGAAGCAACTTGAGGGAATGTCGCGATTCTTTATTCAGCCGCTGACTGACCGGAGGAAACTGGCCCGTCACACTCCGTGGGCTGGCGTCAATCGCGAACAGCAAGAGCGGGTCAAGAACAAAACCGACGCCGTCCAGCAACAGTTTTATCGCGTCCGATATTTGGCAGGCGTCCGCTGCAATCAAGCTCGAAGATTGTATGCCGCGGTAACGGAGGCGATCGCCTTTGTTGAGAAAACTCAGCGTTCCTATCCTCACGAATTCAGCTACGAGGAAACGGTACAGACGCCAAGCGGCCGTGCCGTTAGGCAGCGAGTGGAGTTGACCCTGTGGGACGCGGTGTCGGTACGTGAGCACGCCATCGGGTTGGGATATGCGGAGGCGCCCGACACCACGCGACAGAGACGTTGGCGCGAAGGACGATATTCAGAAGCACGAGTTCCGCACTACGTGGAGTACAACGCAACTATTTCGCTGGAAAGAACCTGCGTGGCGGAGCCTTTCTGGTTTCTGGAGCTTCTTCGCCATCGTGTCTTCCGGCGAGTCGAAGCGCGCGCGGATTCCGATCTGGCGGACAAGCGCGAGCAGTTTGATCGGAAATGGGGATACCAGAGCTGCGTCCCGTGGTCGGATGACGGAATGCTGTCGCTCGGGTCCGCGGACTATCGGCCTTTGGATTTCCTTCGCGCTCAAGAAGGGCACGAGTTCTTGCCTTATGAAGGCCTCTACGCTGCAGCATTGTTCGGCGGGCTGATGATCCGAATGGGGACCATCACCGGCGCACGGGCCGGAGAGATTCAACAAATTGCTCAGAGCCCCGAGTGTTTCAAGCAACTCGAAAATGTCGGTCCGAAGGCGGCGACCCGTTGGCTCCTCAGGATGATTCCGAAGGGACGAAAGGATCGCGCCGACTATTACATTGACGAGGATACGAAGAACCACCTGGTCGAAGTGATCCGATTCCAGTGCGAGAGGCTCGGCACACCGCTTCTTCCGGTCGTCAACTCAGAATACGGTAAAACACCGCCAGATCGGTATGTCCTCCAGTGGAACGGACATGGCATCGACCTGGCGGTGCTGAACACGCTCATTCGATTTCTCTTGCACGGGGTATTGTTCCGGGCGATGGACGGAACCGTAGTCCAGCTGACGTCTCACCTGCTTCGACATGCCTTCGCCAACGAAATGGCGGAACTAAAGGTTTCCGTTGATATCATCGCCAGTCTTCTCCACCAGCGCGACAAGACCGTCACGAAATATTATGCGAGACCCACGCCGACGCAGGTGCTCCGTGCGGCCGAGATGATCTTTGTGGATCGGATCGACGTCGGCGCCGAGGCCTTACGCAGCCCGGACGAAATCGGACGAATGCTGAAGGATGCGGAAGGCAGGCTGGGGGCGCTCACTGAGGTGTTTGGCGGGACATGCGTGGTAGCAAATATGTGCCCCGCAAAATTCGCCTGCGTCGGCTGCGCTGGCAATGCGCCTGACCCATCCAAGCGATACCAGATCCAACAGAAACTGGAGTGGGCGAAGCAGCAGGTAGATTACGCAGTTCGAGAGCATCTGCCTGCGGAAGAAGTGAAACTCGGCCAGCTAATTGCCGACTGCAAACTGGTCATGGAAGAAATGAATTTGATTGAGTCTGCCCGTGCGGATAGTTCCCAGGACGTGAAAGTCCAACACGGGCACAACAGCAGGTGACAACAGCAATGTGCGATAGCAAAGTACCTGAGTGGCTGCGCTCCCGATGGGAGCGGACGAAGGGCGAGACGGCGGCCCGCGTGCAGGCCGCCGTAGACCAGTTGCGGGAACGTGGTCGCGGCGTGACATTTGAAAGCATTCGCGAGACCATACGATCGATTTACGGCATCTCGATTTCGGCGAATACGATCAAGCGGAACGAAATCGCCTACCAGATCTATTCGGCTCATCGTCAGAAGCCAAGAGTTGCCTCCCTGCCGGAGCCGGCCCTCCGAGCGCTGCTCGCCAGCGCCTCGGCCGGAGAACGTCGGGGTTTGCAGTCCAAGATCTCACGCCTCCGGCGCGAACCAAAAGATTCCCTGGTCGCCAAGCTGGTCTGCCTGGAACGCGCAGTCACAAAGCAGAGGGACATCGACAATCGATTGCGCGAAGAGATTCTCCGTCTGAGTGCGCCACGATGAATGAACCGCCTCCAAGGCTGAAGCACCCGACCGGTTGGTTCGCGGCCGGCCGTGAGGTCGCGCGGGCGATGGCCTTGCTGTCGGATGGCGCATTCAAAATGTATATTCACCTTTGCCTCAATGCAGACCGAAGGACCGGGCGATTGAGCGCTGAACACGGCGGCTTGGCAAAAGCGTGCCGTAAGAGTCGGCGGTCAGTTGTGACTTATCTGGAGGAACTCCGGCGCAATGGCGTATGCAGCGTTCAGGCGGCAGTCAACCAGCATCTTGGCGGTGAGATTGAGATGTGCGATACGTTCTGGCCCTATGAGAAAGCGCGGGCATCGACGAAATCCGATACCGTGGCGGGCTACATCGAGCAGTGCCGGCGCCTGCTGGCCGCACGGTGTTGCGTGGGGAGCGCGTTCACTCCGGCCGACGAGCGGCTGGCCGCATCGTTGTTCGAGCGGAACGTGCCGATCGAGCACGTGGAACACGCCGTGCTATTGGGATGTGCGCGAAAGTATGTGACTCTGATCAACCGTCAGCGCAGCGACCCAATCATCAGTTTCAACTATTTCGAAAACGTAATCGATGAAGTCCGGGAGTTGAAAATGCCAACTGAGTACTGGCGCCATCTGCAAATGCGCGTGGCCCGCCTGGAACAGCAATGGGAGCAGATGAAGGCGGCAGCCGCGCCGAAATGCGCGCCTTCGTGACGGAACGGGCTTGGCTCCCGCGCCCGCGTTGCCTTTCGAGCTATGCTACAGAAAGCGTCAGCCTGCCATTCGAACGGTTCCGGGGCGTTGGCTTGATCACAATGTGGACATCCCGGCCCAATCGGGTCAGACACTCCAACAAACGGTGCTCCGAAATCCCGCGAAACTGTCCTTTCAGGATGGCTGAGACCTTGGGCTGCGTTAACCCCAGGATTTCCGCGGTGTGGGTTTGGGTAAGCGCCCGCAGGTGGACAATTTCAGCAATCTTGGCGGCCAACTGGGCCTTTACCAGCATGCTCTCGCTGTCCGGAAAGCCGAGATCGGCATACACGTTCCCCGATCCTACCTCTACGGGAATGCCTCGCACGACTCGTTGTTTCTTCATCGCGATAACTCCTTGGCGATCTGCTCCGCTACTTTGAGACGCCCGCGGATCAGATCCATATCGGCTTTGGGTGTAGCTGCTCCGCGCTTGGACTTCTTTTGGAAGATATGCAGCACGAATACCGTACTCTCGAACCGCACAGTGTAGACGGCTCGATATGTGCTCCGATCCCAATCCTCGACAACCTCCAGCACGCCGGCGGAACCGAAGCCGCTGAGAGGCTTAGCCTGCTCGTGCTTCCTGCCGTCCTGCGCAAGGTAAAGCGCGAATCCGAAAAAGTCCACTACTGGCGCTGGCAAGGAGAGCAAATCCCGCTTCGAGCTCCCCACCCATTGCAGCGGCTTTAGGGACGCAGGCTTGTCCATCTCAGTTCATTATACCCACATTGGTATAACGACGCAGTGGATTGCCCGTGAGCTGTACGTCAAGGCGACGACCAGAAAGGAACGTCAATGAGGAATCAAGGAAAGCTCCGGCTCGGGTACTTCCCTCTGCCCCTTGCCGAAGCGCGTCGAATCAGGGCTTGTCTGAGCTACCCAACGTCGCCATTCACCACGGTTGATCCCTGCATCGGGGATGGGGCGGCGTTCTTGGCCATTACCGGCGAGGCGTGCGCGCGCCGATACGGAGTCGAGTTGGATGCCTATTGGGCAGAACAAGCCGCCGCCGTTATCGATGAGATGATCCATGGCGACTGTCTTGAGGTGCATTGTCGCGTTGAATCGTTCGGGCTGGCGTTCTTGAATCCGCCATACGACTGGATTTTGGGCCAAGGTCGAAGCGAGCGCACGGAGCGCGTATTTCTGGCGCACATGTATCGCTGGCTGAAAACAGAGGGCGTTCTAGTCCTTGTGGTTCCGGCGGCGCATGTACAGGACTGCGCCGAAATCCTTGCTTCTCAATTTAAAGACACCCGAATCTTCCGCCTGACTGATCCGGAATCTGTGCGGTATCGCCAGGTAGTGATTTTGGCGACACGGCGAAGCCGCCGGGAGCGCGAGCAGTTGAGGGACGACGAGATTGTCGCTCGACGCGCTCAGTTTGCAAATGTCGGGGGAAATTATGAGCGCCTTGCTCCGTTAGGCGACGTCAACACGCCGTTGTATGGTGTCCCCGAAGGCGATCCAGCCAAGCTGGAATACCGCGGCCTGCCACTCGACGAGATCGAGGACTTGCTTCCACGCTCCTCCGCCTACCGCCAAGCAGCTCGATTCCTTTCTCCCGAGCCGGCGAAATTCACAGGGCGACCGTTGACACCCCTGCATAGTGGCCACGTGGCGCTATGCGCTGTAAGCGGAATGTTAAACGGCGTCTTCGGCTCCGGCGAGGACCTGCATGTCGCCGCCTGGCAGGCGGTCAAGGTCGTCGATCATTCGGAGGAAACAGAGGAAGATGGAACTATCGTTGTGCGTGAGCGTGAGAGATTCACCAACGAACTGGCCCTGGTGTGGGCGTCGGGAGAGACCACCATATTGCGGTAATCGATTTCCGAGATTGACCTGTTCGGCCAGATATTGGAATGGTGATCGCTCAAACATGAGCTCCCCAACGTGGTAGCATTCAAACAGCGGGCGATATCCAACCCTTACGATAGCGGACCTACTGTCATCCCCGAAGCATAATCGACCGAAAATGGATTGGATCGGAATCTTAAGAGCGGCCTGCATCGGAGCAGAGTCCTCGACGACCGACCTTCCAAGTGGACGCCAAATCCCAGAAAATCGCGCTATTTCGCTACGGCCTCATTGCGCCGCTGGTTTTGGAACTCACCCTTCCTCCCGGGGAGCTGACGCGGCGCGCTCGGGAGATTGCCTGTCGTATCTACAATTTCCCCTATTCCAGAAGGACGTCGATTTCCGTCGATAGTCTGCTCGACTGGGTACTCCGATACCACGAGGGTGGTTTCGATGCCCTGGTTCCCAAACCACGAGACGACCGGGGGCACTCCCGCGCCATCACGCCGCAAATCGCCGAACTGATCGAAGGCCTCAAGCGGGCAAACCCCGGTCGGAGCGGTACCAGCCTGTTGCGCGACCTGCCGCTGTCTCCGGACCAACATCGGCCGGCCGTCTCGGCCGCCACCGTGTATCGCTTCCTCAAGCTGAACGGCCTATCGACGCGAGACCTCCTCGCTGGCGGGCCGTTGCAGCCGCACAAAAACAGTTGGCACATAGAGTTCATACGCATCGAAGATAGGAGGATTCTCACGGAATGGCGACGATCCAAGAACAAGACCCTCTGGCAGAAGGCGGTCACCGTGTTGGAAAACCAAAACCTCCTACCAGAGGAGATCGCCAAGAAAGTAGAGAGACCCGTTGCCGAGATCCGGAAGTGGATCAAGGCATTCAACCGCGATGGTCTCGACGGTCTAAATCCCCCAAGAAAACCCTATGCTAACGCTCAAAAGCGCGACGCCGCCCTAGATCAGAAGCGCCGCCGGATTCTAGAGATCCTTCACAACAGCCCCCGGTCCTTTGGGATCAATCGCAGCAACTGGGGTCTTCCCTCGCTTGCGGCGGCCTATAGCCGCCAGCACGACGAGCCCATCTCGAGGAGTACCGTCGGCCGACTCGTTAGGAAGTCCGGATATACTATGAAGAAAGCGCGCAAGGTCCTTAGTAGTCCTGATCCGGAATACCGAGAGAAGGTGGACCTAGTCCTGCACACCCTGCAGACTTTAAAGCCAGGTGAGCTTTTCTTCTTTGTTGACGAACTGGGTCCACTCCGGGTCAAGAGGTATGGTGGTCGTACCTTTGTTCGAAAGACCGAGCCCTATACCATTCCGCAAAACCAGACGTATCGAGGCGTTGTAACCATGGCAGGCGCGCTGAACGCCATAACAAATCAGGTGACGTGGGTATATGGTCGTTCCAAAGATACGTCGGCGATGATTGAGCTAATCGAGATCCTGTTCAATCAACATCGGTCTGCTTCTAGTGTAGTGTCTTCGAAATAGCTAGACAGGTCATTTCTTCCGCGTTCGAGATTTGGGGGTGGTGCAGCCGGGCTTGATCTGCTCCAGGGTTCGGCGACAGCGAG
>Ga0302326_10022994_pt1 | contig 12722 bp, 14 predicted proteins | sample Palsa_T0_3_FD_202264 | JGI IMG/M metagenome (GOLD analysis project Ga0302326, IMG submission 202264) | Peat permafrost microbial communities from Stordalen Mire near Abisko, Sweden - Palsa_T0_3 | ecosystem: Environmental > Terrestrial > Soil > Palsa > Peat permafrost | place: Sweden: Abisko... | reverse complement strand
GGCCTCAGAAGGAGAAACGACATGATCTCTAACCCCGACGAGCAGGAGCTTGCAAAACAGGAACTGACCGCAAGGCTCAGTCTGATCGAATCCATGATCGCTGAAGGCCGGCAGACAACAGAGAGCTGGGGATGGTCCTTTGTCCTCTGGGGAATCGCGTATTACGTTGCCATCGCCTGGTCCACGTTGGGCCATAGCAATTTCGCATGGCCGGTAACGATGATAGGCACCGGCATCCTGACCGCTGTCATCGCCTCGCGCATGACCAACCGGCAGCCTGAGACGACCGTCGGACGAGCGATCAGCGCAATTTGGATCGGAGTCGGAGTTTCGCTATTCATCTTCTGCCTGTGTGCCAGCAGCGCCGGCCGAATTGATCTCCAGACGTTCGTCGCCGCAGTTGCAGCAATGCTGGGCGCCGCGAATGCGATCTCAAGCATCATCCTCAAATGGAAGGGACAGTTTGCCTGCGCTCTGATCTGGTGGGCTTCGGCAGCCGCCTCATGCTTCAGCACCGCCAGCCAAAGTTCCATCATCTTTCTGGTCGCCATCTTTTTCGGACAGATTGTCTTCGGCGTCTACATGATGTTTTCCGAATCGCGCGAACGCAGAAACCATGAGAGCAAATCTGGTGCGGCCCATGCCTGATCCACTCACCGAACCCGCGTCAGAATCTCCGGCGGAATTGCCGGATCTGAACCCTGTGATCCACGGCAAACTGCGCCTGGCCCTGCTCAGTCTGCTCTCCGGCGTGGAAGAGGCCGAATTCACATGGCTCCGCGCCAAGACCAACTCCACTGACGGCAACCTCGGCGCGCAACTGCTCAAGCTAGAGGAAGCCGGATACGTCGCAGTGGAAAAGAAGTTTGTCCTGCGCAAGCCGCAGACTCTCTATCGCATGACCGAATCAGGCCGTCGGGCCCTGACCGACTACGTCCAGGCATTGAAACAGCTGCTCGGTTCCGCCATCAACGCGCGATGAGCACCATGCTGGTCCCCGCCGATCATCTGCAAGGCACTTGCGCTCTTGGAACCGGAATTCTTCTTTGGCTGAGCGCCTTCGCAACTCTAATCATTGCCGCGACCGCAGTGCCCGTTCGAGAACGGCCTTCCCGACACGGCACGCCACAGCGGACCTTTAAAGGTCCGCTGTGAAATCGGCTTAAATATGGCAGCTCGCCAGCCCGCGCTTTTCCAGATAGCGCTGGTGATAGTCCTCAGCCCTCCAGAAGGTCTGCGCCGGCTCAATCCTGGTCACAATCTTTTTGGGGGCAAAGCTGCCTGCAGCCGTAAGCTCAGCGATCTTTGCCTCCGCCTCCGCCTTCTGCGCATCCGAGTGGACGAAAATCGCAGACCGGTATTGCGTTCCCCAGTCCGGCCCCTGCCGGTTCAACTGCGTCGGATCGTGCAGCGAGAAAAATGCATCGAGCAATTGTCCGTAGCTTACCCGCGCAGGATCGAAATCCACTTCAACTACTTCGGCATGACCCGTGGAATCCGTGCAAACATCCTTGTATGTCGGCGCCTGCCTGTTGCCGCCCTCATACCCAACCGCTGTCGCTGTCACACCCGGAATGTTGGCAAATGCAACTTCAACACCCCAAAAACAACCCGCTCCGAACGTCGCCTTTTCCATGAATCCGACCATCCCTTCAATAACCCTTCTCCCATAAGATGGCCGGAAACTATATTAGTTTCAAGGCCGCCAATGACTGCTACTCCCCTTTGGGCTTTGGCTTGGGACGACCCTTGTTCTTCCCGGTAAACGAGTTCCGCCAGCGTTCTTTCACCCTGGGCTCGCCGCCAGGACCCGTCTTTCCTGTACCGGGTCGCCCTCCCGGTGTCGGTTTCGCACCAAATGGACGCTTTGCAGGTCCGCTTCCAGCCCTGCCCGCAGGCTTCGAACGGTACTCCCGAGGCCGGTCTCCACCCGCACCAGCAGGTCTTGAAGGTCTGCTAGTGCGCGATGGCGCTCCGTCGCCGCGAGGCGCGAAACGAGGTGGGCGCTCAGAGGAGTCGGTTCGGGAATCCGCTCCGGAACGGAACTCACGCCGGGGCTTGAATTCGCCGCCGCGCACGTCGCGTGTTTGGGATCTTCCCTCGGGCCGGTCCGCACCGGGACGCGAAGTTGTCCTGAAAGGACGTCCAGACTCTGGACGTTCCGTGCGTGGACGAAATGTTCTCGCGTCTCCATCGCCACGGGCCGGCCCCCGACTCGGACGACGATCACCCGTCGGCGGTCCATCCGTTCGGGGTCGAAACGGTCTGTTCCCTGTCGTCGGCCGATCCTGCTGAGAACGGAAAGGACGTTCCCCGCCAGCAGGCCTTGTTCCACCCGGCCTTGCTCCCGCCGCGCGAAATGGCTTCGTCGACGAACGATCGAATCCGCCGCTGCGTGGGGCCGTCGGACGAGGTTTATCCTCGACAGGCTCAATCTTGAAGCCCGGCGTCTTGCTCCGCGGCACGAAATCATCATCACCCGGCGGAGGAGCGGGACGAAATGGTTTGATCGGACGGTCAGATCGAAACGCTGGCTTGCTGCCTGCCCTGTCACTCGGTCTGCCTGTCGGTCTACTTCCCGGCCTGCCTTCGCCACGGAACGCCGGTTTCGCTCCCGCCCGAAAGCCCGGCTTGTAATCCGGATTGAAATCCGATCTCTGATTGGCAGGCTTCTCGTCGAACTCCGGTTCGACCGGGCCGGCTTTCCTCGGCGGCAAAACATAATCCGTCACTGGCGGCTCGGTATAACGCAGCTTCCCGCCCGCTGGTGGTTTGCCGCGGAACTCAGGCTTGCCTCCGGATTGAAATCCGCGCTTGGGTCCTGATCCGCCGGCGGGCCTGAACTCCGGCCTTCCCGCTGGCCTGTTCCCGGCTCCGCCCTCAGACCTGTTTTCAGATCTGAATTTGGGTTTGCCTGCAGGCCGCGCCTCGAACCCAGCCGCCCGGCTCGGTGCAGGATTGCTCGCGGATCTGAATTCCGGCTTTGCCTCTTTGCTGAATTCCCTCGTGTAATCCCTTGGAGCGCGTGGCTCAAATCCCGGCTTGCCATCGGCCTTCTTGTAGCGCACCGTCTTCCCCGCCACCGTTGGCAATTGCGCTTCCTTCGGCCCCCGGCGACGTCGCGTCTTGAGCTTGCCCTCTGAAGCCAGCCGCAGCGACTGAACCTCTTCCGGCTCCAGTTCGCGCAGTTTGCCTGGCTCAAGGTCGAGAATCAAAGGCCCATATCCAACACGGCGGATCTTCTCGACATGATGCCCGATCTCTTCAAACATCTTGCGAAGTTCGCGGTTACGACCCTCGATGATGATCACTTCGTACCAGGGATTATCCCCCTGGCGGACCTGGCGGATCTGCGCAGGAGCGGTCCGCACCCGGCCCGAACCCGTTCCCGGTCGTCCGCGCTCGATCACTACACCCGAGCGCAGCGTGTCCAGCGCCTCCTCAGTGGGCTGGCCCGCGACTTTGACCAGATAAGTTTTTTCAACGCCGGAAGAAGCCTTCGTGAGTTTATTGGCCAGTTCGCCGTCGTTGGTCACCAGCAAGAGGCCTTCACTCAGATAATCCAGTCTTCCAACCGGATAAAGCCGTTCCCGCTCTGAAGCAAAAAACTGCATGACCGTCGGCCGGCCCTCAGGGTCGCTCACCGTGGTCACAAATCCCTTCGGCTTGTTCAGAACAAAATACCGGATTCGTTCTGGTCCCTGCAGCAGTTTGCCATCGACCCGCACATGATCCCGCTCGATGTCCGCCTTCGTTCCGAGTTCCATCACTACCTTGCCGTTGATCTGAACTCGTCCGCCAAGGATCAGCTCTTCGGCCTTGCGACGCGAAGAAATCCCTGCCTTGGCCAGAATCTTCTGCAGTCTCTCCAGTTTTGGTTCAGGCCCTTTCGCTGCGATGGCTTTCTTTTCTATTTCCTCATCAGAGGTAGCGACCTCAACGGCCGGCTCCTCGGCTGCCTTTACCTCTTTTTTCGCAGCCTTCCTGAGGATCGGTGCTTTCTCGACAGGTTCTGCCGCTGGGACTTCGTCTTCGGCAACTTCAGCAGCACTCTCGACCGGCTTCGATTTCTTTGCAGCCTTCTTCTTTGCCGGCTTCGCCGCTTCCAATTCGGGGGCGACCTCGCCTGCACTCTCCGGCGCACTCGCCTCGGAAACCTCGGCGACTTTCTTTTTTCGCGCCCGGGCCTTCGGTTTTACCCCAGTGGTCACTTCATTTTCAACTGGATCGACTGGATCAATTTGATTGATTGGATCGACTCCATCGACTGCATCCCCGGCAGCATTGCCATCAGGATCGGAAATCATTGCACTACCTCAAATTATTCTGCGTTCTGTCTCGCGACGAGCGCCTGTTCTTCCGCGCCTCTTCAAGTCAATGCGGCTGGAGCGGATACTCCCCTGGGTTACATCCGCGGTCCCTCGGCTACATCCGGGAATGACCCTTTAGATGCCGGGTCGCAGCACTATGGTTCCTTCGTTTCCTGAGTTGGCGTCGCAATATTCGCCTTGGACAGATCGCCGGAAGTCCGGCGCGCCTGCAACACATTGTCCTTTGAGAGATCCCCACCCGTAGCTACCGTCGGCGCCGGCGCCGGCGCATCGTTGGCTTTCGTGAGGTCGCCCCCAGTTTGATCTGCGGCTTCGAACAAATCCCCGCTCTGTTCTACCGGTTCTGCCTGTTCCTCTTCCATCGACTCCTCCTCCATAGACTCCTCGTTCAACTCCAAAGCCGCCATTTTTTCAAACTCTTCCATCGAAGGCAATTCATTCAGGTCCTTCAGTCCAAACCGCAGCAAAAACTCCTTGGTCGTCTTGTACAGCATAGGCCGCCCGATTACCTGCTTCCGGCCAGCCGTAGCGATCAATTTGCGGCTCATCAGAGAACCGAGAACACCCGCCGAATCCACGCCTCGGATTTCACCGACCTCGGGCGCAGTCACCGGCTGCTTGTAAGCGATCACGGCGAGAGTTTCAAGCGCAGGCAGCGAAAGCTTCATCGGCGGCTTCAGGCTCTTCACAAAAGCCCGCACCGCATCGTGAGTCTCCGGCTTGGTACCCATGCGAAACCCGCCGGCAATCTCGCGAATTTCGATACCCCGGGTGTCCTCCGCATACTCCGCGATCAAATCATCCAGAACTCCTCGCAGGATCTCGCGAACTTCACGCTCGCGTGCGCGTTCCAACCGCTTGGCCTCTACCGCTGGATCCAAAGCAGGGTTTAAAACTCGATCTACCGAATCGGCTGCGGGATCCTTGGGTTCTGCGGATACTTCCTGCACAGCGACTCTCAATTCAGGCGCTTGAACGATCTCGAATTCCTGGCCGGCTCTAGCCGGCGCGAATGCTTCCGGGGCAACACTTCCCGAGGAATCGGCTTCGGCATGACTCATACCTTCCAGGATTTCGTCCATATCCCGCAGGTCAGGCAGAGAATCCGACGGTCCGCACGATTCGGCATCTTCCTCGCCGGACGCGACACTCAGCATCAGCTCACGCTGCTCAGCTTCGCGTTCTGCCTTCCAGGCGAAGACGTCCTCAGCAAACAACACGGCGAGCTGCGCGAGCGTTACCGGCTCCTCTGCAGCATAAATCACAGCTTCCAGCTTGGCTTTCAAACTCATTTTTTTAGACAGGCACCTTAGGTATGGTACCGGAATCGACGATTCCCTGCGGAAAGCACCCTGCGAATCAGGCCTGAAAAGCAAAACGGGCGCTCAAGGTTTCGAGCGCCCGTTTCGGTTGTCTGGACAGCCATGAGCCGAGTTCTAGGAACTGAAATGACGGAAGACCCAGAAAAGACCACCCGAGAGCAGCGCCGCAGCCGGGAGAGTGAAAACCCACGCCATGGCAATCGATCGCAGTGTGGACCATTGCAGGCCGCTGCCATTCGCCACCATCGTTCCGGCAATGCCGGAACTCAGCACGTGCGTTGTACTGACCGGCAGACCAAAGTTATCTGCGGCAATGATCGTCGCCATCGCAACAAGCTCTGCCGAGGCGCCCTGCGCATAGGTCAGATGATCTTTGCCGATCTTTTCGCCGACCGTGACCACAATCCGCTTCCAGCCAACCATGGTGCCCATACCGAGAGCGAGAGCGACCGCGATCTTGACCCAGAGCGGAATGAATTTGGTAGCAACATCCAGCTTCTTCTGGTAGTTGGTCAGAACCTGGTCTTCCTGGTCGGAAAATACGGGGTTGTGCTTCTTGTGCATGATACTCAGCGCCGTGCTGGCCACGTACATGTCATTGCGCACGTTCTGCTGATCCTTGGCAGGGACCGCCTTGAGTTCCTTGTAAAGTCCAACTTCATGACTGATGTCTTCCACCAGCTCGCGAAGAGCAACCATTGTGGTGGGGGTAAAGTTCTTTGACTTGATGAAGTCAGTCACATCTGCCCGGGGATCGCCCATAACTGCGTTCTTGTCGACGTGATTCGTCAGGATTCCCGATACCTGATCCGAAACCGCGACAAAATCGACCACCTGATTTGCCCCGACCGCATGGTTCAATGCGTAAGCCGTTGGCACCGTTCCAATGAGGATCAGCATGATAAGGCCCATGCCCTTCTGACCATCGTTGGAACCATGCCCGAAACTGACGCCTGTGCAAGTAAGCACCAGCAGGGCGCGGATAATAAACGGTGGCGGCTCTTCGCCCTTCGGTGCCGTAAAGAGTGCCGGATACTTGACCAGCTTCTTGACCAGCAACATCAGCAGCCAGGCAATGCCAAACCCAAACACCGGAGAAATCAACAGCACCCGGAAAACCTTCGTCACCTGGTCCCAATCAACGCCAGCTGTACCATTGTTACCGGCCATCAACTGGTTTGCGATACCGACCCCGATGATCGATCCGACCATCGTATGGGAACTGGACGCCGGAAGACCAAGCGCCCAGGTGCTGAGGTTCCAGAGAATAGCCGCAATTAGAAGCGCGAAGACCATCGCGAACCCGGCGCCAGAACTTACCTGAAGAATCAGCTCCACCGGAAGCAATGTGATAACCGCATAGGCGACCGCACCGCTGGAGGTAAGAACACCGATCAGATTCCAGCATCCTGACCAGACCACCGCAACGTGAGGCTCAAGCGTGTGAGTATAGATGACGGTTGCTACCGCATTCGCGGTGTCATGGAAGCCATTGACGAACTCAAACCCCAGCGCAATCAGAAGCGCCACTGTCAAAAGGACGTAGGGCCAGACACTCACGATCTGCACATTGCCCATATCCTTGACGATGTTGAAGCCGCAATACGCAAGACCACCCAGAATCACGGCCGCAAAGATCAGTCCCCCGACCAGTCCCGGGCCCTTTTTCATTTTTTTATCGAGCAGAGATTGGCCCGCAGGCACAGATGCAACACTTGACATGCTTTCTTCCCCCTAGATACACAACACTCGGACGCTAACAGGCCAATCATTGCCAGAGTGTGAATTTAGGGGAGGCGCAATTATGAATATTTGATGAATGGACTACGTATCATCGACACCGCTTGCTCCACTGATTCTGATTTCATTGCGGAGAACATATCTATGCCTAAGGCTTCACTTGATTGAGAACAAACCACGCGGCCAATTGCTCTTCGGTGATGCTACCTTCCGCGAGGCCATAAAACGTGAGATAGGTCTCTGCCTTATCCGCCGAGATCCGGATGCCATTCAGCCTGAGAAAGGTAATCGACGCAATGAATGCGGTCCGCTTGTTGCCATCCACAAATGGATGATTGGCCGTGATGCCAAACGCGTAAGCGGCTGCCATCTGTTCCAGTGACGGCTTCGTTTCGGAATAAGCAAACAGATTCTTTGGCCGTGCCAGTGCCGACTCCAGCATGCCGATGTCACGGATGCCTGAAGGGCCGCCATGCTCAGCCAACGATTCTTCGTGAGCAGCAATTACGACCCTCTGCTGAACCCAGACCGGCTCCATCGCTACTCGGCAAGTTTCCGCAGAACGTCGCGGTTTTCACGCATCACATCGCGGGCAACATCCATCTGAGCGGCAAACGCTTCGTCATAAGGAACAAGATGAATGCCGTCGCGGGTCTGCGTCATGTACAAACTGTCGCCCTTTTGTACATGCATGTGCGAAAGAATCTCTTTTGGCAGCACAATGCCGGCGGAGTTCCCAACCGTGGTGATTTTGACTGTGGTGGCCATATTCAACCTCACACTCCATTATAACGTCGGTTATATAGATCTCGAAATCACCTAGCCAAGAAATTGAGGCTTGTAATTAATATCATTAAGTGATATATTATTTACCGATATATGTTCGATGGAGAAGGTGCATGGCGAAATATCAGACTGACTTGGAAATGCATGAGGGCTTAGCGCCTCTGTCTCCAGTCGTGTTCTTTGTCCTATTTGCGCTGGCGGACGGGGAAAAACACGGATACCTCATCATGCAGGAAGTATCGGTTCTCTCCGACCACAAGCTGCGCATGGGACCGGCCACGCTGTACACCACCATTCAGCGCCTGGTGGACCAGTTGCTGGTTGAGGAAACAGATAAAGAGGCCGGAGACCGGAGGCGCTACTACCGGCTCACCGACTCCGGTCGGGAGTTGCTCCGAGCCGAGCTGGATCGTCAGGCGGCAGTTCTTCGCCTGGCGCGGTCAAAAAAACTGATGCCCATGGAGGATGCGCGATGAAACCGCTGGCAATGAAACAGCTTGTTGATCTGAGCTGCAGCATCTTCGAAAAGCTGATCTGCCTCCATGACGACTCTCTCCAATTCCGCTACACCGAAGAGATGAAGCTCGTTTTCCGCGAATCGATCGCTGCGGCAAGCCAGCTGGGTTTTGCGGCAATGGCCCGCGTTTGGGCTGATGTCGCTGCTGAGCTGTTCAACTTCCTCGCTCCGGTCTACATGGCCCGAGCTGGCATTCTCGCCGCCTCGATCGCTGCCTCCTCCGCTCTGATCCTGACTGCAGCTCTTGGCTTTTGCACCGTCGGACCGATCACCGTCGTGCACGGCTACAGCGTAACGCAGGTGGATACGGCAGCCATCCCAGGAAGAAAAGACCGCCTTGTCACCATCCCCGGCGACCACAAAGTCTTTCTCTCATGCTGGGAACCGAGGGAGATTCACGGCATCTATACCGTGATTCTGGCTACCGGACGCGGCATCGGCGACCACTCCGGCTGGGTTCCGTTGCAAACGGAAGTCTCCAAGTTCGCCCGCGTCTGCAGCTACGACCCGCTCGGAACCGGCAGGAGCGACCCGCAACCCGCAACAACCAATTCCACTGCAACCAATATTGACGCGCTGGTAGATGAAATGCACGCCATCTTCGAAACTGCCCAGGTTCCAAAGCCCTATATCCTGGTCGGAACTTCCCTCGGCGGAGTCCTCGCGCGCCACTATGAAACCCATTTTCCGAACGAGGTAGGCGGCTTCGTCTTCGCCGACTCAGCCCATGAGGAGCAAGAGTGGCGCGACGCCGCCATCGCGCCGAGTTTCAGTCCCGGTTGGAACGACGCTAAAGAGCTGCAAGCCAACGGCATGCTTCTACCGCAGGAACATCTGGCCTGGCATGATGACGTGCCCATCGTGGTGCTGGAGAGGGGCGAACGCGCGCCATACGAGGCCTTTCCTAACCTGACGCGTACGCAAATGGACGGAATCAACGACGCTTGGCACAGCTTCCAGGTCGATCTTTCGCACAGATCCAAATACGCGCAGTTGCGGATCGTCCAGGGCGCAGGCCATCGAATGGTGATGGAGAAACCGGATGTTGTTGCACAGGCCGTGCACGATGTTGTGGATCAGATGCAAGAGGGAAAGTAGCAACCACGCCGCAAACGGATAACTATGTCAGCGCCAGTCGTCCTGCGCCCGGGTAGAGATCTCATTGATCACGGTCTCGAATTCAGTGTGTTTCTTGATAAAGATCTCGCTGAAGTTGCGATCCTGATTGAGCAGGATGGCCTGCAGACGGACCAGTTCCAGCAGTGCCAGGAACATCGCTACGAGTGCTCGCTGGGACCGTGTATTGCCCAATAACCGGTGCAGAGAGACCGGCCGGTCTTCAAGCACCAGGCGCCGCCCGAGGAACTGGATCATCTGGCCTACGGTGACCTGGTCTTCCTGAACATTCAACACCGGACGTGTACGAAGCCGCTCCAGAATGCTCGCGAAGACCCGCGCCAGGTCACCCGTGTCGGCAGCAATCTCCGCCTCGGTGGCAGCGTCGTCCTTGAATTCGCGCATGCCGGGGTTGGTCCACGAAGCGGCTTCCAGCATCTGCTTTTGTTGCAGCATCTGTGCAGCGTTTTTGAAGCGCTCGTGCTCCAGCAGCCGCTCGACCAGTTCGCGACGGGGATCTTCAGCCGTGTCTTCCGGTCCCGACGGTGCCCGCGGCAGCAGCATCTTGCTCTTGATGTGGATCAGCAGCGAAGCCATGTAAATAAACTCGCCCGCGACGTCCACATCCGTTGATTTCAGCTTTTCCACGTATCCCAGGAACTGCGCCGTGATACGCGCAATCGGGATGTCGTAGATATCGATGTCCTGCTTCCGGATCAGGTCCAGCAGCAGGTCCATCGGCCCGTCATAGACCTGCCCCACTGTGACTGAGAACGGAAACGCCTGCGGGTCTTCCGGCTGGTTCTTCTGTTTGGCAGCAGGCTTCTCGTGCTTTTCTGGTTTTTCTGCCGGGACAGGCTTAGGCGTCAGCACCAGCACCGGCGCGGCCTTCGAGACCGGCTCTGTGCTTTGTTCCGCTGTCGTCTCGTCCGAATTCGTGGGTTCTTCGATCAATGCTGTTTCTTCTTCCATTCGACGGTCGCTCTATCCGATGGGCATTTGCATTGCGGCATCTACTTCCCGCATGGTTTGTGCCGCACGCCGCTGAGCACGCACGGATCCGGCATCAATGATCTCCAGAGCCTGCGCACCCGTGTAACGCGCACGACGTTCCTGGATCGGAGCGAGGATCTGCACCAGCGAATCAGCCGCCCATCCCTTGCACTGAATACAGCCGATTCCCGCCGTGCGGCACCCTGTATAGACTTCGGCCAGCTTCTCCGGAGTAGAAAATACCTTGTGCAGATCGCCCACTGGACATTTGTCCGGGTCGCCGGGATCGCTGCGGCGAATTCTGGCCGGATCGGTGACCATGGTCTTGAGCTTCTGTCTGACTTCGGCTTCCGTATCCGTCAGCTGGATGGTGTTGCCGTAACTCTTTGACATTTTTCGTCCATCTGTCCCCGGCAGCTTCGGCGATGGCGTAAGCAGAACCTGCGGTTCAGGTAGGACTTCCCTGCTGTCCAACTTATAAAAGTGATTGAAACGGCGCGCGATCTCGCGTGTCAGTTCGACGTGAACAACCTGATCCTGGCCAACTGGAACATAATCTGGTTGGTATACCAGAATGTCGGCAGCCTGCAGTAACGGGTAGCCGAGGAAACCATAGGTGGATAGATCTTTGCCCGTGAGATTTTCCTGTTGCTCCTTGTACGAAGGTACGCGCTCCAGCCAGCTGATCGGCGTAATCATGCTGAAGAGCAAGTGAAGTTTGGCATGTACTAGAACTTTGCTCTGTAAGAACAGGACGCAGTTTTCGGGGTCGAGGCCTGCAGCGAGAAAATCGAGCGCGACCTCCTCAATGTTCTCTCCGACCTTGGAGGTATCTGCGTAGTCTGTAGTCAGCGCGTGCCAGTCAGCAATAAAGAAATAGCACTCGTAATCCTGCTGCAGCTTCACCCAGTTCGCCAGGGCACCCATATAGTTTCCGAGGTGAAGCTTGCCCGTGGGGCGCATGCCGCTGAGAACGCGGGGACGATCGTTGGGAATGATAGGAGTCTCGTTACTCAGGGCGGTTTCCGGGGAGATGTGTCTCTTGAGTATTGTACCGGGACGAAACGCAGCCCAATCGGGCTACAATGGCTCGACGATTCAACTCTTATGGCCACTGCAGATCCACTTCCGCCCGCCGACCCGATTTTTGCCCGGCTCCAGGAGCAGCAATCCTGGTACAGCCAGAAAAGCCGCGAAGCGCGAAAAGCCTTCAAATTTATCAAAGTAACGGAAATCGTGGCTGCCGCCCTCATTCCATTCCTCACCGGACACGTCGGGACCAGCGCGGACCATGGATGGCCCGGCGTAAATTACGTGATCGGCGGGCTGGGTGTTTTGATCACAATTCTCGAAGGGCTCCTTCACCTGAATCAATACCAGGAGCACTGGACCTCATACCGCGCCACGTCCGAAGCCCTGAAGCACGAGAAGTTCATGTTCCAGGCCAAAGCCGGGCCTTACGCCAATGCGGTTGATCCCCGCGTTGCTCTGGCCGAGCGAATTGAAGCCGTCATGTCCCAGGAGAATTCGCAATGGGTGTCCACCCAGCAGAAGGCCACCACCGGTCAGTCCTCGACGGGGCAATCTCCGACGGGCACAAGGTAGACCGCTTTGTTGACTACTGTCGGGGCGTCAGCCCGCCCCCAATGGCATAAATTCGGAATCCTTTGGTGAAGTCCAGATGCATCTCCTTGGTATCTGAATCCTCCTGAGCCTTCCCTGCAAAATCGTTCCGGACGGTGACCGCAAGACGGGAATCGGACACACGCATGCGAATGACCGCAGTTCGCAGCGAAATAACTTCCTTCGGAGTATTTTTGAGCTCCCAGCTTTCAGTCACCAGTTCGTCGCCGTTGAGCTTCGCGTGATGCGAGCCCCAATCGCAAAGTTGCAGTGCGCAACTACCCCACGCGTTCA
>Ga0302326_10022993_pt1 | contig 12723 bp, 17 predicted proteins | sample Palsa_T0_3_FD_202264 | JGI IMG/M metagenome (GOLD analysis project Ga0302326, IMG submission 202264) | Peat permafrost microbial communities from Stordalen Mire near Abisko, Sweden - Palsa_T0_3 | ecosystem: Environmental > Terrestrial > Soil > Palsa > Peat permafrost | place: Sweden: Abisko... | reverse complement strand
GACGATTCAACTCAGTGGCTTGCGGAACTTGATGAGCCGGTCGACCTCCTCGAAGCCGCACGCCTCGTGCGCGCGCAGCGACGCGACGTTGTGGACCTCCGTGTCGGAGGCGATCTCGCTGAAACCGTGGGCACGAGCCCACGCCTCTGCCGCGCTCATCAGGGACCGCCCAACACCGCATCCGCGCACGTTCTGCTCGACGTACCATCCTTCGACGTGCGGCACGGGCATCGAATCACAGCCGTCCGAGAACGGGCGCACCGCAATTTCGATGAAGCCTCCGAGCGTTGCATCGCCGCCGTCCGCGACGAACGCTGCCGCGAGGAACGCTTGCGCGGTTCCGGCTGCAAAGGCATGCGCTTCGCGGGCAAGGTCGGCGGCGTCTGCCTCTGGCCAGAGGCGGCCGCGCATCGCGGCCCACACCTCCGAGTCGCGTTCTTCAACCGGGCGAACCACCATGCGCACAGTATAGCAAGCGCCGCTTGGGGCCGCATCGTTGCGGCATACCGACCGTGGAGCAGCCCGGGTGATGGCGGAGCGTTAGGTCGTCTGTTCCCAGCCGAGTACGCGTGCGGTCATCTCGCCGCGGCTGTGCGTGCCCGTCTTTTCCAAGAGCCGCTTGATATGGTCCTGAACCGTCGACGAGACGATGTGGAGACGATCGGCGATCTCGCTGAGCGCAAGACCGTCGAGAAGCAGAGCCAGCACCTGGACCTCGCGCGGCGAGATATTGAACCGAGAGGCGGCGCCGGTCAACGAACGCCTCGTCTTGGTTCGTTCGATCGTCACGCCTACGAACAATCCCATCGGCCCGCTCATCGGCCGAGTTCTCACGACGAGAAAGGGAACGGGGCTGGCCACACCGGCCTCGGGCGAGCGCGCTTCATTGCTCCACGCCGCGGTGAGTCGCCGGACCGCTTCCTCCAGGATCGGCGGAAGGCGATTCTCGAGCGGCAACCGCAGCGGCGTCCACGCGACGCGCCGCTCGTTTTCCGACGTCCATGCGAGAACGATCTCAAGCTCTTTGTTGAGAATATAGTGCGCCGACGCGTCGGCGGCGTCGGCCCCTGCGGCCGCCGCCTCGACGTTGTCGTCGAGGCGGAACCCGGCCAGACGCTCGCCTTGTGACTCCATGAGGCGCAGTTCGGACAGACGGTCCGAGGCAGCGTCCAATGCGAACGTCAGCGCGCGAATCTCGCTCGAGCTGAACGGCTCCAGCTCGCCCGTGCGCAGCAGCGTGAGGATGCCGAACCGCGCTCGGCTGTCGGCGAAGAGCAAGCTCATGCCGCTCGCGTAGGGGCCGCGGACGCCCCGGACGGCGGCGATGCTCGGGCCTGCGGCGATCTGAGCGCTCTGGAGGTCGAACTGGTCGCGCAGGCGCTCGAAGTCATCCGGATCGCCGGTGGCGGAGAGGAGCTCGTCGGCATCGCCGTTGCCCCTGAACCGTGCGAAGCTCCAGTTCGACACGGGAACCAAGTCGAGAATCGTCTTGATTATCGAGCGGACCGGATCGGATGCGTCGACGCCGGCGACGGGCTCTGCGCCGCCGCGTTCACGTGGCGGCATGCTACCTATTGCCCTGGGTCGCGTACGGATGGCAGATATCGAGATTCATATTGGGAAGCAGACTCGTCGTGGGAGGAAAGTCATGCAAGAGCTTCCCACTGGGGCACCGATGCTCCTAGCGCAAGCGGTCCATGGAGCCCGGCCGCGTGGCGGCGATCACGGCCCAGGGCGAAGGTTGTGGCGCCCTGCAAACACGAGCTCGGGATACGACGGCGGCTCGTCCAGGATCGTCAGTCGCACGTCGGGGACCACGCCGTACGCGCGCGGCGCCAGCGCAGGGTGGTTCAACGTGATACCCGCGAGCCGGTATACGCCGGGCTCGCCCACGGCGGTACCGTGCACCCTGTATTCCGGCGTGCGCAAGCTGATGCGCTGGTGTTCCGCAATGTCGAAACCGTCCGTCCCGTCGAGCGCCTCGAAGTGCAGGGCGATGTCCATACCGTCGGCCAGGGCCCGATCGAACTCGACCCGCATCGAAAACCGGCGGCCGCGCTGTACGGGCTCGAGATCGTCACTGTCGGCTCGCCGCGGTTCGGCATTCACGATGCTGGGAACCCGGCTCGCAGAAAGCCCACGATCGTCTCCGCCGCACCGCCGACTGCGGCCTGGCTGAGATGTCCGGTCGACTCGGCATCGGGATCGATCTGCGCGGCTCGGGCGCTTCCCGGGCCCCGCACGTAGAGTTCGCGATCGGTTTCGAAAAGGTGAACGCTGATCGATTCGTGGGCAAACGTCGTCGTGCCGTCCGTCTCCCGCGTTACCTTCAGCGGCTCCAAACCATGCTCGCGCGCCAGTTCGGCAACGCGCGAGGCAATCCGCACCACGGCTTCAGTGTTCCTCACGGTGCGGGTTTTTCGGGGCACAGGGCGGGTGCATCGATCATTGCGAGCCTGTTCTCAAGGCGTCAGTAAGCCCTGCTTCCGACACGACCCGCCACGGCACCGATAGTTTGCGTCTGGCCGGAATCGGCAACCGTCCACGCCACCCGGGGTTCATGGGAGCGCCAATGAAAGGCGAAACTCTTATGGATTCCTCAAAAAAGTACCCCCGCAGCGTGCACGAGAAGTATCTCGGGGTCGTACAGCTGGCGCGCACCGTCGATAAAGCAAGAATGCTAGCGACCGGTAGCATCGGCGAATATCACTATGACTGCCCGATGGACCAGGCCCTGTTTTCTAAGTTCGGAATCGACGCGAAGCAGCTCGCGCAGCTGGTCTCGGAGGTCGCGAAGGATCCCGCTCGCAACGCCGATCTGGAGGCATACCTCAAGCCTCTGATCGGGAAAAAGAGCCAAGCCGAGATCGACGCCTTTAATCGCGAGGTGGAGACGAACAAGCCTGTCGGCGAGAGCCTCAAGCATTTCGAGGAGTTGCGCGCCCGCATCGCTCCGAAGCGGACCGACATCACGTCGTGGCCGGACATTCTCGACATCGACGAAGGCAGACACGTGCCTGAACGGGTCCTCTCCCCCGCGTAAGGTCACACAGAGCCTCACGGAAATGGGAAGGAGGCCGCATCGCGCGGCCTCCTTCTTGCATCCTGCGATACCGCATGCCGATTCCCCATCGGCCTGCGAATGCCGGCTAGTTCGGTGGCTTGTCTTGGTGCGCCGCGGCGGCGGGATGTGCGGCTTGCGCGGGTTGCTTTGCAGCCTGATGCACGGGCTGCTGCGCTGCGTGATGCACGGGTTGCGCCGCTTGATGCACCGGCGGTCCTGCCGCATGCACTGGCGGTGCCGCTGCATGCACTGGCGGTGCCGCCGCACGCACTGGCGGTGCCGCCGCATGCACTGGCGGTGCTGCCGCATGCACTGGCGGTGCTGCCGCATGCACTGGCGGTGCCGCCGCATGCACGGGTTGCTGGGCCGTTACCGGCTTGGCGACCGGCTGATTTGCCGGTGTCATCGGTCGCGCGACGGCCACGATCGGCGGCTTACCGTGATTGACGGTCGCGAGGAGGGCATGATTCTGTGAAGCGACGACGATGTGCTGCCGCTGCACCGCGGTCAGCGCAACGTGATGTTGGCCTGCAAGCGCCAGCTGGGCCGGCGTCGGCCGTATGCGCAGGCCGCCCGGACCACCGTTGTAGCTTACGTGATTCACCGTCGTTACGACGACCGCGCGATTGACGTACACGTTCCTAATAACGGTGGTGTTGACGTTCGTCACGGCCGTGTTATAGCGGAACATGCCACCCGACCACGCTCCGCCGTTGTAGCCGTTTCCGTAGTATCCGTTCCCGTAGTTGACGCCGCCGTAGTAGCCAACGTTCTGGCCCCAATATCCCTGGTTCCACGAGTAGCCGTTTTGTGCAGAGCCCCAGTACCCCGGCGTATACATGAGACCGGGCGACGGTGGTTGGATCCACGTACCCGGCACCCAGTAATACCCCGATTGGCCGTAGGCCCAGTAGCCCGGCGTCCAAATTTCATTCTGCACGGATAGCTGCGGCTGGTAGTATGATGGCAGCATCGGCGGCGCCGAAATGTTCACGAAAAGCTGAGCGACGGCCGGCCCCGGGGCCGCAATCAAAATGGCGGCGACGACGAGCGTCAGCGAGGATCGAATGGTGCGCACGATCTCCTCCTTTGGAAGACCCCGTAGCGCCGAATATCTGCTCAGAGAGAGATCGTGAGAGGCTGGTACGTCGTCGCTCCGGCGAAGCGCGCTTCGAGACGCTCAGCCTACCACGTTCGGTCGCGAACGCCCATCGTGAAAGAGAGGGATACGTGTCGCCGAGCGCGTGGTCGCGCGCGGATTCGTGCTATCCCGACGCGTCGGCTTGCGAGGTCAAGAACGTTCCCTGCTCGAGCTCACGGAACGCCCGTTGCAGCTGCGCGTGGGTGTTCATGACGATCGGACCGTACCAGGCCACGGGCTCGTGGAGCGGATGCCCGGACACGAGCAGGAAGCGAATCCCGTCTTCCCCAGCTCGCACCATCAGCTCGTCGCCACGGTCGAAGAGAACCAGCGAGCGGTTGTCCGCCGACGCCGGGGGCGTCGTGTCCAACCGTCCAATCGACTCGGTCGGCACCGACAGCGGCTCCGACGCGTTGCAGAACGTTCCGGAGCCGGCGAACACGTATGCGAACGCCTGGCGCGTCGCCTCCACGGGTAGTGCCTTCGTCCGGCCCGGCGCGACCGACACGTCGAGGTACATCGGGGCTGCCGCGACCCCATTCACCGGCCCGACTTGTCCCCAGAAGTCTCCGCAGACGACGCGAACCTGCGTACCGTCATCGTCGGTGACGACGGGAATATCGAGCGCCTTGACCTCTTGGTACCGAGGTTTCGTCATCTTGAGAGCGGCGGGCAGATTCGCCCACAGTTGAAACCCGTGCATCCGGCCAGTCTGGTCGCCCTTCGGCATCTCTTGATGGATGATCCCGCTGCCCGCCGTCATCCATTGCACGTCGCCGGCGGTGATGGCACCGTGATTCCCGATGCTGTCCGCGTGTTCGACGGATCCCGCCAAGACGTACGTGATCGTCTCGATCCCGCGGTGGGGGTGCCATGGGAAGCCGGCGAGATAGTCCTCGGGAACGTCATTGCGAAAATCGTCCAAGAGGAGGAACGGGTCGAAGTCCGAGGTGTTATCGAAGCCGAAGGCGCGGCGCAAGTGAACGCCGGCCCCTTCAAGCGTTGGCTTCGCCTTTGCGATTCGTCGAACTGGGCGAATCGACACCGTGCACCCCTCCTAAGCATTCCGGCCGTCCCGCGAGGGTCTTCTCCGCCGGCCGCGTCATCCTGCCTCGTGCTCGCGCACCCACCGCGCGACGGCCTCTTCGTCGACGGACCAGGACCGATCGTTTCTCAGCTTCGTGACCACGTCGTCGCCAAAGGACCGGTACAGATGCGTCACCCGCTGGCCCACGATGCCACCCTTGAGGTTGAAGTGGTCGTGCAGGATGGCGATCGCCAGCTCGTCGGGCGCGGCGCCATGAAAGCCCCAAGCGAAGCTGGGCGTGAAGTAGTCGAGGCAGCGCAGGCGCCGAACGACGTCCGCGTCGCTGACCACGACCTCGTGTCGGCCGTTGGAGAAGGTGCCGGAATACGTCTTCACAACCGCTCCAGCCCGATCGTGGAGCGCAGTGGGTCGGCGGTCGTCGGTTCCCGGAATGCAATCAAGACAGCACACGCATTTCTGACCCACGCTGGGCCGGCAAGCGGATCTCTCCGCGCAGATCGACGATATCGATGGTTAGAACGGCTGGCCGGATTCGGCGGTAGCGATATCGCGGCGCCGTTCCGATCCGTCTTTTCGGTGATTCGGCGACAGTTGCGATGCTACCTCACGGTACAGGTGCCGCATCGCATCCACCATCAGGGAGCCGACGCGAAAGACGCCGTCTCCGGAAAGGCGCAGCGCAAGCCACGGCGATCCCGCGTGCCGCTGCACGAGGAGGTACGTCTGATTTCCGACCGCATAGACGGCAAATTGGTCGGATTCGGCGATCGGCTCCATGCCGGCCACCGTCGACTGATCGATGTGTTCCAGGAAATCCACGCAGACTGCCTCCAGGAAAGAGCCCATTGCGCTCGAGATCGGGTCATGCTTCGAGCGCCTCCCCTTCGGAGGGCGCCAATGCGGTCGAACGAAGCCGAGGCACCTTCACGTCACGCGCGAGCCGCAACCACTGGAGCACGCGAATCGCGAGCCACGTCGTGTCGAGTTCGAACCAGCGCATCCCGTGCCGTGCCGACGACGGGAATGCGTGGTGGTTGTTGTGCCAGCCCTCGCCCCAGGTGAGCAGCGCCACCCACCAATTGTTCGTCGACTCGTCGGCGGTCTTGTACGTGCGATATCCCATGCTGTGTGCCGCGCTGTTCACCAGCCACGTGACGTGATAGGTGACGACCACACGGACGAAGATGCCCCAGACGACCCACGGCAAGCCACCAACGGCGAACAGCACCAGCGCGAGCGCTACCTGCCACAGCAAGTACGTCCGCTCGAGGAAACGATAGAACGGGTTCTTGATGAGGTCCGGTGCATAGCGCCGCTGCTCTTCTTGCGTCGGCCGGGCATCGTTTCGCCGGTACAGCCACTGGACGTGTGCCCAGGTCAGCCCGCGATGAACGTTATGAGGGTCTCCCTCGCGATCGGAGTGCGCATGGTGCACGCGGTGGGTCGAGATCCATTCGATGGGTCCGCCCTGAAGGGCGAGCGTTCCACACACCGCGAGCGCATACTCGAGCAGGCGCGGACACCGATAGCTCCGATGGGTCAGCAGCCGGTGAAAGCCGAGGCTGATGCCGAGCCCGCCCGTGATGTAGTAGAGCGCGATCGCGACGCCCAAGGCGGACCACGTAAACATCTGGGGGAGCAGCGCGGCAAGCGCGCCGAGATGGAGGACGAGCAGGCCGATTCCGGTCAGGACGCCGCTCTTGCGGGTATCGCGGCGCAACGGCGCTGCGCTCGCTTGGAGAGCGGCGCTCATGCGGCACTGAAATTCGGATCGGTAAAGCAACCGCTCGCAAGAGAGTGGCGGAGCCCCCTCGAGACCACCGCCGTATCGCTCGTCTTCGCAAGAAGGCAATTCGCGCCGGCCAAGTGGCACGCGCGAGCCCACTGCTCCTCCAGCACGTCCGTGTAGACGGCGAGGATGCAGCCGGGCAGCACGAAGCGGAGCATGCGCAGCGTCTCAATCGGATCCACCTCGAGGCCATCGATGTCGAGCACGAGGATCCCGGGAGCGAGCGTGCCGAGCTCGCTCACGTTGATGCGATCGAAGACGATGGGTCGCGTGGCGCCGGCGCCGGCCAGGGATGCAACCAGAAGGTCAACGGCTGCCGGCTCGATGCGGGCAAGACAAGACACTCGGTAGGCAGGATCCATTACGAACGGGACTATCCTCATCGCGACCAGGCCGCACGTGGAATTCGCGCCGCCATATGCTCTACGGTAGCAGGCGATCCGCGCGTACGGTACCGTGAAATCTAGGGATACGCCCCCTCGACGCGTGGGCGGAGCGCGGTTCCGTCGTGAGCCCCGAACCTGAGACGCCCTTGAGACGCCGCGGCGCTACAGTCCGGAAGTGGCCACCGCGTTTGATGGTCGCAACCGGCGCAAGCCAGGGAGTTCATCAGGCATGAAGACCAGTTCCGCCCGGCTGCCTGGCAACGGTCCGACGATCTTGGGCTGCATCGTGTTTGCGAGCGCGATACTCGGCTGCGGCTCGGCCGCGCGGGCCGCCGGCGCAACAGTGTCGCCGTGTTCTCCCTCTTCGGGGAGCGTTTTCCACAAGCCGTACATCGTGTTCGCCAGCGCGGTCAGACTCGTTCGCTAGCGACCGCCGGAGTGGAGAGCTGAAGGTACACCAAGCCGCGCAGGTCGAGCCACGTTCGGCCCTCTCCCTTGACCACCCGCATCAGCGCGCTTTCGCAGCCCGCGCAGCGAGCGACGAGGCCAGGCGCCATCGCGTACACGCGCGCCTCGGCGAGAGCGGCAACCCGCCCACATTCGCAACACTCGCCGATGGCCGCCGTGAGGTCGGCGACGAACACTTCGCGCAGCTCGCCCGCGACGGCATTGCCGTCGAGATAGGACGCGGCATCGCCACTCATGTTGCTCCTCCGCTTGGCCCAAAGCGCTCGGTGCGGATTCGCGCGGGCTCGTGCCCGGCCCTAGTCAGCAAACCCGCCACGGACTCGACGAACGGCGTCGGCCCGCAGACGTAACAGGTCGGCCGATCACCCGAAGGCCACGTCGCCACGCCGATCAGTTCGGCGTCCACGCGACGCGGCGGCCGCGACCAGCCCTGCGGGGCTCGGCGCGTGTAGGCGTACGATACGCCGAGTCCATCACCTGCGACTGCCCGGTCACGCAACTCCGCGGCATAAATGACCGACTCAGGCGTGCGCGCCGAGTACAACAGCCGGAACGGCGCATTATTCCCGGCCGCCGAACGGACGCGTACCATCGCCATCAGTGGCACGATGCCGGAGCCGCCCGCGATGAGGGCCACGGGCTCGAGCTGCTCGGGGCGCCACACGAACCAGCCACCGACGGGTCCGCGGACCTCCAGTGCATCTCCGATCGCGGCGACGTCGGCGAGGTACGACGATACCTCTCCATCCACGATGCGCTCGACCGTGAGTTCGATGCGGTCGCCCTCCGCCGGCGCGGCCAGCGAATAGGACCGCACGGCCGTGTACCCATCGGCGGCGGTCAACCGCACGTCGACGTGTTGGCCGGCGTCATGTCCCGGCCAATCCGCGACGTGCAGCCGCACCGTTCGCGCGGTCGCGGTTTCATCTTGCAGCGAGAGGACGCTTGCCGCGCGCCACATCAGTCGCCCCAGTAGCGCTGCTCGCGCCAGGGGTCACCGTATGCGTGATACCCGAGGCTCTCCCAAAAGCCCGGCGCGTCCTCGCTTTTGAGCGTGACGCCACGTACCCACTTCGCGCTCTTCCAAAGATACAGATGCGGCACGAGCAAACGCACCGGGCCACCGTGCTCGGCGACAAGGTCCTTTCCGTCGTACTGAAAGGCCAGCCAGGCCTGCCCGCCGCGCAGGTCCTCGAGCGGGAGGTTCGTCGTATAGCCCCCGTACGAGTCGACCAGTGCGAACCGCGCGGTGGTCGTCAGGTCGGCGAGCAGGACGTCGAGCGAGACCCCCTCCCACGCCGTGGCGAGCTTCGACCACCGCGTCACGCAGTGCAGATCGACGGTGATGCGTTCCGCCGGTAATGCGCGAAACGCCGCCCACGTCCAGCGCCGTACGACGCCCGTTTCGCTCGTAATAGTAAATTCCCAGTCGTCGAGGCGAACTGCGGGCGTGGGCCCGGCCGAGAGCACGGGGAAGTCCTTCGTCAAGTACTGCCCCGGCGGCAGGTGGGCGTCGCCGGAACTGCGCCGGCCGGAGAATCCGCGCGAGATGATGCCCATGACGGCGCGAAATCCAGCGAGCCCCGCGCCAACTCCTCCGGCCGCGGCCGATCCGCAGGCGATGGCGCGGCGGAAGGGCGCGCGCGCGGAACGCGCAACGTTCGACCGCATGAACGATGAGACTCCACGATCCCCGGGCGAAGCCGCGCGTCTTGCCCAACGGACCGTCTGGGCGGCGGCGGCGCGCGGGTGGATTGAAGATCGCGAGGCGCTTCTCGCGGGCATGACGCCGGTCACCGCACGGCTGATCGAGCTGGCCGCGATCGCGCCGGGTCAGGCCGTCCTGGACATTGCATCCGGAAGCGGCGACCCCGCGTTCTCCATCGCGAGCGTGGTTGGTCCCGCCGGCCGCGTCGATGGGTTCGACCTCGTACCCGAGATGGTGGCCGGGGCCCAAGCGATCGCTCGGGCCCGCGCCACGGAAAACGTCACGTTCCGCGCGGTTGCGAGCGAGCTGGACATCGGCGGTGCGGATATCACGTACGACGCGATCACGTGCCGCTTCGGTTTGATGTTCATGCCCGACCCGGCGGCGGCGCTGCGGACGTGGCGCAGCAGTTTGCGGCCTGGCGGCCGGATCGCGCTCAGCACCTGGGCCGAGTTCCCCGTGCTGCGGGTCGTTCGCGATGTGGTCGCGCGCCGCGCACCGGTTCCCGACGTCGACCCATCGGCACCCGGCATCCTCGCGTTGCCGACGCCGGACCGGTTACGCGCCGTCCTCGAGCAGGCCGGCTACGAGGACGTCGCAGTCGAGACGCTCGAACTGCCGCTGTTCGACGACCTCCCGGCAGACCAGTGGTGGGATCTGATGGCCCGGACGGCGGGGCCCCTCGTCATGCTGCTCGCGGCGCTCCCGGAGGAAACGCGCAGCATCGTGCGCGCGGACGGAATCGAGGTGCTTGGCGCCCGACACCCGTCGGGCGTCGTCTCCGAACGAGGCGTGGCGCTGATCGCGAGCGCAGTGCACCGGGGGTAGGCTTCCCGCCTCGCAGCCGCCTACAGGGCGTGCGCGGCGGCGCGCACGGCAGCGAGCGGCTTCGAGCGGTCGGCGAGCAGCTCGGGGCCGACGATCGAGAGCGGCGTCGTACCGTAACATAAAAGCCGATCGTGGAAGTCCTCGAGCGACGCCTCGGCGTTTCCGGCACTGAAGTACGCATGCTCCAGCAGCTCGAGTTGCTGACGCCCCACGGTGTACGAAACGACGTAGCCTGGACCCAGCGCGATGCCGTCGACGGCTTCTCTGGCCGCCTCGCGGCCGAAGCCGGTCTGTGCGGCGAAGAAATCGGCGGCTTGCGCTTCCGTCATCTCGCCGCTCGCCAGCTTCCCATCCACGATCGCGCGCGCTCCGCGAACGCGTTCCCACTGCGCCGTATAATAGCGTGCGTCGAGATCGTCGCCGTATAGCCCTAGCGCCACGAACATCTCTTCGCCGTAGTATGCCCAGCCCTCGGCGAACGAGCTGCTCCCTTGGATGCGACGCACGAAGTCCGGGTGGCGGCGCGCCGTCGAAAGCTGCAGGAAGTGTCCCGGCATCGCTTCGTGCGCCGCGGTCGAGAGGATCCGGTCGCGATCGAAGTCCTCGTTGGGATCCAACTGCGCGGCGGCCTGCGCGAGTGAGGCCGGCGGTGTGATGAAATAGAAGCCGGTCGTTTCTTTGGCGAACAGGCGCGGGGAATTCATCGAGGCGCCGGGGGAGACGGGCTGCAGGAAGGCCGGGGTCTCGACGACGTCGATGCGGCCCAGCCACGAGGGAACGTCGACGATGTGGTGCGCCATCACAAAGCCCCGCAAGTGGGCGATCTGCTCGCGATAGTACGGGACGAGCGCCGCACCTCCCGGCGCGAGCCCACCGCCCGTCACCGCTCCGATCGGCGTGCCGCGCTCGCGAGCGAGATGCTGCACCCAATAGGTCTGCGCCCATCCGTGCGCCACCTCATCGGCTCCCATACGCTCGATGGCTGCGGCGTCGTACGGCAGGAGCTGCTCGTCGCGCAGCATCGCATCGTATGCCTGCCGCCCGATCGAGAAATTTTCGGGCCAGCGCGCGGCGTGCGCATCGATGTACGCCTTCTCGCGAGCGATGGCCCGAAGCGCCGCGTCGCGCGCTGCGGCGAATCGGCGGAAGGCCGCCGTCGGGATCTGAGCCCTCGCCGCGTCGCTGAGGGCGTGCGTGAGAAAGTCCGGCGCACCGGCAAGCTCCTTTGCACCGACCGTGCCCTGCAGGCGGCCCGGCTCCGTGACGAGCGTCTCGGCCGCCGACATGTACGCAGGCGCCCGCGCCAGGCGCGACGTGATGTCATCCCACGCTGCGCGAACGGCCGAAGCGCTCGCGCCCTCGCTCGTCCGGGGCAAGTGCTGAAATTGCGTGAAGACGGCGCCGACGATCGCGTTCCCGGGCGCCGAGTAGTCCCTCTCGTCCGTCTTGTAGACCGTGTACTGACGTTCCATCGACACGAGTTGCGCGCGCAGCAGCGTGGCATCGTCGCGGATCCGCCGATCCTCGCCGGCCACGGGGATCGCCGAAAGGCGGCCCTCCCACTTGAGAATCAATGCCAGATCGCGCGCGTCCTCGCCCGTCGACGGCACGTCGAGCATGCCATCCTCGCCTGGGATGCCGAGTTGGGTGGCGACGAGCGGGTGCAGCTTCGCCCACCCGAAGGTCATATCGCGGGCCAGCGACTGCAGCTGCTGGTCTGGCCGGTCCGTCGCGCGCGACGGCGCGACCGCCACCGTCATGAAGAGCACCGCACCTGCGATCGCCATTGCCGTGGAGCGCATGCGAGCGGCGTTCGGCGCGGCGGCGCGCCCAGCCCGCGGCCTGACATACAACGGCCCGCCGCTTGGTTCGCGACGGGCCGCCGGGATGGACCGCCCGGGTTTAGGAGCCGGGTTGCTTGTTCAGGTTGTGCTTCGTGTAATAGATGTTCCGAGACGAGTGGTTGAGCTGAGAGCGAAGCTGCTGGTGCTCCGCCGTGGTGAGCTTACCGCCGTTTGCCTGACGATCGGCCTTGCGCTCAGCGTTGATGGCGTTGACCCGTTTCATGTCGTGATTGTACTCGGCCTTGGTGATGGAGCCGTTCTTGACACCCTGCTGGATGCGGGCCTGCTGGTTTGCGAGTCGCGCCTTGGGCGTCTGCGCGCTGGCCACGAGCGGCACGGAGGCCGAGACCAGGAGGGCGGCGGCGACGGTGACGCGGCCGAATTGCCCGAGCGCCTTGAGGCTTCTAGGAGAGATGAGGGCAGAATAGTTCATGGCAGTAGCATACC
>Ga0302326_10022992_pt1 | contig 12723 bp, 13 predicted proteins | sample Palsa_T0_3_FD_202264 | JGI IMG/M metagenome (GOLD analysis project Ga0302326, IMG submission 202264) | Peat permafrost microbial communities from Stordalen Mire near Abisko, Sweden - Palsa_T0_3 | ecosystem: Environmental > Terrestrial > Soil > Palsa > Peat permafrost | place: Sweden: Abisko... | reverse complement strand
TCCTCAATGTAGCGGACCATCCGATCTCTCTGCCGTCGGTTGCGTACCCAGTAAAGATCGTAAGACTCATCCTGCCAGAAGGGTTGTCCGGATCGTCCCAACAATTGGTTCGCCTGTCGCGCGGTCCGGGACTTCAACCAGCGCATGATGGCGGGAACAGGCATCCTGGGCAAGATTGGACTTGTCCCCTGCGGTGAGACAAACAGTTAAGAGACTGGTTACCGTTCGATGATAAATGATTTCATTCGAGGCGGCAAAAGTTTTAAGCTGAGGGTGCTGGCGAAGCGGAGACGGGCCATGCGGGCGCGCAACCCGATTGAGGAATAGCCGGCCGGAACTCATCGCGGACGATGGGCAGGGCGTGCTCTTCCCGTCGCGTCCTATAGCTTGGGCCGGGCCCGACGGCCTGCGAGCGAAGACTATGGCTGACCTTATCCTTTGACAAGGGGTTCACCTTCGCACTCATGCTGATGTCGATCTTGCGCTCCTTGAGCAGATCTGTGTAGTCTTGGGAGGCGTACTGAACGCCACGATCCGAATGATGCACTAAGCCTGGACCTGGCGAGCGGCCGCGCAAGGCCACGCGCAGCGCCGCAATGGCGAGGTCGTCTTCCAGGCTGCGGTCCAGCGCCCATCCGATCACTCGCCGTGAAAATGCGTCTAGTACTACCGCCAAGTACACGAACTCAATCTCCAGCCGGATATAGGTGATGTCCGCCACCCAAAGTTGGTCGATGCCGGTCAGCTCTATGGTGGCTGCCAGATTCGGGTAGATCGGCCGGTTATGTTTGGAGTCCGTGGTCATCACCACGAACTTTCCCTTCCTCAGGCAGAGCAGGTTGTCTTCCCGCATAATGCGGCGTACCCGTTTGTGGTTCACTACCCAGCCCTGCCGGCGCAGTTCGGCGGTCACCCGCCGCCAGCCATAACAGGGAAACTCCAACGCGATACCCTGGATGTCGTTTCGCAGGTCCATGTCATCGTCCACCGCCGGCGGGGAGGCTCGCCAGCGGTAGAACCCCGCTCGAGTGACCTGTGCCAGCTCGCACAGCCGTTCCACAGGAAGCGGCGTTGCCAGACTCACTTCCTTCTCGATGAAGGGGTAGACGAGCTGCGGATACTCAATGCCTGCAGCTTCCGCTGCTCCTCTGCATGTTGCAAGCACCGGTGCAAAAAATCCAGTTCCATGGCCTGCCGGCCCACCTTGCGTTCCAGCTCGGCGACCCGCTTCTCGTCAGCCCGGCTTTTGCCGTTGCCCGAGAAAGCTTTCGCGCCGAGATCGCGCAACTCCTTTTTCCAGCGGTGCAAAACGTTTGCGTTGACTTCACAGGCGCGGGCTACCTCCGCTAGCGAGGCACCCAACTCCAGACGCCGGGCAGCGGCTTCCTTGAATTCTTTGGTGAACTTCCTTCGGGACTGGCTCATGGCTCTCTTCTCCATTTAATGAAAATTGAGCCTTAACCGGTTGTCTCATTTTAGGGGCCCACTCCAAAGAGACCAGGTGATGCATGACGCCGGACAAGATTCGAGCCGATAGCCGCAGGGCCGAGAGCCGAGGTGGGAAAACCGTTACGTTGTTTGTGTCGTTGCTGGCCACGGTGGCCGGAGCCACCGCCTCTCTAAAATGATTTGCCTTCTAACGGGACTTTCAGTCGCCAAAGGGCTGGAAACGGTGAGTCACGGAGGACCTTCAACAATCGGTATCGACACCCTCTACCGATCCGGTGGCAAGATACCCGAGGTTGTATTTGTTTACCGCGTCAGATCGCCGCATAGGTACTGGCGGGCGTTGCGGATCAAAGGGTAGAGATAGATGTCTTTGATGGATTGACCATGTTTTTTGTGGTCGTGGTCCATGCGACCTCGCCCGGTGGTCTGTCCAACCAAAATCCAGTTGGCGGCCCGGTAGCAGGTTCCGCGGAACCGGGCCGCGTCCACCAACGTTTCCAGCAGCAACGGGCGGTGCCCGTAGCGGGTCTCCCAGTCGCGTGGCATTTGCCGGGCGCTCAGCGCCAGGATCTTGCTGGCCAGTCCTGGGACTCGCACCCACGGCAGGATCAGGAACCGGCTATTATTGACGATCGATTGCAGATTGTGGGGCCGCTGCCGGTCGTTCCACCCGATCCACGCATCTCTGGGCTGCATCTTCCAGGCTGGCGACGTCCAGAGAAGACATGCCAGTTCTCGGTCGCGATTGCGCACAAAGTAGCGTAGGTGCGCGCCGAACGGTACACCGCATCCCAGATAGTGATGACGTTCCATCTGCTCCCGCCACAAGCGGCTCTCCGCTTTGCCTTCCACCAGAATCAACTGCAGCGGCTCGCAATCGCTCACAGCGCAGTTGATGGCTGCAGGTTCCAAACAGGGTGCGGATATATCGATCCGGCGCGGACCCCTTCCTCCTAAACGCCGAAGCTCCGGAAGCGTCAGTGCTCCTTCGGCGGCGAGCCGCTCCAGCAGTTGCCGGCATTCATGATTCTTCAACCCTCCATTGGGTCGTTTCCACTCCAGCAACTCGCAGACTGTGCGCGCGATCTCCGTCACCCCCAGGCCGGAAAACTGCGCCGCGATCTGGCGTATCAACTCCAGTTCGCGATGGTCGAACGTGCGTCCGCAAAAGGTCAGGGAGTCAGGCATGGGATTGGGTTTGAGGGAGGATTCGGCGCGACACAATCCGCGCCCGGCACAATGTCCAGTGTCACGGTTTGCGGCGCACGCAACAACCCAACCATCCGGGTAAAAGCGTCCTTACCCTGCTGCCCGCAGGTGCGCAGCACGCTCACCAGCACTTGCTGCGTGCGCGCTCCCTCCCAGGTCCGGCTCCCGCCCCATACCTTACGCGCGATCACCATCCCTCGAATGCCTCGCTCGGCCGCGTTGTTGGTGGCATCCAGACCGGGACAGTAGAGGAAGGCGAACATCCAGGGCCGTTCATGATCCAGATGGCGCGCCAACCGCCGGTTCGCCGGGTTCCGGTAGCGGACTTCCAGCATACGGTCCAGCTTGGCCTCCACTCGCCCGGTAGCGACGCACATGCCGTGCTCGGAGATTTCACCCTGCTCATACCGGTCGCGTAACTGAAGGCTTCTCCGCAGCAGATCCAGTACTGCCAAGGGAAAGGCGGCAGCGGCCGGGGTAGCGATCTGCGCCATCTCCCGGCAGCGCTTCAGCAGATGGCTCACGCAACTTTGATGCAAGGCCAACCGGAACCGGTAGTATGGCGCCCAGCCGTCATGCACCAGGAACGCGCTGTAGTCTGCGCCCAGAATCGTTACCGACTGCTCGTATCCTCGTCCCGGCAGAATCGCGTACACCGTCACCTGAGCGCTCACCGCGACATGCAGCCACTGTAGATGTCCGCCCACTCTCCAGCCGGTTTCATCCACCCCGTTCACCGAGCTTTGCCATGCTGTTGCCACCAATCCGGCATAGGTCGGCTCCGCCTGATGGGCCATGCGAGCCAGCGCCCGGCACAGTCCCGCGCGACTGGCCTCCAAGCCGAATCCATACGACAGGACTTGTCGTGTGTGCCCTAGCGACAGTCCCATCTGCTTATTGAGGATCGCAGCCAAGGTCAACGCCTCCGGACCCAGTTGTACCGCCCCCACTCCCACTGCATCGGAGGTCTGCAGTGGATGGCCTCCTTGCACCCGACGCGCACACCCCCGGCACCGGCCCACCGCGATATCAAAGCGGCGCACCACGGTCCGCCGCACGATGTCCTCCTGATACTGCGCCTGACAACTCTCCGGCTGCACGTCGCTGCCACCGCAATGCGGGCAACACGGGGGCAGGGGGACCGAGATCTGCTCATCGACACGCGAAGGAATGGGACGGCAGGTTTGCCTACCGTAGTTCCGGCCCGGCTTACGTCCTGGCCGCTGAGGATTGGACTTTGGTTTTCCGCGGGAATGCGGCGCCGCCTGCCGTTTGGCGGCCCGCAGAGCCGCTTCCAACTCCCGGCGTAGGCGCTCGCTCTCCCGTTTGAGCCGCTCGTTTTCTTTCTCCAGCCGCCCAATCTTTCGTTGCTGCCGCTCGATTTCCCGCTCGGCCCGGTCTAACTCTTTTCGCGGAATAAACTCGATCACCTCGGGTGGCTCACTCGCTTCTCGCCTGTCCGCTGCTCTCATCCACCTTACAGTAGCCGAACGCGCGGCTTTTGTCCAGCGAATTCTCCGAACACCCTATATTCAGTGGTATCTCAAGCTGGTAAACAAATACCCAAGGTTTTCCTTCGGGGCGCTGGCGTTCCCGAAAACCTCATCGCCTATATTGGTTCTCTAATAGGAAAACCAGTTGAATTTTACTCTTGTTTCATCAGCTATAGCCACGCAGACAAGGCGTTCGCACGGCGACTTCACGACACCCTACAAGGCCGAGGAATTCGCTGCTGGCTCGATGAACATCAACTCCTTCCGGGCGATGACATCTATGAGCACGTAGACCGTGGCATTCGACTCTGGGACAAAGTCTTGCTTTGCTGCTCAAAAGCCTCCTTGTCAAGCTGGTGGGTAGATAGCGAGATTGGCAAAGCCTTCGCCAAGGAACAGGCACTCATGAAGGAGCGTGGCCAGAAAACTCTTGCGCTGATTCCCCTGAACCTCGATGGGGAATTATTCTCGTGGAAGGACGGCAAGGCTGACGAAATCCGCCGCCGATTGGCGGCAGACTTCACAAACTGGCAGCGGGATAGCGCAAAGTTTGATGCTCAATTTGAGCGGGTCACGCGGGCGCTGCGAACTGGCGATGGTGGTCGCGAGACACCACCAACGCCCCGAATCTAATGGTTTGGCCAACGCCCAACTTTAACTCTTTCCCGGTTAAGCCGGTTAGCTGCCCCGGCTTCAACGCACACGGGCCGCGACGTGAAGCCGCCGCGCCCGACATGCGCATCTTGGACCTGCGACCAGCGACGCGCCTTTGTGTGCCCCTGGTGCGAAACTCCGCAGGGAATTCGGGGAGCTTCGGTACCTTCTAAGTACTTGGGAACACGTTCTGTGACGCACCGTGCTACCCGCTTTTTGTGGTTAGAAGGCAGGTGCTTTGCAACGTAGTCGGCAGTTCCGTTGTTAGTATCATTGGCGTGGTTCGATCTTTGTGACAGAGACTTCGTTTATCGAGGCACCGCTGCCATTGGCAAAACGCGCTGCTCGTATCGGCTCCTGGAGTCGAGCGACGCGCTGAGCGGCAAGATCAGCTAGCTAGCAGGGAGCTTAGGCCGCCGCCCTTGACTAGAACATCGTGAGTCGTGAATGCGAGCCGGATGTCGTCGTCGCCGCCTTCGGCGTAGAGGAACTGACTCCAAGGCAGCACATAAGTCCACTTCAAGAGAACGATTTCAAGTGCTGCAGGGCGTTCCTGGGTGGTCGTCTTCCAAGATTTCTGGTTATCGGTCGAAAGAGTGGTCATGGGTTCGTTCCCTCCTAACCTGCTTTGTCACACTGGGATGCCAAGTGGGCAGCGGTGTCGGCGCTTCGTGCCGCGCTACGTGGGCGGCTAGTTCGCGCGCGGCTGCGGCACCTCGATACGAGCCCTGATGAAGGCCCGGGCGAGCCTTTCGCGCTAACTCGGATGCTGATTGCCGCGCGGTCGAGGTCGCACCAGCCGATGGCACGCTTGCTCAGAAATCTCCTGCGCTTCTCTTAAACTGACACCGTGTTTCCGTTTTATATAAGACTTTATACCATGTGACAACTGTCGAACCTGCGCCGCACGGACGTGCCGCGAAGCGACTTGGCCCCGTCGTCTTTGGCGTCAGCCGCCAAAACACGAACGCCCGCGATGCCGGCAGCTTGCCAGGTGCGTGGCTCGCGCGAGTCTTTGAGACGCGCGACGATCTATCATGAATGCGTGAGTATTCAAGACGTAGTCGTCCAGTAGGGGATGTCCGCGATACGCATCGACAAATGGCTCTGGGCCGCCCGCTTCTTCAAGACCCGCTCGCTGGCCTCGCGCGCCTGTGAGCTGGGCAGAATTGAGTCCAACGGACAACACGTCAAGCCCTCGCGGGAGGTCCGGGTGGGCGACCTGCTGCGAGTCAAGAACGACAGCGGCGAGTTTCAAATCGAGATCCTGGCCCTCAGCGAAATGCGAGGCCCGGCGCCGATTGCGCAGACGCTGTACCGCGAGACGGAAGCCGGCCGCGAGTTCCGTTTGAAGCTGGCCGAAGAGCGCAAGGCGATGCCGCGCTATGAAACCTCCACCGAGGGCAGGCCGTCCAAGCGCGATCGCCGGGAAATCGCGCGGCTGCGCGGACGGGGCTAGTTTAATCGCCCGACGGCAGATTGTTCTTCGTCAGAAATTCTTTGATCGTCACGTATATCCTGGTGCGCTCCTCCGGCGAAAAGTTTCCGTGATGGCCGCCCGGGATGGTCAGCAATCGATTCTGCACGCCCGCCTTGGTGAGCGCTGCATGCAGCCGCACGGCCTGCTGGTAGTTCACGGTTGGATCGTCGTCGCCATGAATGGTCAAAACGGGCGGCTGATCCGCACGAATGTAACTCAACGGAGAGAGGCGGCGCGCGAGTTCGCCGCGATTGGGCAAGCCTCCGAACCATTGCACCGCGAGATTGGCTTGGTGCGGCCCATCGATGACGTCGCCTACATCGGCCACGCCGTACCAATTGACGATGGCCGCCACTTTGGGCAACGGCGCGCCCTCGCATTCGCGATCCAGGCCCGCGCTTTCGGGAATCATTCCGGTGGTCAGCGCGAGATGGCCGCCCGCGGATTCGCCCATGGACACGATGCGATTGACGTCGAAGTTGTAGGTTTTGGCCTGCGCGGCAATGAATCGCAGCGCGCACAGACAGTCTTCCACCGCGGCCGGCGCCAGCGCCACACGGGCCAGGCGATACTCCACGTTCACCACATTCCATCCCATCTCGAACCACGGGATGCGAGACATCTGGGACGCCTCTTTGGAGCCTACAGCCCAGAAACCGCCGTGAAAATGGATCAGCGTGGGTTGCGGAGCGGTGACGCCGTGACGCCGGTAAATATCCAGCTTCACTTCGGTATTTCCGGCGGTGACGTAAGTGACATTTGGAACTACGTCGTAATCGTTGGATGCGTGAACCGCCCAGGCGGCCTGCGGCGACAACTGGGCGAACGCGGCTGGGGCGGCAAACAAGACCGCTACGACAATCGAGCGGATCGGCATCATTTTGCGATCTCCAAAATCTTGTTGGCGAAGTAATCGGGCGCGTCCAACATGGCGCCGTGACCCTGGCCTTCTAGAACAACCATACGGCAGCCGGGAATGGCGTCGCACACAAAGAACGCCGCGTCCCAGAGAAGACCGGCGGTTTCACTTCCAAGCAATACCGTCGTCGGAGCTTTCCAATTCGCGAGGCTTGGTCCCGACGGCCGATAGGTATTGACGGCGCGGGACTCGCGCGGCAGCGTGGGCGAAATCTCCAGCACCATCGGCCAAATCGGCGAAGACGCCATCATCGCAACGCGGTCCGGAGGAACTCCCACCTGATCGCGTAGAAAGGAAGTCACAACCTGCGCGCGATCCCCGGCTTCGAGCGCCCGCTCCATGTTCGCGACCACGTCCGTCTCGGTTGGCTTCAGCACGACGGGAGGTTCATAGAGGATCAAATGAGAAACGGTTTTCAAACGATCCAGAGCGTCGATTGAAGCCAGCGCGCCGTAGGAATGCGACAGAACAATCACGGGCCCGCCGATGGATTCGACAACACCGGCGATGTCATCGGCTTCGTTGGCGATCGAATATCGCTGCGCGTCGCCGCTGGGCGCGCGTCCGCGCCGGTCCATAGCGTAAACGGTGAAATGCTCCGCAAGCGGCGACAACACCGGTCCCCAGGTGAGCGTTCCGTTCAAAAGCGCGCCATGAATGAGCAACAACGCCGGACCCGAGCCGGCCTTCTGCACGGAAATCTCGACCCCGTCGTGAGATCGAATTATGAAGCGCCCGGCTGCCATCAGAACTCCAATCGATCCTTCTTGGACTCGATCTTCACCGGGTCCACGCCAGGGACCTTTTTCAGATCGTCCGACGTTTTGAAACTTCCCTTGGATTGGCGATATTGAACGATCGCTTCCGCCTCTTTCGACGTCAACTCCAGGCCCGTTTCCAGATCCTTGGCCGACGCTTTGTTCACGTTGATTTTGAGAACGGGAAAATTCTTCGCGAGGTAGGCGACGATGGTGTCGACGTCCGAATCGGGAACGTCGGTTACCTCCTGCAGCATCTCGGTCACTTTCGATCGCCACCATTGCTTGGTGCCTTGCTGGCCGATCACGGCGTTCGGCGAGTGGCACATACTGCAAACCATCACAAATGTTTCCTGGCCCGGACCGTCAGGGAGAGTTTGGGCACAGGCGGCGATAGCGATCAGGCAAAGCAACGAAAACTTTACGCCCACAGCTTGTCGATCAACGCTCCGGCGGTTCCGGTGGGCCGCTCGGCGCGGCCGTTGTGCAGGTAGGTGGTGCGCAGGTGGTCCAAGCCGAGCAGATAAAGGATGGACGCATGAATATCGTGAACGTGGTGCGGTTCTTCTAAGGCGCGCAGGCCGATTTCGTCCGTAGCTCCGATCGCTTGGCCGCCCTTCACGCCGCCGCCCGCCATCCAGATGGTGAAACCCCAGGGATTGTGATCGCGCCCCGCCTTCTCATCGTTCGGACTGCCCTGCACAAAAGGCGTGCGGCCGAATTCGCCGCCCCACACCACCAGCGTGTCTTTCAACATACCGCGCGCTTTTAAATCCGCGAGCAAACCGGCCACCGGCTTGTCGCACGATCTGCAATTTTCGGTGTGATTCGATTCCAGGTTGGTGTGCGCGTCCCAGCGCGAGCCCGATCCGTTGTAGCATTCCACGAATCGAACGCCGCGTTCTACCAAGCGCCGGGCGAGGAGAAGGTTGGTTCCGTAGGCCTGCGTCGCCGGATCGTCCATGCCGTACAGTTTCTTGGTGGCTTCCGATTCGGAGCTGAGATCCACCGCGTCCGGAGCGGACGACTGCATGCGATAGGCCAGTTCATAAGAGCGAGTGCGCGCGTCCAATTCGGTGTCGTCCTGTTTGTCGCGGCCAAACCGGTCGTTGATGGCTTGCAGAAAATCCAGCTTGTTGCGTTCCTGCGCGCCGGTCATTCCGTTGGGCGGTTTCAGGTTCAAGATGGGCGTGTCGCCCTTGCGGAACAGCGTGCCCTGATAGGTGGCGGGCAGAAAGCCGGAGCTGTAATTCTGGACGCTGCCCAAAATCTCCTTGTCATCCTGCATGACGACGAAGGTGGGCAGGTTCCGATTCGCGGTGCCCAAGCCATAGGTAACCCAAGCGCCCATGGAAGGCCGTCCGGCCAGGATCTCGCCGGTATTCATCTGGCAAACTGCGCCTACGTGATTGACGCCGTCGGCCTGGCAGGAGTGAACCAAGGCGATATCGTCCATGTGTTCGGCGATATTCGGCATCCAGTCCGAAACCCACAGGCCACTCTCGCCGTACTGCTTGAAGGTGCGGCGAGTGGGATAGAGGCCGTTGCGCGTGGTGCCGAAAGCGCTCTGCAATGTTTCCGGATGGTAGGACGGCGGGATGGGCTGCCCCGCATATTTCAGTAGCGCCGGCTTGGGATCGAAGAGATCGACATGGCTGGGCGCGCCTTCCATGAAGCACCAGATGATGGATTTGGCGCGCGGGGTAATTTGCGGTTTCTTGGGCGCCAGCGGATCGACGGCCGTGGCGGCGTAGCCATCCTGATCGAGCATCGCGGCGAGCGCGATGGCCGCGAGTCCGCTGCCGGCTTGAGTGAAGAATTGCCTGCGATTGGCCACGTTCCAATGATGCTTGAGCTGGTCTAACATGTCGGCGCTCTCAGTTGATATACAAAAATTCGTTCGAATCCATCAGCATGTGGCACAGGTCCACGAAAGCTGCCGCGCGCGCCTGGTCGATTCCCTCCGGCAAATTCGCAGGCAGAGGCGGATGGGCGTCGTTGCCTGCCAAGCGAGCGGCCATGATCGGGGTCTGCCTGGCGAGAAAATCTTCGGCCAGCTTTTGCTCGTCGGCGTTGGCCGCGCGGCCGTAGGCCAAACGAAACGCGCGATCCACCTGCGCCGCGGGCGCGAGTCCGCTGTCGTTGAGAACGCGCCCAGCCAGCTTGCTGGCCCAATCCAGGACCAGCTCATTATTCAAAAGATCGAGCGACTGCGGCGGCGTCACGGTGTTCTTTCGATAATCGCAGCTCTCAAAAGTGTTCGCGGTGTCGAACTCCTGCAACAGCGGATAGGGCAGGTTGCGGCGAACAAAAATATAGACGCTACGGCGATCGCTTTGCGCCGGATCTTTCTCAGTTCGCCAGCCGCCGGCCGCTGCCGACGCAGCTAGCGCGGTGATTAATCCCGGAGGAACCGGAGGATACACGCCCGGTCCGCCCATTTGCGGATTTAAGAGACCGCTGGTGGCCAGCATGGAATCGCGAATGGCTTCCGCTTCCATGCGGTGACGGGGATAACGCCACAACAGCTTGTTCTCGGGATCGGCTTCGGCGGTCTTCGCAGCGTAGTCCGACGCTTCCTGATAGGTGTTCGAGAGCAGAATGAGGCGATGCACCTTTTTCATGCTCCAGCCGTTGTCTACAAAATAACCAGCGAGATAATCCAGCAGCTCGGGATGCGTGGGATGCGCTCCCATGCGCCCGAAATCGCCGGGCGTGGCGACGATGCCGCTCCCAAAATGATAGTTCCAGATGCGATTCACCATCACACGCGAGGGCAGAGGGTTGGAGGGATCGGTCAGCCACGCCGCCAGCGCGCTGCGGCGGCCGGTGGAGTTCACGCCCGCCGGCGGAATGATTTTCGCATCGCCTGGATCGAGAATCGAAAGAAATCCGGGCTGCACTTCGTCGCCTGGAGCCGACATGCTGCCACCGTGCAATATATAGGTTGGAGGCGCGCCAGCATTCAGATCCTTCATGAACTGGCCTTCGGGCAGCGGCGCGGGCTTGATGGAATCGAAGGTTGCCAACTGAGCCTTCAGTTCGGCATAGCGCTTGGCATTGTCGCCTTTCAGCGCCTTCACCGGATCGCCCGGGCCGCCCAGGCGCGTTTCGGCGATGTGATAAATCTGCAGATCGAGAGGCGTCCGCCCGGCGGGGTCCTTGGCAATCACGGCTTGCACTTCGTCCGTCAGGAGGGTGGCGGAGTTCTTCCTGCGCTCTTCCAGAATCGGGGCCATGATCCTGGCCATCTCGCCCCGGATGTCTTTAGTCTTGGCATCCCACGCCGCATATTGCTCGTCGTATCTGCGCCGGGCTTCGGGATCGGCCAACGGCAGCGGGCCATCGCCGAACGTGGTGTTGGCAAAGAAGGCCTGGAGTCGATAGTAATCCTTGGTCAAGATTGGATCGAACTTATGATCGTGGCAGCGGGCGCATCCGAACGTCATGCCGAGGAAGGCGACGCCGGTTACGGTGGTCATGTCGTCCAGCGTTTGATGGCGGCGCTCGAACAGATCCACCGCATTGGTTTCGTCGATCCAGTGGCGATTGAAACCCATCGCGACCAGCGCCTCTGGATTACCGGGATATAGTTCATCGCCCGCGATTTGTTCCTTGACGAAACGATCGTACGGCTTGTCGTCGTTGAAGGCTTTGATGACGTAATCGCGATAGCGCCAGACATTGGGGCGCGTTTCATCGGCCTTGAAGCCGTTGCTATCGGCGTAACGCGCGACATCCAGCCAATGGCGGCCCCAGCGTTCGCCGTAAGCGGGCGAGGCAAGCAGCCGATCCACCACCTTTTCCCACGCGTTAGGCGATTTGTCGCTCAGGAACTCCTGGATTTCCTCCTGGGTGGGGGGGAGGCCGGTCATGTCGACGGTGGCGCGTTTTAAGAGCGTGAGGCGATCGGCGGGCGCGTTGGGCTGGAGGTTTTTCTCTTCGAGCTTGGCGAGGATGAAGGCGTCGATGGGGGTTTTGACCCAGGTTTTGTCCTTTACCGCGGGCAGCGGCGACTTTTTCACCGGCTGAAAGGCCCAGTAGCTCTTTTGGGCGGGGGTGAAGACGTGCGGCGCTTCGGCCGCGAACAAAGGCAAACTCAAAAAAACGAAGCCAAACCCGGCAGACACGTAGCGCATGCACACCTCCGCTTCAGTAGGTATATCAGTTTAAAGGCTCAAATGGAAGGGCCGGTTTGGGGCTTGGGGATTGGGGGCTGGAGGTTGGGGATTGGCGGTGGGTTGCGCATCAGGAGTATTTTTGTGTTTGGTGACGATTATTTTGGGAAATTTTGGGCAAACGAAGTCAATTTGAGCAATCGCCCGAACGCTCGACGGGGTCGTTCGACAAGGGGCATCGGATCAAGGGTAGACCACGGATGGTGAGAAGTGGCTGGGCGTGGCGGGTAAGCACTTGAGGGACATAGGGATATGAGAAGGATGCGGGAGTAACCGCGCGGAAAGGAGGGGGCAAAGAGATCAGGTGCATGATGCGGAGCTGAATCTGGGCCTTCTGAGGAACACGCGCAAAACGGAGCGCGGCGCGAGCGAGTTCCTGATCCGCTTGGAGGTGCGCGCCGCACCCTTTGCGCTTCTGAGGAACCTCGACAGAGAGCGTTCGGTATGAGTGAGTTGGGCGATGTGCGCGGCGACTCAAATCGGATATAGGTAATTTTGGACACAACTCTCCCTACATGGGCGGGGCCGATTTCTATCCGGATTCAAATTGAGAAAGATCACAGCGACCGATGGCGGCCAAGCC
>Ga0302326_10022990_pt1 | contig 12724 bp, 14 predicted proteins | sample Palsa_T0_3_FD_202264 | JGI IMG/M metagenome (GOLD analysis project Ga0302326, IMG submission 202264) | Peat permafrost microbial communities from Stordalen Mire near Abisko, Sweden - Palsa_T0_3 | ecosystem: Environmental > Terrestrial > Soil > Palsa > Peat permafrost | place: Sweden: Abisko... | reverse complement strand
AAACGTATCGTCATACGCCTTGATCAGGATCAGCACCTCGGCCTGCAAGCGGGTCAGATCCTCCGCGGTCTTTCCCCAAAGCGGACTGTCCTGGTCGATGGGATGCACAACCGTCCACGGCGTTATCAGGAACATGACGCCCTCGCGCTCCAGATTCAAGAGCTGAAAGTTGCGCTTCAGACCGCTGCCATCGTTAGGTTCCACGGTCATGAGCAGGATCTTGGCCGTGGCTTCTACGAGCGCGTTGGAACGCCGATTCACGATGCGAAACTCGAGCGCGGTTCCATCCTGATAAGGCGCGATCAGTATCCTGTCGCTGAAACCGATGCGCGCCGATGGTTTCGATATGCGCCCGAACAAGAGTCCCGTAGCCACCGCCAGACCCAGCACGCCGGTCAGCGCTTCGAACGCCGCCACAATGTTGGCGCCGATGCCGTGCGGCGCGATGTTGCCGTAACCCACTGTGCTCAACGTGTGCGAGCTGAAGAAGAACACGTTTAGGAATCGCCTTAGCACGGTGGGCGCATCGGCGCCATCGAGCTGGTCCACGCCCACGGCGTAATAGATGCACGCGAAGACGAGGTTGACGAAGACGTATCCGAGGAAAACCGAGCCCAGGAACGCCGGCCAGCCCAGGTTGATCAAGTACAAGTAGGGGTGGACATCGCGCCAGGCGCCGCCGGCGCGGCGCACGTTGAAATCGCCATTCTTATTGATGACGCGGTCCAGCGGTTTGATGTACTGCTGCGTCAGCCCTGGGTCGAAGCCGGGTTTCTTCATGATTCACCTGTGACGGCTGTGGTCACGCCAGCCGCGCCGTCCAGCCAGCCGCGGATCAAATGCTCAGGGTCGCTTTTCAGATCGAGCGGTTCCACCGTCGTCTCGCGGCCGTTTTCTATCTGCGCCGCGACGATGCCCTGGGCCGTGGGCCGCAGTTCCAGGCGCCTGTCGCGAGCCTCCAACCGCAATGTGGAACCCAGCCACACGATGTGGATCTTGATGCGCATGGAATGGCCGACGCGCGCGGCATCCCGCAGCAGCGCCGCGGTGAAAGGCCCCTGCTTCAGTTGCTCCGCGAAGGGCGCCGCCGCTTGCGTGGCCGCGCGCTCGCTTTCGCGCCGGCGGTGCTCGGTTTCGCGGTTGGCCCGTCCCTCTTCGGAATTTTCCAGGCTCTTGAGGTTATTTTCCAGATCGTCGAGAAAGCTCATCTATATTACTTATACTGGATGCAGCAGCATGACGCCCAACGCCACTCGCGAGCGCTTGACCAAACTGCGGCACGGCTTGCTGGCACTGCACAAATATTTGCTCGATTCCGAGCGTGGCGCTTACGTGCGCGACGTCGAACCCATCACCACGTCCGGACAATTTCTGAACCTGGTGCTCAACGACCCGTGGTTCGCGTGGCTCCGTGAACTCTCGCAGCTGATTGTGTTGATCGATGAGACCTTCGATCTCGACGAGCCGGCCTCGCCCGAGGATGCGGCGCGGCTGATCGCGCAGGCGCGGGCATTGGTATTGCCGGCCGAGCAGGGAACCGGCTTCGCGCGCCGTTATTACGATGCCATGCAGCGGGACCCCGGCGCCGTGCTGGCGCACCGCGACATGATGAGAGTGTTCGCGGAGCTGGGATAACCCTGGTACAGGACTCCTCCGGGATAGAATAAAGGCGTCTCAGCAAAGGTCGGCAACCGGAATGAAAATCCTTGTCTCGGCGGCGTGCTTACTTGCATGCGCTTTCTTATCGAACGCGCAAATCACAGCTACCCTGAAAACCTCACCCGAGGGATCGAATGAAATTGTCGTCAAAAACAATGGGGCGGTAAGTCTGGCGGCATTTGCAATCACGGCGCACCGAAAGGCCGACGATGAGACGTTGCGCGCGCTGCCCGCCCAGTCGCTGGATCCGCCGGCCAGATTTTATTTCGATTCGACGATGGATCCGGCGGTGACGCCGCTGCTGCCAAACGAGGAGCGCACGGTTGCGCGGAGTTCGGTGCTGCTATCTCGAGCGGGCGGCGAGAAACACTTCATTACCTTTGAGGAGCCGGTTGTCGTTGGCGGAATTTTCGCCGATGGCGCGACTGCCGGCGACGCGGTCTTGATTTCCGGGCTGATGTTGCGCCGGAGCAACATGTTGCTGGCGGTGGAGACGACGCTCGAAGCTCTTTCCGATGCAGGCGGCCGCAACATACCGCGCGAACAACTGATCGAGCAGTTTAGGAAAATGGCGGAATTTGTGAACCATTGGTACATTCCGCCGGAAGAACAGATCAGCCGCAGCCTTTATCTATCGATGATTGAGAAGTTGCTGCATGTGCCGGAAGGGCCGCTCGGATCCGCATTTCCGCCGACTAGCTTTGTCGAGCGAGAAACCGCCGAGTTGAGACAGCAGCGCGCCAGACTGGCGGAATCGCGTCCCAGCCTCGAGGCAGCGCGGAGCTGGTAGCCGCGTGCTGGCTTGGATACCAGAACGGGACGACCGCTCCCCGGGCGCAGCGGCAGGCGATTTTGCCAATCGGCCGCAGGTTGCCAACCCGCCCCACAATTGCCGGCTGGGCGCCCCCGGATGGCATCCCATGTGCAATGCCCGGCCCGTGCGCGTCCTCGCCTTCCTTACTCTGACGCTGTACCCACTCCTCGCGCAATTCAAGAGCACCGTCCCGCTGGTGATTGCGCCGACTACGGTCACTGATCCAAAGGGCCGCTTCGTCGACGGACTCACGGAAAAGGAATAACCCGATTTCGCTGGTGGTGGTGATCGAAGCGAATTCAAGTTCGGTTGCGATTCTCGATAAGTTACACGGCGCCGGGATTCTCTTCTCCGACCTGTTAGCCGCAGACGCCGGAGAGACCGCGGTTGTATCGGTCAGCTATGAGGCCAGAGTGGCGCTGAATTTTACTTCCGATTCCAGCCGACTGACACGGGTGCTGAGGGACCTTCGGGTGCAAGGCGATAGCGCCGCGCTGCTCGATGGCGTTCTCCAGGCGCTGCATTTATTAGCTACGCGCGATCCCGCGAGGCGGCGCATCGTTCTGGTGATCGCGGAAAGCCGGGACCGATCGAGCAAGGTGAAGTTACCCGATTTGCTGCGCGACAACCAACTACGGAATACGGCGATCTATTGGCTGACTTACTCGACGTTTCTGGCACCGTTCACGAATAAGCCGAAAAGCGTTTGGGACCGGATGACGGAAGAGGAAAAGGAAGACCCCAAGCGGGATCCCTTGGGGATTCAAGGCAAAATCAAGTACCCATGGCCGGAAGAAGAAGAGCCCTTGCCGCCCGATATGGCGCCGGGCAGTCTGTTCAATATATTCACTGAACTGGGTCACAAATCGGACGTGGATGCCGCCAACCTGTTGTCGCGTACCACGGGCGGACGCACGTTTAGCTTTTTAAAGCAGAGTGGGCTCGAAGAGGCGATTCACGCGGTAGCCAACGAAGTCCACCGGCAATACATAATCAGTTTTCAGCCGAAACTGGACGCCGCCGGGACGTTCCACACGATACGCGCCGAAGTGAGAGACCGGCCGGACCTGCATGTCCGCACGCGCGCCGGGTATTGGCGGATTCAATAGCTGGTAAGGGAAGCGCAAGGCGTCAGCGGCAGGCGGATTGACAATCCGCCGCAGGTTGCCAACCTGCCCCACACAAAGAAGAGATCAAGGCCTGGTAATACATCCTCTCTACCACCCTAAAACCTTGCTATACTAGTACTTAACCCAACATGGCAGATCAGGAACAACCACCCCAAGGCCAGCTTCCGCTCCCCGGTTCGCCCGGTTCCGATGGCGGCAATAAGAACATCGTTCCCACCAATATCGAAGACGAGATGCGCAGCTCTTACCTCGCTTACGCCATGAGCGTAATCGTGGGCCGCGCCTTACCCGATATCCGCGACGGCCTCAAGCCGGTGCATCGCCGCATCCTTTACGGGATGCAGCAAATGGGCCTTCAGCCCAACCGGCCCACGCGCAAATGCGCCCGCATCGTCGGCGACGTGATGGGCAAATATCACCCGCACGGCAATCTGGCCGTCTATGACGCCTTGGTGCGCCTGGCGCAGCCGTTTTCGTTGCGCTACCCGCTGGTGGAAGGCCAGGGCAACTTCGGCTCCGTGGATGGCGATCCGCCCGCGGCCGACCGTTACACCGAAGCCCGCCTCTCGCGCATCGCCACCACCCTGCTCGAAGACCTGGACAAAGAGACGGTCGACTTCAAACCGAATTACGACGATAGCGAAGTCGAGCCGGAAGTTCTGCCCGCACGAATTCCCAACCTGCTGGTCAACGGCTCATCCGGCATCGCCGTTGGCATGGCCACCAACATTCCGCCGCACAACCTCAACGACATCGTCAACGCCACCATCCACCTGATCCGGAATCCGCAAGCGCCGCTGGCTACGATTTTGGAAATGGTGCCCGGCCCTGATTTTCCCACCGGCGGATTTATCCTGGGGCGCAACGGGATTTTCGAAGCCTACACCAGGGGCCGCGGCCATTTGAAGATCCGCGCCCGCGCCGCCATCGAGAAGACCGGCAAGGATCGCGAACAGATCGTCGTCACCGAAATTCCCTATCAGGTCAACAAATCGAAGCTGCTCGAACAGATCGCTGAAATGGTCAATGAGAAGCGCATCGAGGGCATCGCCGACGTCTTCGACCATAGCGACCGGGATGGCATGCGCATCGTCATCGAGTTGAAGCGCGGCGAGCAGGCCGAGGTGGTGCTCAACAACCTCTATAAGCACACCCAGCTGCAAATCGGCTTCGGCATCATTATGCTGTCCATCGTCAACGGCCAGCCGCGCGAGCTGGGCCTGGTGGATTGCCTCAAGTACTTCATCGACCACCGCATCGAAGTGGTCCGCCGCCGCACTGAGTACGAGCTGCGCCGCGCCCGCGACCGCGAACATTTGCTGCTCGGTTTCCAGAAAGCGCTGGACAATCTCGACGAAGTCATCAAGCTCATCCGCGCTTCAGGCGCTCCTCGGGAAGCGCGCGATTCGCTCATCGGCCGGTTCCAGTTCAGCGAAAAACAGGCGCAAGCCATCATCGAATTACAGCTCCAGCGCCTCACCGGCATGGAGCGGCAGAAGATTCTCGACGAGTTGGCGGATATCCAGCGCCGTATCGCCGAGTACCTCGAAATTCTCGGCTCGGACAAGATCCTGCGCAACCTCATCGTCAGCGAGCTCAAGGAAGTGCAGAAGGATTACGGCGACGCGCGCCGCACGGAGATCGTCGAAGACACCGGCGAGATCAAGCTGGAGGATCTGGTCGCGGTTGAGGACGTGGCGATTACCGTCACGCGCGGCGGTTACCTGAAGCGCACTTCGGTGGATACTTACCGGAGGCAGACGCGCGGCGGCAAAGGCCGCATCGGCATGGGCACGCGCGCCGAAGACGTGGTGGATCACCTGATCGTGATGTCCACGCACAGCTACCTGCTGATCTTCACCACGCGCGGCCGCGTCTACTGGTTGAAGGCGTACGAAATTCCCGATGCCAGCACCACCGGCAAAGGCAAGCATATTTCCAATTTGATCAGCCTGCAGCCGGATGAAACCGCCAAGGCGTTCCTGCCCGTGAAGGATTTCGTGCCTTCCGAGTTTATCGTCATGGTCACGAAACACGGCGTCATCAAAAAGAGCGAGCTTACCGAGTTCGATAACCCCTTGTCGCGCGGCATTATCGCGGTCTCTCTCGATGAAGGCGATGAGCTCATCGGCGCCAAGATCACGCACGGCGATAACTACATTTTCCTCGGCTCGCACCTGGGCCAGGCGATTCGCTTCGCGGAGAGCCAGGTGCGGCACATGGGCCGGCAGGCCCGCGGGGTTCGCGCCATGGACCTTTCCGCAGGGGATTCCCTGGTCGGCATGGAGGTGGTCGAGAAGGAAGGTCTGATTCTCTCCATCGCCGAAAATGGATTCGGCAAGCGCACGCCGCTGGAAAATTACCGTCTGACCGCACGCGGCGGCAAGGGCGTGATCAATATGAAGACCACCAACAAGACCGGCAAGGTGGTGGCCATCCTTTCCGTCAAGGAAGATTCCGACCTGATGATTGTTACTCACAACGGAAAGATCATCCGCATCGAATCGTCTACGATTCGGCAGGCGGGCCGTTCCACGCAGGGCGTGAAACTGGTTTCATTGGAAGATGGCGATAAGGTTGCCGCGGCGTCGGTCTTGCCGGATACGGAAGTACCGAGCGACGATGGCCAGGGGACCCTGCCCGTCCAGTAAGATAGTAGCGTGGGCCGATGGCCTGCGCGCCGAGCCATGCAAATAGCCGAGCCGATCACGCAAGCCGCACTGGAAGTAAAGCAATCGCGGCTATTCGAGATCCTGCGCCCGATGGGGCGGGTAATCGTAGCCTTCTCCGGCGGCGCCGATTCAGCCTACTTAGCCTGGGCCGCGACCCAGACGCTAGGCCCCAACGCACTGGCCGTCACCGCCGATTCGCCCTCGTTCCCACGCTCTCACAAACGCGACGCGGAAGAGTTCACCGCCCGCTTCGGCATCGTTCACGAATTTATCGATACCAACGAGTTCGATAACCCCGATTACGCCCGCAACCACGCCGACCGCTGTTTCCACTGCAAGGACGAGCTCTTCACGCGTCTCGAACAATTCGGCCGCGAGCACGACATCAGCCACATCGTCTACGGCGTGAATGTGGACGACCTGGGCGATTTCCGCCCCGGGCAGAACGCCGCCAAGCAGCATCGCGTGGCCGCGCCGCTGGCCGATGCGGGCCTCAGTAAAGCCGAGATCCGCGAATTGTCGCGGCTCGCCGGACTTCCCACATGGGACCGCCCGGCGTCGGCGTGTCTCAGCTCGCGCATCCCTTACGGGACGCCCGTGACCATCCAGAACGTGAAGACGGTCGAGACCGGCGAAGAGGAACTGAAGGCGCTCGGCTTCCGCCAGTTCCGGGTACGTTTCCACGGCGAGGTAGTCCGCATCGAAATCGCGCCGGATGAGATGGAGCGGGCGCTCACACTGGAGATGAGCCGGAAGCTGACGGGTGTGTTTAAAGGACTCGGATTTCAGTATGTGACGCTGGATTTGGAAGGCTATCGGCAGGGATCGCTGAATGAGGTGCTCAAGCTGAAGTAGGGATTAGCAGTTCGTCGGCGCCCCGTCATCGCCGACGGGGACCGGCGAGTTGGCGATTTCTTAACTGCTGAGTCCACGATCCCAAACTTTCAGCCGGCGCCCGCCAGAGCCGTTCAGGACTTGATCCGCGGAATGCTTGACCCGGAGTACCCGAGTTGCCAGGGAAACTTGCTGCCCGAGTCTTCGGCATCAAGATGGGCTGGCCTGATTCGCCGCAGCATCGCTTAAGGGCCTCCAGCATGCGGCGTTGCGGCGATTTCAATATTCTCCCCACGAGGCGCGCCGGCGATGAATCGGATTTCGAAGCGGCGGCCATCCAGGCCCCTTCGGCTCGAGGGGTGAATTCGCCGCTGAAGATGGCGAGCCTCAAACCTGTCAAGCACTACCTGGTTCCGCGAAGAACTACAGGCCGCCCCCTGCAGCCGGCGGAGGCGCCATCAAGGGAGTCGTGGCGCCGCGATGGCAGGTATAGCAAGAGACATGGACTTTGCCATCGGGGAACTTGCCGTTAATGTCGTTCACCATTTGCATCATCTGGCGCGCGATCAGCTTCTTGGGATTCTCGTCGCTGGAGCGGTCCTGCACGTGGCAGTAGGTGCAAGCGACGCCCAGCGCAGGGTTCATCGCGCGCATCACCGGATTCACCTCTTCAGGCTTCAAAACTTTCAGGTTCTTGGGAGTGGGCGGGCCTTTTTTCTGCGGTGCATCCTGCGGGGCAGCGGCCAGCAGAAGAAGGGGTAGGGCAAGTAGGAATATCGGTAATATTCGACGCATGGGGCAATCATACACCGAGAAATGCGAATTTGCGCACGATTTAGCGAATTAAAAAGTGTAACGCCGCCAAGGCGCCCGAGTGTCCGGCGACCACCACTGCCGCAAGCGTGCCGAGGGCGCAGGCGATGCCCTCCGCGATCCGCATGGGCCGCATGGCGCGCTCCTCGAGCGCCAGGCGGCGGCGCAACTCCGCGCGCCACCAGATGGTTGCGGCGGATGGGACGGGCGCGGCTGCTTCAGAAACCGCCATCTGCTGCATAAAGCGTTCGATCGGGTCCAGGTTAGGCATAGTCGAATCCATGTTGTTTGAGGATCTTCTCCATTTTGACGCGGGCGCGGTACAAAAGCACTTTGACGCTTCTTTCTTTCAGTCCCAGCGCCTCGGCGATGGCGCGGTGATCTTCGCCTTCCACGTATGCAAGCCACAAGAGGGCGCGCTCCTGCGCAGAGATCAGGAGGAAGAGCCGGTCGAGGTCGGGAGGCAAGTCGGCGCGCGAATCGATTGCTTCGGGAGGGCGCGGCGCGCGTTCCCACCAGCGCCGCTGCCGCGACTGCGCGCGATGATGGTCGGTGACCAGGTTGGCCGCGGTGCGGTAGAGATACGATTTGCGCTGCGGCTCGGTCAGCGGCGGGGCATTCAGAAGGCGGATGTAGGCCTCCTGAAGCAGGTCGTCGGCTGCGCCTGAATTGCCTGACACGCGGCGAATGAAGCCGCGCAAGCCGGGTGCGGTGCGGTTATAGAATGCCTCGAACTGCTCGCGGCCGAGTGCTTCCGCTCCGCCCGACGCAACGGATTCCATGGCCGCAACTTCCATTGCCGTAACGCCCGTCACGCATCAATCCTTTTTCTGAATCAGGCCCCAGGACTTCGATAGCCGATATGTTACCCCAGCTGAGATCAGAAGCGCCAGTCCGGCGCATGCGAAGATGGCGCCGAGAAAAATCGCCGGCGGCTGATTGCACAGTGCACCCACGAAGAGCGCCCCCAAGCCTACCAACAGCGCCACGATGCCTTTGTGAACGGAGCCGAGCACCGATTGAAGCGGACTTCCGCCGCCTGTGGACAGATCGGCAAGCAGACGCTTTCCGTCCAGGGTCTGTACAATCTGGGCGAGATCCTGCGAAGAGCCGAATTTTTCGATCAGCGCTTTACGAATCTCAGTCTGTTGCTTGGACCGGAAAATGGTGAAGACCAGCAAAAGGACGGCGCCGATGATCAGGAGCCAAGCCAACATTATCGCGTAGCCGTTGACGCTTGACATGTGTTTGAACCTCTCGCTGCTAAAACGTGCGGACAGCAAGAAAGGTTAACGGAAGGAGGGACGATTGGGTGAGAGAGAAAAGAGCGGCGAACCGAACCCCGGAAGAAATGTCAACTTTCCGGGGCCCGTTCATCGACTATCGTTGCAGGCATCTTCTATAAAGAAAAACCAAAGCGCACTGGCACTTTTATTCGCTTTCCTACCCGCTTCAGACGGTCCGCCGGCCGGCAATGAGGGCAATCAGCCAAATCACCAGGAACACGAAGAACAGGATCTTAGCGATACCAACGGCCGCCCCGGCGATGCCTCCAAAGCCAAGGATCGCGGCTACGATCGCAATTACGAGAAAAACCAAGGACCAATGCAACATTTTCCTACCTCCAATAGGGAACAGAGCAACTCAATCGCCAAACCCTTTCGCTTGCCACCGCGCCCAAGTTGACATAGATTATCTATCTGTGCGCGTGTGCTCACGTCACCGGGCCGGGATTGAACGGCGCCAGCGGGTTTCCCAATCCCCAATACTCGGCCCAGGTTTTCTTGCGTCCGCCGGCCACGTCGAGGATGAAGCGGAACAGCTCCCAGCCCACCTCTTCGATAGTGGCTTGCCCGGTGGCGATGCGTCCGGCGTCGATATCGATCAGGTCGCTCCATTTCTCCGCCAACGCCGTCCGCGAGGAGACCTTTACCACCGGAACCAGCGCCAGTCCGTAGGGGCTGCCCTCTCCGGTAGTGAAGACGTGCAAGTTCATGGAGGCGAGCTGTTGCGTTCCGCAGATGAAATCGCTGGCGGGCGTGGCCGCGAACACTAAGCCCTTGGCTGTGACTTTCTCGCCATGCGTGGCAACAGCCCGGAGCGCCGTACTGCCCGCTTTGACCACGCTGCCCAGCGCTTTCTCGACGATATTCACCAATCCGCCGCGCTTGTTGCCGGGGGTGGTATTGGCGCTGCGATCGGCGTGTCCCAGCGCCAGGTATTCGTCGTACCAGCGCATCTCGCGAATCAGCGCGAGCGCCACTTCCCGCGTGGCCGCGCGCGGCGTGAGCAGGTGGACGGCATCGCGCACCTCCGTGACTTCGGAAAAGAGCACGGTGGCGCCGGCGCGAACCAGCAGGTCGGCCGCGTAGCCAACCGCCGGATTGCAGGTCACTCCCGAAAACGCGTCGCTGCCGCCGCATTGAAGACCCACCACCAGGTCCGCCGCGGGACAGGTCTCGCGCCGCCGCCGGTCGAGTTGCGCGAGGCGCCGCTCGGCGGCTTGCATAATGGCCGAGACGGTTTCCGCGAATCCGCGCTGGTCCTGCAAGCGGATTACATTGGCTTCGCCTAATACCGGCAGCGACGTTCCCAAGAGGCGCGCGGGTTGCAATTTCTCGCAGCCGAGACTCACCAGCAGCGGCTGCCCGGCCAGATTGGCATGCAGCGAAATGTGTTTCAGCGTGCGAATGGGTATGGCCGCGCCGGGCGCATCGATGGCCACTCCGCAGCCGTAGGAATGAGTCACCGCGACCACGTCGTCGACGTTGGGAAATCGCGGTAGCAGCTCCGCTTTGATGCGGCGCACGGCGTAATCGACTGTGGGCGCCACGCATTGCACGGTAGTCGCCAGGCCCAGAATATTACGCGTGCCGGCGCTTCCATCGGGGTTGCGGTAGCCCTCGAAAGAGTAACCGTCGAGCGGCGCCAGAGACGCGGGAACGGCTGTGGCCAAGGGTAGATCGTCGAGCGAACGCGCCGCCGGCATGTCCACGAGCTCCTCGCGCACCCACGACCCGGCTTCGATGCGGCGATTGGCGAAGCCGATGGTCTCGCCGTAGCGGATGACGGGCTCGCCGGGGTCGAGACACTGCAGGGCGATTTTGTGCGACTGCGGAATCCGCTCCTGGCCGGCAACAAAGCCTTCGGGGTCCACAATGATGGCCACGTTATCGCGCTGGTTCACGCGGATGTGCATGTGCTTCGATTGTATGGCGCCGGCCCAAGGTAGAAGCCGGTTTCTGCTTTAGCCGGCCGGCCCAGCGCAGCTAATTCTCCACCGGAGTTTTTTCTCCCGAATCCACGATCAACATATCGACGGAGATTTTGCGAGGTTCCAGCTTGAGGCCGAGTTGTTTTTCGAGGGCTTCGAAGATGGGCGGCCCATCGCCTTCGAAGATGCCGGCTGCCAAGTCGGAGGAGCCGTCGGCGTTAGCCCTCCGCCATTGGCCCCCGAAGGTCACAGCGAAGTTGTACTTGCCATTCAATCCGGTCATGTCCACAATCGCCCGGTCGGTTTGTCCCGACAGCATGGAAATAAACTGCGCCATCGTCTGTCTGGCAGCGGTGATCTTGAGTGTGCCGGCGTTCCCGGAGGACAGGAAGATTCCGCCTCTTACCGGATCTATCTGCTCGATGGGAAATCCATCCCCGTCTATTCCGGGCTTACCTTGCGGGGCAGCCCCGCTTGCCGCCGCGGGCGCCGGCCCTTCGGCGGAAACTTCCAGTTTCGGACCACCCTTGGAAATCACCAAACCGTAGACCGGCAGCACCCTTGATTCGTGATGGAGCTTCAGTTTGAGGCGTTCGATCAGCAGGTTCTGCATCATCAAGTGAGCGTCTTTCTTCGTGACGCCGGCGGGGACTTTGGCGACGATGTCGTAGCGGGCAGAATCCAGCGAGTCAGGCACTTCCAACTGATAGCCCTTGATGCCAAATGAGTCGATAAGTAGGCGATGAAGGGCGCGGTTGACCACGGTGATTTGGCCTGGGTCGCTCGTGCCGGGGCCTCCGCTCTGGAGGGATGCATTACTTTCGGGACCATCGGAAGAATGCAGCTTGACGCTGGCTACCTCGAAGGAGAGATGCGGCGCAGGGGTTTGCGCAAAGACCGGGCAGAGAAGCGCCGCGCAAACGTAGATAATGGCTCGCATGAGGCGCTCCCTCGGATCAGTATAACCTCTGCGCCTGGGCCGTCCTTTCACTCGCACCTCAGCGCGATCACCGGATCTACCCGCGTGGCGCGGCGCGCCGGCAAAAACGCCGCCAGCGCGGCTACTGCGATTAAAACAACCAAGGCCGCAAGGTAGGTCGGCGGGTCCATCGGAGAGATTTCGTAAAGTTGCGCCTTCAGGAGTTGCGTGAGCGCGAGCGCAGCGATCATGCCGGCGCACAGACCTGCGCCGGCGAGACCCAAGCCCTGGCGCAGGAGCAGATACCGTACGCTGGACGAAGATGCGCCTAGCGCCATGCGAATGCCGATCTCATGCGTGTGCAGGGACACGGTGTAAGAGAGCACCGCATACAAACCCACCGCGGCCAGCCCCAGCGCCATAGCGGCGAAGGCCGCGAACAGTACGCTGAGGAAGTGGTCTTGCCAGGTGACGCGCTCGATCAACTGCGGCAGCGTGAGCACGTGGCTGATGGCGAAATCGGGATCGACGCCGGCAATGCGCGCCTCGATTGCCTGTGCGATCTTCAGCGGATCGCCGGTGGCGCGCGCCAGCAAGGATGCCGGCGTATTATCGGCGCTGTACGGAAGGTAGACCGCGGGCTTGGCGATTCCTTTCATCCCTTCGTGC